>WNFQ01001711.1_pt1 | contig 15684 bp, 13 predicted proteins | sample 5400171 | NCBI WGS metagenome assembly WNFQ01 (sample SAMN13153356, study PRJNA577476) | soil metagenome | isolation source: 20 cm soil under Madrone tree | place: USA:California | collected 2016-06-14 | reverse complement strand
GCTTACTTTGGGCTGCTCGACATTGGCGAGCCGAAAGAAGGCGAGACAGTGGCAGTCTCAGGGGCTGCCGGAGCCGTTGGCATGACCGTCTGCCAGATTGCCAGGATCAAAGGCTGCCGCGTAGTCGGCATCGCGGGCAGCGATGAAAAGAATCGCTATCTGAAAGAGGAGTTGGAGGTCGATGCGGCGATCAATTACAAGCAGGGCGATATCCGGCCAGCGCTGAAAGAAGCTTGCCCAAACGGCGTCGATGTCTATTTGGATAACGTGGGTGGCACAGTTTCGGATGCGATCTTGCCGCTGCTTAATCACGGCGCGCGCATGATAATTTGCGGACAAATCTCAATGTACAATCTCGACCAACCGGACATCGGCTTGCGGCCGCAGACATATCTGGTGGTCAAGAGCGCGCTGATGAAAGGATTCATCATCACCGATTACGCTTCGCGGTTCTCTGAGGGTGTTAAGCAGATGGCGCAGTGGCTTTCCGAAGGAAAGCTGAAATACTGCGAGAGCATTGTGGAAGGATTCGAGAATACGCCGCGCGCATTCATTGGTTTATTTCACGGCGAGAATCTGGGAAAACAGATCGTCAAAATAGCGGATGCGGACTGAGAGGTGGTCGCGAAACGCATTCTGAGTCGGGATTGAACGGCTGGAGACCCGGTGCAACCAGCAATCAGATCGTAAGGTCAAGCTTGAACGATCGCAGGGTCATCATCTTTGGCCTTCGGCTTTGACAATCCACCCACCGCCGACAACTTCATCTCCGCGATAAAAGACCGTTGCTTGTCCCGGCGTGATCGCGCGTTGCGGTTCGTCAAACTTCACCCGCGCGCGAGCTGCGGGCAAAGGAGTAATGGTTGCCGGCTCGGCCATGTGACGATAACGGACGCGTACTTCGGCGCGGACAGGTTCGGCTGGACCAGCGAAAGCGATCCAGTTGACACCAGCAGCGATAAATTCGTCGCGTGACAATTCGTCCTGGCCACCTACGGCGATTCGGTTGTTGGCTGGATCGATACCCGTGACATACAAAGGCTGCGCGCTGGAAATACCAATGCCGCGCCGCTGGCCGATCGTGTAATGATGTATGCCGGCATGTTCGCCGACGACTTTGCCACTCGTGCTCACAATTTCACCCGCGCCCGGCAAGCGCTCCGCTTGATCGCCCGCGGCAAGATAGCGATCGATGAATCCCGCGTAGTCGCCATCGGGAACAAAACAGATTTCCTGTGACTCAGACTTGTCAGCCACGGCGAGTTCGTTGCGCCGCGCGGCGTCTCGTGCATCGGGCTTGGACATCTCACCCAGCGGAAACATCGAACGCGAAAGCTGATCCTGCGTCAGTTCCCAAAGAAAGTAGGACTGATCTTTTTGCGGATCGCGTCCGCGTAACAGCCGGTAACGGTTCGTTTCCGGATCGAATTCAACCCGCGCATAGTGGCCGGTCGCAACCTTCTCGCAACCGAGACTAAGAGCCAGACGGTCCAGCGATGCGAACTTCAGACGGCTGTTGCAGGCCACGCAGGGGATTGGCGTCTCACCGTTCAGATAACTGGTGACGAATGGCTGAACTACGTCACGCTCGAACTCGCGCTCGAGATTGAGAACATAGAAGGGAAAGCCGAGTTCCTCCGCGACGCGCCGTGCATCGTAAACGTCGTCGACCGAGCAACACCGAGAAGGCAGCGACTCGCCATTTTCGTCCACGCTGATGCCGCGGTTCTGATTCCACAACTGCATCGTAAAGCCGACCAGTTCGTGGCCCTCCTCTTTCAGAATCGCGGCCGCTGCTGATGAGTCGACACCGCCAGACATTGCTACCGCTATCTTCATTCTTCCTCTTCGTTTCGACTTATCTCTGCGATGCTCTAGAATACTCTAACGAGAACGTGAAACGGAATCGAGCAGAACTTTTTGTGCTGAGGCGGTCAACGTATTGCTGGGAGCGCGGACGTCCCGTCTGCCCAGTACGGCACGCGCTCAACATCTTTGGTTCGAGTTATATTGGCTCTTCGCGCTCAGTGCGGACGAGCCGTCCGCGCTCCCAGAGAAACAAAACTCTAAACTGATTATCATGCCTGAACGGGCCATCGAAGAATACCGCATTGCCGACGAGCCGTATTACCTGCCCGTCGATCACGAGGTCGATCTGTTTGCCGCGGCGCACGCCGCACACCTGCCCGTAATCCTAAAAGGACCGACCGGTTGCGGCAAAACGCGTTTTGTCGAGCACATGGCGTGGCGACTGGAACGGCCGCTGATCACTGTCGCTTGTCATGAAGATCTCTCAGCTACCGATCTGGTCGGACGATTTCTGATTGAAGGCGAAGAGACAGTCTGGCACGACGGGCCGCTGACTTTGGCCGTGCGTCACGGAGCCATTTGCTATCTCGACGAAATCGTCGAAGCGCGCAAAGACACTGTCGTGATCATTCACCCGCTTACCGATCATCGGCGCCGGCTGCCGATTGAAAAGCGCGGAACGATTCTGGACGCGCCGGCGGATTTTATGCTGGTGGTTTCCTACAACCCCGGATATCAATCGATCCTGAAAGACTTGAAGCAATCAACCCGGCAGCGTTTCGTCGCCATCGACTTTGATTATCCACCGCCCGACACCGAAGCGGTGATCGTCGCGCGCGAAGGCGGCATCGACGAAGGCACTGCGCGCGATCTGGTTTTGATCGGACAGAAGGTGCGCAACCTGCGCGGTCATGGATTGGAAGAAGGGGTTTCGACGCGCCTGTTGATTTATGCCGCCCAACTGATCGCCCTCGGCATTCCACCGACCCGAGCTGCCGAAGTGGCGATGTGCTCGCCCATCACCGACGATCGCGATTTGCAGAGAAGTATTCGTGAGATCGTGACGACAGTGATCTAGAATCTTCCGCCCTGATGAGTAAGTACGATAGACTCCTCTTTCAGATATAACGGCACGTCGGATGCTAGTAAAGATTTCATACTTATCGCATCAGTAATTGAGTTAGTTTGATCTTGACTCTAAATAGAACTAGCAGGAAAATATCCGCATGGACTTACAGACTTGTCTGAGCATACTCGGCGCGGTTGGCACGGTTGCTTCATTGACCCAAATGACGTGCCGGTATGGGGCAGGTGTGATTAGGGCTTTTCAAAAAAATTAGCACTCGGCGCGTATATTACGTTATTAGTGTCGAGAGGTTTATGCGACCTTGGAGTGAGAATCTTTTCTCTGCCTCAGCCACCCTTCTGACTCATCCAAAAAGGCCAAAGTCCATCAGCATGTTCAAGCCAGATGGCAATTGAATCGGCTAGTGCGAATTGGATTGAGTGGCCATAAGTCCTATACTTGTTAGGCAGAGGTAAAGATCAATGAAAGTAAAAGTAACTGAGAAGGGTGCGCTCATTCCCCGCAAGCTTCTTAAAGGCATTAAAGAAGTCGAAGTTCATCGACAAAATGGCTTTATCATTGTCATGCCGGTAGGCGCTAAAGATCCCATCTTCAATATTGGCAAGAATCCAGTGAAGCTTGGCATCAAGGACGCTTCAGTCAACCATGACAAGTATATCTATGGCTAATGACTCCACTGTTTCTTGATACGAGCTACCTCATCGCTGTCGAGAGTACCGACGACCAGTACCACAAAGCCGCATCCGCGCACTGGCGTAGTCTATTGAAATCACCACGCCGCCTGGTAACCAGCTCATACGTACTAGTTGAAGTTGTAACCCTCTTGAATAATCGCCGCAGTCATTCTAAAGCAGTCGAGTTGGGAAACAACTTGCTGAGTTCTCGATTATTCAGTGTCGTACATGTGAGCGAAGAATTGTTCTATGAAGCCTGGCGCTATTTCCAGAAATACAAAGACAAGAGGTATTCCCTCACCGACTGCGTGTCATTTGTGCTGATGAACAAACTTGGGATTGAGGAGGCGCTCACATTCGACAAGCACTTTGCCCAAGCTGGTCTTCGAAAACTTCCTTGACCATGAATCCCGATCAAAACAATCTGAGTGATGCTTCGAATTCTGAAGACACCGAACGCCCTTTCGAAGATGAGATCGACGAGCGGCTGCGCTCCGTAAAGAGTCCCACTGAGCGGCGCACTATCGCCGGTCTGCTGCGCGAAGTAAGTCATCTGCCGCTCGAACACACGCGGGCCATACTGGAAACGAGCGCCGCCATAGCCGGAGTATCTTTGCGCGCCAGCATCGAATTCCTGCGGGCCGCATCTGGAGTCGCGCAGGTGCTCGAGCCAACGGAACTCCGTGCCTGGGGCGAAATCGGCCGGCGTCTCACCATGGGCGACGTTGAGAGCGGCGTCAGCTTTTTTACTAACGGTCTCGGTGATTTCATCAATCTGCCAACGGGCGCGCGTCCCTTTGTCTTTCAGGTCTGTGCCCGGCAAATGATTCTTTCGGCAGCGACGGCGGCAGAAACATTTCGCAACGCGCCCTTGCTCGCTGAGAAGATTAAGGACGCCGAGTTACTTCGATCCGTCTATGAAGTCGCCGCCGAGATTTCGCGGCGATCGGCAAAGCACAGCGCGGATTTTCTCAATGCGGCGGCAGTAGTTATTGACCGTTTGAGAAGAAATGCAGGCCCGTCGTTTAGCGGCGGGCTACCGCCCGCCGAGGCCGCTACGGGGGCGGTCAGTAGCCCGCCTCTAAACGCAGGTGAGTTAACGCGTGCCGCAATTGATCTGGCGTCGGCCTTTGCCGAGCGCGCCGGTGGCATTGGCGCTGATGCCTGGGCTGCGCTACCCAATGCGGTTGATCGGCTTGACGCAGAACCAGCACTGAAACTGATGCGGCGCGCTGTGACGTTCCTGGAACGCGGCGGAGCCGCGGCGCTTCACTTGTTAATTGCCGGTGGCGAAGTCCTCCGCACCCTGCCCGAATGCTTTGACGAATGGATCGATCTGCTTTGGGCCGTGGCGGCGCACGGCAACGCCGGGTTGGTCGCCTTCATTCGGTCCAGCCCTGCTTTTTTCCAGACGCTCGCTACGCAGAAAGATCACCCTCGGGCTGTCACCCTGGCGCACCGGGTGATTATTTTGACGCAGGAGGTGGCCAGGATTGATTCGGAAGCTGCACTTGCCTGTCTGCGTTCCAGCGCGAAAGCTCTGCACACGGTTTCGATTGAACAGTTCGAGAGCTGGGCGCGCGCCGGTTTGATCGCCGGGGACACGCGCGCCCGCCGCAGTTATTACGCACTGGAAACGCGCAGCAGCAACGAAGCACTGAGGGAAGGCGGCGCGGGCGTTTCACTTGAATCGGTGCAGCTCCTGTTAAGACTCTACGTCGAGGGACTCACCGGCCGCACGGTCGAGATTGCTCCGCTGGCCGCGGTGCCGGTTGAGTCACGCATTGGCGACGGTCGCACCATTCACTTGCCTGCGGTAGTCACTGAATTCGGTGATGAAGAACTGGACTTTCGACTCTACAAAGTGCTGGCGGCACACGCCGCCGGACAAATTGAGTTTGAAACCTACGCCCGCGACACTGACGAGCTCCGGGCTGCCTACGAGGCACTGGCTGAGTTCTACAATCCGGCGAATCAGGATGCGCGTGATGCTTTTGCGCTGGGTGGTTACCTAGAAAATACGACCGGCAAGGATGCCGGCGAACCGCAGGCAAGGATGCCTGCGCTCCTCGACTATCGTCACATTCTCAACCTGTTTCCGATTCCACCGCTGGCTCGCAGGATCTTCGGTACGCTCGAGAACGGGCGCATCGATCGGCGTCTGCGCACAACCTATCGCGGTTTGGCGCGCGATCTGGATTTGATCCGCGACCATTTATGCGCTCGCCGTCCACCTATCGTCGATCTGCCGGCGGCGCTGGTGCCGTTTGAACTACTCTTTCAAATTACTTTGCTCGCAGGCGCGCGCGATGACGCTCGACAGTTCTATGGCCAGATAGTTTCCGAACTCGAAACGATAGTGAGCGAGTATTTATCGAATCCGCTGGCTAACGTCGCTGACACTTTGATGGCCACCAGCCGCGTCTACTCGCTGTTCCAATCGATATCGATGGAAGATTCAGAACAGCAAGTCGAAGTGCCCGACGAGTTGGATCAGGAAGACGAGAGCAAGACGGCCGAAGAGATGCTGGCTGACCGCGATGCCAATAGGCAGCCCCAGCGCCGCGATGCGCGCGAGCTCTTCAATGCCTGGAACACCGAAGCGGACGGCGAATTCGACGAGCTCGAGGGCAGCGAAGCGTGGAGCGAAGGCGAGGCACCCGAACAGGATCTGGAAGCCGGAGAAGTTGCTTTTAACTATGACGAGTGGGACCGCGAGCTGACGGATCATCGCGTCGGCTGGTGCCGCGTGATCGAAAAGAAGGTCAAGCGCGGCGAGCGCGCCTTTGTCGACGACACGCGCGAACGATACAAAGGCGTCGTCTCGTCGATCCGACATCAGTTTCAGTTGATGAAGCCAGAAGACCTGGCCCGCGTTACCAACGAAATCGACGGGGACGATTACGATCTGAACGCGGTCGTGGATTACTTCATCGATCGCCGCGCCGACGGACATCAGTCGGATCGCATCTATACCCGGCGACTGCGCCGTCGTCGCGATGTCGCGGTGTCGTTTCTTCTGGATCAGTCTTCATCGACTGCGCGCACGATCGGGCGCCATCCGCTGCAACCCTACACCCATCCGGGCCGTCGCATTATTGAGATTGAGAAAGAAGGCCTGGTGTTAATGAGCGAAGCGCTGGAAGCTGTCGGTGATAGCTATTCGATCAACGGCTTCACTTCCGAGGGCCGACGCAACGTAAAGTTTTACGTGCTGAAAGATTTTGGCGAACATTATTCGGACGAAGTGATGCGACGCATCGGTGGGATCACCTATCAGAACAACACTCGCCTGGGCGCCGCGATCCGCCACGCAGCGGCGAAGTTGAGCAAACAGGAAGCACGCACGCGTCTGCTGATCGTCTTGTCCGACGGCCGTCCTTACGATCACGACTACGGCGATGCTCGTTACGCCCGCGAAGACACGCGCGAAGCCCTGCGTCAGGCCAAGACCCTCGGGATCACACCATTCTGCATCACCATCGACCGCGAATCGGAAGCCGAGCTGCGCGACCTCTACGGCGACGTTGGTTACACGATCATCGATGACGTGCTTTCGTTACCGGAACGTCTGCCGGGGATTTATCGAAGGCTGACGACGTAGGATACGATATGCATCCTCACTCTCTTCGCGGTACAATTCTTATCCTGACTGGGAGGTTGTCATGTCTACAGACGGTTCTCGGATTCTGAACGAGGTTCTCGCGCTTCCGGCTCACGAACGGGCCGAACTGGTGGAACGAATTCTCGATAGTCTTGGGGAGGTGCCTGATAAGGAAAGACTGGTGAGGTGGGCGGCTGAGACGGAATCGCGCCTTGATGCAATTGATCGTGGGGAGCTTGAAACTTTACCAGGAGAAGAAGTACTTGCCCGCCTTCGACGAAGGTATTCATGAAGCTCGAGTTCTCGATTGTTGCTGAAAGGGAAATCGAAGCCGCCGCGGATTATTATGAGAATGAAGAGGCTGGACTTGGTTTCCAGTTTGTCGAGGAACTGAACCACGCCATCGCGTTTGTCCTTCAATTCCCGAATGCGTGGTCGCCGCTTTCGAAGCGATCCCGGCGTTGTTCTCTTCGGCGCTTTCCTTACAACATCATCTATTCTGCGCAACAAGACACAGTAACGGTCATAACAGTAGTTCATCAACGTCGTGACCCGACGAAATGGAAAACGCTGCTCAAGGAATCAGAACTCTAGTCCCTGCCGGCTTGCTCCTGGACAGCAACCACTAGAAAAGGAAATGCTTTTTTTTAAACCATCAAATGATGCCACGGATTGTTTCTCTTAAAGCGTCCCAAAAGTCACGAGTTGACTCGCTCTCTCCGTACCACCCGCACCCCTCCACGCCAGTCTTCATTAATATCAAACCGATAAACCTCAATGTCCGGCGCGATGGTTCGGGCCAGGGTCGCAAACGACGGATGGAATCGCAGGGTGGGCGCGACCAGGTAGACCAGCGGCGATTCGTCGCTGATCTCGCGATCGCCAAAGAGACGCGCAGTGCTGATGTGGCCGCGGCGGCGATGCGCTTCGACGCGACGCCAGTAGTCGACTCCCTGAAAGACGTGCTCGCGATCTTCGTTGACCTTTAGTTCAATCACAGCCAGCCGGCCATCGTGACGTAGGGCGAGGAGATCGATGGGCCGCGCGCCGGTCGGCCCGCCGTGTGAAGTGCGAAATTGAGCGTGCAGCGGCGCGACGATCAAACCGGGATCGAGTTTAGAGATGTCGCGGCGCAGGATTGATTCCAGCCAGGCTTCGCCCGCTGCGCGATAAAACCAATGGCTTTTGTCTCGACAATCCCCGTTACGATGGTCTTCCAGATCGCGAAACAACTTCACCCAATCCTGCTCGTGATAGTCGTCGAGCAAACGCCGGCGCGAGCCTTCGATCCCAAACCAGATACGATCGCGATCCATCACGCGGCGCACGCGGGCGAAAGGCAAGCCGTGATAGCGAAGCGTCTGGCCATGACGAGAACTGATGACGTCGATCGCCTGCGGCCGCAACGCGATGAGTTGCTTGACCCGCTCGATCGCCTCGTGTTCGGCAACTGCCGGAAACTGTCTTAGACGCTGGCGCCACAGATTTTTCCTTTCCCAGGGACGTACGGGCTCCAGTTGTTGCCAAAGTTCTTCCGAGATCGAGCCCTCCCTCACCGCCCCACCCCAGCCGGGCTGCCCGGCCGGGGGCCCCGGACTCGGGCTACTGCCCCGTGTCTCTACCTGAGCGGCCTTTCCCTCAGTCGCCGGTGGCCCCTGGCTGGTCGGCGGGCTACTGCCCCGTATTTCGAACAGCTCGATGCGCTGCCGTAGCGACTCGCGCAGCAGCACGTGGCGCTGTCGCGTGGCTTCCAGGATGTTTCGCTCGACAACTAGCAAGAGCTTTTCGACATAAGGTCGCTTTGGTCGCGATTGCAGACGATTAAACCAGAGCAGCGCTGATGAAAACAGCGAATCAACATTCTGCGCGTCACTGTTGGCCACCGTGGCGGTCAAAGCAATCCGTTCGTGCGCCCGGCGCAGAACAATGCGCGCGAATCGTCCCGGCTGATCGCGTCGCATGCCGGGGCTGAGCGCCGCGCTTTCGATCCTGGCATTCAACAGAGTCTCACTGGCAATCTGCGCGAGTCTTAAACATCGGGCCTGGCGCGCCGCGGCGATGCCGGCCACGATCGCGCGCGCAGATGCCCGTGGCACCATCTCAAGCGTACCCTGTTCGGCGCCCATGCGCCGGCTCGCTGCCAGCACCAGCTTTTCGCCGGTCCAGTTCCAGGCCGTGATCCGCCACGATCGGAAACCAGACTCAGTCCAACTGGAAAAGATCAGCCGCCGCTGAGCGATGGAAAAATCGAGCTCAGCGCAGTCTACGGCGAGCGGCGCTCCGCCGTTTTGCGCGAGAAACCATTCACTGTGCATGGCGAGCAGTTCATTGATTGAGCGCTTAGCGTCCTCGACAGCGGTGGAGTCACTTAGTTGTAGAAGCATTTGCGGCAGCCGTCGGGCGTTATGCTAAGATCCATGGCTCCGTAGGAGCCAAATGTCTATAGTTCCGTCGAGTGATTTTGTTTGCGAGCTCCGTAGGAGCGCAACAAAAGAAACGTTCCGCTCCTTTTATTTGCGGAGCGGGCTATTAAGCCAGATCCGGGCTATAGACATTTCGCCTCTACGAGGCGAGAAAGCGGGCATCACACAGTTGACGAAGTGCTCAGGAAACCTTGAAGTTTGTCGGACATTTCGCGCGAGAGCTTAACAGCGAATATGCTTTCCGAAAAGTAAAGATTTTTATCAATGAAATCGGTCTATTTAGCAGGCGCAGTGCGCACTCCAATTGGACGCTTTGGCGGATCGCTGGCAGGTTGGACCGCAGCGGATCTGGGGACGGCGGCTGCGACGGAGAGTTTGCGGCGCGCTCAGATTCAACCCGACCAGGTTGACGATTCAATTTGGGGCTGTGCTCGTCAGGCCGGCGGCGGCCCGAACGTCGCGCGACAAATTACTTTTCGCGCCGGAGTGCCCGATCGCGTGCCGGCGTTTACCGTGAACCAGGCCTGCGGGTCCGGACTCCGCGCGATCATTCTCGCGGCTGAAAAGATCATGCTGGGCCGCGCGAACATTGTCCTGGCTGGCGGAACGGAAAGTATGTCGCGCGTTCCTTACTTTGCCGAGGGCGCGCGCTTTGGCCTCTCTATGGGTCATTCCGAGTTGGTTGACGGCATGTATCGCGATGGCTTTAATGATCCGCTCTCGGGTTTAGTAATGGGCGAGACGGCCGAAGTGCTGGCCCGCCACTACGAGATCTCGCGAGAGGAGCAGGACGAGTATGCGTTACGTTCTCAGCAGCGAGCCGCCGCCGCGGTGGCCGCCGGCCGGTTTGAAGCCGAACGCTTACCCCTGGAACTCAAAGATCGAAAAGGCAACCTCACGACGTTCGCAACCGACGAGCACGTGCGCGCGAAAACATCGATCGAAGATCTGCAAAAGCTGTTTCCCGTATTCGCGAACGATGGCTCTGTGACGGCCGGTAACTCTTCGGGAATCACCGACGGCGCCGCGGCGATCGTGGTTTTAAGCGAGGCAGCGAGACAGGAATCAGATGCTCAGCCGCTCGGGCGGATCGTCGATTACGAGATTGTGGGCGTGCCGCCGGAGATCATGGGTATTGGTCCCGTACCCGCGGTACGCTCGATTCTGAGCAGACAGAATCTGTCCCTCGCTGACATCGATCTAGTCGAGATTAACGAAGCGTTCGCGGCCCAGGTAATTGCCTGCGATCGAGACTTGCAATTTGACGATGAAACATTGAACGTCAATGGCGGAGCGATTGCTTTGGGTCATCCGATCGGCTGTACCGGCGTTCGCATTACCACCACGTTACTCCACGAAATGAACAGGCGCCGATCAAAACGTGGCCTGGCGACGCTATGTATCAGCGGCGGGATGGGCATCGCCATGCTGGTTGAGCGTGTTTAGTTCACCGTTTGGAGTTCCGACTTCAGTCGGCCCTTTTTACGAGAAGACCGACTAAAGTCGAAACTCTGAACATCGGGCGTTCAGCCAACCATGCTGCGTTGCTAACGCATCGGACTTCCGCGCCGTCTTATAGTGGGCGTCTAGGTCAAAGGGAAGAGAAAAAGGGGTTGCATAGTGAATAAGAAGGTTCTGGGATCGTCAATCGCATTAGCTTTCATTGTCTTTACGCTGGGGTTTGGGTTCGGTTCGGGATCGGCGCAGCGTAAGCCCGCGAGCAGTCCCGCACCCTCCGCGGATGTCCTGAGTTATCTGCCGCCTTCGGATGGTATTGCGTTAATCGACGTGCGGCGTTTGATGAACGAGACGATGCCGCGCATCCTGGCTGGAGATCCAGCCAAGCTCGCGCAAGCCAACGCGGAAATCGAAAAGTTCAAAACGCGTACAGGCATTGACCCGCGTTCCTTTGATCGCGTGGTCCTGGGGATGCGCTACACTTACCCAACGCCGAAGGTGACAAAGCTCGAAACTGTGGCGATCGCGCGCGGAACATTCGACGCGAAGGCGCTGTCGGCTGCCGCTCGCATCGCCGCAAACGGAAAGTATCGCGAGGAAAAATACCGGGGTGCGACGATCCTGATCATTACCGTCAAAGATCAGATGAAGCTATTTGGTGTCTGGAACCTGCGAATCAATGAACTCGCGGTATGCGCGGTCGATCCACATTCACTGGCAATTGGGACCGTCGCGAATGTGCGCGCGGCTATCGAAGCGGGGCTGAAAGGTCGGGCCGGCGCCGATCTGGCGGCGCTGGCCACCCGCGATCCGAAAGCGGTAGTTGGCTTTGGCGCAAATGTCCCGAAGGAGTTGATGGCCAATTTGAACGTCGGCAATGATACGATTGCTAAAGACGCAAATGCGATCAGACAAGTTTATGGATCCATCGGATCAACCGAGACCGATGTTTCCGTTATGCTGGTGGCGCGCACTGATTCCGCCGAGTCGGCAAATAATCTGAACGATACGGTCACCGGATTGAAGCAGCTCGGCGGACTTTTCATCGGACAAATGGCGCCCGCGCGAAAAGCTCTGGCGCAAAGCGCTCTCGACAACCTGAAAATCACTACGCGAGGCACTGAAGTCGAAATTCGAACGCAGGTCGCGGCCGCAAATCTCGCCTCGGTCATAAAATAACTTTGGCAAACCCCAGCCAGCCACGAGAAGGAAAAACAGCCCCGGACTTTGTTCTGCAAGACAGCGGAGGCGCCCAGTGGCGTCTGTCCGATCAACGGGGTAAGGTCGTGGTGCTGCTATTTTATCCCGGCGACGAAACGCCTATTTGCACGCGACAGATGTGTTCGGTGCGCGACCGTTGGGAAGACTATGCTGCGACGGGAGCTGAAGTCGTTGGTATCTCAACCAATACAGTCGACTCGCACAAGAGTTTTGCCGAGCATCACGATCTGCCGCTGCGTCTGCTCGCTGACGTTGATCGAAAGGTTGCGGATCTTTATGGGGCGCAATCTCTGATTCCTGGCAAAGTTGCGCGTTCGGTTTTTGTCATCGACGCAAGCGGAATCGTTCGCCACCGCGATGTCAGGCCACTCGGACTGTTTCGGCCTAAAGACAACGATGTCATTGCGGCAATTCGCAAAGCGCAGGACTAATTTGGAGTGCGCCGGCAGAGCGAACCGGGGTCTCCGTCGCGGCAGCCGCGCTGGGTTGGTGGCGGCGACGGCGCTTTGGTTACCCTCTCAGCCGACAACTCCAGAACAATCCAAAGCGATGTCGCGCTACGCTTGCCACCGCACTTCAAATTTTGTCTAATCCTCGCGAGGTGAATGTATGTCTGATGTAATCAAGTGCGCCCGCTGCGGACAGAAGCGCCCGCCCCTCGGCTTCTCGCCGCTGCCTACCGAACTCGGCCAGAAAATCGCCACCGAAGTTTGTCAGCCGTGCTGGGCTGAATGGTTGCAAGCCCAGACCCGCATCATCAATCACTATGGTCTCGATTTGATGAACCCCGACGCTCAGGGCTTTTTAATGGACAACATGAAGGGCTTTTTCTACGGTGAGACGGAACTGGCACAGATCGATACGACCAAAGAAGGCTCGATCAAATGGTGAAGCCGGTACAGAACCGGCAGCGGTAGCGACTGTCTCCCGCGCCGGAGTGGTCGTGTCAGAAGCTCGACCGTGCGGGGAGGGCCTCTATCGCAAGGGAATTGAGGGGCATTCACCCGAGACACAAAGCGTTGACTTGAATGTACGTAGCCCTCGCTTGCGCGCCGGCTTCTGACATCACTGAAATTCTGAAACCAACCAACCTAATTAAGCGTAAGAACATTTCGGCATTTTCGGCGTCGGACATTGGTTCAATTCCAATTTAGTAAATCAGAATCTAATTTTTTGGATTCTCAGAGGAGGATTCGCTTTGATTCAGAAAAATCTCTTTGCTCGTATGTTTGCCACAGCGACTGCGGTCGCTTTTTTATTGCTCGCCTTCGGTGCGGCCTTTGGCCAAACTAAATTGCTGCGCTTTCCCGACATTCATGGTGATCGGGTAGCCTTCACTTACGGCGGAGACATTTGGACCGCGCCTACTACCGGCGGCTCCGCGATTCGGCTGACGGCGCATCCAGGGGTTGAAGTCTTTGCCAGGTTTTCTCCGGACGGCCAATGGATCGCGTTCACTGGTCAATACGACGGGGACGAGCAGGTATACGTCATTCCTTCTTCGGGCGGTGTGCCGCGCCAACTGACTTTCTACCCGGCGAAAGGCCCTTTGACGCCGCGCTGGGGTTGGGACAATCAGGTTTACGGTTGGAGCAAAGACGGCAAGCGAATATTTTTCCGCTCGCTGCGTGATTCATGGACGTTGCCAATCGCGCGGCTTTACAGCGTCTCGGTTGACGGCGGTCCAGCGGAAGCTTTGCCCATGCCTGAAGCCGGCTCCGGCGACTATTCGCCCGATGGCGCGCGCATGGTCTACTCGCCGCAGTCACGCGACTTCAGATCCGAAAAGAGGTATGGCGGTGGCGAAGCTAACGTCCTCTACACCTTCGATCTGAAAACGAACGAAACCAAACGGATCACCGAAGGACCGCGGGCGACGCGCGATCCGATCTGGATCGGCGACACGATCTACTTCAATTCCGATCGCGACGGTCACTTCAATCTCTACAGCTACGGTGTTTCCTCCGGCAAGACCGCGCAGGTCACACGCAGCAAACAATGGGACGTGCGCTGGCCGAGTTCCGATCACGAAGGCCGCATCGTCTATGAAATGAGTGGCGAGCTACAGATTCTCGACATAAAGAGCGGCAAGACGGCCCCCATTTCCATTACTGTGCCTGACGATGGTCTCGCGCGACGGCCCAGCCGCGTCTCGGCCGCGAATAACATCGAGTCATATGAGCTGAGTCCCAAAGGCGAGCGCGCTCTGTTCTCCGCTCGTGGCGATATTTTCACCGCGCCGATCGAGAAGGGACCGACGCGCAACCTGACTCATTCATCGGGCGCGCACGACAAATGGCCGTCATGGTCGCCTGACGGTTCGCAGATCGCGTTCATCTCTGACCTGAGCGGCGAAGAAGAACTTTATCTGGCGCCGCAGGATGGTTCGAAACCGGCGCAACAGATCACCCGCGGCGGCAGTGCGATGCGCTACCAGCCTGACTGGTCAGCCGACGGAAAGCGAATTGCTTTCGGCGACAAGGACGGCAAGATCTGGGTGGTAACGCTCGCGGATCGGAAGCTGACAGAGATCGTCGACTCATCCCGCGGACAGATTCGCGATTACGCGTGGTCGCCGCGCGGCAACTACCTCGCTTTCAGCATGCCCGTAACTCCGAATGGAAATACAGCGGTTTACGTTTGGAGTGCTGCCGACAACAAAGTGCATCGGGTGACCGACGCCGATTTCAATTCTTTCAATCCCGTCTGGGATCCGCAGGGCAGTTATCTCTATTACATCAGCAATCGCGAGTTCGCCCCCCAGATCTCGAATGTCGAATTCAACTATGCGACCAACCGCGACGCTTATATCTATGCGATGGCCCTGCGCAAAGACGTCAAGCATCCCTTCCCGCCTGAAAGTGATGAAGTCAGTGTCGCCAGACAAGCCTCGGCCGAACCCACGCCCGCGGAACAACCCAAGCCGGCTGAGCCGAAGCCGGAAAGTACGCCTAAGCCGCCCGCCGATCTCGTGGTTGATTTTGACGGTATCAACACCAGAGTCGCGCGCGTGCCAGTCGGTGCAGATAATTATGGCGGGCTCGCTGCCAGGGCCGGTCATCTGCTCTACGTTGTCGGGCCTGCTTTCTACTACGGCCGCCAGGGCGATCGCCCGGCGCAGTTAAAGATCTTCGCCTTTAAGGAACGCAAAGAGACGGTCATCGCCGACGACATTTTCGGTTATACGATGTCGCGCGATGGGTCGAAAGTTCTGGTGCGGCAGGGACCAGGATTTAGTCTCTACGACGCAACTCCGTTGGGTGACAAGTCCCGCAAGCCGGTAGCAACGACCGGTTTGGTTGTGGATCGTGTTCCGGCCGAAGAGTGGAACCAGATCTTCAACGAAGTCTGGCGGCGTTATCGCGACTGGTTCTATGTGCCGAACATGCATGGCTATGACTGGGTAGC
>WNFQ01001710.1_pt1 | contig 15685 bp, 10 predicted proteins | sample 5400171 | NCBI WGS metagenome assembly WNFQ01 (sample SAMN13153356, study PRJNA577476) | soil metagenome | isolation source: 20 cm soil under Madrone tree | place: USA:California | collected 2016-06-14 | reverse complement strand
ATGTCGATAGCACTGACATCGCGCGCGGCTTTGACCTTCAGACCGGAGGGGTAACCTTTGGTGTCGACTATCGGATCGGCTCGAATTTTGCCCTCGGCTTGATCGCCGGCTACGCGCACACCAATGCCGACCTGGCCAACAACGGGAACCTCGATATCAATAGTGGCAAGTTCGGTCTCTACGGGACGGCGTTCAGCGGCGGACTTTACCTGGATAGCGCCGTGACTGGAGGCTTCAGCCGATACGACACGCGCCGCACTGCTCTTCTCGGTACCGCCAGCGGAAGCACCAATGGTGGCGACCTCAACGTTCTCGTCAACGGCGGCTATGATTGGAAAAAAGGCAACCTGAGCATCGGTCCAACGGCGAGTTTCCAATATACTTACGTGAGTTTCGACGGCTTTACCGAAAGCGGCTCGCTCGCACCCCTAAAAATTAATGATCAGCACGTTGATTCCATTCGTACCGCATTCGGAATGAAAACGTCCTACGATTGGAAAGTGGGAAGTGTCCTTGTGAGACCCGAATTGCGGGTCGGCTGGCAGCACGAATACGGCAACAGCGCCTATTCGATTGCCGCAAGTTTCGCGAATGGTGCGGGCAGCAGCTTTACCGTCACTAGCCCGAAGATCGGCCGGGACAGCCTACTCCTCGGCGCCGGATTCGCAGTGCTATGGAGCGACCGGATTTCCACTTACATCTATTACGATGGTGAACTTGGTCGCACCAACTATCAGTCCAACAACGTGTCCGCAGGCGTCCGAGTAACCTTCTAAGCGCAGCGACAGGACGAGTTGCCTTGGGGGGCCACGCAGGCGTCGCCATGTTAATGTTCCGGGCATTAGTTGCATTGTCAGTTTTGGTCCTGTCCAGCCTCCCGGTGATCGGCGAGACGCGAGCAAGAGATCAGCACACGACTTTCGTTCCGAAGCCGCTCGACATTCATGTCCAAGCTAACGGGTTTGGAAGAGCTAATCCCGCTGATATCACTGCCGCGCTGCAATCTGCGGCCTTTGAAATTTGGAAGCATTGCCCGCATACGCAGTTGGGTTGGATCGATGTTTACTATCGCGCCGATCATCCGCAAACCGATTTCAAACGAACGCCGAGCGGCCGCATCGGGATCGGACTGTCAGCTCGCGATACGCGCTGGGCACAATATTCCTTTCAGTTTGCACACGAGTTCTGCCATGCGCTGGCCAACTTCAGCAATAATCCGCAGCAATTAGTGCGGTATCCACGCCGCGCCAACTTGTGGCTCGAAGAAAGTCTTTGCGAAACGGCTTCTCTGTTCGTTTTGCGGGCTATGAGCCGCTCATGGCGGACGTCGCCTCCTTATCCCGCCTGGCGGAGTTACGCTCCGTGGCTCAACGATTATGTCGAGCAGCGACTCGCGCTACCGGAACATCATCTCCCGGCCGGAAAGTCGTTTTTGGTTTGGTTCCAAGAAAATCAGGCCGCCTTGCGGCAGAACTCCGACAGGCGCGACCGGAACACGATTATCGCCATTCAACTCCTGCCCATTTTTGAAGCGGAACCGCGCGGTTGGCAAACGGTCGCGTTCCTCAATCGCGGTTCCTTTAATGCAGAGGCATCACTGGCGCAGTTCCTTGGGGAGTGGCGTTCTCAATGCCCGGATCATCTTCGTCCGTTTGTTAACAGACTCGCAGCAGTTTTCGCGGTGAAGTTAGAGCGGCTTCGAAAGACGGAATAAATATCAAAAGTTCTAACCAGCGTCGATGCGTCGCGCACCCTGGGAGATGTTTGATCTTGAATGATGATTCGCTGCCCATCCTCAGTAACATTTACCTCCGGCTTAAGCTCGTGAGCTTCTCGCCAAGAAGCCACGATCGCCACCTTGCCCCGAAGATCGCGCCCGGCTAGTGCTTCTTCAGCAGTCGTCTTTGCACCAAACCCTGATATCAACGGCTTTTGCTCAGTCATCATATTCATTCTATATTAGACACTAAACTATATGTGTCTAAGTGACTAAGCATTGACTGCTAGACTTAAATTGTCAAATAATAAGCTTGTGCCTGATGAAAAGAGACAGCGTATAGTTTCGGCTGCGCTCGCGGTGTTCTTCAAGTACGGCTACCAGCGAGTGTCTATGAATGAGATCGCCGAGGCCGCGGGAATCTCGCGACCCGGTCTCTATTTGTATTTTAGCAGTAAGGAGGAGGTCTTTAGAGCAGCTATCCTTCAATTTGCTGACAGCCTGATCGAGGAGATATCAAAAGGACTTCCTGCGCAGAAGACGATCGGAGAGAAAGTTCGTTACGCCTTTGAGGTTTGGATTGTACAAAGATTTGATGTCACTCTGAATTCGCCGGAAGCAAAAGAGATCAGCGATTCTTCTTATGAATTTGCTCAGGAGGCTCTTGACCAAAGCTACGAAAAGCTTGAGTCAGTTCTCGCGTCTATTCTAAAAGGACATGTGAAATCTAGCGGCAACAAAAAAATGCTTTCTGCGGAAAAAATGGCGCATATTTTAACAAGTGCCGTGCGTGGATTTAAATTGGTGGCTAAAAGCGCCACTGAGCTTCGTAAATTGATTCGCGACTTGGTTGTGATCATTCTTACGGCCTAAGAACTATCGACTTCTTAGGCTGGGTTCGAATGCTTTGCGAAGTGCAGCCCCAGTCTGATCGATAAGAACCTTGCCTGCGTCGAGCACGCCTTGCCAGGGAGGCAAGGCCATGAACCATGCCTGGCCAGCAAGTGTGATCCACAGCAATGCTCGAGGAGCCAGAAGAGGTTGTGAATATTTTGCGGGAGGCTGCGGAGTAACATTAACCAAATTTTCGTGATCCCCTTTACGAATTCGCGGATTTGTTCCATTCAGCGTAGATCCACTTTAACTTCAACTGTCTCCCCAGAATCTGAAACAATTCTTCTTCCATCACCGGTTTCGGTAAGAAGTCGTTAGCCCCGGAATCGAGGGCAAGACGCTGATCGTCAGCAAACACGCTGGCCGAAGAGACAACGATAATGAGGTTCTTGGTTGCCGGAGAAGATCTCAGATGTCGGCAAAAAGTATATCCGTCGTACCCAGGCATCCGTATATCGGAGATCAGCGCATCGAAATGGTCCTTAAGTAGACCTAACGCTTCTTCGGGTGAATCCGCTTCGATCGCATCGAATCCCACTGCTGAAAGAAGCTCGGTCAAGACGGAACGATTGAGCGGCTCATCGTCCACCACCAAAATCTTGCGTCGCGGCCCTTCATAACCGATGACCTGAGGCGAACGCAATTCAGCGCTAACCGGATCAGCGCTTCGAAGAGGAATTTCGAAACTGACCGTACTGCCCTGGCCAAGTTCACTCGCGATGGTGATTTCGCCGCCGAGCAATTCCACGATTTGCTTACTAATATGTAATCCCAATCCCACGCCCTGGCCGGTTACATTGTTGTTAGTTGCCTGATAGAATGGTTTGAAGAGCGATGGCAAATCCTCTTTTGGAATTCCTTTTCCGGTATCCTTCACTTCAAAACGGAGCCGCTCCGGATGTACGCAAACTCGAAAGGCGACTTCCCCTTGGGCAGTGAATTTCATTGCGTTTACAAGCAAGTTGTAGAGCACTTGTCGTAACCGGAGCGGATCCGTTTCGATCCATTGCGGCAGGACACCTTGGATTTCGTGTATAAAACGCAGATTCCCGCGATCGGCGCGTAACTTAAATTCGTCCACAATTCCAGCAATAAACTTAGGCAACTCCAAAGATCGAAAAGCGACCGATACTTTTCCTGACTCGACCGTGGAGAGGTCCAACACTTCACTAATCATTTCGAGCAGATGTTCTCCGCTGGAAAGGATTGTCTTCAATTTCGCTTTTCCGTCATCGGTGAGGTCCAAGCGCCGAAGCAGGGTTTGGGCGTACCCAAGGATACTGTTGATCGGCGTCCGAAGTTCATGGCTCATGTTGGCCAGGAAAGCGGTCTTCGCGCGATTGGCGATTTCTGCGTGCTCTCTCGCTAACTCCGCGGCATCTTTGGCATTTCGAAGCTCGACCTCATGTTCCCGCAATTCTCGAGTGCGCAGCTCGACAGTTTGCACAAGCTCCCGCTCCCGTAATGTCATCTGCCACATCTGCCAAAGGCCGAAGAGATAGAAAGCAAGAATGATCAACAACCCCCAAACAATATCCATCCAGAGGGTCCGATACCAAGGCGGGTCGATGATGAAAGCAAGCGTGTACTCTTTGCTCTCGTCTCCGTCGCTATCGCTGGCCTGGACATGGAGCAGATAATGCCCCTCATTGAGCGCGCCAGACCGCCAAACCGGTGCGGTCGTCATCGGCGACCGATGCTCGGTCGTTCCTTCTAACCTCGCCTCATAGTAGAGGTTATCGCCGACACTGAAGCTGAAGCGGTCCGTGCCGAAATGAATTTGAAAATCCCGATCGTCGTATTTGAGCGTTAACCCTTTGCCGTCCCGGACAGAAATGGGTGCTCCATCAGCGGTTAAGATTCGGCTGGGATAAAGCTCGAATTTTCTCTTAGCCAACGTTGGCCGATCCACAATGACGCGCATGAGCCCATAGTCTCCGGCGATCCACGCGGCCGGTTCCCCATCAACATTCTCGTCCCAAATGCTATTTATGACACCCAGCGGGTACGAGACCGCATGGGAAAGAGGCTCGTAACGTCCCGACGTGTAGAGCCTTCCCACCTCAAAACCCGTCTCCGGGCCAGCATTGGGAGGCCGACTGCTGACCCAAACATAATCGTCTGTTCGTTGGCTACGATCGATTCTTTGAATTTTCCGTCCGGGCAAACTTTTTGCTACCAAGTCAAAAGGCTCCAGTCGATCCTTGCCCTCTGGTAGCTTCCAAACCCGGTCATCTCCAACAAACAACATTTGCCCTCGCCATCGGCAAATCGTTCCATCGCCCGATGTCACCTCTTTGTTTTGTATATCCAGCAGTCGCTCCACCCGAGCGTCGCGGAATAAGGGTTGTGTACCTTTTTTCAATTGAATCCGGTAAAAGCCTTCGTTTTCCGTGCAAAGAAACAGGTCGCCCCTTTCATTATCGGCCATTCCAGGAATGGCATAGGGAAGTTCCGAGAGCAGGCCTTCGGAAAACCACTGACCATTGGAGTTACGAATCGACTCCAACCCGGCTCGGGTACTGAGAAAGACCCGCATCGGATCAATCCGTGAGGACTGGATCGTCAGGCCGCCCGATCCGATTCGATTTAGTCTGGAGCTCGCAGGATCCAAGGAGTAAGCCCCGAATTCGCTCATGGCAAAGGCAGTCGAGCCGCTGAGGGTCATCCCGAAGAAGCGGTCATTCCGGTCTCCAAATCGAACGAAATGGGCAGCTTCGGACCCATCTGCTTTTAGGACATAGACACCATGTTGCGTCGCCGTGTAGACTTTTCCCTGATATCTGCCTACGGCGGTGATAAAGCCTTTTGGCAATCCTAGTTCGTGGTCAAACTCGGTACAGCCCGCTCCGCATTGAATCCGGGTGATCTCCGTATCCGTGCAAACCCAAAGTCCTCCATCCCGGTCTTCACCGGTTGTTTCAAAGCCGGCATCCACCGTGAAGCTCTCGACAAGATGGCCTTCCTTGTCGAGCAGATAAACACCGCTATTTTGTACTAAAACGGCCAGATACTTGCCTAAGATCCATTTGGCATAGAATATAACCGAAGTTTTTAGCAACGAATCGATGTCAGTTCTCCACGGCACAAGCGTAGCGCCGGTTTTCTGAAAGATTCCCGATTGTCTGACAATCAGCCCATCGCCGATTGGACAATCCACGATCGCTCGAACCGCGCCAGCGTTTGTCGGAGGAGATTCTGCGATTTTGTCGAATCGATCTCCATCGAGTTCATAGATGGAACTGTTCTGATCGCCGATCCAGATCTTGCCATGAGAAAGCGCCAGGGAGAACGGGTACATGGAATCTATCGACCAAGGCAGCTGAGAAATCTGTCCGTTATTCCAAATAAGAAGTCCTGTTTCTGTACTGAAATAGACCTGACTACCGTCCACGACCATCCGCGAACCTATGCCAAAAGAGCCGTTGTAGACCTTAACCGCACGATATTCGCCGTCGACTCTGGACAGGTACCCTTTCTGGGTGCTGCTGCTGAACCAGACCACTCCATGCCTATCAACGGCTAACGATCTGATAAATCCTGTCCCTGGTGCGGGAATGGTTTCCCAGTGATTGTTGTCGAACGCCAGGATTGCGTTTCCACAGCCGAACAGCATGCGACCTTGAGGATCCTCAGTTACCGCAAATATTTGGCCTACCTCGCCGTAGTCGTGGGCAGTAAAAGTTCGAAAAAGTGGATGCCCAAACTCTCGATCGGTTGCGAGAGCTGTGCAGACGCTGCAGATAAAAAAAGCGAACCCGACGAGCTTGATCATCTGCAAAAAAAGAGTATCCGATCCATCCTCAATTGAATTGGTTGGAATCTGACCCTGGTGCATTGCTCCTCGGAATTTCGAGCTTGGCGTACGATTTTTTCCATTTGGTGTAGTGATCCCTTAGACGAGCCCAGAACAACATGATCGAGAATCCCTATCCTGGTCAATTAAGACCCCATTCGCTCTGATGCGAGGCGGTGATCTCGTTCATATCACTGACATTCAGAAGCGCGGCCGCCACCAATCAGAACAAAACTGCTTCGAATGTTCTTCTCCGAAAAGCTCGGGAACTCTTCGGTATGCTGAGAATTCGGCTGCCGATGCCTAAACGACACTATGAAAGCCTACATTGATGACTACAGCCGGTTGTCTTTCGGCACGCAAGGCATCGCATTCAAGATCTTTAATAGTTTCCAAACGGCAAGAGAGGTTTCGTCAGAACGGTAGCAAACGGCTATCTCAGAGATCCGTTCCAGATCTACCAAAGGCCTAAAGCATACCAAGGGTACATTCATGTTTCCTAGTGATTCCGGCACATATGCGATGCCCGCTCCTCCAGCTACCAGCGCGATCATCGTCGTGAGACTGGGAGCGGACTGTCCTACACGTAACGGAAAGCCTCCTTCTTGCACCAGAGCCAATACGTGTTCGTGCATGGTTATAGCTTGTTCGCCTCTGTAGACGATGAAGGCTTCATTGCGAAGATCGGCGATCGAGATTTCTTTCATCCGTGCAACCGGATGATCCTCTCTGATCGCTATAACCATTCTCTCTTTGATCAGGACTTTAGTTTCAAGGTGTGGCAGCGGGCGCTCGACTGGCAGCCGAAGAAGGCCGACGTCCAGCTTACCAGCGGCTATTTTAATCAGTTGCTCTTGAGCAAACATCTCCTCAAGTACGAACTGGATCTCAGTTGCGTTCTGGCGAAACTCGGAGGCGATCTGTGATAGTATGCCGCTGAAGGGTAAGGATGGTACATAGCCGATTCGCACGATGCCAAGCTGTCCTCTCGCGACTCTCTGGGCCACAGCTCGCGCTCGCTCTGCTTGTTTCAACGTTAGCTGCGCTTCGGCTAAGAAGTACGCTCCTGGTTCAGTTAACGTTACCTCTCGCTTGGTTCGGTTAAAAAGCCGCACGCCGAGCTCATCTTCGAGCGCCTTTATTTGGTGACTCAAGGCTGGTTGAGTCATATGGAGCAACTCGGCGGCACGCGCAAAATGGAGTTGCTCAGCTAGTGCGACGAAATAGCGAATATGTCGGAGTTCCATAAAGGGGTTTCGTCTTTCTTTTCAGCCGAGCGCTCTTAAGGCCGCACGTTCGACTTTATTGAGCACTGCAGCTTATGCCTTTACCGCGAAGTCTTCTAATAGACACCATCTATTAATATCGTCTCAAGCTTGCATTAGCAAGAGCACCCACGGTCTCCGATACTACAATCAGATAAAGATCACTCCTATTAAGACTCCCTTATGATTCATGATGCAGAATTTAATGTAGGCGGTTTCTTACTCCCTTGGACATTTGTGGTCGGGATCCTCGGGTTCATGGCTTCATGGGTGATTACTGCGCTATTGGAGTCCTTTAGACTTACCCGATATGTCTGGCATCTACCGCTGTTCTTTGCGGGCGTCGCGCTTTTAATCGCCGGGCTGCTCGCGCTTCTTTTTTGATTATGAAGAGAGTTATATCGTACTTTTTAACACTATTCGTGGTCTGTGCTGCTGGCTTTGTCATCTGGACGAGTTACCAACAATATCTTGCACGTCCGTGGACTCGAGATGGGCAGGTTAGAGCGAACGTCGTGGGAATTGCACCACGGGTTGCTGGGCCAATCTCGCACGTGTTGATATATGATAACGAGCCAGTAAAAACAGGCGATCTCCTGTTCGAGATCGACCCGGCGGACTTCCAGGCCAATGTGGACAACGCAAAAGCGCAGCTGTTAGCAGCTAAGGCTACGCTGAAGCAGCGTTCTCAGGAAATGGGCCGGCAAAGCGCGTTAGCAAAAGCAAAAGTTAACGCGGTCCAGGATTTGCAGAACGCCCAGGATAATCTGGCTTCCGGTCAAGCAGCTGTAGCAGCAGCGAATGCGGTATTGGAAGCAGCAGAATTACAACTTAGTTATACGGAGATTTATGCGCCCGTCGATGGTTACATTACTAACTTGAATGTCAGCGAAGGGACCTATGTGAGTGCCGGCCAACAACTGCTTGCTCTCGTAGACATAAATTCATTCTGGATTGCTGCCTACTTCAAGGAAACGCAGTTAAGAAATATGGCGCCGGGTTCACGAGTTCAGATTACGTTATTGGGTCACGAAGATCAACCATTTGAAGGCATTGTACAGAGCGTCGGCTGGGGAATTTTCGTACCAGATGGTTCTTCCGGCACCTCGACGATCTTGTTGCCTTCGGTTAGCCCCACAATCGACTGGGTCCGTCTAGCGCAGCGCTTCCCAGTCCGGATTCGGGTGCAAGAAAAATGTCCGGTGCCCTTGCGCATCGGCCAAACGGCTTCAGTCGCAGTTTACGGCCGAACGCCTGGCATTGATTCTCATCTTGAACGCTTGTCCGCTGCGAAACAGACGAGCAAATCGTCTCTTATGGCTACTCCCTAGAGGACGTGACTTCCGGTTCCTATAGACCACACGAAGGAAATTTTCACAACAGATGACAGATGAACTCGTACATAAATCTCATATTGGATGCCGAAGGGGGGAAAGCACGTCTGCGGAGATTATTGGAGTCAGGCCCTGAACCGCAGATCGCTAGAGAAGACGTTTCCCGGAAGCCGGGGAGCGATATTCGGCTTGTCCATGGTCTCAAGATGGGGCTGAGTGGCGTTCTTGCGCTCTATCTAGCCGAACTTTTGCGGCTTCAGTTTCCAGCCTGGTCGCTGTTCGCGGTGATCGTGTTGATGACCCCTCGCTATGTCGGTTCGATCGCTCTGAAATCTCTCATGCGAATGATCGGTACCTTAGTTGGTGGGGCACTTGGTGTGTGGTTGGTTAGCGACTACACTTCGTCTCCTATTCTCTTCCTTTCGGTGATTTCACTGGTGGTCGCATACTCTAACTACAAGGTTTGCCAGTTCGGTCCGAGCATGAGTCCGTACGCTTACCATCTGACCGGGTTCACCCTCGTGACGATTGCCAGTTATGGCATTTCCGACCCTGAAAATGCCTGGAGTATCGCTCTTAACCGAACTGAAGAAACCTTGCTAGGAGTTTTCGTCGTCCTATTAGTCACAGGTTTGTTTTGGCCGCGGTATGCGCGACCAGAATTTCTTAAAGCGGTAAAAAATGTGATTCGGGAAAGCGGAATGTTGACGCTCAGCGAGGCCAGGGCATGGTTGGCAGGAAAGCCCGGACGCAGCGATTTTCGGTATGCCCATAAAAACTGTACAGAAAAGCTTGTTATCCTTCAGGCCTTTCTGCCTGATTTGCGTCGGGAGCAGCCACTTCTGAACGCACGAAATACGATTTTCGAGAAAATCATTACGGCGCTTCAGATTCTGCTCCAAGTTATCGTCCACCTACACCAGCATCGGGTCGAATCATCCGAAATGATGAGGCTCCTGGAAAAGGAGCTGACTGATGTTTTCCTGGCGGCCGAATCTGTTTTTGTCAAACTAGCCGATTGGCGCAGAGAACGACTTGCGGTTGAGCCCTTGAGCGCAGCGCTTGACCAATTGGTGACTAGGATTGATGAGCTTTACCTGAGTGGAGCATTTCGAGTCTTCCAGGTGGAGGAGATAACTGCACTCTATGGGCACCGTGATGCGCTCTCAACACTCGGTACTACGCTGGCCGATCTGCAATCGGCATTCCAACAATTGTCGGATGTCCGAATTTCGGTCGAGGCTCAAAGGTTACGTGAAGCGAGACAGAGGATCGATCGATCTTGGATTATCGCCGGGATCAAGGCCGGGTTAGCAGTCGCGGTTAGTTTGCTAGTCATTGAATGGCTCCATCCCCCGGGCGGCATGATCGTGCCCAGCGCAGCTTGGGTTGCAATATTCGTAACTACTACTGGCACACCGATCGGTGATCTTCGGTTGTTTAGCGCCCTGTTTAGAAGCGCAATCTACGGAGCTTTAATCACCTTTGGAATGTTCTTTTTAGCGCCGGCCATGTCCAACTATTGGGTAATGAATCTTGTTGTTTTTTGCGTGCTTTTCCCAACCGGATTTGCCGTCGGGCGAAAAGTTGGTTTTCCTTTCTGGATAGGTTCGGTGATTCTCCTCGTGTCGGCAATTGTAGGGTTAAACGCTCAGGTCCTGGTAGACGCGAAACTGATCGTCGACAGCTATCTAGGAGTCATGACTGGATTAACAATCGGTGCTGTCGTCAGCCGTCTCGTTTGTCCGAGGCTACCGCAAAAGCTTCTTTACAAAAACCTGGTCGCCTACTTCGCGGCATGCGAAAAGATTCTGGGAGAACCTCCTTCCGGACGAATCGAAGAGCTATCCTCCAGGATTACACTCGCGCCAATGGAGGCACTGTCTTATGCGCAAGTCATGGGCGTTGATCATCGACTCCGGGCGGAACAAATGAAAGTTATGGCGCTGCTTCCTGTGCTCATGAGCCTGTCGGTCGACCTGAACTCTTTGGTATCCTTCAAGAGGAACGAGCCAATCCAAGTAGTCGACGTGGTTCTCCAGCCCATTTTCGACGCGATGGATCAAAGCTTTCGCCGCCTGCTGAGAATGTTCCGTGAATTCTTGGAAATGGGTCGCCCGCTTGGCGTATCCCCTTCGTTAAATGAAACTGGCCAAAGTTTGACAGTAAGCGTCAGGCAACTTCTCGGCGCTGACCGTTTGCGCCAAGTGCCAGCAGAGAGAATGGGCGACGCGCTTACCCGCGTTAGCCGCTATCTTGCAACAGCAGAAGCATTCATTGAGTGCACGCAACTCATAGCAACTTTGCATCGCGAAGAATTCACCAGTGATAGCGTTCTGTAGTGTACATCACGGATTCGATTCTCCGCCGGAAAAACCGAATCCCCCCTCTTTGGGACCTTTGCGATCTCGTTGTTTAAGATTCGGTCTTCGTGTCCTCTGGTTGAACCCAGGATGGGCGCGAGCCGGCCGATAGTAGAAAAATCCCGACCGCCAGTTGGCAGCAGCGACTTGTTCGCGCCCCTTTTTGCGATCTATCGTAGGCGTTATCCCGGCGTCGACATCCGTTTGGTGGAGTATGGCGGCGATCGCTTGAAAGAAATCCTGCTGTCGGGCGAAATCGAACTTTCTGTCTCGATGCTTCCGGTATCGGACGAATTTGAATGGTGGGAGATCACAAACCAGCCGCTGGTGGTTTTGCTCCCGGCGGATCACGCGCTTGCGCGGAAAAAGTCCACCGACCTCGCGAGCCTGCAGCATCTTCCATTCATTCTGTTTGAGAAAGGATTTTCGCTTCACCGGGTCATTCTAGAGGCATGCCGGCGGCGAGGTTTCGATCCAACCATTGTAGCTCGAAGCAGCCAAATCGACTTCATGGTCAAACTCGCCGCTGCGGGATTCGGTATCGCCTTCCTGCCGCGGATGATCGCCGAACAGCGCCGCCACCCGTCCGTTCGCCTCGTCCGGCTCGCTGAGCCTCAGACGAAATGGAATCCTGCGATGATCTGGCGCCGGGGTGGGTATCTCTCGCACGCGGCCAAGGCTTGGCTTGCGATCGTACGCGAAAGCTACGCCAAAGACTGAATATAGGTTTGGTTCTTGCCAGTGAAAGGATTTTTCTTGTCGAGGCGCACATCACGTCGGGGACGATTCTTCTGTCGACATTGGGTTCGCTCGTCTCTTTGAGGCCTCCGACGGCTAGCAAGTCGCCGGTCTCGTTCGTGATGATATCGATCTCTGCGGTGCGAAGAGCGATTATTTGCTTACCCGGTGATAAGGCCACGAGCTTCAAAACCGTTTCCGAACTTATGCAGATTGTGCATAGCTCCAATCGGTACTTGGCATTACTCGGCCTCAGGCCGGCGTTCTACTTTGGTGAATTACACAACTGAAAAATATTTTATGTCGACCACCTTAGAGGCAACAGACATACGATTTATGAGCGATACAAATTCCACCGCGAATCCAGTTTTGTCAGACAATTTACTTAGGCTGCTCCGGCCCCAGAATGAGACAATCATTCTCAGTTTGAGACGAAAATTCTAGCACCATCTCGACTGAAATCGCCAAACTGGAGGCGCGCCCATTTCGTTTTATCTCGTGGCGTAGAAGGTGCTTCGCAAGATCATTTATCGCCTGCTAAGACCAGATGTTGGCCATGCTATCGCCTCTCCGTTACTCGGTACGACAGCTCCTTAAGTCGCCAGGATTTACTATCACTGCCATCGTGATCCTCGGCTTTAGCATCGGCATGAGTGCGGCAATTTTCAGTCTAATCGATGCGGTTATCCTGAAGCCGTTACCGTTCCCAAACTCCGAACGTCTGGTTGAAGTTTGCGAACCCCACCAAAACCATCCTTTCAGTGTTTTCGACTATCCTGACTACGTCGATACGGTCGCAGCGCAACACACGTTCGACTTTCTAGCGTTAGAGAGGGACATAACGGTCGACCTGCGTACTGAAGTTAAAGCGCAGCTTCTGGAAGCCAATTTTGCGTCGCCAAGCTTGTTTAGTGTAACTGGGTTGCCGACGATTCTTGGCCGCGTATTTACCGAGCAAGAAGATATCAAGAACGGACCACTTGTTGCGGTGCTTAGCGAACGTTGTTGGCGCAGCCGGTTTCAGTCGGATCCGAATATTATAGGCAAAAATATCATCCTGAATGATTTAAGTTTTCAGGTGATCGGGATCGTACCGTCGCAATTGGATGATTGGGGTCCCCCTGGTGTCGATGCTTACCTGCCCATTCATACTATCGTTCCTTTCAACTTCTTCGGTGACCCAATGGCGCTTCGGGACACACACCTTTTCTCTTGCTTCGGCAGGTTAAAGCCTGGTGTCAGCGTTTCTGAAGCAGAGACGGACCTCAAAAGGATCCATGACAATCTATTGAGTCAGTTTCCGGGGGTGAATATCGGGTACGGACTCCGGGTTTTTCCGCTACTCGGTTTCATCGTGCACGGCTACTCGATGACCATTTGGCTCTTAGCTGCCGCAGTTGGCATTCTGTTGATCGTCTCCTGTTTAAACGTCGCGAACCTATTGTTCGCTCGCGGATTGCATCGTCGACGCGAGATGATGATCCGGGCTACGCTGGGAGCCTCACGATGGCGGGTCATTGGGCAGCTATTGCTCGAAACTACCTTGTTAACGTCCATCGGCGGACTAGTGGGACTCGTCGTTGCCAACATCTGTGTCCAGGGCACAAAGAGTTTAATCCCGGCAGATCTCTATCGTCTCCAGGAGTTACATGTCGATACCAATGCGCTGGTATTTATTTTTGTCTTAATTCTCATCACGTCATTGCTCGCAGGGCTTCTACCGGCTTGGAGCCTTTCTCAAGTCACGCTAGCCCCTGGGCTAAAAGATGAAGGTGGTCGAACCGGGACCGGTGGACCTCATCGCCACCGAATTCAATCAGGTCTGGTCACGGCGCAGGTAGCACTAACGTGTGTTTTGCTGATCACTGCCGGACTTTTGATTCGCAGCTTCTACGCTACCCAAACCGTAGAACTCGGATTTAACCCGAATCATCTGCTTATGGCAGGGATCAATCTGACTAGCGTTAAGTATGAAAAAGACGGGGTTAAAACTCGCGCATTTTGGGATGAGTTGATTACGAAGATTCGTCGAATCCCGGGAGTCACTGACGCAGCGCTAAGTACCAACCCTCCACTGAACGGTGAATATGGTTTTACTCCTTTTATCGTGGACGGTCAACCTCCACCGGAGCCCGATCACGAACCGGTAGTGGACCGGCAGACGGTTTCTTCCGACTATTTTCGAACGCTGCAAATTCCCCTACTGCAGGGTCGGAACTTCGATTCACAGGACACAACCGGCAAGGCAAATGTGATCGTTGTGGATGCGGCGCTGGTGAACCACTTTTTTCCCGGTCAAAATCCAATCGGCAAATCGATCAGCATCGGGGGAGGAGGCAATTTCCGCAGCGCACCTAGCCTGCATTACACGATCGTAGGGGTGGTTCCGCACCTTTGTCATGACACGCCTGGCGAATGGGAAGTTCCGTTCCAAGCGTATCATCCCTATACCGAATCGGATGGCGACGACGAGTACTTGATTATCCGTTCAAATCTGACTTCAGCCAGCTTGGTGGCAACGGTACGGCAAACCGTCGCTTCGATTGATCCCGGCGTGCCGATATTCGATGTGCACTCTTATGACGAGGTTATCGCCCAACGGTTCGTCACTCGTAGACTTAGCACTCTCCTAGTCGCCTTGTTTTCGGGTGCCGCATTATTTCTGTCGGCTGTCGGACTCTACGGCATCCTGTCCTATTTCGTCGGCCAAAAGACTCGGGAGATCGGCATTCGGATGGCCTTGGGAGCGCAGGCTGGCCATATCCTCAGGCTGGTCGCTGAGCAAGGGTTATGGCCTGTAGGGGTTGGTTTAACGACTGGTATTCTGGCTGGATTATTGCTCGCCCGCTTTGTCGGTGCCTTCCTGTATGGGGTGTCCGCATACGATCCAATCACGTTAGCATTGACTGTTCTCGTGCTTGGGATCGCCACGCTACTCGCCTGTCTGTTACCTGCGGTGAGGGCGATACAGATCAACCCTACGAGAGTTCTAAACGAATAGCCCAGATCAAAGACTTTACTCACCTTCGCAACGATAAGGGCCGAGAGTTTATCGCTTACGCGTGATTGGTGATTGGATGACCGAGCAGGAAATCGAGCACCCTGCCACTGGCGAGATCATATAAGCAATAACGGCTACGTTTCCGCCGCCGAGCGCTTCGCGAAAATCTCTCAATCCTAGCGAAAGGAATACACCCGGGCAGTCGCCGCTACCCCAGAACGTTGAAACATCAGTCTCGCTCGTTGCGTGTTCTTTGCTGGTCGACCAGCACAGCCGCTAGAAGGATGGCGCCACGCACCAGATATTGGTAGAAGGCGTCGATATTCAAAAGGTTCATCACATTCTCGGCTGTGCCGAGGATGAAAACGCCCACGATCACACCCGAAATTGTTGCGGTGCCCCCTTTCAACGAAACTCCCCCGAGTACGCAAGCAGAGATCACATTGAGCTCGAATCCTCCGGCCGAATTAGGTTGGCCACTGGTGATTCGTGACGCGAGAATGACTCCAGCGAGTCCGGCGACCAGTCCCTGCACGAGAAAGATAATTACCCGCGTTCGTTCGACCCGGATTCCGGC
>WNFQ01005046.1_pt1 | contig 15690 bp, 16 predicted proteins | sample 5400171 | NCBI WGS metagenome assembly WNFQ01 (sample SAMN13153356, study PRJNA577476) | soil metagenome | isolation source: 20 cm soil under Madrone tree | place: USA:California | collected 2016-06-14 | reverse complement strand
ATCCCGACCAATCGGTCGTCCTCCCCAATCGGAATGCAGCCGATGTCATGCTCCCGCATCAATTTCGCGAGTTCGGTAACAGGGGTGTTGGGGCTGACCCAGTCGACACCCTTATGCATCACGTCTTTGACTTTCATGGCGGACCTCCGTTCCTGGAGTTTCAGATGCACTGCAGTACAGCCCCCGTTCTTCTCGACTAATCTACGACGCGTAGTCGGGCTCCTTGCGGTCGAGGACGCGCTTCAGGGCATCGAAGTGCCGCTGCGCCGGGCGTGGGCCCTCGTAGAGGCCGGCGCCGCCGATGTCGCGCTTGGTCTTCTCGACCACGGCGGCCGGGAGCTGTTTTAAAGGCTCTCTCGTCCACATCGCGTAGAGCTGAACCTGTGCCGCGCGTTCGATGTAGTAAAGCCGGTCATAGGCATCGGCCACCGTTGCGCCCACGGTGGTGATGCCGTGGTTGGCCATGAACAGCACGGTCTTGTCGCCGATCACGGTTGCGAGGCGAGCGCCTTCGGCGGGATCGAGGGCCGGGCCGGTGTACTCGTCGTCATACGCAATCTCGCCCATCATCCCGACCTCGGTCTGGCCGATCTCCTTGATGCGCGGGTCTTCGAGACGCGTCAGCGCACTCGCATACGGCATGTGGGTATGAAACACGGCCTTGGCGTGCGGCCGCGCCTTGTGGATCGGCGCGTGGATGCAGTAGCAGGAGCGTTCCACCTCGCCGGCGCCGCGCTTGCTCTTGCCGTCGTCGATGCCGACCTCCATGAAGGAAGAAGCCGTCACTTCCGACCAATGCATCCCGAACGGAACTTGATAGTAGCGGTCGCTGCGGCCGGGCACGACCAGGGTCAGGTGGTTGAAGATCCCCTCGCTGAAACCCTGCATGAAGGCCAGGCGATGCGCCGCCGCAAGGTCGACGCGCGCCTGCCATTCCTCGGCGCTGTAATCCCCGAGCGCTTTCGGCGAAACCCTGAACTGCATGGGCATCCTCCCGGTTGATGCTGCAATCGCGTCCGCGTCACCACCTCGACGCTCGGACCGCTTCTGTTTATGGCAATATTGTAGCGTATTTTGAAACGTTGTCGGGTGAAATTACAGCCGGCCTCCCATCTCCTTTTGCGGTGCTGCAATCGCAATTGCCTGATGAAGCGTTGCACCTGCGCTTGTTTGTCATGGCCGGGCATGACGGAAAGATTATTGTGCCGACCGTGCCAGCGCGCCGTCGATCATCGTCACCGCATTTTGCAATCCGTAGACCGCGACAAACGAGCCGAAGCGCGGGCCTTTTTCCTGGCCGAGCAGCACCTGATAGAGCATGTTGAACCAGTCGAGCGAAACGCCGGGACGGCCATCCTTGCCTTTCTTCACCGGGTCCAGGAACGGTTCGCGCCGGCCGATCTCGTAGACCACGTTCTGGATCTCTTCCGCCGATGACTCCGCCGGCAATTGCGACAGCGCATCGCGTAAATCCTGCAGCGCCACGCGCTCGGTATCGGTCGGCTCGCGGAATTTCTTGGCCGGCGCGACGAAGTCGCGATAGTAATTGATGGCGTAGCCGACCATCGCATCCAGCTTGGGGTGGGTCTGCGGCGTGACGCCCGGACGATAGCGCCCGATGAAGCCCCACAAGGTCGCGGCATTCTCGGCGTTCGACGACGACACCAGCGTCAGCAGCATCTGGAACGTCACGGGCATGTCGGCCGCCGGCGGATGTCCGGCGTGAATGTGCCAGACCGGATTGGCGAGCTGCTGCCTATTGTCCTGCCGTGGAAACGCTTCGAGAAATTGCTGGTAGTCGTCGACGTTGCGCGGGATCACGTCGAAATACAGCCGCTTTGCCGCCTTCGGCTCGCGATACATGAACAGCGACAGCGATTCCGGCGAGGCATAGCGCAGCCACTCGTCGATGGTCAGCCCGTTGCCCTTCGATTTGGAGATCTTCTGGCCTCGGTCGTCGAGGAACAGCTCGTAATTGAAGCCTTCCGGCGGCGTGCCGCCGAGCACGCTGCAGATCTTGCCCGACAGTTTTACCGAGTCGATCAGGTCCTTGCCCGCCATCTCGTAGTCGATGCCGAGCGCGAACCAGCGCATCGCCCAGTCCGGCTTCCACTGCAGCTTGCAATGGCCGCCGGTGACCGGAAGCGTGACGCGCTCCTTTGTCTCGGGATCGTCGTAGGAGATCGTCCCCGTGTTCACGTCATGCGCCACGATCGGCACATACAACACCACGCCGGTGCGCGGGCAGATCGGCAGGAACGGCGAATAGCTCGCCGCTCGCTCTTCGCGCAAAGACGGCAACATCACCGCCATCACCTCGTCGATGCGCTCCAGCACGCGCACCAGCGCGGCGTCGAATTTGCCCGACGTGTAATAGTCGGTCGAACTTGCGAACTCGTAGTCGAAACCAAACGCGTCGAGAAACGCGCGCAGCCGGGCATTGTTGTGAGCGCCGAAACTGTCATGAGTGCCGAAGGGATCGGGCACCCGGGTCAGCGGTTTGCCGAGATGCTTTTCCAGCATCTCCCGGTTCGGCACGTTGTCCGGTACCTTGCGCAGGCCGTCCATGTCATCGGAGAACGCAATCAGCCGGGTCCTGATCTTGTCCTCGGTGAGCACGCGAAACGCATGGCGCACCATGGTGGTGCGCGCGACCTCGCCGAAGGTGCCGATATGCGGCAGGCCAGACGGTCCATAGCCGGTCGCAAACAGCACCTCGTCCTTCGGCTTCTTCTTCAGCCGCGCGACGATCGCCTTCGCCTGCTCGAACGGCCAGGCGTTGGATTGCTCGGCGAGCGCGCGCAGCTCGCTCGGGCTGGGAAGGTCGATCGCGGACATTAAGGTTCTCCAGAGCCGCGCAAACTAGCGCGCCGGCCTGCAAATGCAAAATGACAGTCGGGCAACGTCATTCAGGGGCGATGCGAGGCATCGAACCCGGAATCTCGAGATTCCGGGTCTGGTGCTAACGCACCATCCCCGGAATGACGAACCCTAAAACGGGCTCACAGAAAAATACCGCAGCCACAGATCGGTATAGCGGCCTTTTTCCCAGACGCGAAACAGCGCCCAGTTCAGCGCCTGCCGCAACAGGTCGTTGCCCTTGCGCACGGCGATGCCGATGCCCTCGCCGAAATAGCGGCTCTCGACAAACGGCCCGCCCGAGAACGCGCAGCATTCGCCGGAATCTGTGCCGTTGATCCAGAACGCCAGCGAAATCGCGTCGCCAAAAATGAAGTCGACCTCACCGCGCCGCAGCGCCAGCCGCAGCGCGTCGTCGTTGGGATAGGAATGCAGTTCGGCGTCCGTAAACATCGCCTTGAGATAGGCTTCATGCGAGGAGCCGGCGACGGCGCCGACTTTCTTGCCTTCCAGATATTCCGGGCGGACCTCCGGCATCACCGCATCGCGCCGCGACACGAACCGCGCCGGCGCCCGGTAATAGGGATCGGTGAAATCGAGACGGGCGCGCACCTGCGGCGTCACCGCGAGCGAGGCGATGATGGCATCGCCGCGATTGCTCGCAATCGCATCGAGCAGCGTCTCGAACCGCCGCATCTGGATCGTGCAGGTGACCTTGATTTCTTCGCAAAGCTGCCGCGCCAGATCGACATTGAAGCCGGCCGGATTGCCGTCGGGGCCGGTGAAGTTGAACGGCGGATAATCGGTTTCGGTCAGAAACCGGATCACCGAGAGGCGCGACAGATCGGGCCGGTCCGGACGCCGCCTGGGGTCCCAGAAACCGGGCACCGCCTGCGGCGCCGCCTCAGCGCCCGGCTTTGCCACGTTTTGAGCGTGGGCCGGGCCGCCAGGCGGAAGCGCCACAGCCGATAGGACGCCGATCGCGAGGCCGGTCACCGTCGCCGTTGCGCGAACCGTTCGAAGCGATCGTTCGACGAGGTGTGAAATAATCTGCAAGTGCATTGCCAGCGGTTTTTTCAAGGCGGACGGCCTTATAGACCATCCGGCCGATAACGCGAACGCCGTTTGTGTCGTGAAGCAGGATTACAGGTACCGTTTCAGGTCGGCCGCGGCTTCCTCAGGTTTCCGATTGAGGTTGAAGGGACTGACGAATTTGCCGTCGCGATCCATCAAATAGATCAGCGCGGTGTGATCCATCGTGTAGTCGCCATCCTTGAGCGGAACCTTGCGGGCATAGACGCGGTAAGCGGAAATCACCTTCGCCACTTCGTTGGGATTGCCGGTCAGGCCTTTCAGATGCGGGTCGAAGCTCGACAGATAATCCTTTATCGCAGCGGCTGTGTCGCGCTCCGGATCGACCGATATGAAATAGGCGTTGACGCGATCGGCATCCTTGCCCATTGCCCGCAACACCTCGGAAATCTCGAACAGCGAGGTCGGGCAGATGTCGGGACAATGGGTGAAGCCGAAAAAGATCAGCGTCGGGCGGCCCTGCAGGTTCTTTTCGGTCACGGTCTGGCCGGCCTGGTCGGTCAGCCGGAAAGGCCCGCCGATCACGGCAGGAGCCGCGACATTCCGCAAACCGCCGAGCGCCCACAGCATCAGCACCAGGCCGACCAAAAGGCTGCCGGCGAATGCCCCGACAATGACCAGCGGGCGGGTGGTCCGATCCATCACGAAATTCCCTGTTGTGCGATCAGAAGCAGGTGGCGATGCCGGACGCAATCATCTCAAAGAACACCGCCGTCCCGTAGTGAAACCACAGCGCCAGCGCGGCGAGCAGCATGACGACGCCAAGGCCCGCGCCGCCGACCGCAATCGCCGGCCCAATCCTGCGCGCCGGCGGGACCATTCCGGGCATCTGCTGCCGGGTGGAAATTGGCTGAGCCATGCACGAACTCGCTAAGCCCGCGTATTCCGGTCGCAAGACCGGAGCCACTTTGGCGGCATACGCGCTGACGAACAAGCATCAACGACCGGCGTTGCCGCCGGTCATCTGCCCGTGATGTTCAGATAGGGTTAGTCGGGCTCGCGGGCAAGCACGGCGGGAGCAGGGGCGACCAGCTCACGGTGACGCAAATCGCGATCCCGGCGGGCTGCCGATGGCCGCGGTGTGGAGGAGGCCTGGGCATCCAGATAACAAGGGCGGTACATGCTCATCAATTGCTTGCCGCGCAGGAAGATCATCTGCGGTCTCAACCCGCCGCGCTGGGCGATCCAGCGCCGCACCGAGGACGGATACATCGAGTAAAGCATCTGCGTCGCTTCGGGGTTGGTGATCGCCCGTCCGTTGGCGCCGGGGTCCCACGCAGCGTGGAATCCCAGGCGGGCGTGAGAGGTCACGCAGATCTTGTCATGGGGGACCGCCCCGAGGATGATGGTGCAGGCAGAGGCGCACAGGCCGTCGATGATGACGGTTTCGCCGGAACTGCGCAGACCTTGATATCGGTCGACATAGGTGCCGATCCGGCCACCCCGGTCGTCGGCTATCCGAACCACCGCGTGACTCGCCCCCATTCCCGCCAGCAGGAGAACCGCCGCGAGCAACCCCGTCACCAGTTTCATTTCCAGCCCCAGTCTAAACGCCGAACCGAATCTGTTCGACCGTGTGATGCAGACCTTGGCCAGCGTGTTGCCGGATCGTGATTTTGTCCAGATACCCGGGCTGGCCTAAACCAAATTCAACTCAAGTGTTGCTTGCAGGCTGCACTTCCCGGCCGAAAGGTCCGAAGTAGAACATTCCTGCAGTCCCCTGCGGCTGAAAACTGCCGTTGACCGCGGCAAACCCCGCGGGCTTCACTCTCCAGAGCATGGGGAATCATCCGATGGCAGGCGATGCGGACATAATTGTGGTCGGGGCGGGCCTGGCGGGCCTGGTTGCCGCAACCGAGATTGCCGACGCCGGCAAGCGCGTCATCGTGGTCGAGCAAGAGGGCGAACAGAGCCTCGGCGGTCAGGCTTTCTGGTCGTTCGGCGGCCTGTTCCTGGTGGATTCGCGGGAACAGCGCCGGCTCGGCATCAGGGACAGTTACGATCTCGCGCTACAGGACTGGATCGGGTCGGCCGGGTTCGACCGCGATGAGGATCTCTGGCCGAGGCGCTGGGCGGAAGCCTATGTGGCCTTCGCGGCGGGCGAAAAACGCGCATGGCTCCGCGCGATGGGGCTTCGGTTGTTCCCCGTCGTCGGCTGGGCGGAGCGCGGCGGTTACGATGCCATGGGCCATGGCAATTCGGTGCCCCGGTTCCATGTGACCTGGGGCACTGGGCCCGGCGTTGTCGAGCCGTTCGAACGGCGGGCCCGCGAAGCCCAAGCGAGCGGCCGGCTGACGTTCCGGTTCCGCCATCGCGTCGATGCCCTTACCATGACCAATGGCACCGTCGATGGTGTCTCGGGCTCGATCCTCGAAGCTGACAATGTCGAGCGGGGAAAAAGCAGTTCGCGCAAGGCGATCGGCGACTTCACGCTGCGTGCCCAGGCCGTGATCGTTGCCTCTGGCGGCATCGGCGGCAATCACGATCTGGTGCGGCGGAACTGGCCGAAGCGCCTCGGCGAAGCGCCGAAAAACATGATCTCCGGCGTGCCTGAACATGTCGATGGCCGGATGATCGGCATTACCGAGGCCGCAGGCGCGCGGCTGATCAACCGCGACCGGATGTGGCACTACGTCGAAGGCATCAGAAACTGGTCACCGATCTGGCCGCGCCACGGCATTCGCATCCTGCCCGGACCGTCGTCGATGTGGTTCGACGCAACAGGCACACGCCTGCCCTCGCCGCTATTTCCGGGCTCCGACACCCTCGGCCAGCTGCAATACATCGTGTCGACCGGTTACGATTATTCCTGGTTCGTGCTCACCCAAAGCATCATCAAGAAGGAATTCGCGCTGTCGGGCTCGGAGCAGAATCCCGATCTGACCAGCAAGAGCTGGCGGATGACCGCGCGGCGCGCCACCAACAAGGGCGCGCCGGCACCGGTCGAAGCGTTCAAGATGAAGGGCGTGGATTTCATCGTGCGCGACAACCTCGCCGATCTCATCAGCGCCATGAATGGGCTGGTTGGCGACAATCTCCTGAAGCTCGAATATCTGAAGGCCCAGATCGAGGCGCGCGACCGCGAGATCGAAAATCCCTACGTCAAGGACACGCAGGTGATGAACATCCACAATGCGCGCCGCTATATCGGCGACCGGCTGATCCGCACCGCAAAACCGCACCGGATTCTCGATCCCCAGCATGGGCCGTTAATTGCGGTGAAACTCAACATCGTGACCCGCAAGACGCTGGGCGGGTTCGAGACCGATCTCGACTCGCGCGTGTTCGGCAGGGACGGCCAGATCATGCCGGGGCTTTACGCCGCCGGCGAAACGGCCGGATTTGGCGGCGGCGGCATGCACGGCTATCGTTCGCTGGAAGGCACGTTTCTCGGCGGCTGCCTGTTTTCCGGCCGCAATGCCGGCCGCGCGGCGGCGAAGGCGGCCTCCTAGGGCGCGATGACTTTTCTTCGAATCGTCATCCCGGCCTATCTTTTCTTTTGTTTGAGCATGATCTTTTCGGAAAACCGGTATCCACTTTTCCGGATCATGCTGTAGAGGATCCGGCTACCAGTTGCGGCAATCTTCAAAACGCGGGAACCTGTTTGCCCTTGGCGCGTCCAACCCATCAGCGATAACCTGTCAGAGCGAAGTCATCATGCGGCCCGCACAAGTACCCCCCATAACTCCCATTGGAAGCACTGACGTGGAATTGGTCCGGCGCGCCCGTGACCGCGATCAGGCGGCCATTCGCGCGATCCTGCAGTCCAACAATCGCAGGCTCTACCGGCTCGCCCGTGGAATCCTGCGCAACGACAGCGAGGCCGAAGACGTGGTGCAGGAAACCTATGTCCGTGCCTTCACGTATCTTGAGGATTTTCGCGGCGACTCAAGTCTCGCAACCTGGCTTGGACGGATCGCTATCAATGAGGCCTTGGGCCGGTTACGCCGCCGGCGTTCGACCGTCGAATGGACGTCGCTGCCGCCGGGTACCCTGGAGGCTCAGATCATCCAGTTTCCCCTCTCGGCGGCATCCCAGGACCCGGAAAAATCCATGGCACAGCGTGAAATTCAGCACGTCGTCGAGCGCGCGATCGACGAACTCCCCGAGGCGTTTCGCATCGTTTTCATCACCCGCGTGATCGAGGGAATGAATGTCGAGGAGACCGCGGAGATTCTCGAACTGAAGCCGGAGACCGTGAAAACCAGACTGCACCGCGCCCGCACCATGCTGCGCGAGAATGTGGAAAGGAAAATCGGCCCTATCGTCATGGAGGCATTTCCGTTTGCCGGCAAGCGCTGCGAGCGCCTGACGGAGGCGGTCCTGAAACGACTGGGCGCGAGCGCATAATTCTCGGGAACCTCTGCGCTCCCGCGCCATCCAACTCCTGTGCAACCAACAATGCCCGGCGGCTTAAGGCCTCCGGCGTCACAGGAGTGTCAAATCATGTTCGTTCGATTGAGCGCGGCGATCGCCGCGGTAAGCCTGTTGAGCAGTGCAGCGCTCGCACAGGGCGCCAAGCCGACCGATCCGCAAATCGCGCATATCGCCTACACCGCCGGCGTCATCGACATCGCGGCGGCGAAGCAGGCGCTGAAGAAGACCAGCAACAAGGACGTCAAGGCCTTCGCGGAAGACATGGTGCGCGACCATGAAGCCGTGAACAAGCAGGCGCTTGATCTGGTGAAGAAGCTCAACGTCAAGCCTGAAGATAACGACACCAGCAAGACCCTGTCGAAGAATGCCGCCGACAAGCTCGCCGAACTCGGCAAGCTGAAGGGCGCGGCATTCGACAAGGCCTATGTCGCGAACGAAGTCGCCTATCACAAGGCCGTCGATAGCGCGCTGGAGACAACGCTTATTCCCAACGCGAACAACGCGGAGCTGAAGAGCCTGCTGCAGACCGGCCTGAAGATTTTCCAGGGCCACGAGCAACACGCCGAACACGTCGCGGCCGGCTTGAAGTAGGAGCCTCGCATGGCGCCGAGATGGGTTTTCCCGATCGTTGCAGCGCTGATGCTCGCGATGTCCGTCTCGGCAGATGCGGCGACCGTTCAAATCACCATGGAAAACCTGGTGATCTCGCCGGCCGAAGCCTCGGCAAAGGTCGGCGACACCGTCGAATGGATCAACAAGGATATTTTCGCCCACACCGCGACGGCGCGAAACGGCGATTGGGACGTCACGATGCCGCCGAAGAAAACCGTCACCTCGGTTTTGAACAAGGCTGGCACGGTCGAATATTACTGCCGCTTCCATCCCAACATGAAAGCGACCCTCGTGATCGCGCCGTAGCTAACGCTTCGGAATACTGGATCGCCCGCTTTCGCGGACGATGACAGTTCGGATTTACATTTCAAACAGCAACGCATTTACAAACATAGCTTCGCGATCTCGCCGCAGGCTTCGCGCGAGGTTTGCCAAGAACGTCCCGCCTTCTGAAATTCAGAGGGCGCAGGGAATGCCGGATTCCCCGCGCAATGGTTTTACGGCTTACTTCGCGCTCTCCTCGGTGACCACGCTTTTTGACACCGTCGCCTGCGCTTCTTCTCACAGGCTTGACGCCAACGATTGGGGCGTCGGAACCACACGACTTCACCGTACGCACCAGCATCATTCGTCCGGCCCGCTTTCGCGCGCCTGACGCTGCCGCGTCCACCGCATCCCGCCCCGCGTTGATGACGTTGGCCAACGCCCCTCTATCGGAACGGGACAGTACGAATCAGTGAACTGATTTGGGTCGGATGGCAAGCAAAATTTCTGTAAATCAGAAATTATTTGAGAGGGCCCTTCTCGGGCCGAATTCGTCATTGCGAGGAGCCGAGACAATCCGCCCTCCCCCGGAAGCGGGAAGAGGTGAGTGGGCCTCGTGCGCCGATTCAAGTCAGTATCATCAGGCCCTGGATCACCAAAATCGAAATCCATGACGTGCGAGGTAATCGATTCCGGCGCGCCAACCTTCGATAGTCGGTCAGCCGATCCATCCGGCGAAAATCGAAGGAGAGAGAAATGACCGACGTCAATACGATTGCCAGCCGCTATATCGACCTGTGGAACGAGCGGACACCGAGCCGCCGGCGCGACATCCTTAAGCACCATTGGGCCAAGGATGCGAAATATATCGACCCGCTGATGTCAGGCGAAGGCCATGACGGCGTCGACGCGCTGATCGCCGGAGTGCAGCAGCGCTTTCCGGATTTCCGCTTTCATCTAATCGGCGAGCCCAATGGCTTCGGCGACCATGTCCGCTTCTCCTGGGGGCTTGGCCCGGACGGCGCCGACAGCCCGATCAAGGGCACGGATTTCGCCGTCGTCAGCGACGGACGCATCCGGAGCATCACCGGATTTCTCGATCAGGTCCCGCAAGGCGCCTGACGGATGCGAATGCGATTGCCCCGGTGATCCGGGGCAATCGTGCTTTTCGCCGAACCGAAGCACAGGGCTGGAGCGGGCGAAGGGAATCGAACCCTCGTATGCAGCTTGGGAAGCTGCCGTTCTGCCATTGAACTACGCCCGCTAACTTATTCAATAAAATCAGGCACTTCTCTCACTTTTTGACCCGATTTTCGTCTCGCATCATTGTGTCATCGTGATGTCGGCTGAATACCCCGGCCCGTTTTTTATAGACCGCTCCAGCGCCGCGTTCAAACCGTTTACAGCCTGTCGGGGTTGCGGCTGAGCCGGTCATCTGGTTGGTAGGCAGCTTGCTCTTTGGGGCGTCTCATCTGCTCTTCACCGGCTTCGTCTGGAGCGCAGCGATGGTCTTGTTCGGCGCCATGCTGTTTGGGCTACGCCTGTGTGGCGCCGCTCCCTCACGCCGGGTTTGCTGGCCCATTTTCTATTCAATGCGCAACTTGTGATCCATCCGCTAATCTCGTGGCTGGCGCCCGCGCTACGCCCCTGAATATTAGTTGGTGGTGGCGTACTTGTTTATGTCGCATGTTGGCAACTTTTCGGAAGTGTCACCCTCAATGAGCCGTGTCCGCTTCTGGGGGTAAACATCGGCGATCGATATTCCGCAGGTTGTCACCGACAAGTGGCAGGAAATCACAAATCTTCTTGCCGAAGTTGTTCAAGTGCCTGCCGCGCTTGTCATGCGAATGTCCGCACACGGCATAGGCGATATTGAACTTGTCGCATTTCCCGCTCGCCTCATAAGTTCGGGAGTCTCATCGCACCGGATGACGCGGCGCAACCGGCGCCGACCGCCCCACGGCGTTCGCGGCAACCGCCGTTACGGCGAAGTCCCCCTTTTTCGCCGATCATAAACTTGGAGCGGAAGTTGATGGTCGTCATAGCTGTGCCCGCCGCCTCTTTTTAAATTGGCCGCGATCGGGTGACGTCATCAGCCGAGCCCGCAAATCTCTACAGACGAGGAGCCAATCATGCGATCCGACAGTGAAATCGAACGCGATGTCCGCGACGAGTTGAAATGGGATCCCGATCTTAACGCCGATGACATTGCCGTCTCCGTCAAAAATGGCATTGTTACGCTGGCGGGTTTCGTCCCGAGTTACGCCGACAAATTTGAAGCCGAGGCGGCCGCGAAACGGGTTGCTGGAGTTCACGCGGTCGCGAACGACCTCGAAGTACGGCTGCCGGCGATCGACGAGCGTCCCGATCCCGATATTGCGCGAGATGCGGTTGCCGCGCTGAAGGCAGAATTGCCGATTTCTCACGACCGGATCAAGGTCATCGTCAAGGATGGCTGGATGACCTTGGAAGGCGGGGTGGAGTGGCAATATCAAAAGACCACCGCCGAAAACGCCGTGCGAAGGGTAAAGGGCGTAAAGGGTGTGACCAACGTCATCGCGGTGAAGCCCAAGGTGGAACCCTCAGAGCTTAAGCGCAAGATCATGGAAGCATTCAAGCGAAATGCCGAGGTGGACGCCAATCGAATCACCGTCGAAGCCAGGGGTAGTGAGGTGATATTGAAAGGTACGGTTCGCTCCTGGATTGAGCGCGAGGAAGCGGAGCGTGTCGCCTGGTCGGCGCCCGGCATCACCAAAGTCGAAGATCGGATTGTGGTCAGTCTCTAGAGGCAGCTGGCACGACACGGCCGCCAGCAAGTCCTCCAAGACAAAGGGAGAATCCCATGAGGTTAAGAACACTTCGATCAGAAAAGCCGCTGTGTCTGGAGTGATCGCGGTGGCCAGGGCGGCCGCGTCGCCAAACGGCACGAGCTTGAAAGCCGGGCGGAAATGGCCCGAAGCCATCGCGATACTGGGCAACGGAAGAAAAACCAACGATCGAAATGGTACGGCCGTGGAGGTTGCCTTCCGCAGCAATGATCTCAGCCCGATCGGATCGCACACCTTTGACCTTGTGGGCCCATACGCGCCGCCTTGGTGGCTGTCTCGACGGCCTCCGCGCCGCTGTTCATCGGTAACGCGGCGGTCCCAGCCGGTCGCTGAAATAAGCACGCGAAATCGTATCGAATCGCTGCAGGGTCAGCGCCTTGACGAGACGCGGATCACAATGGCCGAAACTGACCGCGGAATAGGCTCCCATCATATCGATGTAACGATCGGCTGCTCTCATCCCATACGTAAACCCCTTCGCCGCGGACGAAGGTGACGGTGGCGCATCATTTCTGGCGCCGAAGCGAACTTCAGGGTTGGTGGGTTCACCTATGATAGCCTCTCCTTCAAATCCGGCCGGAGATCATGTCACGCATCAGCCGCGAACATGTAGGAATGGCTGACGCAAAAACGAGGCGTTACATTTGGCTCATCCGCGATCAGGGTAGTCACAAGAAGGCGGAGGATGGCAACAAAGGTTGACGGTGATCAAGGCGGCATCGGACCGCCGGGCGTAGTTGATAGTCCCGACGTCGGGTCTGCTCCAGCGTTTCGATCATCTCGCGGATCTGCCTGAAAAAGGCATTTGCGTCGGCGATCGGAACGACACGCGCCCGACGGTGGTTGATCAGCTCCTTGGCTCCATCGCCGGGTTCGCCTCGTGCAGCCCAGAAGGTCGAGTAGCGACGATTGGGCGCCCGAAAGAAAGCGGCCCTTAAAGCGTGGTCCCATTCTGCCGACCACCCGCAGACGATGAGACCGTAATCGTCGAAAATGCGATCGAGCAGAGCATCGAACTGTGGCGGATACGAAGTGAGCTCGGCGTCTGTGTTGAGGATCCTCGCATCCTTGTAGTCGCCATGAAGCTTGAGAATGTAGCATGCGCTGTGCGAGAGCGGCCCCGCTCCCATCAATGCATCGACAGAGGCGACCACCGTGGGCTCGACACCTTTCTCGCGGAGGGCATTCTCCATGGGCCGGTCGAAGTTCGTTGTTATGATGAGCCGAACGTAGCCGGCGGCGACCAGGTCGGCCAGCGCGCGATGGGCCTCCGTAGGAACCTTTCGTTTCTCGAGCCTATCCTGTTCGTCGGGTTCTATATACCTGTGCAGAATTGATCGGCGCTCCTCCGGAGACGACGCCCTTCCAGCAGCACCGAGTAATTCGGTTCTTGCGCTGCCTGCTTCCGATACCACGCCGGCCAATCAGGTTGCTCACCTACGCCCTGGGCGGCCGCGACGCGCTTGATGAGATCCAAGGTAATCTCCCAGCCCGTGGGAATTTGGGCGGCCCGTGAGACCCCCGAGCCGAGAAGCACAGCGAAAACGCCCTTGTTCTCCAGTAGGGAGACGGCGAGCTGAGTATTTAGATTCGAAAAAGGGGCCATCGCTCGCTTTTCGGAATGCCGTTGTGCAGGCGATCTAATTGATCAACGGCGGTATGCAAGGGCATTGAGTCGAAATCCGCCCTTGAAGGCTTGGCCAATCGGCACACTGCGCTGTAGCGTGCGGCGATCATAGCCGAGGTCGAGACCCTGCAATCGGCACCGAGTGAGCAGACCGCTGCTATCAAAGTTTTCCTTCGGAAAAAGCCGGCCATCTCGTCGATCGGAATTCGACAATCGAAAACAAAATTGCCCTGTTCCGACGACTTTTCCGCGGCCGTTCGGATTTCTTCCCCATCCGTTGGGAGAATCGCAAGACCGGGCACAGCGGCTACGCGCCTGGTGCCATCGGACCGTTTGTCTTCCAAGCCGCCCATCTCAGCCGAATTTTGCATTAGCTCGCGTCCAGGCAATATCGTTTTCGTCACGTCGGCCAAGAAACGCAAGGACAAGCTCGGCCTCCACTGGGCGGCCAATGAAATAGCCCTGGACTTCGTCGCAATTGGCCTGGCGCAGGAAATTAAGTTGCTCGGCGCTTTCGACGCCTTCTGCGACAATACTGATCTGCAGGTCCCGCGCCAGTCCAATTACAGATTTCACAATCGCGGCGCAGTCCGGGCGAATTAGCATGTCGCGAACGAAGGATTGATCGATTTTTATCCTACTGAACGGTAGTCTGCGGAGGTAGGTCAGTGATGAAAAGCCAGTTCCAAAGTCGTCGAGCGCAACGGTAACTCCCAATTCCAGTAGCGAGTTCAAAACCGAGGACGCCGATTCATATTTCGAGAGCAGGATTGACTCCGTTATCTCGATTTCAAGGCGTTGGGGAGCAACACGTGCATCGGCGAGCGCACTTACGAAGGTCTGCAGGATATTTGCGTTCTGCAATTGGACCGCCGATACATTCACGGCAACTCTAATATTCGCGGGCCAATGCGAAAGCGCCTCACTGGCCCGCCGAACAACCCAATTGCCGATCGAGTGAATAAGGCCTGATTCTTCCGCAATTGGAATGAACTCAGCAGGCAAAACCAGCCCTCGCACTGGGTGACGCCAGCGTAACAACGCCTCAAAACCGGTTACGCGATTCTCGCGAAGATCGAGGAAAGGCTGATACACGAGAAAAAATTCATCCCGTTGTATGGCCGCTTCCAAATCAGTTTGTAACTCGCGGCGCTCGCGGGCAGAGGCGTCGTCGCTCGGCTCAAAGAACCTGATTGCGCCCGACCCGACCTTCTTGGCGCGATAGAGCGCAACATCCGCATGCTTCAGGAGATCGTTGGACGTATTGCCGTCGCGAGGCGCCAGACTTATGCCGATACTGGCGGCTCCGGCGATTTCGCGTCCCTCAATCAGGAACGGATCGTCAAATGTCGAGATAATTTTCTCGGCAAGTTCAAACGCCTCATCCAATTTCGTTATATTTGCTGCAATCAGTCCAAACTCGTCTCCGCCGATGCGCGCAACGAAATCGGTGTCTCGCGTGCACCTGTGGAGTCTGGCCGCAAGCTGAGTAAGGAATTCATCTCCCGCTAGATGGCCGAGCTGGTCGTTCACCTCCTTGAAATGATCAAGGTCGAGCAGAAGAACGGCACATTCCTCGCCGTTGGCAGCAAGCCGGACCAAAGCAGTTTCCAGGCTTTCATTGAAGCCGAAACGGTTCGGAAGCTTCGTGAGAGAATCCTGCCGTACAGCCTTCTCGGTTTCGAGATGCGCAATCATCCGCCTTGTGAACTCAAACGAATAGGCAAAGACGCCACGCAGGAGGACACAGGCATAGGAAACAACCAAAACCGCGATCAGCAAATACACAAAGTCACCGTTTCTGGCGATGCAGATTGCCGACCCAAGAAAAATGGGTCCCATGAAGCCAATGGCCGCGACCGGAATGGTTGCAAACGCGAAAGCGCCACCTGCCAACATGCCGGCACACAGAGCGGTCATTAGCATCTGCCCGCCAGGATTCGCGTGCTGGAAAAAACTGATGGGAACAACTGCCCACATGCCGCCCAAGATGAAGGCGTTTCGCACAAGGCGATGAAAGGAACGGCGGGA
>WNFQ01003563.1_pt1 | contig 15691 bp, 18 predicted proteins | sample 5400171 | NCBI WGS metagenome assembly WNFQ01 (sample SAMN13153356, study PRJNA577476) | soil metagenome | isolation source: 20 cm soil under Madrone tree | place: USA:California | collected 2016-06-14 | reverse complement strand
AGTGAACCGGGGCATGAATTGCAAGCACTAGCGAAGCAACAACATGTGCTCACAGTCACTGCGCAGGCAGTAGATGATACCGTCACCTCGCAGGGCAGTGTGGCAGCAGCTCAGCCGTCGAATGTTCTAGCGGCCGCTGCTCAGCAAGTCGTCTTGCAGGCTGCTCGCCAGGTGGCCGCGGACCGTTCTGCTATTGCCGCCGCACAAATCTCTGCGGGGCTTCCACCGCCACCCGCAGGCTCAGCTGGTCAGGTGACCGTTAACGAGGTGTCCGTTGCGACCCAGTCGGCAGTGGCGCAGGCCGTTGAATTAACTGGACCCCTATCAAGTGAAGTCGACGTGCTAATGACCGCTAGCTCACTACTGCAGGCGCAACAGGCGCAGGCACACGTGCAAGCGCAGGTGCAGGCCCAAGCGCAAACCCGTTCTATACCGCCACCTACCGTCTCGGCCGTCACACATCGTCACCATGGTTCCTTCAGTGGAATTCCCGTTCCCTCATCCCTTTCTCATCCTCCGGAAGGAAACCTTGTTGCTTCTGCGCCAGCGTCAAATCTGGACCTAACACTGTATCCTCAGTGCTAATTGACTCTGATTGCCCCCAACCGTTCCTTTGTTGTACAGTTGTTTTTTTTCCTTTGGTTCCCCTTTTCTGTTACCTCCTTCCTATCTTTTTGTGTGTGATCTGTTGTACACTAACATCTGAAGGGTTGTAAAGTCGTTGCAGTCAAATGTTTTTCTTCCCCCCTCAAGTCAATGTTTGTGCATTTCTTCGTGCTAGCATTTATGCAAATTATAGAGACTATTTTGTCGTGCGGGTGGTGTTGTAACTATCAAAACACAAATGTTCTCTGCCTTTCATTGTAGAAGAAAATATAAATACAGTATGTTCCAGTATAGTATGGGATCGGTAGTGAGAGTGAATTGAAAGCGCGTTTCCCTGACCTCGGTTCCTCCGATCACCGCGATTGACCAGATCGTGTGGACAATCATGCAATCATGCCTTTTTAAGATGTTCCCTCCGCGAATTTCCACCGATCATCGACATTATGAGCACGTCGTCGACGTCGTCTGTCGTCTGTCGTCAAGTCGTTTACAATCTAGTAAATATTTTTATACTTTCATAAATAAATCTACGGTTGTCGTCGTGGAGAATAAATAAGTTTCCATCTCGCGCATAGTACGTAGCGGAGGGAAGCTTCAAATCGAGGTGCCAGGCAAGCCAAGCAACAGCCTTTTTCTCTTTGTTTTTGTAAAACTGCGGGTATGTATTTTTAGAGTAAAAAAGAAATGGGACAATAACTTTAAAAATTAAAAATAAAGAAAAACAAGAAGAATTGAATTGGATGGAGGAGGTTAACGCTTTTTTTCTGTTCTGCTTTTAAGTTGGCGCGGGCGCTCGGGTGCCTGCGTGCAGTCACGGCGCGGGTTTGCGTATACAGTACTACAGTACCTACTGTACGTATGCGCTGCATACGATAGATGGTCGTCCAGGCGCTCAACGGCACTGTTCAGGGTCATGAGGACGAGTGATAAAGTCACATTTGACCGATATATTTATTTTTTATCAGGGTTGGTTAGTTACATGTTCTAGTCCACAATTTGAAATTTACCTTTTTTTGAAGGAGAGAGCCGCCGAGTCGCGAAAAACACTCGTGCAGAGTCGGTATGCGGCGTAACGGCCATTTCCGATGAATGTGTCGCAGTCCACCGGCATCATCAACATCAACATCAACACCATCACCATCCCTTAATGTAAGTGTATCATACGGTATTAGCCCGCGGTTGAGACTCTGTTCTGGACATGGTCCGCATATGGTTGTGGCAATTTCGCAAGCCAAAATATCGCTAGCAAGAAATTTTTTATTGTGTTTTGCGCCCACATTCGTTCGTACTCGGCGCCATGTTTGGATAACGCAACGGGTATGCTCCACCCGGCGGCGAAGAAGAGGAGTGAAGGAACACCAAAGCGCGCTGTTGCCACATCACACCACATCACAAAGGCGCGTCGCATATCTCGCACGCTACAGCCGAAAACGCGTTCTCTAAGGTACACCTCGGACACGGCTTAGTCGCGTCCATCGGAGCAGGCGAAGATGTCGCGGTGCGATCGCTCATCGTGTCGTCAGGCAAAGACTCAGACGTCCACCCACGGGCAAGCAAAGTCCCGCCAAACCCACCACCATCCGTCTCGCGTCGCTGATATGGCATCTCCGTGTCCGTCTCGAGAAGCTCTTCGTTCTCTTGCTCCTCGCGTAGATCGAGGACGTCATTGGCTAGGATGCTCAAGGCAGCCACACTCGCGCTGCTATCCGTCAACTCGTGACCTTGATAGAACAGCCGCTGGCAAATGGTCGGAATGTCTAGCTCCTCCTGTAACTATGAACACCGGCATGAGAAAAAAAAAACCTCGGTTGTGCTAAGCGTGCTGCGCACCAGAAGTTTGATGTCTTTGACGGACATCTGTTTCGAGATTCCTATTCGCCGCACTCTTCGTTTCACCGTGCGAATCCGCTTGGATTGTCGTTGAGGTTCTGCGTTCCGAGATCGATACGTGAGAATGCTCGTCTGGCGGCTGTCCATCATGACTGGGCCCGGGTCCTTGGTATAAGTCTCTGGCGTCGGGTCTGGATCCTCGCCACCCAAGACGCGGATCGTAATCTCCGTTAAATCGTAGTCCATTTTCCTATGAGGGCTTTCAACAACATTGCATGTGGCTGGCCGAGAGCACGCACCGCTTAATCCGACACTCTTCACATAGCGGCGGATCATGAACAAATTTCGAACTTAGGATACCCCCGTTGGCAACGTGTTGGTTTTCGACTGTGATCAATGGAGACGCATCGTAACTGTTTGTGTATGGGTAAGTATCGGCATTGAAAAATATAGATGATTACTTACAGTTCCTCCAAGACATTCCAGTCAGGGCGGCGAACCAGACAGGCCGAGCGGTCGAGATCTCCGCGGTTAAGATCGAGAGCCAACAGGTCATGATCGCACAAAAACGGGGAATTATCCAAACGAGCCGGACGAGGATGGTGGCCGGGTCGGAGGATCCAAAGCTTCCATTCCCGTACAAAACTTGCAGGGACGAGAGCGCAAGCAACGTTTTCGAGAAGTGCGGTGTTTCCACTCAGCGCATTCTCTTGCATATGTTTCAGTCTCGCCTACCTGAGGGGTCAGCAGACGATAATAACTATCAGAACGCTAGAGATCCACCTTTTCTTCTTCCGCTTTCTTGCGTAGCTCCCTCTTATCCTCGCGAGAAGTCTCTGCAAGGGTATCACACATAGCGCACGGGCCAACAGCATCAGACACGGTGACCCATGAAGGAAAGAGTGTCTTGAGTAGCGTGAAGGCCTAGGATGTGAACCATAAGCGATACCCACTGGGGCGAATAATCGTTGACAAACCTTATGCGAAATGCGCGTTCGGGCAGAAATGTTGAGCGCTAGGCCACCATGTTCGCACACGACATGATCCCGGAAGAACTGAGAGTCTGGAGCAGGGTCGCTTTGAGATGGCACGTGCATCTTTGGTTTCGGTTGCCTCCAATCTACATCGAGGTTTGAAAAATTACTGTCTGTCCGAACAAACGAAAAACGAATGCACCTTTCATCCAATGCCTGGAGATCCAATAGCCGATGGAATCCACCTCGTTGACAACCGCATCGAACTGAGCAACATGCCTCGGATGTTCGTATTGGTATAGCTTCTCTAGAAGACATGATGACATGGCTCCTGTTACCACGATTCAAGAATCGGATAATCGGATAAATAGACGTACCAAGAAAGGTATCTTCGACACAATTACGGCAGATATCCGCCGGCTCCAGTGTTGGTTCAAACGAGGTACCAGATGCCAATATGATCGATTCGTACGTAGCCTGTACGATTGTGAACATCAACGAGACAAGGTGGCTTGGCAGATAAGACGAACATGGTCAATTCGCTTCATATCTGCGGCTTTCCCTGGATCAAGCCTACCATGTGGACACAGAATCTCTTCAACTGAGATTTCCCCTTCCATAAAGGAGGCCAGTCGCTGTGTTGATGTTTCGCTGCCATTGCTTTTTACGCCGTTCAAACTCGCCTTATTCTGACTATTACTCAAAAGTTCGGACTGATCGACCTGGTGGATTGAACCAGCATCGCGCTTGTCAACCGGTCGAGAGAGAAATGTGTTCAGAGCCTGCCGGCTGGCTACAATCGATGGCTGTCACAAACGTGTGAAAAAAAAGACAAAAAAAAGAGCATAGCGGTTACTTACCTGGTCGCAGGATGAGACATTCCAAGACAGATAAATGTCTCGCATCTTTGACCGAAGTTCGAGAAATTCAGTTTTGAGCTCTTCTCGTCTAAGTCAGTCCGTTAGCATCTTCAATAAGTGGGACTACTGTTATTGACCTTTTAGCAAAAGTGTCGCAGGCATTGGCGTGCCTTTCATTCATTTGGAGCACGACATCGAGGGCGCGTTGCGGAGGCTGTTGGATCTCCACCGGTCCTTCAGGTGCAGCTCCGCGACGCATGTATACGAGCATATACGCATCCCTCGATGTCATTCGTCTGAAGACCAAACCATGAGTTATTGAGTCTCACAAGATGCTGATGAGGCGCACCCTGCTGACGATGGGGGTTGTATCCTGGTACAGCTGTGAGCATGATCAACCAGTCTACTGAGCCCAGTGCATACTCTGCTATCTCGTCATCGCTACTGTCGGCGACCCGACGGCGCTTCTTTGGCGGCTTAGATCTCCTGATTATTGGTGATGAGCTATACTTTATTGCGGTTAAATCCAGACGCACGCTTTGCCTTTGTCACTTGTGAGAGGCTCGGACCCCGGAAGTTTCATCTTTGAAACAACTTCGTCATTGAACGTGAACCAGGAGTCATGTCTATGAGAGCTCAGTGTGTCACCGGTTTGGTTTGGTCAGAGACCTACGTAACATCAAACACCATGGCTTCGTAGTGACCATGGTACGCACTAGAACCTTTATGGACGAGGACACCTTTAAGTTCATAAATAGTTTCCTCGTCGACGGTGTCCCGATTCCGAAGAAATCTGTTCATATCAAGCACAACAGGAAATGAAACATTGTGCTTTCGCTTCTTCCGTTCCAAGGTCGTGATATCGAAGACAAAACGAAGTAGCGAGAAGTGGAGAACAGGAGGGAGCTTTTGGAGGATGAGTTGCCGAGTGGCGTCTTCCAGCGACTGGCACCTGGAACACCGGTATCTAAAGAAGAATTTCAGCCAAGTTAATCCAGGTGAACACGTAGAACGCTTTACTTGTTATCCCCAGACAGCGTCTCGGGTTGAAGAAGGTCTTCTATGCAGCTTTCGAGCGAAGCATTATCCTATCACGCGGCTCAACGAACATATTGATGTGCACGTAATCAGACTTACCTCAAGATTGACCTCTATTTCCAGGAAGTCTGAATTATTCTCAGACCTGGCTCCACACCGCATGCAGGTTGTCGCGTATGTCTGTGTTCCTTCGAACTATATGACACTACTTATGAGAATGAAAGAACGTGAACTGGCTGAGATCAATTTACTTGATTCGAAACGAGACATTTCAATGCAGGATCAGGTTGCTTCTTGAATTCATCGTCCAAGTGGGTGATGAACAGCTTGGAAAATCTATGTGAGTGATGAGTGGCCGATCTACGATAACCATCAAAACCACACACTCTTGGGCATCTTGCTGCTCGTTTGTCCGAAGCTGCAAACTTCCAACAAGCTTCTCTGGATTGAAAATCTTCGTACGGCTTTCTTGTAGTGCAGCAAACGTCGTTTGAAGCTGGAAAATAGGTGATTCCTGCGAAAAGGGATCGGCCTTTGCGATTGAATAGATAGTAGCGGCGCATACGTCGAAGGAATTGTCTCTATCATCGGCTGGCAAACACTGATACACGCCATTGCGGAAACAGATGTCTTGGAACCAGACCTACACGAAGTAAGTATTACGAGCTCATCAGAGAGTTAAGGGTTACCTGAATATATGCATTTGCATAGCAGGTAGCTCCGAGATTCTAAACACGGAATCAAACGCGAGTTCATGCAAGTATGATCTTGACGAACCCTGAGACCCACTGGTAAACCGAGTTTCCTAGTCTGGAGATTAGGATCTTGACCAAGATCTGTGGCAGACAAATAGGCTTTCAAAGAGGCCTCTGAGAACTGTCAGTGCCAGGCCGCGCAATGGCACAAGAGATATGCTTACCTGCGTCCTCCCAGCGATCCTGACCAAGATAATTCAAACAATTTGGGTTCTTGGAGCAACACTTTTTGCTACATGTTGGGGTTTCATCGTCTGAGATGATTACAACATCCTTTGCTGGACCTTCGCCTGAGATAACAGGTTCCACAGGGGAAGTGGTCTTCGCTGGGTGCTTGCGATATTTGTTGGCACAAAATACGTGACGGGACTTGCGAGAGAAGCCACAAGTAGCGAGGAAATGCTCCTCAGTAATCCCTGACGCGTTTGTGACGTTGGTCCCGACCCATCCCCAGGGAGAATCCCAGTCGCCCTCCAGGTTCGACGTCAGCTTGTGTCTCTTGAATCTCTCCCCAGGGGCAAGACCCTCGTGCTGGTGGTTTTGGCGTCTCCTTCGCTTTGCATACATGACAGTCGCGTGAAATGAGGGCGCAAATAGGACCTCTCGCGGACAGGGCGGTGATTGATTCGTTCGATGGTTGGATGCTGACGCGAGTGACGCGCTCAACTATCCCGGGCCGACTTCGGGCCGACCAACTGTCCAGTAAGAAGTTACGTCCGAGTCACCGCGTGCTCCCCCCCACAATGTCAACTGCGTCACCGTCGGGGCAAGCACGAGCTCCACCAAATGGTTGGAGGGACCGCATCAAGGGTGTGCTTATGTCCAGAGATACCGCTTCACGAATACGAAAACGGAGGAAGATTGCTGCAAGGGCCTGGCAATACGTAAATGTGCTCAGGTGCGTGACGCATGTCTCGCCTTTCTCCTCGTGGTTTACCGAAATATAGATTGGGTCTGCTGTCAGCTGGGTATCTTTGGCTGTTTGCGCTTCCCCTATCACAGCTCGCAGTAGGCACCTACATTGACGAAAACGCCCTTCAACCGAGCCAAGTTCCATTATCTCCTTCTGTCCATATCATGTCTGTTGACCATATTCACTTGTAGGTCAACACTTATTGGAATTGGGCAGACGTTCATTGTGCGGATAAATTTTTGGAGGATGTGAGCTCCATGCGGGACGGTAACTTGTCAAGCGCAGAGTGAGTCAGCCGCGTTTTCCGAGCCATGGGCTAAACCGCCCACACGGGTATGCAGGCGTGCGATTTTTTTCGCTACAGAATTCGACAAATTTGGGATACCATCCTCCACACAAAGATACTCAATCAAGACCTCGTTTGGAGTTGGTTTGGTTTATTGTTAATTTTGCTTGGTCTAACAGCACACGTTAGACCCTGAATGGTACCAATGCATATGCCGTCTTTTCTGCGCCTCGGACGTCTGGGACTGAGGCAATGATCATCAGTGCCTCTTGGAAAAGTCTGACGGGCGGAGATAACTTGAGGGGGGTTTCTATTGTACTCTCCTTAGCCGCGTTCTTGAAAGGTCTGTAAATCCCATTCAATTTTGCGTTCACCGGGTATGAATTACGTTCATAGAATATTCGCACTGGTCCAAAGATATTGTCTTCGTCATCAGTGATAGCCACCTTGACGGTATGCACGCGTGGTTGACCGCATATCATGAGCCTTCGAGTACCGGTGCGTCGTCTGAACTTTTCAAAATAAGTTTCTTAATGGCCGTGTAGATTTAGATGTTGAGCCCTTGTCTATCACATCCGGTGTGGTGTGGACAGCTCTCAACATTGATTATCCTGGTCATTCATTCTCCCATCTGGGTGTTTTTCGAGGTGCGACCCGCTGTTCTAATGAAAGCTCCTCACTGAGCATAATGGTATGACGTAGAAGGACTCAATGGGCGGTTACCAAATCAAGATCTCATCAACTCATTCAGATCTATTTCTCAGCATACCGGTGGCGTACCTGTACTACTTTATGATCACCACGAGCCATTCGAGTTTCCTGGACGTGAAGAAATTCGGAATTTTTACCCATCATGGCTCCCAAGCTGGATTTGGGATCGCGGAAGTGTACTAGATTACGGCTATCGAGCCAAGAATATCCTCAGACACTTTGCGTATCAGGCCAGAGGAAAAGCAAGTGGCACGCATGGACTATTTCATCAGTGAGTTCACCTATATTGCTTAGTTCGCCCCTCTGAGACGTTGACTTAGGTATCGCATAGATGCAATCACACTCTTTGCTGTCCCATCTAATGGACCTCACGGATTTTATGTTCTCGGCCGGTACGCTTTGCAGACTAGACTATTGAAGACTCTGCCCTGATCCTATTTCTGCAGTATAGTTGAATCTACACTCCGCACGATGAGCAACCTGCTCGAGCGACTTCATGCGTCATTCTTCCTCTACATAATGTCCACCCCTTCGTCTTTCCTCAAGATCGGTAGTTATCTCCCCAGTGCGGTGCTCATTGCCGCAGCCTTGATGTTCGGCGGTCTCCGGGAGTGGGTAAGTGCAGGTTGGATGGAATTGGAAGATCAACATCCGTTTCGTGAGAAAGGGAAGGATGCCGACGTAGCCATCGCGTCAAAGAAGAGATGGGTGCCTCGAAGGAGAGATCTCCTGGGCGCTTTCGTCGTGACAGCTGCTTCGCATCTGTTCGGTCTAGCACTCTTCGTGATCATCTCTCAGGCTTGGTGTGATATCAGACAATTGGTGTGTTCTTTGGTTTCGATTGCTTCATATCGTTTACTGATGTTTTCATGTCAGAGTTTCATAATCCTACCCACGTGCTGGATAACCCTCACGCTTGCACCGTGGAAATTTCTTTCGTCTGGTAGTTCTGTGCAGTCTGCACCCTTTTACATGGCTTTGAAGGCCATCAACATGTGCCTTGCGAGTACGCTCATCTCCGTTTCGTCGGTTCTCAACTTCTCCCTTGCCGCTCTCCTTGCGGTCACTCTCGGCGTACCACTATCTTTAGCCTCCCCATCGGTTTCTTTACACTTGCGGGGCGTAAAATGTGCGTTGTATACGACACTTGCTCTCGGCTGGCTCGCGTTCGAAGGAGAAGTCAAGCAGGCGATATGGGACTGGCAGGTGCTAGGTGTTTGGTTCTCGCCATTGGTTTGCATTGTATATGTCCCGTTTGTGCTCCAAGCTGGCATTGTTTCTTCCCTTTCGCCGTAACAATTTTCTTCATTCAGGCCTTTCAATATGTATGGCATGTGTTGTGTTTTAGTGAGAATAGCATTCACGACGCGTCGTCCTCTTCTGCCCAAACGAGTCCCCATGTGGAGGCGACAGCTGGGCATCTTATGTGCTAACTCAAACGGAATACTTCGCCCTCTGGTCCTGCCCTTGTTCATCGGCCCTGCAGAACTTCCTTGCTATCATATCACTCAGCTTTCCGGCTTGTCGTCATCTTGAGATCTGCGTGAAGTTCTTTCGGCATAGAACCTCAGCTCCCATACACTAGCGGTGGACGGGTGCAAGGAGGAACGGGCACTCAGTACTCAGGCCTCAAGCCTCACTGGTAGAGACTGATATTGATACGAAGGAAATGTCATGAAAGAGTAATGGCTAGCAGTAACGTTCAATTGGCACTTTTCAGCCATTTACAGTGATCTGTCGCTTACTGCCTCGGTGATGAGGTTGAACGCCCGCCAACATTATTAGGAACGGAGACGGAGAAGACGAAAAGATGGGATCTTGGAGACATCGCGGTCCGTGACTAGGACCTGCCACAAATCTGTAGCCAGGGTCCCAATAACAAAGAACAGCGATTAATCCAGGGACGCAGGGCTCGTAGAGGAGAGGCTCGCGACCCCGAATGACCATCACTCCATGCTGGGTTCAAGTATCCAGCAGGGCTGTGTGACAACTGCGCAGGGACAGTAGCTACCTTGAGTCGAGGAGAGAGTGACGGAGGCGCTCAAGAGGAGGAAGAGAATCTCTTATAGATTGAGGTAAGAATACAGGATGCGGCTCGCGGCGACGGGACTTGAAGCCGACTGGACGCGCGGGGCCGTCCATGAGATCAGGTATCAATCCTGTCCCGACAGTGGGTTCAAATCATGGGAAGGCTACAAGCAGTACCGTAAGACGACGGAGACACATCCAGTCGTGATCTCATTCTGCGAGTACTGCAAAGGTTGTTGCGCGTGGCGACTCCCTCGACTGGCACCGCAACAAACACCTTATCGAGTGTCTCAACGTCACATCGGAGCTGAAGAGAACATGAAGCGCCGAGAGACGAAGAGGGTGCACAAGGACTTCATTGAGAGGTTAGAATGCAGTCTGACGACAGGTGAGGATATGGGAATCTCCTTCGCGCAAATCACTAAGGATATGTACCCGGAATTCTCGATGAAGGGAACTGGTTCTGGGTGGGAACAGTGTCGGCGGGTCCAAACCTGAAATCGCTTAAAAAAATCAAATTTATTTACGTGCTTACCGTGTTTCATTTTCCCTATTTTATTGATCGCGATGTTCGTACCGTAAGTGATGGCCCTACCGAGAAAAGGCAAATTCTTAGGCAAACAGAAGGTAGCGTCATTGACATGAAAGTACCACTATGGACGGTCTCAGTTCGAGATTGGAGATGGATTTTCGCGTACACATGGGATCGGACAGTGGACGTAGGACGCTTTTCATTATTGTCTGGCCGTCCACTATCCTTCATGACAACACGAAAGTTTCCAGCGTATTGTTGTTAGGACAGTCGGCAGCGTTCCGTGATAAGTATGTCATCAGGCATAATTTATATGATTTCGTATTAATTATGGTTACTACAGTAGGCCACCCGCTACATCGATCTCATCGATCTCATCGTCTTGAATCATCATGTCTACTCGACCTGAGTATACCAAAAACACCGGTACCGCCAATTCTCACCTTGACGTTAGGGTTCCTCCTGGATGGTATGTGACATTCTCATCCGTGAGTCTCTTTTACTGCCCTCCTGCCTCTACAATATATATCTGATATTGGTTTATCTCTATCTTTTGAGATCTCTCGCGAAACTTACAATCAGGTCATCAGATATAAGAATGATGCAAACCCCTCCCGGCCCGATACCCATTATTTTGGAAGCTATGTTCGAAAACCAAGTACCACACGTCCCAGTGGCCCCACCGCAATGTTGAATGAGAAGAACGGCTTTGACACGCACTCGATAACATCCCAGCGAAGGCAGAACCGGAGCCATAGTATTGACGTCCTCCAGGTTTGTAGGCTCGCCTGTCGGCCTGGTTTTTCTGACAACCCTAATTTTCCTTGCGGTACAGGTGGATAAGCCCGATACGGCAGCTGAAACCATCCCTGATTATACAATGTTGATGGTAACGTCCACTCTTCAATTTTTTTCTCTATTCAGTAGTCATCACGCTCCTTGTGGGTGATCGAAAACAGATATTCGTCCAGGATGCGAGAGACCAGAGAAATCCCGAGCGTGGGATGTACGGTCATGCGTAAGTGCCCGCTCTCAATGTTGTTGACATCCAGCTGAGCGCAGGACGCTTTTCTATTCGTTTGTGATAGCGTTGCTACTATCCATCTTGTCAAGAAAAGGGACGAAAATGAAGACGATTCCGATTAAAGCTCTGGATTCACTTGGTGTTAAAACTCGATCGGTTGTAAAAGACAACGTGGTCACGTTTGTACGATGAAAGGTATTGAAAGCCTTGTGTTCTCATGAATTTAGTCGCAATCCAAATCTACAGTTTGTCACATTTTTTTCACTAGCGGTGACCTGTGCTGCACACTTGTGTTTTTTTTTCTTTTGTGGTGAACGACATAACTTGAAAAGTAAGAGCACTGTTATATTGTCAGATGCTCTCCCGGAACTGTCTTGACTGCCTTGACTGTGCAGTGAATAATGTCTGAAGTTGTTAGGGAGGTTCAGGCAGGGGTCAAGCTCAAGCTCGATCAAGATGGGCTTTGCCATGATGATGACGGCAGCGGGAAAACAGAGAGGAAATTGGAGTATCCTTAACCCATTCATCAAGCCAATGAAAAGCAGTAGACATCACATTTCATATTCGTATGTCTAACTGACAGAGGATAAATGGGCTCTACATATGCACGTCAATACAGTGGGACACGTGGAGTCTGCATTTCACACTTCCAAAAGATAGTGACCGTGTTCATGCACCGTGTGCTACAACCCGCCCTCATTCTGCATTGTAGGCCACACGTTCGCTCTTTTCTGTTGATGTCTACACTGAGTGATCTCTCGTGTGGAAAGAGTGGGTCATGGGCGGCGTTGGAGTGGGAGGACTGTCTTCAACAACGTCAGAGGAGGGCCGCCGCGCCTGGCGGACCGGATCGAGTCGGAAATTCCGACCTAGAGTCAAGTGTTACAATATCCAGTCATAATTCCCATGCCTAATACGCCGTGGAATCCCACAACTTGAGATGTAAGTAGACAGAGTTGTGTACGGTGACATAGGCAGTGCGAAAGTGACATGATCTATCCTACGTCCATGCCGTCTTCCGGCCCAAACAAGTCCCCATCTGGAGGAGGCAACTGAGCACCGTCTGCGCCGTTCAGTTGGATGATCGCTGGCATCTCGATGCCCTGCATAGGAAGTGGGTCCACTTCTTCCCTGTCCATCGCGTCTTCCCCGGCATCAACACCGTCGTCTCCCTCCACATCGTCCCCAGCCTCGCCCTCATCCGGCTCAGGCTCACCAGCCTTGCGAAGCCTCACCATCTCGATTATTTCGTCCTTCTGTCCCATCTTCACCTCAAGATCCGCACGGAGCTTCTTCAGCGCGTCCTCGAAACGCTTACGGATCAGAGGGTTGCCGGTGCTGGCGACCTCCGCTTCCTTCTTGCGCACAGCAAACTCGAGGTCGGCAATCTCCTCGTTCAGAAGCTGACGTGCCTGCTGTGTTTCATCGTCCTCATCCTCATCTTCTTCATCCTCGTCTTCGCTCTCATCTTCGTCGTCCTCATCATCATCCTCACCCTCGAGTTCACGATCGAGCTCCGCCGCGAGCTCCTCGTCAATGTCCCCGTCTGCTTCACCATCTTCACCGTCTTCATCGCTTTCGTCGCCGTCGGCCCCTCCACCAGGTGTCCCAGCATCATGTTCAGAATGGCCTCCTGGAGTTTGCGCCTCTAACCCGTCGTCTTGTTCGATGAACTCAGAGTCGGATAAATCGGGGTTCACATTGTCCAAGACCTCTACAAAGTCTATTTGAACAAAAGAAGTGGAATTGATGGCATAGAGACGTACCATACTTGACATCTTCTGCGAGAGCATCCTGCTCAAGCAGTCGCTCGACCTCCTGCTCAACGCTTTCTATTGTCCGTTTGTTTACCCGTCGCCTGAAGCGTCGCTTTCTCACATGATGGAGAGCTGGCGTGATGCCATGTGGCCAAATGAAGTCGTCGATATTGAAACTCTTTTGGTTACTTACTACCTCCTCGCTGGAGATTCGTTGTTCAACAAGGAGCATCTGCACATGTGTGAAACTAGGTGATCATGAACAAACAAAGGGACAAACCTGGCAGATATCAGCGACCTTGAACATTCTCTTATTGTTGATGGTTTTTTGAGCTTCAATAACACAAGGTAGATCGACCAGTTTCGCTGAATACATGTTATCCCCTACGTGGAAGACAGCGCGACGCGAGTCTGCTCTAAGATATCAACCATGCGCTGGGAGGACGTTCATTAGGAGTGTACCTTTAAACTTGAACCAGATATCAGATGAGATCTCACGGTCAGCCACCATCTCGCGTAGCTTGTTGCAATCCTCTCCAGGAGGCATGCGAAGTATGAACTGCTCTTCAAATGACAACTCCTCATCGTCGGAGTCGAGCTCGCGATCGAAAGGGCCAAGGAAGGACATGCCTGGAGCCAGGGCGGCGGCCTTTTCGCTCAACTTGAGCTTGAGCTTTGGCGCGGCTTTTGTCTTCGCCGAAGGACGCATTGGTCGAGCAGAGGTCGTATCACCACTGTCGGAATACGCCGGGGAGCTCTGCCTTCGAGCACGTAACGTCGCGGCTCTTTGTGGGCGGCCTTTGGCGGCCTGTACGGGCTGAGGATCTGCTGGTATCTTAGAGGGGCCCGCGACATCCTGAGTGTTAGAGTCGAGATCGTCGACAACGATGAGGTCTTCCTCCATCGGTTAGTGGTGTACGTCCGTGTGGGTGCACCCACACCAGACGGGCTGGCGGGCCGTTGATGTACAGCAGGCAGGCACGTGATTCAGTCTTCCCCCTTTGCACCACCGACTCACAACTCTGCGACTGTGACTTTCAAGTTCCTAGTAATTCCATCTCCAGCCAGTGAGCCATGTCGTCCAACAAGAACAAACTGGCATTCCTTTCTATGCCGGCGCCGGCATCATACGTCGCTGGTCTTGGCCGAGGGTAGGTGTTGGGTCCTGTTTTTCTGCTTGACATAGCTTTGACCAGGACTTTTCCAGTGCCTCCGGTTTCACTACCCGGTCGGATATCGGCCCTGCACGAGAAGGCCCATCTGCAGAAGTTGTTGCGTATGTGTCGTCTCATCTGATGCGTTATTTTATCCTGACGGATGTACGCAGCGAGGCCCAGGCTCGTCGTGGGGAAGAACCAGACGTCGATCCTGATCAATTTCAAGATCCAGATAATGAGTACGGCCTGTTTGCAGGCACCACGTACGAGGCTGATGACGAAGAAGCTGATACAATTTACGAGCAAGTCGACCGAACAATGGATTCGCGCCGGCGTGCCCGCCGCGAGGCACGAGAAGAGGCTGAACTGGCAAAGCACCGTGCAGAGCGGCCGAAACTTCAGCAACAATTCGCTGATTTGAAGCGCGGGCTTGCAGTTGTTACGGATGCCGAGTGGGAGAGCATACCCGACGTTGGTAACCTTACGCGGAGAAAACGAAGGAGGGAAGAGCGCACGTTTGCTGTACCAGATAGTATCATTGTAGGAGATAGGGCGAAGGGTGAGTTCGAAAATTCGTTGGACCCACGACAGCAGGTGCGCCCGTCTCTGGCATTGTGAAATCCTGCTGACTCATGATGTACAGGAGCATGGTGGATATTCAACTCCGGCCGATTCTGGCACCTTAACGAACTTTGTTGAGATTGGTCAAGCCCGAGATAAGATTCTTTCCCTTAAACTCGATCAGGTATGGATACCTGTCCCTGACTTTCCTCACGTCTGGGTTTGACTGTACTTCAGGTTTCAGGAACTGCCTCAACGTCTGGTTCAGCCACGTCTATCGATCCGAAAGGGTACCTCACGTCATTGGATAGTCAAGTCATTAAGACCGAGGCAGAGATTGGCGACATTAAACGCGCGCGTATGCTATTCGATTCGCTCATCAAGTCCAATCCGAAACATTCCCCCGGTTGGATCGCAGCAGCTGCCCTGGAAGAGCATGCAGGGCGTATGGTTGCTGCACGTAAACTTATCAAGCAGGGTTGCGAGCAGTGCCCGAAGAGCGAAGATGTCTGGCTAGAAGCCGCAAGATTACATGTACGTGGGTTTAACATCTTGTTCAGCCAATATGACGGGCTCACATCGTCGCCGCAGCAAAATGACGATGCCAAAATTATTCTTGCCAATGCTGCACAGCACGTTGGACAAAGTGTAAAAATCTG
>WNFQ01007204.1_pt1 | contig 15693 bp, 9 predicted proteins | sample 5400171 | NCBI WGS metagenome assembly WNFQ01 (sample SAMN13153356, study PRJNA577476) | soil metagenome | isolation source: 20 cm soil under Madrone tree | place: USA:California | collected 2016-06-14 | reverse complement strand
CGCAAATGGCATTCGGCTTTTGCGACCGGCCTTGTTCGAAATCATGGACACGCCGCCGCGCGGCCTAATTGTGGATTCAGTTCGAAATGCTGCGGCTGCAGTCCCGGGAGTCTTCGAAGTCGAAAAATGTCTGATCCGGAAAATGGGGCTGGATTTTTATGTCGATCTTCACGTGGGAGTAAACGGAAGCATTTCCGTACATGAAGGGCACGAGATTGCACACCACGTGAAAACGGCGATCCGGCAGGGCGATTCGCGCATTGCCGACGTGCTTGTTCACATCGAGCCGGCCAAGGCCGTAACCTAGCTTGGCACCCGCGGGGAATCGGGCCCCGTAGTCTACGGAGGCAATTCGCGAACAAGTGCGATGATTGCATTGGATAATCGCTCGCGTGCTCTTCCAATCCCACGAGCGAAGGAAATCAAGCGCCAAATCGCTGTCGGATTTTTTGCCATGTAGAATGCGAGCCTGCCGAAGTGTGTCCTCTGCTCGTCTAAATCAAAGAGCACGCTTGGTGGCGCCGGTAGCGGGTGGCGCGGGGTGTCACTGATCACGCGAAGCGAAAGCAGTGGAACGCCGTGCTCGGCGCAGGAGCGCGCGATGAACTCCGTCTCCATATCCACAGCTACGGCGCCCGTCGTTTGCGCAATTCGGTTTCGTTCCTCGCTGGAATCGATCATGGATGGGACAGTCAAAAGATTGGCGATATGGATCGGGAGATGTGCGAGAGAATCGAGCGTCAAGCTCAGGTCCGCAGTCGAGAAATTTCTCGCAAGCAAAAGATCGCCGACACCCAATTGATCGTTAAGCGCGCCTGCAAATCCGGCGCTGATTAAACATTCGAGTTTTCGATCCTTGAGAAAACGTGCGATTCGCTGTCGGCAAATTTTTCCTCCGACACCTGTATGAAAGATCTCGATTACATGATTGTCGATCTTGCCGGCGATCGTCGTGATCCCATTATTTCGACGTTTACTTTTGTTCTGAAGCAGCCGCAAAAATCCTGAACTTTCCGCCGGCAAAGCGAACGTGACCGCGATCATCCTATGATTTTCCTTTTTCGAAACGCTTAGTGTGGCGTTGCCGGCGCCTCGACGATTTGCACAACGAAGCTCTTCTTCTCGGCTGTAGCCGGGATCGGTGATCCCGGTTCTTGTGTTGTAGCTGCCGGTCCCGTCGTTCCGGCAATCGACGAAATCGCAGAGCGAAATCCCGTCTCGTGATTCGACGGAATATCGACAAGAACGCTGAGACGATTTTTGTCTGGCAGCCCTTTCGTCGCGGAACCGCCGAGTTGGCCAGCGATTGCGACGACTTGGTTGGCAACGGCATCCAATCGTCCGGGCATCGTAGGGATCGTAATCTCGTCCACACCAAACTGCGCAGGCGTCAACGGCGTTGCAGCGTGCTCGAGCGCTTTGGTTATTTGCTGCCTCATTTGTGTTTCCAGCAATGTCCGGTTGGGATTTTTCGTTTCGTGTCGTGCGATCAACCAAAGGCCGATTCCAACATTGACGCCCATGAGAACGATAAACGCCGCGCCAACGCGAAGCGCCATTTTCCGGCCGCCGGCAGAAACATCTACTTCGGTCGGGAGCAAAACTTCGCGAGAATCGCCCTGCGTGCCCGCATGAATTTGTCGCGCGATCCCAAGCTCGCGCTGCAACTGCCGATCGGAGATCAATTGCTCCTCCAGCGCCGCGCGTTCCGCAGCCGACAATCGGCCGTCCAGATAATCGAAAAGCTTATCAGGATTCATTCGATGTTGCCGGAAGCGTGATGCCGGATGTAGCAGCGTGCAATCGTGAACTGCGCAATCTCGTAACCGATCGGCTTCAACTTGTATTTGTTCGATATTTTGGCGGGGTCACGGTGGAAATACAGTCGCCCTCGTGGGCGAAGACCGTCAGGCAGACGCGCAGACGCACAAACGTTGGTGGCACATGGTGGTGGCGGCGGTTGCGGTCTGTGCGCTGCTTCTCGCAATCTTTCATCGTCCAATTCTGTTAGCGCTCGGGCGGCAAATCGCGTTGCACTACGCTGCCAAGGAAAATTTGAAGGCCACTTTTCGCCTCGAAGGAAATGTCTTCACGAATCTAACGGTGCGAAATCTTCATGCCTTTCCAACCGGACCTTCTGCAATCGAGTCAATTGATATCGACCTTTTGTATGTTGATTACAGTTTATTTGGACTCGCGCGGCACGGTCTCTCTCATTTTCTGGATAACGTTGAAGCGCGCTCGGCGCGGATTGTTTTGAACCCGGCCAAGGCGCCGCTTAGACCGCACCCGCCGAAGGCGAAAATGGAATTGCCTTCGCTCTTTCCAGAACGGATTCGATTAACGGATGCAACTCTGATGGTTAGAAACCAACCGCACGATTTTGTCGCTGAAGCTGTCGATCTTGATTTAAATCCCCGCACTCCGGGTGACGTGCGGATTGAGAAATTGCAGCTGCCAGCGGGAGACAGCTGGTCCAAAGTCTCGGGGCAAACTTCGTACGCAAATAAAAATCTCATTATTCGTGATCTCGTTCTGAGTGACCAGGAAAAGATCCGTCTTCTGAACGTTGATGCATCCCATATCGACGCGAAGACTCTTGCCATTAATCTCGATTGCGCAGTCGGCGGCGGCCAGCTTTCCGGGTGGATTACATTAAGCGAAACAAAATCCTCGCTGGATACCAAAGTGCACTTGGCCGCCGAAAACATTGCCGTCGAGTCGCTGAACAAATTCGTGATCTTGCCGGAAGGATACCTCTCCGGCCGCATCGAACACCTCGGTCTGGATGGAACAGGCACCGCCGACGCTCCGCGCGCCTGGAACGGAACGATCTCTCTGCGAATGAGCGATGTGCATGGGCGAGAAATCAATTTCAATACTGGTGTCGTGGAAGTTTCTGCGAATCAGGGCAGAGCCACTCTTCGCTCAGCGGACCTCGTGCAAGGTCAAAACGAGTTTCACCTTCGCGGGACTGCCGAAATGCCTGCCGATTTCAAAGATTTCGGTCGCAATCCCGCAAGTTTGGAAATTGCCGGCACCGTAGCCGATCTCCAACAGCTAACAGCTGGACTAGCTCAGCCGATAACCGGTTCGGCTCAATTTGATGGCAAGGTCGATATCGTTAAGGCCCAAATTGAAGCAAATCTCAACGTCACAGCCGATTCGGTTGGGTTTTCGAACGGTACAATTGAAAAACTAAACGCGACTACGAAGGCTTCAAAAATAATGCCGCCAGGCGATGTCAAGAAGCCGTGGTTCGCGGACCTTCGCTTACGTTCAAACCTAAACATCTCTAACGCGCATTATCGAGATTACGTGATCGACTCCGTGGAAGGTGCAATCGACGTATTTGACGATGTCGTTAGCCTCGAACCCCTGAATCTACGACGGAACCAGAATGAAGCAGTGATTCGAGGCCAATACCGTTTGCCAGAAGAGGTCGGAAAAGCTGCTTCGCAACCAGCGGCTCTGGATTTTTCCCTGAATGCGCCCGAAGCCGGCGATTTCTGGACCTCGGATTCACTGGATAAACTAAGTGGACCATTGCAAATCGCAGGGCAGATCACCTGGAAGCAACAGATTGCGAACGGCCAACTATCGATCTTCGGATCGAACCTGAAGATGCGTGATTTGGTTTTCAAACAACTGAGCTCGCAGTCTTCAATCTCGAACAACGTGATTTATCTAAACGATCTCACCGCAAGTTTGAATGAACGCGATTTCGTTGGCGGGCACGGGAGTCTCGACCTGCACGTACCGTATCATTACAGCGGAATCGCCTCTGCGAGCATTTCCAATTTATCGACGTTTCAGCCGATGCTTCGCGCCTTTGGCAATCAAAACGAGTTGGCCGGCTCGCTCTCCTTCGACTGGGAAGGGAGCGGCAACGCGCAAACATTCAAAAATTCGGGGAAGTTGAAGCTGGTTCTCGAGAAAGGGCGTTACGGCGATTTGAAGTCGCTCCGGGCCAATGTCGACGCGACGTATTCGCCTGATGGTCTCGATGTACCAATCATTTTTTTCGCCAGCAACAACATGGATTTTCAAGCAATTGCCCAAGCCAAAGGCGAAACGCTGGAGATTAGCAAGATTCAACTCGATCAAGGGGCGGCGAAATTTGCTGCCGGCTACGCTTCCATCCCTTTCGTGTGGCGAAATCTCGGCACGAGTGCATCGGTATGCCCGTCCAACGGAAAAGTCGTTGCGAACTTTCAATCGGAGAATCTCGACATAAAGAAACTTTTCGAGGACGTGGGCGCCAAGCCGGTGACTTCCGGTATCTTGAATATCAAGCTCGATGCACAGGGAACGATCGCCGATTTGGACGCGCGCCTTGACGTCCAGATGCGCGATCTACGTAGCGAACGATTCCCGAAACTAGAGCCGGCGACGTTTGATCTGAGCGCGCAAGCCATACGTGATCAACTGACCGTCTCTGGAAAGCTGCAACAGGCCCGGATTCAACCGCTGGAATTGAGCGCGAATCTGCCTTTTGACATTCCGAAAATTGCTCGCGCGCGAAAATTGCCGGACGACACGCCGATTACGGGAAAAGCTCGCCTGCCGCGCAGCTCAGTGAATTTTATTCGACAATTTGTGCCCGAAGTGGCGCAACTCGACGGCGATCTTGGGCTCGATGTCGATGTGAGGGGGACGATCGGGCAACCTGTGTTAAGCGGCTCGGGCGACATGACGATTAATGTAGCGCGGGCCAATGATCCGACGCTGCCGGCGCTGAATAATTTCAAAGCCCGACTCAATTTCAGCGGTGATGCGCTAACGATTCAACAATTCGGTGGAGAACTTTCCGGCGGGAAATTCACGGTCACGGGCGGAGTGAAATTTCCGAAATTAACGCAGCCCATGGTCGATCTGCAGTTAAAGGCAAATAGTGCGCTTGTCGCGCGCAACGACACACTGACGGCGCGCGCAGATGCGGACATTAAAGTGACTGGACCATTTCTGACCGCAACCGTCACCGGAAACGTCGCGATGACGAACAGTCACTTCTTGAAAAATATCGATCTAATTCCGATTGGTCTTCCGGGCAGACCGGCGCCGGAGCCGCCCTCGGCACGACCGGAATTTTCTTTCCCGGATCCGCCAATCCGCGATTGGAAATTTGATGTCGCAATTAAAACCAAAGATCCCGTGCTCATTCGCGGTAACCTGGCCACTGGCGGAGCAGTTAGCGATCTGAAGCTAACCGGCACAGGGCTGCATCCGGGATTGCAGGGCGTGGTGCGGCTAGAGGACGTCGAAGCGACATTGCCATTCAGCCGGCTTCAAGTCTCCCAGGGATTGCTCTATTTCGACCCGGGCGATTCAATGAATCCGCGAATCGATCTGCATGGCACTTCGGTCATCCGCGATTACACGGTGCGCGTTTATGTCTACGGAACTTTGCTCTCGCCCGAGGCGATTTTCACGAGCGAGCCACCGCTGGCGCAGGAAGAAATCATTTCTCTGATCGCAACCGGCGCAACCAGAGCAGAACTCTCAGGAAATAACAACGTCCTGGCCGGACGGGCTGCGACGTTGTTGGTGCAACAACTTTACCGGAAAATTTTTAAAAAAGGCGAGCCGACCCAGAGTAATGCATTTTTTAATCGCTTGGATCTAGACGTAGGCCAGGTCGATCCTCGAACGGGGAAGCAGCAAGCCAGCGCGCGGTTCAAGATTAATGACCAGTTTGTAATTGTCGGCGATCTCGGAGTCGCAGGTGACTTTCGCGGGAAGTTAAAATATCTGATTCGGTTTCGCTGAGATGCGTCGCAGGGCCTTTTTCTGTCTTGCAAGTGTGGCCCTGATAGCAAACGCGGTGGCCCAGAACGCGGTGGACGTTGTCCCCCCTGAAGAAAGGCAAAAAACTCAGCAAGCGATAGTCAAGCAGCAGGAAAAGCGGGCGCAGCAGGCGAGCGTCATCGAATTTCGCGGCCAGCAGGCTTTCAAAGAAAAAGAACTGCGTACCCAATTGAAGGAGGAGATTACAACGATCGACGATTACGGCTTAAGCCCGGCACGAGCAGACGATCTCGCGTTCTTCCTGGAAGTCTTCTACCGCAAACATGGCTACGCAAAAGTAAACGTGCATTATGTGATCGAGTCGAAAAATCGCGTCCGTCTCGATATCACGGAAGGGCCGCTCATGAGCCTGAGTAAAGTAATCTTTGATGGAAACACCAAGGAATCGGCCGACAAACTCTTCGAATACGTGGTTGGGCCGACGCGCGAGCGCTACTCGAAATTGCAAAAAACTTTACCTTTCGTTGCCGCAGACATGCAGGAGGGAGCAAACCTGGTCCATCGCTTTTACGTTGCGGAAGGTTTTTTGGACTCTGTTGTCGATCCGCCGCGTTATGTCTTTCACGACCAAACCAATCAGGTGGACGTGGTCATCCCGATTCACGAGGGCCGGCAATATTTTTTCGGCAGCATCTCCTTTACCGGGCAGACAATTTACGATGCCGAAACGCTGCGCGGGCAAATATTCGATCTCTTGCAGCGGCCTTATACCGATGCGCGTGTCGCCGATATCCCACGGCGGATCGAGGCATATTACAAGACGCGTGGTTATTTCGACGTAAAAGTCGACGCGACCGCCGCGCCGGATCAGGCAGTGAATGAACGAGTGCCGGTGCAAATCGTCATCGCAGCGGGACCAGTTTACCACTTTGACGGCGTAACTGTGAGCGGTCTCGCTCGGCTGCAACCCAGTTATGTCATCAAGCGTTTTAGCAAGTTGCAGGGCAAAACTTACAGCCCTGACGTCCTTGATGAGAGATTTCGAACGCTCATGAAGACAGGACTTTTCAGTCTCCTCCAAATCAAGCCGGTGCCCGTGGATGGACATTTGTTGCGGCTCGACATCTCGGCGGAGGAAGCAAAAAGCAAGGAGTTCGGTTTTTTAATTGGCTATGGCACATACGAGGGCGGGATCGTCGGTGTGCAATATCGCGACCGCGATCTTTTCGGTTACGGGCGTCCGGTCACGACGTCGATTGAGGTCTCGCAGCGAGGCTACAAGGGCGAAATTTTGTACGAAGATCCATTTTTTCTTGATACTGATTTTGCCTTCAAAGCGCGGCTCGCCGCGATCACCTTTGATTACGACGGCTACACAAAATTTGAATTGGGCGGACGACTCGAACTCACGCGCAAGATTACGAAACAAGATGAAGCTGGTCTGATCTTCGCGGTTCGACACGTAAAAATAACCGATGCTGGCATCAAGCCGATATTCCTGGGCGACCAAAATTATTTTGTGAATACTGTCGGTTTGACGAACACGCTCGATATGCGGGAGAGCCCGTACGTGACGCCGCGCGGTTTTCTCATCAACAACACTCTGGATCTGGCTTCGAATGCGTTCGGAAGCGACATCGAATTTATCCGCGGCACGATGCGGGTGGGCTATTACCTTCCTTTCGGCCCGAAACCGCTCACGCCGGGTGTGGTCGAAGATAAACCGGGTACTCCGTTACAGCGCTGGTTCCAGCAATCCTGGATCGGGTTCGGCGCTCGCGCGGGCATTATTCATTCGCTTACCGTGAGCGGGCCGGGAGAGGCAACGGCAATTCCGATTGACGAACGGTTTTTCAACGGGGGAAGCGACACGACGAACGGTTTTTCAACGGGGGAAGCGACACCGTGCGAAGTTTTGGTGAACGGGATCTTGGCCCCCACGATCGAAAAGGTAATCCAATTGGAGGTGAATTTTTCACCGTCTTTAATATCGAATATACCTTTCCAATTTTCGGCGAATTACAGGGCGCGCTTTTCACCGATGCAGGCAATCTACTGCCTACGTCGGAAGAGCCTGGCCTTGACGATCTGCGCTACGCGATTGGCGCTGGGTTGCGGTATAAATTACCAATCGGTCCGATCCGACTCGACTACGGAGTTAATCCCGACCCGCATCCTGACGAAGATTTCGGCGCGTTCCATTTCAGTTTTGGTTTTGCCTTTTGAGAAATGTGAGACGCTGCACATATCTGCTGCCGATTCATTACCGTGCCCATTCAGCGAACGAAATTGATCGTGATCGCGCGGAGCTTGGAAAGATCGAGTCGGAAAATGGCGAACGTCCGAATCCGCTGGAATGAAAGATCGAAAACCACAACCGGGCGGCGATGTCGGCGAGCTCGGGGATATTTCGCCGGAACTTTTTCGCGAGCAGCTTCGTCGGCTTGCCGATTGGATCGCCGATTATCGGGAAAATATCGGTCAGCGGCGGATTTCGCCTAATGACGAACCGGGCGCGATCATCGCGCGGTTGGATGCCGCGGCACCGGAAAGGGCTGCGTCGCTCGACGAAATCTTCGCCGAGGTCGAACGCGTAATTGTTCCCGGCGTTGCGCACTGGGCGCATCCGCAGTTCATGAGCTACTTCGGCTGCACGACGACGAGTCCGGGCATTCTCGCTGAAATGATTACTGGCGCGCTAAACGTGAATGCCATGACCTGGCGGACTTCGCCTGCCGCAACCGAGCTCGAAACGCTCGTGCTCGATTGGCTTCGGCAATGGCTCGGTTTGCCCAACGAGTTCTCGGGCGTTGTTTACGACACGGCTTCAATTTCGACGATGCACGCGCTTGCTACCGCGCGCGAACAAGCTGCACCAAATACACGGAAGCTCGGTTTGAGTGGACGCAACTTGCCCGCGTTTCGCATTTACACCTCGAATCAAGCCCACAGTTCGGTAGAAAAAGGCGCGATTGCAATCGGTATCGGCGAGGACAACGTCCAGCGTGTTCCGATAGATGCGAGATTCCGATTGGATGTATCAGCATTGCGCAAAATGATCGCGTCTGATCTCGGGAAAAACTTCAAACCGCTTGCCGTCGTTGCGACTGTCGGGACCACGTCAACAGCGAGTGTCGATCCAATTCCCGAGATCGTGCAGGTATGCCGGGAACACAAAATGTGGCTCCATATCGATGGCGCATACGGCGCTGGACTCGCCCTTCTGCCGGAATGCAAATGGGTGACCGCAGGCTGGAGCGAAGCCGATTCCATCGTGATTAATCCACACAAAATGCTTTTTGTTCCACTCGATTTCAGTGCGCTCTACCTGCGCGATATCGGGCGTTTGCGTCGGCTCTTTGCCCTCATGCCCGAATACCTGCATCTCCGCGACGCAGTCGGCGCTGAAATCAATTACATGGATTACGGGGTGCAACTCGGCCGTCGTTTTCGTGCCCTCAAGGCGTGGGTCGTTTGGCGCGCATTCGGTCGCGAAGGACTGGCGGCGCGGATTCGGGACCATTTGCGGCTGGCAAAACTTTTGGCCGACTGGGTTCGTGATGACGAGCGTTTCGAATTATCAGCGCCTGTTGTCATGGGCGTCGTTTGTTTCCGTTATAAGGCCGGCGACGACGACGAAAAGCTCGACATGATCAACAGCAAGATTGTCGAGCGCATCAATGCCTCCGGACTTGCTTATCTCACTAAAACGAAATTACACGGTCGCACTGTTATGCGAATCGGATTGGGAAATGTCCTTACGACCGAGCAACATTTGCGGAATGTGTGGAAGTTGATTCAGAACACGGTCGGCGAAGTTGTGGCAGCTCTGATGGAGAGACGAGCTTTGTTACGGCCATAACATTTTGGGCGACATCCGCCACGGCGGGCAGGCTCAGGTCGTCCCTCCAGAAAAATATTTGGCGTGGCCGGAACGCGCCGTAAATTCTGCGCGGCCAACGCGAATGGCTGAAAGGGTACTCAAATTATGATGACACTTTTGCGTAAGCATCGTCAATGGCTCATGATCGTGATCGCGATCCTGGCGATTCCGTTCGTCTTCTATTTCGTGCAAAAACCGGATTACGGGGCAATGCGCTCCGATCGATTTGCTCGCGTTTACGATCGCAATATTTCGATGGTAGAAGCCCAGCAAAATGCGCGCTTGTTCGATCTGGCGCGCGCCCTGGGCATGTCCGATTTTCTCCAAAGTTTGACCGCGGGAGCAAACAACCAAAACCAGGTTTACGTTCAATTCATCTTAAATTCGCTGATTTTGCGTCACGAGGCGGCCCGGCTCGGAATTCGTCCAAGCCCTTCTGAAATCGCCGATCGTGTCCGGGATTTGCCGGCATTTCGCGGCGAGGGCGGGTTCGACTTTAAGAAATTCACCGATTTTGTGCAGAATGGCCTTTCGCCGAATGGTCTTGGTGAGGAGCACCTCGAGCAATTGGTTCGCGACGAGCTTTTGTTGAAGCAAATCAAGCAGCTTTTGGCGGCTGGCGTCTCGGTCCCAGAAGCAGAGATCAAGGCAAATTACGAACGGGCTTACGACACATTGTCTGTGACCCTCATTCGGTGGCGTCCGGCTGACTTCGACAAAGAGATCAAGATTACCGATGACGATGTGCAGAAGTATTATGAAGCGCACAAGGCCGAGCTCAAAAGCGAGGAAAAGCGGAAGGTCGAATTTGTCAGCCTTGCCTTGAGTGACGAGCAAAAGAAATTGACCGGGAAAGAGCGGATCGAGGCTTTACAGAAGCTCTCCGACCGCGCGAATGATTTCACCCAAGCGCTACTGGAGAAAAACGCAGATTTCAAGGATGCAGCTGAAAAGTTCCAGTTGCCGGTGCAATTAACGGGCGAATTCACGGCGACAACTCTCGATCCAAAACTGAATGTCGACCCACAATTGGGGGCGGCCGCTTTCAAGTTATCCCCACAAGAGCCGAACAGCGATCCAATCCAGGTGACCGATGGATTTTATATCATGCATCTCGCCGGGATCGCCGAGGCGCGTCCCCTCACAGTTGAAGAGGCGAAGCCGAAAATCGTGGACGCGATCAAGCGCTCTCGAACTCGGGAGCTGATGTCAACAAAAGGCGCCGAGCTTGTGCATCAACTGCGCGAAGAAACCAAGTCGGGCCAGCCGCTCGAGGCCGCGATTCGCAAAACGGGAGCAAAAGCGGAGAAAGTCCCACCCTTTTCGCTTCTCGATCAAACGCCGGAAGCGCAAAGCAAGGAGGAAAAAAAGGAGCCGCCCGAGCTTATGGCAATCAAAGACGCGGTGGCATACCTCAACCCAGGCGAGATTAGCGACTTCCTTCCCTCCGAAGAGAGTGGATTGATCGCCATTTTGGAAAAACGGGAGCCATCAAGGGACGCAAATAATGTCGCGAAGAAAGCCGCCTTTGAAAACCGTATGCTGAATAATAAACGCCAAATCGTTTTCTACGAATGGCTGCGCGACCGCCAACGCGAGGCCGGCGTCCAATTTGCGAAAGGGTAGGCGCTGTAGTCGCCGTCGTATCGGTGGCAAATAGTTTGCGGCAATCGATGGACCAATCACTTGATGAAATCTTTGACGACGCGAACGGCGATCTGGCCGTCGGCGATTTGAACAGCGCGGTCGAGAAATATCGGCGCTGTGTCGATCTTGATTCGGAATTTTTCGACGGTTGGCATGCGCTTGGAATGGCGCTGATGAAGCTCGGCCGTTTTCCCGAAGCGATCGAAGCGGGAAAAAGAGCGGTCGCGCTTCGGCCTAACGACCAGATCGGTTGGACGAGTTTGTCTCTATTTTACAATCGCAACGGCGACATCAAAGAAGCCGAAGCCGCTGGCGCGAAGGCGAAGATTCTTTCCTGGGGCGGAAAGATCGCGAAAGAATAACGCAACGCCTGTCATGTGTAGGGCAAGCGTGTCGCTTGCCAACTCTTCGGAACGGCAACCGGGAGCGGTCGCCCTACAATTATCAAACGAAGAAGTCGATATTAGGAGCGGATCACCAAATATTCACCCGCTTGTCCGGCGGACGAACCATCGGGCAGGTGTCTGGCAAATTAAACGCCTTCGCAAATTCGGGTATGTCGGAGAGTGGTCCATCAACCCGGTAACGCGCGGGCGAATGTGGATCGGTGTTCAACCGCAACTTTAAGTCTTCGTCGCGCTGCTTGGATTTCCAAATAGTGGCAAAGGACAAAAAGAAACGCTGCTCCGGCGTGAGACCATCGATTTTTTCTTGCGGTTTTCCGGCGAGCGCTTTCTGCAGCGCGGCATATGCGAGCTTCACTCCGCCAATGTCCGCAATGTTTTCGCCTTGAGTTAGTTCACCATTGACGTGCAAGCCCGGCAGCGGCTCGTATTCCGAATACTGCTGCACGACGGCTTTTGAACGCTCTTTGAACTTGGCCGCCGATTCGGGGGACCACCAATCACGAAGATTCCCAACGGCGTCGAACTGCCGGCCTTCGTCATCGAAGCCATGAGTCATTTCATGTCCGATCACTGCGCCGATGCCACCGTAATTGATTGCGTCGTCGGCATTGGCATAGAAGAAAGGCGGCTGCAGAATTCCAGCCGGGAAAACGATCTCATTCATGTTCGGGTTGTAATAGGCATTCACCGTCGGCGGCGTCATCCCCCATTCGGTGCGATCGACCGGTTTACCAATCTTCTTAAGCTCGCGGTTGACCTCGAAATTTTCAGCGCGGATCGCGTTGAGGACGAATGGGCCCCTATCGATCTTAAGCAGCGAATAATCGCGCCACTTGTCGGGATAACCGATTTTGACTGTAAAAGCCGCGAGTTTTTTAAGCGCTTGCTGTTTCGTCGGTTCGTCCATCCATTCGAGTGTTTTGATCCGATCACTGAGCGCTTCTTTCAGATTATTCACTAATTCCAGCGCGCGCGCTTTCGCTTCCGGCGGGAAATAATCGGCGACATAAAGTTTCCCAAGAGCCTCGCCGATAGCCCCATCAGTCGAAATGACCACGCGTTTCCAGCGCGGCTTGATCTGTTTCGTGCCACGAAGGACGCCGTCCTTGAAATTGAAATCCTCGTTTACGAAATCATTGGAAAGTTCGGGCGCGGCGGCGTTGACGAGATGCCAGCGCAGATACGTTTTCCAATCGTCGATTGGTGTGCCCGTGAAAGCGGCGTTGGCCGCTTTGAAGAATTCCGGTTGTTGCACGTTGATGTCGCCCGGCTCAACCAGATTGATGCCTTTGAAATAATCCGCCCAATTCCAGTCGGGCGTCAGCGCCTGGAGATTCTCCTGTGTCATTTTGTTGTAGTTCTTTTGCGGATCGCGGAGTTCGACGCGCGTGCGCGACGCCTGGGCGAGCGAGGTTTCAAGCGCCATGATTTTTTTCGCTTCATCGGCAGCTTTGTTCGCGGACTGACCGAGCAGTGTCAGCATTTTGGCCACGTGAGCGAGGTATTGGTCGCGTAACTTTTTCGAAGCTTCGTCCGTCTTCGTGTAATAATCGCGATCGGGCAGGCCGAGGCCGCCTTGGACGGCTTGGGAAATTTCGCGCGTACTGTCCTTGGCATCTTGGCCCGAACCAAATCCAAAAAATGCGTCGACACCGATCGTATGCAGATGCGCGATTTCTTTTAGCAGATCACTGCGATCTTTCATCGCGTCGATCCGTTTGAATTCATCCTGGATCGGTTGAATGCGGGCGGCATCGATCGTTTTCTCATCCATGCCACTGGCATAATAGTCGCCGACTTTCTGAACATCAGAAGCAGTCTTTGGATCGACATGACTACTCGCGGCTTTTTCGGCGATCTCGTGCAGGGCGTCATTGTTATGCTCGATGAGCTGATTAAAACTGCCCCAGCGCGAATATTCCGGCGGTATCTCAGTGTTTTTGATCCAACCGCCATTGGCGTACATAAAAAAGTCGTCTTGCGGTTTGACGGACGTATCCATATCCTTGGGGTCGAGCGGCGGCGGATTTTTCTCGGTCTTGGGTGCCGATTCAGCATGCAAGCCCACTGCGCAAAAGAGACAGGCGACAATGAGCAAAGTTGACTTAATCATCCGAGAAGAAACTAGAAACCTCCGCTCTTGTCCAATTGGACGGCGGTGAAGAAAATGTCGATCTTTCCGAGCTACAACTGCTCGATTTTGTAGCCGCGTGCTTGCAGCAACGCAATCACGCTGTTCGGCCCAGAAAAATGCAGCGCACCTGCGACAATTGCAGTCGGTTTGCCGGTTTTCAGTTCCGCTTCGATCCGCGGGATCCACTTGACATTTCGGTCGTCAACCAAACGTGCCGCAATCCCCGGAGTCTCTTCCCGCGAGCGTGCGTTCTCGGCCCAGAGCGCAGCAGTATCTCCATTTCGCCATGCTTTGCGCATCCGATCGACATTGCCCGGATCACCGTTGGAACGTCCCAAGGCATCACGCAGAAGGATTTCGCTATCACGATCTGACAATCCGCCGAGAACCGCTACATGCTCGTCAACTGACTCGAGGCCGCCTATCTCTTTCCCCGTCTTTCCGGCACCCGACACCAGGTACTCGTCTAAGCCGTGAGAAGTCGACATGTTGCTGGAATTTCTCGTGCCGACGAGATGCTGGGCGATCCACCACGGCTTATAACCAACCCCAGTATCAAATTCCGCAACCCTCCCCGGAGATTTTTTCGGCCGATTATGTTCGACGTTGACCGCCGAAATATTCTCTCGGAGCCAAGCAAAAAGCTTAGGGTCAATCTTTGAGCGGATATTTTGTCCGGGTGGATATTTGCCGGCCGCGGCAAGTTTCTTTTCGAATTCTGGAGCGCGGTTTGGATCAAATTCAAAGAGCAGACGTGTGGCATCTTTCAGCGCAAGCTCATATGGACGGGGAAGCGGATAATCTTTTCGGCTAAGTACGTGGATGGAGCCGACGAGATAGAATGGGGCCTTGACGTTGGTGACACGCCAAACGCAACATTTCGGTAATGCCTCAGCGCCGCGCGCCGCGCTTGCGAACAAGACCGCCGAACCGAACAGGAGGAAAGTAATCCGAACGCTAGTCTTTCGCTGAATACGCAAAAACATTTCCGGTCTCTAGCGAAAAAACCGGAAGAGTCAATTACTTTGAGATTGGACTTCACTCTGGCGAGCTTCGGCGTCAGCGATTTGAGACCAGGGCGTTTCTTGATACGATTACGGCCGGAATGATTGTAATAGTGAAACGTTGGTTCGTTTTCGCGTTACTTGCCACTTCCATTGCGCTGGCACCAACATTGGCATTCGCCGCTGATGATTGGCAGATCATCAAAGTCAGTGGTCACGATTATCTGAGCGTCGACAACATCTCGAAGTTTTATGGCTTGACCGCCGAAGTCGTACCTGCTGGCGAGAAGATGCGACTCGAGACAGTGAGGAGTCCGCTCGAATTCGTCCGAGACAGCCGTGAAGTCATGATCAATGGAGCGCGCTGTTGGTTGTGCTTCCCAGTAATCGAGCATGATGGGAAATTTTTGGTAACACGCACAGACCTCGCGAAAACGATCGAGCCGCTGCTTCGTCCGCAGCGCGTTCCAAACGCCGGAAAGGTTGAAACTGTCGTTCTCGATCCTGGCCACGGAGGTCACGACAAAGGCGCCCTCAGCCGTTATGGCTCTGAAAAGGACTTCGCCCTGGACGTGGCGAGAACGTTGCGGACGCTGTTACAAGCAAAAGGGCTCCGCGTGATTATGACTCGCGAAGGCGATTACTTCGTTCCGCTCGAAGTTCGTGCGCAGATTGCCAATGCCGCGCAGAATCCCATTTTCGTCAGTATCCATTTTAACGCCACGGATCGCGATCCAAACGCCACTGGTTTCGAAATTTTTTCGTTTACGCCGCGCGGCGCACCATCCACCTCCGACGACTCGGTGGCCCCGAGTTCTCTTAGCATGCAAGCAGGCACCGCGGTGGATGCTCAGAGCGTGGCCCTCTCAG
>WNFQ01001707.1_pt1 | contig 15693 bp, 15 predicted proteins | sample 5400171 | NCBI WGS metagenome assembly WNFQ01 (sample SAMN13153356, study PRJNA577476) | soil metagenome | isolation source: 20 cm soil under Madrone tree | place: USA:California | collected 2016-06-14 | reverse complement strand
AATGCCGTTTTGGATTTAGCAAAGCGCTGCTTTCAACCACTCAGCCACCTCACCAAAAATTTGCGGTGAGAATATCGCGAAGAATTTGGGGTTTTCCAATTTCCAATTTGCGGTTGGCGACACCGACTTCGTCGCGTGCTCGCGATTTCATCGGAGTTGCCAACCTCAGCATTTTACTCTGTAGCTACTGGGCTGGACAAACATGGAGGCGTCCGCCCTGAATTTCGCAGGCAGTGCTGGACTCACGAAAGCTTTCGGAGTTGGAGTGCGATGCGTCTTCGCATCGCTTTCTGCACATTGCGATCCTGACTGTCAAAAGCGGCGCGAGGACGCGCTCGCACTCCTAAAGCTTCGCAAAAACTCACCAATACTATTTGCCAATTTTCGTCAGTCATTTGAAATGATTGGCAATGATCAGCGAGGAAGAAGCGCGAAAGAAGATTCTCGAGACGGTTCGGTCGTTGCCTTCACGACGATTGTCCCTTTCGCAGGCGCTCGGTTGTTTTGCAGCCGAAGATTATTTCGCGCGGCTGCCACTGCCTGCGTTCGACAATTCTGCGATGGACGGTTACGCGGTGGTCGCAAGCTCATGCGCAAAAGGCAAGCGGCTGCGCGTGACCGCCGAACAGCCAGCGGGTCGTGACAAGCAACTCCGTGTTTCTCCGGGCGAAGCGATCCGGATTTTCACTGGCGCGCCGATGCCGCAAGGCGCAGACGCGATCGTCATGCAGGAGGACGTCACGCGTGACGGCGATGAAATCGTCGTAAATACAGATGTTGAGGCTGGCGAATTCGTCAGGCGACGGGCCTGCGATCTAAGCGAAGGTCAGAAGATTCTTGCAAAGGGCGAGCGACTTCGCGCGGCAACGATTGCTCTGTTAGCGTCGCAAGGCATTAGTGATCTAACGGTAGGCGGCGAGGTGAACGCTGCAATCCTTTCAACCGGTGACGAACTGGTGAAGCCGGGGGAGAAACTTGATCTCGGACAAATTTACGAGAGCAATTCGGCGTTGCTTGGCGCATTGCTCCACCGTTGCGGCGCGGCAGTAAACTTTCTGGAACATTGTCGCGACGAACGCGAGTCGTTGAGCAAGGCGATCAAGCGCGGGATGAAAAATCACATTCTCATTATCAGCGGCGGCGTTTCTGTAGGAGAGCACGACTTGGTAAAGGATATATTGCGCGAGGTTGGAGCGGAGATCGAGATCTGGCGCGTGGCGATCAAACCGGGCAAGCCATTTTTGTTTGGATCATTTTCTGCTGAATCGCACTATTCGGCAGGCGAGACGCCCGCCAGCCCCACAGGCTCGCCACAGGACGAGTCCGTCCGACCGGCGGACAAGATGCCTGTGCTACGGAGCTGCTTCGTCTTTGGGCTGCCGGGAAATCCCGTGTCGGCTTTCGTAACGTTTTTGCAGTTCGTGCGTCCTGCGATTTTGAAAATGATGGGCGCAACCAATCTCAATCTTCTGGAGGTTCCAGCGAAGTTGGCCGTGGATTTAACGAATGAAGGCGATCGAGCGCATTACCTTCGCGGGAAACTCGAACACGGAAAGTTTTCTCCGGTAGGCCGCCAGGAATCGCACGCTCTTTTTGGATTGAGCCAATCGAATGCGGTGCTGCGGCTTGACCTCGGCCAGTCATTGAGAGCCGATGAAATTGTTGATGTTCAAATCTGGGAGTAGCGAGAGGTTCGCTGTGCATTTGGAAGTGCGTTCCACGCTCGCTGGATCTGTGCTTTTGAAGGTGGTCCGACAGCTGCCGGATCGCCGCAGTTCAAAGTCTCCGGAGCGGGTTTGACAGATTATGCACGCATTTCTAGTTTAATCGCCTTGAACACGGGAACCGTTACCGCATCTGCACGAAGGTCCATCGATCCAATTCGTGCGGATGCCGAACGGCTTTCCCACATCGTTTTGGAGATGCAGCGCTGCTTTGTGCTGCATCTGTGCAAGGAACTCGCGCCGGGCAACGTTTCCTTCCCGCAATTTTTTCTGCTCACTTATCTCGATCGAAAGGAAGTGCTCACCATGTCCGCAATTGCACAAAAGATGGGGCACACTACAGCGGCCGCAAGCGGTCTGGTCGACCGGCTGGAGAATCTTGGCTACGTCATGCGCTCGATTGCGCTCGATGACCGCCGGAAAGTGATGGTCTGCATTACGCCGAAGGGTTCGGCTCTCGTCCGGCGGATCCGCGAGGAAATGGTTGGCAACCTGATGAAAATACTCAACCACCTCACGCCCGATGAACAGAAGGCCTGGCTGCAGATCTACAGCAAGATTTACGATTACTGCCAGTCGAAATGATTTTCATTTGTTTGCCGGCGGTGCTACCAAGTCGGAGCAAAACAACTAAAGCTAAATCCGGGCGCGGTGTTTCGCGCATCTAACCGCTATGCGAAATTTTTTTCTTTCTCTGGGGATTCTTGCAACGTTCGGCCTCCTTTGCCCGTCAAGTTTTGATGGTAGCGAAACGAGGTACGGCACCGGAGCAGGTTCCGCCGGTAGGGTTCCCACTTTTACTCTGGATCAGGCAATCCTGACGGCGCTCCAACAGAATCCAACTCTCCTCAATGCGGAGCAGGAGATCAAACGCACCAAAGGCGTGATCATTCAGGTCCGTGCGCAGGCCCTGCCGCAGGTCAACGCTAGAGGGAATTTCGACTGGACTGACCCAAACTTGGTTGGCGCTCGAATATTCGGAACGACGTCCGGGATAAATACAACGCCCGGTACGACGGGCGGCGCGGCATCGCTTGTTGAGCCCGTACCGTCGCAAGTCGGTGAGATTCAGTCACCACTGGCCGCTCCGTCACCGACACCACGTACTATTAGCAATACTCAGGCGAGCGATGTTTCCTACTCCATTAGCGTCCTTGGATCGCAGCTGATTTTTAACGGTACCACTTTCCCGCAGATCCGCGGGACCTTCTTTCAGCGGGACAGCGCCTACTTCGCGTTCCGGAATGTTCTGGATCAACTCATCGCGACGGTGAAAACAGAGTTCTATCAAGTCGTGGTCAATCGAGAGCTTATCAAAGTCCAGGAGCAGTCGGTACATCTGTTGGAGAGTCAGCTGAAGGACCAGCAAAATCGGTTCGAAGCCGGAACGGTCCCGCGGTTTAACGTGCTGCAGGCGGAAGTGGCCCTCTACAATCAGCTTCCGCTATTGATCACCGCGCAGAATAATTATCGTATCTCGAAGATCACTCTCGCCAAGACACTCGGCCTCGATTTCCAGCCACGGCGCGGTGAAAGTCCGCCGCTGGAAGTGGTAGGTGAAATGCCCTACATCCCGCGCAGCATCGCGCTGGTGGACGCGATCGAGCTGGGAAAAGAACGGCGCCCATTTCTCAAGCAGGCGCGGGCAAATGTCTTAAACCAGCTTCAGCAAGTGCGCGCGGCAGCTGGTCAGTGGCTCCCAACCATCACCACAACAGGGGGCGGGGAATGGGTCAGCTCGCCCACGAACTCTAGTTGGCACGATATTTCCAAAGGTTGGATCGCAACGGTCCAGGGCAGCATTCCGATCTGGGACAGCGGCGCAATTGCTGGCCAGGTCATACAGCAGCGCGCTCTGTTTTCCGAAGCCAAGATCACCTACGACGATGACGTCCGGCAGGTGGAGCTGGAAATACAACAGGCCTACTCAAATTTGCTACAGAACCAGGAGCTGATTAAAAGCCAGGAGAAAAACGTGGAGCTAGCCGACGAAGCGCTACGCCTGGCCAAAGCCCGCCTCGACGCTGGCGCAGGGGTGCAGTTGGATGTGCTCAACGCCCAGGTCCAGTTGCTCACGGCGCAAACGACGCGTTTGCAAGCCCTCTTTGGATACAACTCGTCGTTGGCAGAGTTCGACCGGGCCACGGGCGCGCAGAGCACGTACCACGAAATGTTCGCTAACCTCGCGCCGCGCGCCACGAAAACAAAGACTTATTACACCGGCAGTGGCGTGGATGCGGAAGGAAAGCCAAAACAGGCGGAGGACACCGTGGTGCGGACTTCGATCCGAAGATCGCGAACTTCTGATTCGAAGTAAGCTCAAGGCCAAAATTCCAAAGCGGACGCAAAGAGCTTTTTTGGGAATTGGAACCGGCGTCTGGACCTTATCGACTGCGCTCACCGAAACCCGAGTAATCAAAGCGATGCGAAGACGCATCGCACTCCAACTCCGAAAGCTTTCGCCAGTCCAGCACTGCGTGCGAAATTTACGCAAGATGCCCGTTCCGTTTCGCGCCAGCTTTTGGAGTGCGCGCGCGTCCTCGCGCCGCTTTCGGTAATTATCCGTATGACGGCACTATTTAAGAAATGATGGATTTGCCCTTTGAGCAATTTCCGGCACTGAGCGCGATTGAAATCTGTCGTCACGTTTTCACGCAGAGAATTGCCGGCATCGACGTTTCACATGACAAAGCAGAGGTGTTAAAGCGGCTGGGTGCCGCCCATCGCGAAATTCAAAATGCAATTGGCATCGGCGATTGGCCGCTATTCACAGCCCAGCAAATTCACGGAAACAAAATCGCAGTTGTAGATAAGGTAGGGTCGGCGCTCCGCGGCGACCGCGGACGCCGCGGAGCGGCGTCCCTACCACCCCGCGAATTTCCCGGCTGCGACGGTCTTATCACGAATCAGCGTCGTGTGGTACTGGGTATCTACGTCGCTGACTGTTGCGCGGTTTATATCATTGATCCCAAAACGCCTGCAATCGGTCTCGTGCATTCCGGACGAAAAGGTACCGAGGTCGGGGTGGTTCCCGACGCGATCAGAGAAATGGTTGATCGCTTCGGCTCCGATCCCGCGAACATGATCATTCAACTCAGCCCCTGCATTCGTCCGCCGCATTACGAAATCGATTTCGCGGCGGAAATTGTCCGGCAATGCCGCGCGCTCGGCGTAAAAGAAATCCACGATTCGGGCGTATGCACTGCCTGTGACTTGGATCGTTACTACTCCTATCGCGCCGAAAAAGGAAAAACCGGCCGCATGCTGGCGTTGCTCGGAGTCAATCGAGGATCCATCTGAAAGATCGGCATTACATGCGGTTCTTTATTGGATTGAAAAATAGGCTCTTGAAACGTTAGCATCCGTCCGCGAACCGAAATCAAACAATCAATCATCAGGAGGATTCAAAATGCATTCACTAACCAAAACCCGAGCACCGATCTGGTGCCTTGCAATTTTTCTATTAGCTTCGGCAGCCGCCGGTCTTGCCGAGACTACGCGACACTATTACATCGCCCGCTGAGCCCGTGGTGTGGGACTTTGTTCCTTCCGGGCGGAATCTTGTTCATGGTGACCTGATCCCTGAGCCTTGGAGGGGCTTCACGCGATGGAACAAGGTCCGTTACATCGAGTACACCGACGATTCGTTTACAACAAGGAAGGGGCAGCCAGCGTGGCTGGGTGTGCTCGGCCCTATCATTCGCGCGGAAGTGGGCGACACGGTGATGGTGCACTTCCGCAACCGGGCCAACGGCTATTACGGGATGCACCCGCACGGATTTCGATACACCAAGGACAATGAGGGCGCGCATTACATCCCGGCCGGGGCAGGAGCGGAGGTCCCACCGGGCGGCAGCTTCACTTACACATGGCTGGCTGACGAAAGCAGCGGACCCGGCCCGGCCGATCCCAGTTCCTTGGTCTGGTGGTATCACTCACATGTCGATGAACCGGCCGAGACGAATCTTGGTTTGCTCGGTCCAATTATCGTGACGCGGCACGGAATGGCGATGCCGGACGGCAGCCCGAATGATGTCGATCGTGAGTTTGTCACGGCGTTTTTCATTTTCAACGAGGACCGAGGCGAAGAACGAGGCCTGATGCACAGCATTAATGGCTTTATTTTTGGCAATCTACGCGGCCTGACCATGAATAACGGACAGCGGGTGCGCTGGTACGTGTTGGGAATGGGCAATGAAGTGGATCTGCACAGCCCGCACTGGCACGGAAAAGTGCTACGTTATCAGCAACGCAATACTGACGTGATCGAATTGCTGCCGGGCAGCATGGCTACTGCCGATATGCTGGCCGATAATCAGGGTACGTGGATGCTTCACTGCCACGTAGCCGATCATATCGACGCCGGCATGCTGACCACGTACACAATCAGGTAGTGAAATCCTCAACACCGCGTTTGAGCGGGCAAATGCCGCGCTTCCTTGCGTTCGCGATGAAATCCAAAAATTCGCGCGCGGCAGCACCGAACTTTATCGTCGCCGCTTTTTCAAGCGCCTGTCTTACGTTCAATCGGCTTTGGTAAACGAGTTGGAAGACTGCCTTAATTTCGTCTCGATCTTTCGCACTGAACCCGGCGCGACGCAGCCCAACGGCATTTAGGCCGAACACGTAGTTGCGCTCAGCTGCGATCACGAATGGCGGCAGATCTTTGCCAAATGCGGAGCTCCCCTGCACCATCACCAGCCGCCCAACATGCATGTGCTGGTGAAACGTTGATCCGCCGCCGAGAAATGCGCCGTCGTCAACGCGCACGTGGCCAGCCAACAAACAGTTGTTCGCGATGATCACATCGTTTCCAATCAGGCAATTGTGCCCAATGTGCGCGCCTGCCATTAGGAAGTTTTTGTCGCCGATTTTCGTGGCGCTGCCGTCGGCGCTGCCGCGGTGAATTGTGCAGTATTCCCGGATAATGTTGTCGTTGCCGATCTCGACTTTCGTCTTTCGCTCAGGCGAGAATGAAACATCCTGCGGCGGCACGCCAATAATCGCGCCGTGACCTATAAAATTGCCATTGCCGATCACGACTTCGCCTTCGATCACGACGTGTGATTGAACGATCGTTTTTTCACCAATTGTCGCCTGTGACCCAACTATCGAGAACGGTCCGATCTCTACGTCAGCGCCGATTTGCGCATCCGGATTGACAAGAGCAGTGGGATGAATCGTCGCGTGCGTCATGTGGGCTGCGTATTCCGGGGAGCACTCGCGTCTCGCGTGTTGGCGAACGCGTCCTCGCGGTCGCGGACTCTCCGTTGCGACTTCGCTCGGTGGCAAGCGCTGCACAAAGAAAGACTGTTTCGGCGCGACGCCGAAACCAGCACGCGAGACGCGTGCGCTCCCCAGAACGCATGCGTGCTTGAAAATCTCGCGGTCACAGCACGCCTGCTTCCTTGAAACTGAAATAGCCGGGGTTCCCTTCCGATGGCGCGCCGATGATGATGTGATCAAGCAGTTTGATTTGCAGCAATTCGGCGGCTTCAGCCAAACGTCGCGTGAGGCTGTGATCGGTCTGGCTCGGCGACGCATCGCCGGACGGATGATTGTGCACAACGATCACAGCATAAGCCGAGTAGGTAATCGCCGGGCGAAAAATTTCGCGCGGATGAGCGATGCTCTCGTTCAGGCTGCCGACCGAAACCTCCTCAATATGCAGAAGGCGATATCGCGTATCGAGCAGGATGACGCGCAGCGATTCAGTTCGTAGCCGGCGCATCTCCTGTCCGACGAGCTCACTCACGAGCTCGGGTGAATCGAGCTTTTGCTTCGACAGGGTTTCGTGTGCGAGTCGTTGGCCCAAGCCAAACGCTGCTACCAACTCAAGGGCTTTCGTCTGACCAATGCCAGGAATCTTGCGCAGTTCCTTTACACTGCAGCGGCTTATACCTGTGAGTGATTTATACTTTTCGAGAAGTTGACGCCCGACTTCAACCGCGTTCGCGCCGCGCAATCCCGTGCGCAAGAGAATGGCGATCAATTCCGGATCGCTCAGCGCCGACACTCCGTGCACAAGCAGTTTCTCTCGCGGCCGCTGATCCTGCGGCATTTCGCGGATTTTGAGCTGCGACATTTAATCAGAATTTGGAGGGCGGAGCTCCGGTGAGTCGGACTCAGGTCTCGCAGGAGCTCGACCCTCTATCGGAGCCAATTTCACACGCGAAGTTGGTCGAACATCTCGCACAGCGCATCACCGAGCGAGAACAATGCATCGGCATAAGGATTCGATGCGATTCCATCCAGCGCGCATTGCGCTTGGCGAATCAAATCGCTGCCGGCTGCGATTGATTCGTTTAGCGCTCCGTTCGTCGCGCCGTCCTTCAGGAGCTTAATCATCTCCTCAACTTGTTCGTCGAGGATAAGCTGGCAACACCGTTCCCGTTCAAACTCCGAGGCGGAGCGGAGAAAGATTAAGACTGGCAGCGTAAACTTTCCCTTTCGCAAGTCGGTCCCAAGCGTCTTACCCGTCGCGCTCTCGCTGCCGGCGATATCGACGCAATCATCATAAATTTGATAGGCCGTCCCAACCTGAGTTCCGAAGTTTTTGAATATCTCAATCACGTTCGAGTCGGCTTCACTGGTGACTGCGGCCAATTCCGCTGCCGTCGAAAAAAGCGAGCCGGTCTTCATCTGCACGATCCGCAGATAATCCTGCACGGTAAGGTTCAGATCGAACCGGCGCTGCGTCTGGATCATTTCACCAGAGCAAACAGTTGCGGCCGTGCGCGCAATCGCGCGACCGATATCTGTGTTCTCGAAATTTGTCGATAACGTGAGCGCATGCGCGAAGAGACAATCGCCCAGCAAAACGCTCAGCGAATTTCCCCAGCGCGCGTTGGCGGTCGGCTGAGCGCGGCGTCGCTCCGCTTCATCCATCACATCGTCATGCACGAGGGTGGCGAGGTGGATGAGCTCGACAATGACGGCAAGGTCGACGTGGTTCGAGTTGATCTTGCCCGTGGCGCCGCCAGCGAGAAGCGCCAGAATCGGCCGAAGGCGTTTGCCGCGACTGCCAATTGCATACACAACATAGCCTTCCAGCGCCGGATCAAATGCCGCCGCCTGTTGTGCAATTCGAATCTCTACTTCTTCGAGATGCGGCTGAACTAACCGCGCTACTTCAGCCAACGAACTGGCAGGCGAAGCGAAAGCCGTAAGACCAGTTCGCCTCGGGCGTGAGTGCGCAGTGGATTCCACGAGGCGAGAATAGCGGCGCGGGTTCTAGCTTGTCAAAGCTTCGCGCCGTAAATTTTCCGGAAGCGCGCCGCATCTGGCGTGTTTTCGTCAGCGTGTTGCCGATGAGGGAGAACGTAGGGCGCCAGGCTCAAACGCTGTCGGTTGGACGCCGGCGCCCTAGGTCAACGTTTACGTAACCACGCTTCGGCTCCGTACTTTTGTGCGGCAATTTCCCGCGCCCGACATCGAACTGCTTTCGGCAAACTCTGCGGCTGGCAATTGTTCGACAACTCTAGGGCAAATCGTTCCGACAAGCCGTTCTCAAGATCGATCCCTTGAATGCTGCCTTGTTGCAACAATCCGCGACGCGTTCGGCGTTGCGCCGCACCGGCGATCTTGCGACCATCGACAATCACGTCGGCGCGCACGGGGTTCGCAAAGCAATTGTAGCCGCCAGCGCTGAAGGCGATCCGTATGGCATCCGCAGCGCCGCCGGGGTTACCGCCCCCGGCTACAACCGCACGTTTCCCGTCGGTGCCCACAGCATCACACAAGACGCGATGAACTTTTTCGTAGATGGCCATCGATGATTCCGAGAAGGCGTTATCGTTCGCGGGAATTACAATCGAATAGGTAAGATCATCTCCGTGAAAAACGATTCCGCCGCCCGTCCAGCGGCGGACCAAATCGCGCTCACCGGCGTAACACACCACATGAGCAAATTTTCCAAAATAACCGAATGACAGAGCAGGGGAGTGCCAACGGTAAAAGCGGATGGATGGCACCGCCGCGTACTCCAGAAGAGCTTCGTCTATGGCCATGTTCATCGCCGCCGAATGCGCAGCGGCGTCATGATAAGCGTTGAGTGCGGCAAACATCGACATCTCGCGTCAGCCGCGGCTATTCATCTTCGCGCAACATGGTGACCGTACGCTAAAGCGGCGCGAGGACGAGCGCGCACTCCAAAAGCTTCGCGAAATAAGGCGGGCGTTTCCCGTGGATTTTGCACGAAGTGCTGGACTCGCGAAAGCTTTCGGAGTTGGGAGTGCGATGTGTCTTCGCATCGCTTTCATTCCGTCAACGTCATCACGTCATGAGCGCAGCGATAGTTCCTCCAAAATTCGTTCCACGGCTTCTCGCGGATTTCGCTGCGCGGTAATTGGACGGCCAATCCCGATATAATCTGCGCCTGCTTCGAGCGCCTCGCGCGGCGTCATGAACCGTTTTTGGTCACCCGGTTCTGCCCAGCGCGGACGAATTCCCTGGACGGCGATTTTGATTTTGCCGCCGAATTCACTGCGAAGAGTTTTGATTTCGTGTGGGCTCGCCACAAGTCCATCGATGCCTGCTTCGACACCTAGCCCAGCCAGGCGCAGCACCTGATTGGTCACTTTGTCGGCGATCCCAATTTCGCGCAGTGTCTGTTCCGTCGCGCTTGTCAGAACAGTCACCCCAAGGATCGCTACGTCGTTAGCGCGAGCGTCAGTGGCGGCGCGGATCATTTCGCTCCCACCGCTCAAGTGAATGGTAAGCATGTGCACACCGAGGTGACTCGCGGATTTGACTGCTCCTGCGACCGTGTTCGGAATATCGTAGAGTTTCAGATCGAGCCAGACCTTGGAGCCGGTAGCTAAGACAGCGCGGATGATTTCCGGACCTTCGGCAGTGAAAAGTTGGAGTCCGACTTTGAAAAAAGAAATCTGGTCGCGCAACGCTTGAACGAGTTCGAGCGCTTTTTCTTTTGTCGCGACGTCCAGCGCGACGATGATTTTGTCAGCAGCGTCTGTCATCTCGAACGGAGTCGAGGGATCCCGCGGTACCAGCTTTGACTGGCAACACGGGATGTCTCGACTACGCTCGACATGACGATATATGCAAGTGCTCGCGCCTGCGAAGATCAATCTTTCGCTGAAAATCCTCGGACGGCGCAGCGACGGTTTTCACGAAATCGAAACTGTCATCGCGCCGATCTCGTTTTACGACGAGATCAAAGTTGAGAAGCGCAGCGGCAAAACGGGTATTGTGTTTCGCTGTGACGTGCCTTCGGTGCCGCAGGGCGACGATAATCTTGTCGTGCGCGCGGCGAAAGCTTTCGTAGCCAAGGCAAAGATCGATGCCGCGATTTCAATCGAGCTCCAGAAGAAAATTCCCCACGCTGCGGGTCTCGGTGGCGGAAGCAGCAACGCAGCTTCCACGCTACTGGCGCTCAACCAACTGTTCGAAACGAACTTGCCGCGCGAAGCGCTGTCGAAAATAGCGGAAACGATCGGATCAGACATTCCATTTTTTATTTTCCAGTCCGCCGCAGTTTGTAAGGGACGCGGCGAACTGGTCACGCCCCTAAAGCTACGGCAAAGGCTATCGCTGCTATTGGTCAAACCGGGCTTTGCCGTTTCGACTTCATGGGCATATCACCACTTCTTAGGCTCGGGAGAAATTCCAAGAGTCTCTTATGCAACTCAAGAATTCGGGGGCCAGACTTTCGTCAACGACCTTGAGCGTCCGGCTTTTGAAAAGTTTGTTTTTCTCGCGCAATTGAAGATGTGGTTGCTCAAGCAACCGGAAGTGGGCGCGGCGCTAATGTCGGGTTCTGGCTCGGCAACGTTCGCAGTGCTCCGCGAGCATGCAGAGGCCGATCGTATAGCTGAGCGGGCGAAGGCAGAGCTCGATCCGGCATTGTGGACATGTGCTTGCGAAACGATCGGGTAGCGCGCGCGTCCGTGCTGGTTTCGGCGTCGCGTCGAAACAATCTTTTTTTTACTTCCGCGAACAGTACAGATAAGCGAACCAAAGGAAAATTCGCGCTCGCCAGCACGCGAGACGCGTGTGCTACCCAGCCTTTGCGAATGCACGCGAGGTTATTCGCCCAAGCGTTGGCGTAATTGTGCTCGCGCGTACTCGCGATTTAATTTCGCAATCAAACTGGCGCTGATCTCGGCGGGGCACACGGCTTCGCATTCGTAAGTGTTAGTGCAATTGCCGAAACCCTCCGCATCCATCACGCGAACCATTTTCAACGCACGACTTTCCCGCTCCGGATGGCCCTGTGGCAGGAACGCAAGGTGTGAGACTTTCGCGGAAGTGAAGAGCATCGCCGACCCGTTTGGACACGCCGCGGCGCACGCGCCGCAGCCAATGCAGGCCGCGGCTTCCATGGCCAGATCGGCATCGTGCCTGGGAATCGGGATCGAATTTGCTTCCGGGGCAGAACCGGCACGGGCACTGATGAACCCGCCAGCTTGCACAATGCGATCCAACGAGCTTCGATCAATCACCAGATCCTTGACGAGAGGGAAAGCGCCGACGCGGAACGGCTCGACTGTGATCGTGGCGCCGTCTCGAAATTTTCTCATGTAAAGCTCGCATACCGCGGCCGGATGATCGGGACCGTGAGCTTCGCCGTTAATCGTGAGCGAACACGTACCGCAAATTCCTTCGCGGCAATCGGAATCGAATGCGATTGGCTCCTCGCCGCGCACGAGCAACTTTTCATTCAGAATATCGAGCATTTCCAGAAACGACGTGTGCGACGAGATGTTTTCCACGTCGTAATCGACAAGTTTGCCGGGGGATTTTGGATTCGGCTGCCGCCAAATGCGCAAGCGAAAGTTCATAGTTGTGAGGAGCAGGGACAGAGCGTCGAGCCGTCCGCCAAATTCGTCGGCGCGCCCGGCGGTCGCGCCCTACCACACCAATTGTTCATTTATAGCTCCTTTGTGCGAGGTGCACGGTCTCGAAATGTAGCGGCTCGCGATGCAGCTTCGGGCGTTGCCCGTCACCTTGAAATTCCCACGCGTACACCGCAGCGTGACGTTCGTCGTCACGTAGTGCCTCGCCGTCGGGGGTTTGATGTTCCTCGCGAAAATGTGCGCCAGCCGATTCGTCGCGCTCGAGCGCGTCCGTACACATCAGCTCAGCAAATTCGAGAAAATCGGCGACGCGCCCGGCGCGTTCCAGGGACTGATTAAAATCTCCGTCGCTGCCCAGGACGCGCACCTCGCGCCAGAATTGTTTTCGCAGTTCGGGAATTTTTTCGAGCGCTTCGCGTAATCCTTTCTCGTGGCGCGACATTCCGCATTTATTCCAGAGAAGAAGGCCGAGTTCTCGGTGAAACGAATCGAGCGAACGGGTTCCATTGACTTTCAGGAGTTTCTCGATCCTGGCGCGAACATCTTCTTCTGCTTCTTGAAACTCCTGAGAATCCGGTGACGGCCTTTTTCCCATTTGGCCGGCGAGATAAGTCGGCAGGGTGTTAGGCAAAACAAAATAACCATCCGCCAAACCTTGCATCAGCGCACTAGCGCCGAGCCGGTTCGCGCCGTGATCGGAAAAATTCGCTTCGCCGATAACAAACAAACCCGGCACATTGCTCATCAAGTCGTAATCGACCCAAAGCCCGCCCATCGTGTAATGGACGGCGGGATAAATCCGCATCGGCATCTTGTAGGCATTTTCACCGGTGATCTTTTCGTAAACTTCGAACAAGTTTCCGTAGCGCTCGCGAATCACATCTTCGCCCAGGCGTTTGATCGCGTCGGCAAAATCCAGATACACGCCGCGTCCGCCAGGCCCAACGCCACGACCCTCGTCGCAAACTTCCTTCGCTGCGCGTGATGCAATATCGCGTGGAGCAAGGTTGCCGTAGCTGGGGTATTTTCGCTCGAGATAATAATCCCGATCTGCTTCGGGAATTTCGCCCGGCGGCTTGTCGCGGTCTTCTTTGCGCTTCGGCACCCAGACGCGCCCGTCGTTCCGCAGCGACTCGGACATCAGCGTAAGCTTGGATTGGTAGTCGCCGCTGACCGGGATGCACGTGGGATGAATTTGCGTGAATGCTGGATTGGCAAAAAGCGCACCCCGTTTGTAAGCGCGATATGTGGCTGTGACATTGCAGCCGCGCGCGTTCGTCGAGAGATAAAACACGTTGCCATATCCGCCGGTCGCGAGCACGACGGCGTCGGCCGCGTGCCTTTCGATTTTTCCTGAGCGCAAACTACGCGTGATGATTCCCTTTGCCTGTCCATCCACGATCACCAGATCGAGCATCTCCGTCTGAGGAAACATCCGCACAGTGCCGCCAGCGATTTGGCGGCAAAGCGCCTGATAACAACCCAGCAAAAGTTGCTGGCCAGTCTGACCGCGTGCGTAAAACGTCCGTGACACCTGCGCGCCGCCAAACGAGCGGTTGGCGAGTAGCCCGCTGTACTCACGCGCGAAGGGCACGCCCTGCGCAACGCATTGATCGATGATGTTGTTGCTGATCTCCGCGAGCCGGTAAACGTTCGCTTCGCGGGACCGGAAGTCGCCCCCTTTTATCGTGTCATGGAACAGGCGGTAAACGCTGTCGCCATCGTTCTGATAATTTTTCGCCGCGTTGATTCCGCCTTGGGCTGCAATCGAATGCGCGCGCCTCGGCGAATCCTGAAAACAAAAACATTTCACCCGATAACCCAGCTCTCCCAGAGTCGCCGCGGCCGAACCACCGGCCAGGCCGCTGCCGACGACGATGACATCAAACTTTCGGCGGTTGTTCGGATTCACCAACCGCATGTGGTCTCGGTGGCTGCGCCATTTTTGTGCGAGAGGCCCCGGCGGAATTTTTGCGTCCAACGTCCCGATCATAACTGTTTTGGTAGTAGATCCTCGCGCAAGACAAAGGCTAGCGCACTAAAAGCGACGCGAGGACGCGCGCGTACTCCAAAAGCTTCGCGAAACAAAGCAGACATCGTTCGTCAATTTCGCACGAAGTGCTTTAGGAGTGCGAGACGTCTTCGCATCGCTTTCATTCTCGTAGTCTTTACTCTCTGCCGAGGCATTCGGTGTTCGGCATTCGGGCTTCGTGCTTCTTTCATCATTTGACATTCGTGCTTCGTAATTCTGCCGCTCACAGCTGTTGCGCCGGCTTAATGAAGCCAAGGAGAATCGCGACAGGTATCGAGGTGTAGCCAGCAAAGAGAAGCCACGCAAAAATTCGACCGCCCAGCGCCAGACGCGGCGTCAGTTTCTTGTCGTTTAATCCGAGCGATTGAAAAAAACTCGACGATCCGTGGCTCAGATGCAGTGCCAGCAAAAACAGGCCGAGCACGTAAAAGCCAGACACGAAGTAATTTTGAAAGCCGTAAACCATCATCGAATAGACATCGTAGTGGCCGAGCGGGTCCGCTTTAAGCAAACCGAACCGTGGATCGGTCACACGAACGGTGAAATGCGCCAGATGATAGATGATGAACGCTAGTACGATCAGGCCGCTCATCACCATGTGCCGCGATGCGAAGTCTGCCTTGACGTAGTGCCTGTCGATGTATGCCTCTGGCCGGGCGCGGCGATTCTCAATTGCCAGGTGGATGGTTACCCAGATGTGAATGATCACGGAAGCGAGCAGAAACAAACGAATTACCCAAAGCAACGGGCCGAGATCGCGCAGATGTTCCGAGTAACCATTGATCCAATCCGGGCCGATAAAAATTTGCAAATTGCCGAGCAAATGTCCGATCACAAATAAGATCAAAATGATCCCGGTGATTGCGACGATCATTTTTTTCCCAACCGATGAGCGATAAAAAGCCGCTGAAATATTCACGCTGGATTTGCGCGGCGTGACCGCATTCGCCGTCCTATGGCGAGCAAGATAGCCGCGCGTTTTCAGATTATGGACGGCGCTTGGAGCGTCAAGCCGCAGCCCGCCTCGGATGGTTACTAACTCCCATCGGACGGCGACGAGTTTAGGTGTCAATAGCCAGCCGTGATTCCTTGAAATATTGAATCGCAAACCGTTGAAGCG
>WNFQ01001705.1_pt1 | contig 15697 bp, 11 predicted proteins | sample 5400171 | NCBI WGS metagenome assembly WNFQ01 (sample SAMN13153356, study PRJNA577476) | soil metagenome | isolation source: 20 cm soil under Madrone tree | place: USA:California | collected 2016-06-14 | reverse complement strand
GCCACGTAGTAGCCGACGTGACCGTGAATCTGCACATCGAATTCGGCATCGAGACCGCAGGCGATGGAATGCGCCCCGTCCGGATTCTTCACCGCGATTTGCGACACGCCGTCCACGGCCGCCCGCTTGTGCAGAAATGAATTCAAGTCCCGCAGGCTGTCGCGCGCGAGATCGAATTCTCGAAACCCGGGCACCGGCCTCAAATTCGCCATGAATAGATCTCCTCCGGCTTGGGCTCGAACAGCGTCGCATGAGAAATGTGCGGCAGATGCGCCAATGAGCGGAACTCCGAGGCGATGGCGACGTAGTCGTCGGTCTCGGCGACCACCGCCGGCTTGCAGGCGAAGGCATCGCGCACGATGAGCAGCTCCTGATCGGTGCCCATCAGGAACGTGAAGAATCCGTCCAATTCGCTGAAGCCGCGCTGCACCGCCGTCTCGAGGTCGTCGCCTTCGCGCAGCCGCCACTCGAAGAAACGGCATGCCGCCTCGGTGTCGTTGTCAGTCTCGAATTCGATGCCCAGCGGCTCCAATCGCTTGCGCACCAAGTGCGGATTGGACAGCGAACCATTGTGCACCAGGCAAAAGTCGCGTCCGGCGGTGAACGGATGCGCATGCGCCGGGGTCACGGCCGATTCCGTCGCCATGCGGGTGTGGCCCACCAGATGCGAGCCGCGCAGCGACTTGAAGGCATATCGGTCGGCGATATCCGCCGGCGCGCCCACATCCTTGTAGAGAGCGATCGATTGGCCCACCGACAGCACGGCGACCATCGGCGCATGGCTCGCGAGCCAGGCCGCGAGCAGATCCGGATCGGCCGCGCTGACCAGCACCGCGTGATTGCCCTGCACCGTGATCTCGTGCGCGTGAGCAAAGTCGGCGGCGATCCGCGCCAGCAATTCCGACCAGTCGACGGCGTTCCCGCCGCTGTACAGGCTGAGCTTATGATGCCTCTCCGACACCGGGGTCGTGTAAACGGCGAGCCCCGCGGAATCGGGACCGCGCTCGGTCATGCCCACCAGCATGGGCACCATGAGCGCGCCCAGCCGATCGCGCAGGGCAGGATTCTTGACCAGAAGACCGACGATTCCACACATAGGCTGGCTCCCCGAATTACTCGCCCGGAAAAATTCCCCTAGAAAAACTCAAGATAACGCCGTGATTCCCAATCGGACACATGGCGCGAGTATTCGGTCCACTCCATGCGCTTCAAGCGAATGAACTCACGCGCGAGATCTTCGCCCAAGCCGTTGCGGATCACCGTATCCTGTTCGAGCGCGTCGATGGCTTCGTGCAAGGACTGCGGCAGCAGCTTGATGCCCTTGGCCGCCAATTCTTCCGGCGACAGCTGGTACAGATTGATGTTCTGCGCAGGGCCGGGATCGAGATTCCGATCGATTCCGTCGAGCCCGGCGGCAATCAGGGCCGCGGACACGAGGTAGGGGTTGCACGCGGAATCCGGCAGGCGGATTTCGAGACGCCCGTGCGGAACGCGGACGCAGGCGGTCCGGTTGTTGTCACCGTAGGTGATGTAGGCGGGTGCCCATGTGGCGCCCGACAGTGCGCGGCCCACGACCAGCCGCTTGTAGGAATTGACGGTGGGCGCGGCGACTGCGCACAGGCCGCGGGCATGATGCAGGACGCCCGCCAGAAATTGATACGCCATCTTCGACAGACCCATGCCCGACTTGTCGCTCTCGTCGTAGAACGCATTCTTCTGCGTCGCGGAGCCCACCGAGACGTGAAAATGCGCGCCGCTGCCGGCGCGGTTCGCAAACGGCTTCGGCATGAAGGTCGCGGTCATGCCGTGCTTGTGGGCGATCTCGCTGACCGCCATCTTGACGAAGGTAAAGTTGTCCGCGGACTTGAGCGCATCGGCATACGTGAAATTGACCTCGAACTGGCCGTTGCCGTCCTCGTGATCGATTTGATACACATCGATGCCCACGGCGCGAAGCCCGGCCACCATTTCATCGAGCACCTCGCGGCTGCGGTACAGACCCTTGTAGTCGTAGCAGGGTTTGTCGAGATCGTCGGTGGAGTCGGCGGGCCCGAGGCTCCCGTCCGCGCGACGCGACAGCAGCATGAACTCCGGTTCGATGCCGGTGTACAGGGTGAGCCCGCGCTCGGTGAGGCGCGCTATTTGCGCTTGCAGCGCCACGCGGGAGCAGTAGGCATACGGTTTCTTGTTGACCACTCCATTGCAGACGATGCGCGCATAGCCCGGCATCCACGGTATGTTCTGCAGCGTCGAGAGATCGCCGACCGCCATGTAGTCCGGACCTTCCGGGCCCATGCCGAATCCCCACAAGGCGAAGCCTGCGAAACCCGCACCTTCGTTGAGCACCATTTCCAGATGTTCGACCGGCACGGCCTTGGCCTTCGCAGCGCCATGTATATCCACGAACTGCGCAAGTACATACCGGATATCGTGTGCTTCGAAAAATTTCTTTGCCGTTTGCTGATTCATCGCGAAACTCCCGTATATCTACCGCCGCATTCAATGACCACCTCGCCCAGGGACTCGCCAAGGTAAGGACCGAAAGTCGGATCGCACCAGATCCGGTAGTGACGCTCCGGCGCCCGGTCCTGCCCGCCGGCCCCCGCGCTCTGCGGCACGACCAGCACCGCGACCCCGATCATGAGCGTCATGATCAAGGGACGGGAGTCCGGCGACAGCGCCGCGAAATTCACGTTGCAAACCTGTGCGAGCACGTCGTGGGCCTCATCGCCGGCGAGAAGAAAGGCCCAGTCCTCGCGCAGCACCGGATACACTCCCGGCGGGCTCTCGTCCAGGGAAGGGGAAATTCGCTCGAGCGTCGTCCCGGCGGCGCCGTCCTCGAGAAAGAACTCGGTGGTGCCGAGCCGCGCCACCAACACCGCGTCGGCTGCGATGGGTCCTTCCGAGTGCGTCCATGTATTCGCCGTCATCGGCAATGCAATCCCCTGCGCAGCCAGCCATTCCGCGGCTCGCGGACCCTTCAGGCCCAGCCGAGCGCGCTTCTCGCGCAATTCGAGCGCCAGCGCGCTCATGCACCGGCACCCGCTTTCTGCCGCAGATTCTTCGGATCGTAAAACGGCGGCGCCGCGACCCGCGCCGCGAGCATATCGCCGTTGTCGACGCGAATGTGGATGTCGCGCCCGGCCTGCGCCAGATGCGGCGCCAGCATGGCGAGTCCGATGGATCTGTTCAACGCCCGAGAATGGGTCACGCTGGTGACGCGGCCCGCGATTGCGCCCTCGTCGATGATCAAGTGACATTCCTTGGGCAAGGGTGCCGTTGCGGCAAGCTCGATACCCACCAGCGTCTGCCGGGGCCCGCGCGCCTGCAGGATGCGCAGACTCCGCTGTCCGACGAAGAAAGGCTTCTTCATGGCCACCGCCCACATGGCGCTCGCTTCCAAGGGGTCGGTCAAACCGTCGGTGTCCTGGCCCACGATGAAATGACCCTTCTCCAAGCGCAGCACGCGCTGCGCTTCCACGCCCAACGGCCTCAAGGCGCGCGGCAGGCCGGCGGAATGCAGCGCCTTCCACACCTCGGGACCCCGTCCGGCGGCGACATGGATTTCGTACCCCAGTTCGCCGACGAAGCCTACGCGCATCAGGCGGGCCGGGGCGCCGGCCACCTGCCCCGACCGCACCGCGAGGTACGGAAACGCCTCATCCCGCAGGTCGACATCGGTCAGTCCTTGCAATATCCCACGGCTCAGGGGACCCGCGAAATTGAACGCCGCGCGATGGCCGGTGACATTGACCAGCGTGCAATCGAGGCCCCACAGCGCATTGAGCCGCAGCAATTCGCGAAACACGGTCGCGGAACCGCCCGTGGTGGTCGTGAAGTAATAGAACCCCTTGCCCAGACGCGCGATGACGCCGTCGTCGATGATGACGCCCGCCTCGTCCAGCATCAGCCCGTAACGCGTCATGCCGATTTTCAAATCGGAAAACCGTCCGGCATAAACGCGATCCAGAAGCTCTCCCGAGTCCGGTCCGTAGACCTCTATTTTGCCGAGCGTCCCCACATCGATGAGCCCGACGCTGCTGCGTACCGCGTGAACCTCGGCGTCGATGCTCTGCGCGCGGCTCTGGCCCGGCACCGCGTAATATTCGGGCCTTCGCCAGTTGCCCGCCGGCATCCACACCGCGCCCAAGGCGCCATGTTGCGCATCGATGGGAGTGCGCCGCTCCGGTTGGAAACTGCGCCCCGCCAGCAGCTTCATCGGCACCGGGTGGTACATGGGCCGGGCCGTGGTCAGGCCGAGCTGCTCCACGCCGACCCCGCGGATGCGCGCAAGAATGCGCAGCGCGTTCATGTTGGAATGCTTGCCCTGCGAGGGGCCCATCCCCACCGTGCTGTAGCGCTTGAGCAGTTCGCTGGAATCGAATCCTTCCTGCACGGCGTTTTCCAAGTCCTTGACCTGCAGATCCTCGTCGAAGTCGACGAAGTTCTTGGCTCGCGGGTGATCGACGATGGGAAAGCGATGCGAGAGGCAGCGCGTACTGCGCGCGACGGTCGTGCCGTTCGACATGCCGAATCCCGCGTGAGCGGCGGCCTGCAACCCGGCGCGCCGGCCATCGGCGAGCCGCGATTCGAGGTCGTAGACGCCGTTCATGCGGCCGGCCGCGAAAATTCCCGGCGGCGAATCCACGGGGATGAATTGCTGCAGCTGCTCGGAAAATCGCGTGCTCCCGCCGGCCTGGAGATAGAGCTGCACCGCGGCCGCCCAGCCGACGCTCATCAGAATCGCATCGCAGTCGAGACGCCGCAGCGCGCCCGCATCGAGACGGCCGTCTTCATTCACCGGCGCGACCATCAATCCGGCGACCGTGCCGTCCGCGCCGCGAACGGCCTCATACGGCGCATGCGCCCGCAGCATCGGCAAATCCAGAGCCGCACAGGCCGACACGGCAGCGTCGCTCTCCGGGGCGGCGCGCCAGTCGACGATGGCGGCAACGTGCACGCCGCGCGCGTGGAGCTCGAGACAGGTTGTGTACGCATCCAGATTGGCGGCGATGATGACGACCCGGCGGCCGGGAGCGACGCTGTGGCGCGCGGCGAGCCGCGCCGCGCCGGACGCCAACATCACGCCGGGCAGATCGTTGTTGCGGAACACGGCCGGCTGCTCGATCACACCGGTGGCGAATACCACGGCACCGGCGCGCATCTTCGTCATGCGCGCACGCTGCGCCAGCGCGACCCAGTGATCGGCGTAGTAGCCGGCGGCAATCGTGTCGGGCAACAGGGTAATGGAGGACGAATCGCGCACCGCCCCGACCAGCGCCGTCGGCGCACCATTGCCGGTGAGCCGCAGCGATTCATCCACCAAGGCCACCTGCGCGCCGGCCTGCGCCGCCGCCAGCGCGGCCGCCAGGCCGCTCGGGCCCCCGCCGATCACCAACACATCGCAGAAACCATAGCGCTTCGGGGTGACCTCGCGCGCCGCATCGAGAGTGACCCTTCCCAAACCCGTGAGCGCGCGGAACATGCGTTCCCAACGCGGGAACAGGCCCTTGGAGTGAAATGCCTTGTAATAGAATCCCACCGGCAACAGCCGCGCGAAGCGATCCAGCACCCGCGCCCTGTCCCGCCACAGGCCGCCGAAGGTATTGATGGCCGATACGCGCATGCCATCGCGCAGCCAGGTCACGTCGCCGCGCACATTCGGCACGCCGTCGACTTGAAACAGCGTATTGCTGTCGTGATTCGCAAACGACAGGATGCCGCGCGGGCGGTGGTATTTGAAGCTGCGCGCCAGGTAGGGGACTCCCGCCGCCGCGAGTGCCGAGGAAATCGTGTCGCCCGAATATCCCTGATATTCGCGGCCTTCGAACGTGAACCGCAGCGGGACCGTGCGCTCCAGCCACTCCCCGGCGTGCGGGTCCAGGCGATGCATCATGGCGCAGCGCCCGCCGGCGGTGCCGGCAAGCCGCGGCGCACGGCCTCGGCCGGAAACGTATCGATCACCACATCGCGCATCGTGTCGCGCAAGACCACGAACCAGAAACCCGAGGCGATGTGGCACCACCACTCGTACTTCGCGCCGGGCGAACCGGAGCGATTGAACACGTAGCTGCTCCATTCGGCATCGCTGCAGGTATCCGGGTCGGGGCTGCGCCGCACCTCGCCGCCGTACGCGAATTCCGATACGGGACGGGGACCGTTCAAAGGGCACACCAGGATCTTCATCAGTGACCCACCGACGCCGCGCCCTTCTCGCCGGTGAGCTGGTAGCGGGCGAAGCGATCGAAACCGAAGCCCTCGATCAGGGGATGATTGCGCCCCGTCGCCACGGTGTGACTCATGGTTTTGCCGCACACCGGCGTCGCCTTGAAGCCCCAGGTGCCCCATCCGGCATCCAGAAAGAAACCCTCGACCGGCGTCAGGCCCATGATGGGCGCGAAGTCCGGCGTCATGTCGGCAAGCCCCGCCCATTGGCGGTTCACCTTGACCTCGCTCAAGAACGGGAACATGTCCAGCATATGCGAGGCCAATCCCTCGACGAAATCCAGGGTCGGCCGCGTGGCGTGCAGTTCGTAGGGATCCAGCGACGCACCCATCACCAGTTCCCCGCGGGCCGTCTGCGACACATAGACGTGCAGCGATCCCGACACGATGATGGGATCGAGCCAGGGCTTCACGGGCTCGGAGACCATGGCCTGCAATGGATGCACGTAGATCGGCGTGTGCAGGTCGACCATGTCGAGAATTCGCGGGGTGAACCCGGCAACCGCGCACACCACCTTCGACGTGGCAATGGACCCGCGAGTGGTGTCGACCCCCACGACGCGGCCGCCCTGCACGCGGATCCCCGTGACCTCGGTCTGCTGGTGAATCTCCACGCCGCGACGATCGGCGCCGCGTCCATACCCCCAGGCCACCGCGTCGTGGCGCGCGATGGCGCCGGGTTCGTGAAACAGGGCACCGAGAATCGGCGCATGGCCGCCGCAGGTCATATCGATCGACGGGATGCCGCGCTTGACGAAGGCGGCATCGACGGCTTCGGAACGCACCCCGTAGTGCTTGTTGACCTCTGCCCGCCAGCGCATGGTGCGCATCGCCGAATCCGTGTGCGCGAGCGTGTAGTGACCGCGCGCCGAGTAGAACAGATTCAAATCGAAATCGGCGGCGAGGTCCTGCCACAGGCGCACGCTCTCGTCGTAGAATTTCACCCCCTCCGGGGTGAGGTAGTTCGAGCGGATGATGGTGGTGTTGCGGCCGGTATTGCCGCCGCCGAGATAGCCCTTGTCGAGCACCGCCACGTCGCGAATGCCGTGATCGCGCGCCAGGTAGTACGCCGCCGCCAGTCCATGGCCGCCCGCCCCGATGATGACCACGTCATAACCCGTTTTCAACGAGTCGTGGCGCGTGAACATGCGAGGTTCGGGATGCTTGCGCGAGAGGCCGAAACGAAGTAAGCGATAAGGCATGCGGCTACAGTGGAATTCCCTTGGCGCGACACAGGTTTAGGTGGGGGTTACCATGTGGGAATATAAACGAAATTTTAACTGTGAAGCAAATCATTTGCGTATTGTGCAATGCCTCCGATGAGCCCACGGCACCGAGCGGAGGAACACTCGATTCCATTGAAGCATCATCGGACGCGGACCGATGGTACCGTTGGCACCCGGACGTTCATTAAACTCCCGACCGGCCTTGCAGGAGAATAAAAGCCTTGCGCAGATCCCGAACATTCGCCCGCCTCGGTTCGCGCGGGACAGGCGTCCTACTGACGAGCACGGCGCTGACGCTGACGCTGGCGCTGGCGTTGCCGATGGAGCCGAAGCCAGCTCAGGCCGCAATTCCGCCGCAGGTGGCCGGCAATCTGGATGCAGCGCGATTGCTGGGAGCGGACAAAGAGCCGCAGAACTGGTTCGCCGGCGGCCGCGACAAGGATGGCAGCTACTACTCGCCCTTGGCGGGCATCGACGCGAAGAACGTCGAGCAACTGGGTTTTGCGTGGCAATACGACCTGGGCAACCCCATGCGCGGTCAGGAAGCCACTCCCCTCGTCATCGATGGAGTCATGTACACCTCGGGAACCTGGGGCTACGTGTACGCGGTGGATGCCGCCACCGGCAAGGAACTGTGGCGCTACGACCCCAAGCCCGACTACTTCACCGGCCGGCACCCATGCTGCGACCTGGTCAACCGCGGCGTGGCGGTGTGGAAGGGCAAGGTCTACGTTGCTTCGACCGACGGACGCCTGCATGCGTTGAACGCGGCGACGGGCAGGAAGATCTGGGAAGCCGATACCATCACCGATCACAAGCTACCCTACTCGAGCACGGGAGCGCCGCAAATCGCGGGTTCAGTGGTGGTCATCGGCAATGGCGGAGCCGACATGGGCCACACGGCCGTGCGGGGCTATGTCGCGGCTTACGATTTGGACACCGGGGCGTTCAAGTGGCGCTTCTACACGGTACCGCCCCCCGTCGGACAGCCCTACGAGAATCCCGAATTGGCGCAGGCGGACAAGACCTGGGATCCCCATCGCAAACCCGAGTTGCACGGGGGAGGAACGGCGTGGGATGGATTTGCCTACGATCCCGCCCTCAATCTGGTCTACTTCGGCACGGCCAATGCTGCACCCTATGATCTGCGCCAGCTCGGGCCGGCGAAGCTCGACGGTCTGTTCACCGCATCCATTCTGGCGCTGGACGCCGCCACCGGCCGCATGGCCTGGTACTACCAGACCACGCCGCGCGACAGCTGGGACTACGACTCGGTGCAGAAATTGATTCTCGCCGAGTTGGCCGTGGACGGCACGCCCCGGCCGGTGATCATGCAAGCCTCGAAGAACGGCTTTTTCTACGTCCTCGACCGCAAGAGCGGCAAACTCATCTCCGCCAAGAACTATACCTACGTGAACTGGGCCTCTCACGTCGACATGAAGACAGGACGGCCGGTCGTGACCGCTCAGGCCGATTGGTATTCCTCGCCCAAGAATGTCTACCCCTCCTGGGCCGGAGGGCACACCTGGAATCCCATGTCCTACAGTGCGCAGACGCACTTGGTATACATCCCAGTGATCGACATGTCTGCGGTGTGGATCGATATGCTGCACAACGGCGGCACCATGAAATACCTCGACGGGTTCTTTACCGTGCAGGGCATCTTTCCGGACGATACGTACGATGCGGCCGCCCTGAAGAAACTATACGGGCCGGTCCCCGACATCCATGCGATCAAAGCGGCGCGCAAGGTGAATCCGGTGCGCGAACTGCTGCGCGCCTGGGACCCCGTGGCGCAGAAAACCGTCTGGGAGCACGAGACTTCCGCGGGGATTCGCGGCTACGACGGCGGCGCGATGTCCACCGCGGGAAATCTGGTGTTCCAGGGACGCGGCAGCGGCGAACTCTGGGTCTATGCCGCCGATACGGGGAAGGTGCTGAAGGTGATCAAAACCGGCAGCCATCTCATGGCGGCGCCCATGACCTACTCCGTCAACGGCGAGCAATTCGTGGCCATCCAAGCAGGATATGGCGGCGCCGCGATCACGGTGGGTCCCATCCCGCCGAGCAGCGCCGCGCTCAGGTACCAGAACACCAACCGCATCATCGCCTTCAAGCTGGGCGGGGGCGCGGTTCCGACCCCGGCGCCGCGCGTGGAAGAGCCCTTCGAAAAACCGCCGGCCGCGACCGCGACCAAGGCAGAGATCGACGCGGGCGAGCTCAAATTCGTCGAAGAATGTTCGCGCTGCCACGTGCTCGGCCCGAGCAGCACGCCTGACCTACGCAAACTCAACTCCGGTCTGCATGCGGCGTTCAAGGACATCGTATTGAAGGGGGTGCTCGCGCCCACGGGCATGGAGCGTTTCGACGACATCCTGAGCGAGAAGGACGCCGACAACATTCATGCGTACCTGGTCGACCAGAGCTGGGTGGCGTACCGGGAGCAAACCGCTGCCGCAGGGCACCCCTAGGCGGCGGCTGGACACGCAAAGCCGGCTGTGCGTACCGAGTCCGCAAACGTTCACCCATAGATGGAGATCCGCAAAATGCCTATTAAAATCAACGTTGGCACGTCTTTGATCGGTCTGGGCGTGCTGCTTGCGCTGGCATTTACCGCGCATGCTGCGGATCAGCCCGACGGCGTTGCCGCAACGGTATCGCAGGATGCCAAGACGGTCGGCGAGAAGGTCAAACATGACGCCAAGGTAGTCGCGGCGGCGGCGAAGGCAGGCGCGAAACAGGTCGCCGCCGCGGCGAAGGAAGTTGGGCACGAAGTGGGCACCAAGAGCAAGGAAGCGGCACACGAAGTTGCCGCCAAGAGCAGGGAAGGAGCCCACGAGGTCTCCGCAGCGGCCAAGCGCGGCGCGGAAAAGACCCAAGCGGCCGTGAAGGGAGCCAAAGCGGACGACAAGCCGGCGCACTGAGAAATCCGACGCGCACGAGGGCCGGCGAACTCGCTGCGCCGCGTCTTTTCGCGCCGGTCGGCGTTGCGACCCGTACCCTTTTGATATTACCTCGTCGGCGCGCCTTGCCCGGCACGAAAATCCGCGGGCGGATCGAGTAAGGGATTAATGATTCAGGGCTAAGCGATCGGCTGCAAATGATTTCGATAGTACGCGGCGCGCGCGGCGTAGATCTCGGCAATCTTGAGAAGATTCTCGCGCTCTTCGGCGGTGAGCTCGCGCACCACCTTGGCGGGCGCTCCCAGAATGAGGGTGCCATCGGCAAATACCTTGCGCTCGGTGATGACTGCGCCGGCGCCCACCAGACAGCTTCTGCCGATCACCGCGGCGTTCAATACAATCGCCTGGATGCCGATCAGCGAGCCTTCTCCGATCGTGCAGCCATGCAGCATGGCCTGATGGCCGACGGAGACATGGGCTCCCACCGTCAGCGGAAACCCGGGATCCGTGTGCAAGACCGCTCCGTCCTGCACATTGCTGTGGGCACCGACGCCGATGGTCTCGTTGTCACCGCGCAAGGTCGCGCCAAACCACACGCTGCTGTGGTCCCCGAGAACCACCTTGCCGATGATCGAGGCATTCGGAGCGACATACGCGCTCGCCGCCATCGCCGGTGAAACATCGCCCAATTTGTACAAGGCCATACACCCTCCGCACAGCGCGGTGCCGGCGGTCGCTGCCGTCCGGTGAAGCCGCGGGTTCATGGGGTAAATATACCGCACAACGGGGTTCCACCCGTGTCCTGTATCATCGGCAATCATCATGATCGACACCCCGACGAACGCAGACTATCCGCGGCAAGGATGGTTTCCAGCCTTGGTGCGCCTCTGGCTATTGAAGCCCGTGAGGTCTACGCCCTCCGGCCATCCGCGGCGCGCCACGCTGATCATGGGCTCGGCATGGCTCTCGGCCTGGATTGCGATCGACCGATGGCAATCGCAGCCGGACCCGCAATTTTTCCCGAGCGGCATTCCGCTGCTCGCCTGGTATGTGCTGGCGGTCCTGGGCTTGGCCGCCGTACTGCGATGGCGGGCGCGTCCGGCGCCGGGGTTCGGACCGGTGCTCGCCCTGGCCATGGGAGCGGTGCCGGTGCCGCTGCTGTTCACGAGCGTGATCGCGGCGTTTCTCGATCCCCCGTGGTTCCTGGGCGTAGGCATGGCAGTGATCGTCTACACGCTGCTGTACTTCGCCCGCGGACTGCACGCCCTGACCGGGTACACGCAGCGCGCGGCTGCATGCGCCGGCCTCGCGTTCGTCTTGGGGTTCATCTGGCTCACCGATTCGCTGGACGCCATCCCCGATGTGTGGACCCCTCTCGAGGCGCAAGCTGCGCAGCCGGGCGAGGTGCTGGCGGACGCCGAAGCCATCTTGTTCGGGCAGCCAGGCCGCATCGATGAGGCGCTGTCGGCCGTCGTCCGCGACAAGTCGCATGACCCCGAGGCCTACTTTCTGGGCTTTGCCGGAGTCGGCGATGAGAAGGTGTTCGCGCAGGAAATCGGGCTCGCCTCCAGGGTGCTCGGAGAACGATACGACATCGCCGCCAGAAAATTATCTTTGATCAACGATCAACGCGACTTGGAAGACGCTCCGCTCGCGACCGTATCGGGTCTGAAGTACGCGCTGCGCGGCCTCGCCTCACGCATGAATCTCGATCACGACGTGCTGTTCCTGTCGATCTCCTCGCACGGCGCGAAGGATCCGGCCATCATCGTCTCCAATTCCGAGCTTCCGCTGGAGGATCTGACCGGCGACGATCTCGCCGATGCCTTGAGCGAATCGGGCATCAAATGGCGCGTGATCATCATCTCCGCCTGCTACGCCGGCGCCTTCATCGAATCGTTGCGGAATCCGCAAACCATCGTCATCACCGCGTCGGCAGCCGACCGCACCTCGTTCGGGTGCTCGAACGACCGCGATCTGACCTACTTCGGCGAGGCGTTCTACCGGGACGCGTTGCCCACCGCCCACTCGCTGCGCGAGGCCTTCGATACAGCGAAGACCGCGATTGCCGGGCGGGAACGCCGGGAGCACGTCGATGCGTCAAACCCTCAGGCCTACTTCGGCAGGGCAATGGAGGACAAGCTGGCGTCCATGAACCCTGCGGAACCGTGATCCGTTACCGGTCGCCGCAGCCGTAGTTCGATATGCGGCCCGCACGGTCAGCATAGACCGCTTCGCGAGGCGTGCAATCAGGTGAACTATCGATGGCCCTGTGGGAAAACCTCGCCTCGATCGCGCCAGAGGCGCGCCCGCGTGTCAAGGGGTCAGGTCTCTTCGTCGTAGACGATGATGGACAGCATCCGAATGGGTACCTTGCCCAGGGTCTCGGGGCCGTGGGGAACGTCACCGCGGAAACTCAGCGAATCCCCCGCTCCCAGCGGATAGCTGTGGCTGCCGTGCCGATAGGTCAGCGAGCCGGCGAGGATGTAAATGAATTCGGTGCCGGGGTGCTGAAAGCCAGGAAACACTTCGCTCTTGTCGGTCAGGGTCACCAGAAACGGCTCGAATGATTTTCTCGGTCCGCGCTGAGCGGCGAGCAGATGGTAGGTATGGCCGCGGCGGGTGCCGCGCCTGACCACCTCGAGCCCCTGCCCCGCGGGCACGCGCTGTGCTCCCTCCTCATCCCCACCCAGCTGCTGCAGCAGCAGCGCCGGCCGTACGCCGAGCGCGCCCGCCAGCGCGACCAGGGTTTCCAGACTCGGAGTGACATGGCCGGTTTCCAGGCGGCTCAGCATCCCTGCACTGATGCCGGCGGAGGTCGCCACGTCCGTCAGCGTCAAATCCTGGCTTTCGCGCACACGCCTCGCGACAGCGCCCAATTGCCGGCCGACGTTGCGGGAGGCAACTGCCGACACCGCGGCCGATCTCGGGTTCTTGGGTAAACGCGCCATGCTAGCCCTCTTTGACACACCTAGGTCACGCAGACTGCAGCTTCCATGCGCCTGCGAGCCAGCTTACATTGCACGCAATAAATTTGCGCTACAGTAATTGACATGCTATTTATTTCCGATGCCGCGCCATCCATTCCGCTCGCCGGCGTGGCGGTCGGATGGTCGGCGCCTTTCGATCGGGAATATGATACGAGTTCCTCGCCTCGAGGGGCGAATCCTTCCTAAATAAAACCGCTGCGAAACCAGAGGATACGAGTATGGCGCGCGACCCAAAACACGACATCCTGTTTCAGCCGATCAAGATCGGCCCAAAGACGCTGCGCAATCGGTTCTACCAGGTGCCGCATTGCATCGGCGCCGGTTCCGACAAGCCGGGTTTCCAGGCGGCGCATCGCTCGTTGAAAGCCGAAGGCGGGTGGGCCGGCATCAACACCGAGTACTGTTCGATTCACCCCGAATCGGACGACACGCATCGCCTGTCGGCGCGCATCTGGGACGCGGGCGACGTCCGGAATCTGCGCGCCATGACCGATCACATCCATCACTACGGTTCCCTGGCCGGGGTCGAGCTGTGGTATGGCGCGTCCCATGCGCCCTGCATGGAATCGCGCGCGACCCCGCGGGGCCCGAGTCAATACGCCTCGGAGTTCGAAACTCTCACCTACTGCAAGGAAATGGACTTGGACGACATCGCCACCGTCCAGCAGTACTATGTTGATGCCGCATTGCGCTCTCGCGACGCCGGCTTCGACATCGTCTATGTCTACGGCGCGCACTCCTACCTGCCGCTGCAGTTCCTGTCGCCCTACTACAACAAGCGCAAGGACAAGTACGGCGGCTCACTGGAAAACCGTGCGCGCTTCTGGCTGGAAACCCTGGAAAAAGTCCGGCGCGCCGTCGGCAACGACACCGCGATCGCCACCCGCTTCGCGGTCGATACTCTGTACGGCGAATCGGGGGTCGAGATCGAAAATGACGGCATGAAGTTCATCGGGATGGCAGACCCCTTGGTCGATTTGTGGGACGTGGACGTGGGCGACATCGCCGAGTGGGGCGAGGATGCGGGTCCTTCCCGGTTCTACCAGCAGGGCCACCAGGTGCCGTGGACGCGCTTCGTCAAGCAGGTGGCCAAGAAGCCCGTGCTCGGCGTCGGCCGCTTCACCGATCCGGAAAAAATGACGGAGATCGTGACCAAGGGCATTGCGGACATCATCGGCGCTGCGCGACCGTCGATTTCCGATCCCTGGCTGCCGAAGAAGATCGAAGAAGGCCGCTACGACGACATCCGCGTCTGTATCGGCTGCAATGTCTGCATTTCGCGCTGGGAAATCGGCGGCCCGCCGATGATCTGCACGCAGAACGCCACCGCGGGCGAGGAATATCGGCGCGGCTGGCATCCGGAGAAATTTCCGAAGCGCGGCTCCGACGACTCCATCTTGGTGGTCGGCGCAGGCCCTTCCGGCGCCGAGTGCGCCCGGGTGCTGATGGAACGCGGCTACACCGTGCACCTCTATGACACGGCCGCCAAGATCGGCGGTCATTTGAATTCCGTGGTTACGCTGCCCGGACTCGGCGAGTGGGGCTATCACCGCGACTATCGCGAGCTGCAGATCAACAAGCTCGTGAAGAAGAACAAGCAGAGCCAGGTGGCGCTCGGCCAGAAGCCGATGACGGCCGAGGCGGCCCTCGCGTACGGCGCCGAGAAAATCGTCGTCGCCACGGGTTCTTCGTGGAATACCGACGGCACTAATTGCCTGAGCCATGACCCCATACCGGGCGCCGACGCCTCGCAACCGGACCAGCTAACCCCGGAACAGGTATTGGAAGGCAAGAAGGCCATCGGCAAGCGGGTCGTGATCCTCAATGCCGATACCTACTTCATGGCGCCGAGCCTCGCGGAAAAGCTCGCCGTCGCGGGGCACGAAGTCACGTTGGTGACGGGCGTGCATCTGGCCAACTACATGCACTTCACGCTCGAGTATCCGAACATGATGCGGCGCATGCACGAGCTGCACATCAAGGAAGTTCACAACGCCTTCGGTTCACGCGTGGAAAAGGGGCGTCTCGAGGTGTACGACATTTTCGGCGACGGCTCCAAGCGCACGTACCGCGGACGTGGTCACTTGCCGCGCGACGTCAACAAGAGTCAGCGCTGGGTGGAATTCGACTCGCTGGTCCTGGTCACCGGCCGGCATTCGGACGACAGCCTGCATACCGAGCTCAAAGCCCGCCACGGCGAGTGGCAGAAGAACGGCGTCAAGGATGTGTACTTGATCGGCGACGCCGAAGCGCCGCGTCTCATTGCCGACGCGACCTTCACGGGCCAGCGCCTGGCGCGCGAGATAGAAGAACCCAAGGCGCAGACGCCGCTGCCGTACAAGCGCGAAGTCGC
>WNFQ01001703.1_pt1 | contig 15699 bp, 12 predicted proteins | sample 5400171 | NCBI WGS metagenome assembly WNFQ01 (sample SAMN13153356, study PRJNA577476) | soil metagenome | isolation source: 20 cm soil under Madrone tree | place: USA:California | collected 2016-06-14 | reverse complement strand
CAACACCAACCCCGACACCGACGGGGACACCTAGCGGGAGGCAGACTCCTACACCGCGGCCGCAGCCGACTCCGGCACCGCGCCCAACTCCGTAGCGCCGATTGGAATCGTTAACGCGGGAACTCGCGAGCAAGCCTCGCGAGTCCCTGCAGGCTTGCGCAAACGCGATCGGGTAGCGCACGTTCTTGCGTATGGCTTCCGCAAGGCGAAGCCGAAGTGGACGCCGAAGGCGCAAAATATCAGGGACTAGTAGGTAGTTTGCCAACGCGTTCGACCGTGCAGCGCTGGGCTACAGGTGGATCGGCTTCTCCGAAGACGATGCCAATCGCCCAAGGCACAAGGCGTTCCCTGAGGATTGCGCGGATCGGATCTACGGAGAAAACCGCATATGCTCTGCCAACGTGTTGAGGACAACGCGTTTTACCTCAGGCTCTAATTAGAAAAAGGCCGAGGGCGGTCGGGCGTCCGATTCTCTTTGGAAGAGAAACATTCTTATGGGAAGGGCAGTTCTCCGTCAGCGCGCATTTTTGCTTCCCACGATCCTGTGCGTTCACGCGGGTGCGTTTTCAGTCGCAGCGCAGCAGCCTGCGCAGCCGCAGCAGGGAGGAACCACGACGTTCGCGCCGATTGTGGAGAAGGTCGCGCCGAGCGTCGTAACAGTGTTTACAACCCAGACGGTTTCGCGCGGGATGACGACGGCTCCATTTGGCGACGATGCGTTGCGTCAATTTTTCGGGGGACAACTTCCAAGGCAAGGCAAACAGACGCTGCAAGGCCTCGGCTCGGGAGTGATTGTCAGCCCGGATGGATACATTCTCACCGCCAATCACGTGGTTTCAGGCGCGGAAGAAATCATGGTGGGACTCGGCACCGATCTCCGGAAATTTAAGGCTAAAAAAGTCGGCACCGATCCGGGCACGGACGTGGCGTTGCTAAAAATCGAAGAGAAAAATCTCCCCGCGATCACATTTGCCGACAGCGAGAAAGCGCGCGCCGGCGACATTGTGCTCGCGATCGGCAATCCGTTCGGCCTGCGGCAAACGGTTACCATGGGGATCATCAGCGCGGTCGGTCGCGGCGGTATGGGAATTGTTGATTACGAAAATTTCATTCAGACGGATGCGGCCATTAACATGGGCAACTCCGGTGGCGCATTGGTCGATACCCAGGGCCGGTTGTTAGGCATCAACACTGCGATCTTCAGCCGAAGCGGTGGAAACCAGGGCATTGGCTTTGCGATCCCCGCGAACCTCGCGCGCGACGTGATGCAGAGCCTGCGCGAAAAAGGCCGCGTGGTGCGCGGCTACATCGGCGCCTCGGTGCAAACGCTGACCCCTGAGCTCGCCGATGCGATGAAGCTGAAAGGGCAATCGACGGGCGCGCTCGTCGGTGAAGTCACGCCGAAAAGCCCGTCAGAAAAAGCTGGGGTAAAAACAGCCGATGTAATTACGGGCGTTAACGGAAAGAAAATCAGTGATGCGCGCGAGTTGCGTTTGATGATTGGCTCAATGGCGCCCGGCACAAAAGCGCAGGTCGAGGTCAATCGCGAAGGCCAAAACAAAACTTTGAACGTCGAGCTTGGAGAAATGCCTGCCGGCGTCGCTGAGGAAGGCGCAGAAGCGTCACCTGAAGAAAGCGCTCAACCTGAAAAAGCCACCGTGTTCGGCGGGGTTGCGGTCGCGGACATCACCGATGACGTCCGCACTGCGCTCAATCTTTCAAAGGACGTTAAAGGAGCGGTCATTGCGGAAATTGACGCCGATTCACCTGCTGCGAAAGCTGGCCTGCGCGAAGGCGACGTGATCCAGGAAGTGAACAAGCAACCTGTTAAAAGCGCGAAGGACCTGGTGGCCATCAGCAAACGATTGAAGCCTAACGAAAAGATTCTGATCCGCGTCTGGAGCCAGGGTCGTAGCGGCTTCGTCGCGCTGGAACCGAAATAGCGTCGTGGCGCAGACAATCCTGTCTGCGAGGATCGGCAGACTGGGGGCGTGTATGGATCATGGCATCAGCACGCTTCTGAACTCGAGCGAGTATTCGTCTGGCTCAAGTCCGGCTTTCGTCGGATTTCTGGCGATGTAATTGCGAAAAGCTGCCAGTTCTTTCACGTCGCGGAGAATGTGATCGTATGATTCATCCATCCAAAAGGTAGATTTATATCCGAGCAATTTGTTACAGCGGTTAGCACTCACGCCTTTGATCCCTTGCAAAAGCTTTGAGAGATCGTAACCAAGTGCCGGCTTGATCACGGCGTGAACGTGGTTCGGCATCAGCACAAATGAATCAATATCGTAACGTTTCCGGTCGAATTGCAGCAGGCAACGCTCAACCTGGGAGCCACATCCGACCGCCGCATGTGACACGTCCCCATGCCAGCATCCAACCATTCCTGCATGCGGCCAATGAATCGCTCTTCGTATTCGCGCTGTTCGTCTGTGCGCCATGGCGGCGGATGCCATCGCAGCCAGATAGTTCGTTCATCTCGCCATTGGCGCAGCAATGACTGTGGCACTGAATCCGCGAGGCGAAATGTAATGAAATAGGCAGCGCCTATTTGTCGCCAATGCGGGAGCCGGCGACGAGCGATGGCGATCTCGCCATGTGGATCGAACCCGCAGAAAGGAACATGCCGACCTAGTAGTCACCAAGCGATGATCATCTCCGTCTGGTAGCAGTTTTTCAAGAGGCGCGTACAACCCAGACACCGCCGGCTGCGTCCATCCCTCGCAGACAGGATTGTCTGCGTCACCTCAAATGTCTAAAAGCACTGTCGCCTTCCAGCCGCCCTCCTCTCTTTCGACACAGAAACCGTGAAGCGTAACCGCCTTCACGTCGGCTCGCTGATGATGCCGCATCGCATCCAACGGTTCGCCGGCGGCTTTCGCTGTCAGAAAATATCTTTGATCTCGCTCTTGAATCCGAGCGTCGCGGACTCGCAGGAGCAGCCGCTCCGCGTCTTTGAAGTAAATCAGCTCCTGCAAAAAATCGAACAGCAACATATCGAGCTCGTCGTTTGACAGTTCGATCTGTCGCGTTTCGCGCGGTTCGATCGCGTCGAGATTGTCGATCATCACGTTCATCGTTGCGTCGGCCGCGTCGCTGAACAATTGAGCCAGATCGCGACCGGTCGCTTCAAATGCGATGTCGGCGGTGCCGATTTCTTCCAGGTAATGGTAAGGCATGGGGAGAATGACGAATGAACTAATGACGAATTAATGACAAATGACTAAAACAGAACGCGAACTCGATGCCTGATCGCTTCGTTATTTGGGTTTCGTCATTCATTCGTCCTTCGTCATTCGTGCTTCGTCATTTTTTAGCGATGCATTTATCGAGCGCATGAAGGATTGCCGATTTTTGCTTGGCGATTTTCCTCCCAATGAAAACGAGCTCGGTTCGATCGGTCTCGAACGGTTCCAAGTCCCAGCGCCCTGCGACGAAATTGAACAGCTGCGTGCCATCGGCGAAGCCCACGAAACCTTTAGCCCGAAGCACGCTGGCAGGCAGGCTGTCCACGAAACGTTCGAAACAATCGCGAGAAAAAATCTTATCGGAATTGAACGTGAACGACTCGAATTCGAGCTGATGCTGATGCTCTGGTCGCACGACTTTTTTTTCCCGCTGTTGCGGGATGCCGAACAATAGTTCCGGATCGATCCGGCAGCGCTTGGTGCGGACAATTGTCGCGGTGCGGTTGACTTCGTGCAGTTTCGTTTCGAGCGGCTCGATCTGCGTTGGCTCAACAAGATCGATCTTGTTTAAGAGCAAAATGTCCGCGCCTTCGATTTGTAGGCGCGTAGTGTGACCGAGCTCGGGGAAACGAACGAGCATGTCGGCGTCAATGACTGAAATGACGCCGTCGAGGCGACATTGCGGCAGCGCCTCCTGGATGTTGAACACGAGCGCTTCGGGCTCAGCCAGCCCGGTGGTTTCGACCACGATCATCTCAGGTGCGACTTTCTCGATAATTTCGTTCACTGCCGCTTCGAATTCGCCAATGAGCGAGCAACACACACAGCCGCCGCCAAGCTCGGCGATCCGCACGTTTTTGCCTTGGATCACTTTCGTGTCGATCGCCATCTCACCGAATTCGTTCATCACGATGGCGATCTTCGCGGGCTGTGTAGCGAGGATATGTCGGAGCAATGTCGTCTTGCCGCTGCCGAGAGGGCCGGTCACGAGCGTGATTGGTGTGCGTAATTGCATGTTAACAATGACGAAATCCGAATGACGAATGACGAATGAAATGAAACGGCGTGCCCCGATCCCTCGGGGCCCGCCCTACCACTACCGCCCCGCGTACGTTCACGCTTTCGTTGGTAGGGCGCGTCACTCCGTGCGCGCCGCCGCGCGCCATTCGTTCTTCGGATTTCATCATTTACCCTTTCACGTTCCCAATCGGCGTAAACCGCACAACTGGCTTGCTGATTCCGGCCAGCTCAGTCGCTGCAATTACCTCGTCGATGTCTTTGTAAGCTGGGCCTGCTTCCTCGGCGAGGCCTGCCCATGACGTGCTGCGGACGTAAATCCCGCGTGCTTCGAGGTCGCGCTGGAGTTGTTTGCCGTGCCATTGTTTGCGCGCCTTGGTGCGGCTCATTGTGCGGCCGCTGCCGTGCGCCGTGCTGAAGAATGTTTCTGCACCCGACGCTGTGCCCACGAGCAGATATGAGCCAGTCTCCATGCTTCCGCCGATGATCACTGGTTGACCAATCTCGCGATAACGCGCGGCCACTTCTTCATGTCCGGGCCCGAATGCGCGCGTCGCGCCTTTGCGATGAACGAGCAATTTCTTTTCTTTTCCATCAACAACGTGGCGCTCCAGCTTCGCGGTGTTGTGCGCGACGTCGTAAACCATTCGCATTTCCAAATCTTCGGCGCTGCGACCAAACACTTCGGAAAAAACTTCACGAATCCGGTGGAGAATCACCTGCCGATTCGCAAACGACATGTTGAGCCCGCATTTCATCGCGGCGAAATAAGCGCGACCTTCCGGCGAGTCGAATGGCGCGCACGCCAGCTCGCGATCCAAGATTTTGATTCCATATTTTGGTTCCATCACTTTCAAGAACGTCTGGAGATAATCGGTGGCGACCTGATGTCCAAAGCCGCGGCTGCCGCAGTGGAACATCACCACGATTTGGTTTGGAATCGTGATCCCGAATTTTGCTGTGAGTTCTTTGTCACGCATGTCCTCCAGCCGCGCGACCTGCACTTCCAAGTAATGATTGCCGCTGCCAAGTGTACCGACCTGATTGTAGCCGCGCTCAACTGCCCGTTCGCTGATTTTCGCTGCGTCGGCGCCGGAGATGCAACCGTTCTCCTCGGTGAGTTCGAGATCTTCCTGCCAGCCGTAATCGTGTTCGACGCACCAGCGCGCGCCTTGTTCGACCAGGTCGCGAAAATCGCTGTGCGACAATTTTAGAAATCCGTGACTCCCGACGCCGGCCGGCACGCGTTGGAACAGAAGATCGACAATTTCTTTCAAGCGCGGTTTCACATCGTCCACCGTCAGATTCGTGATGACGAGGCGCATGCCGCAGTTGATATCGAACCCGATGCCGCCGGGCGAGATGACGCCGCCTTCGCTCACGTCCATCGCTGCGACGCCGCCAATTGGAAATCCGTAGCCGCTGTGGCCATCAGGCATGCAGAGCGCGTAGCGTGTAATGCCCGGCAAAGTGGCGACGTTGCTGATCTGCTGGTAAACAGCTTCGTCCATCTCGCGAACCAGCTTTTCCGTCGCGATGATCCGCGCCGGCACGCGCATGCCTTGCTTGTAAGTCGCAGGCAATTCCCAAATTGTGTCCGAAATTTTTTGCAGGTGATCAATGATTGCCATGTGGATTCCCTATTGTTACTCTTTCTCCTCCTGATTCTCTTGCTCAAATACTAATAGCCTTGCAACTTCCACTACTCGGTCGAGAGAGCTGTGCGATCCATGTTCTTGAAAAAGAGATACGCTTCTCGATCCGCTTTTTTTAGTTCGCGCGGTTTAATCGCTGTCCTTCTTTGCGCGGCCGCTGCGTGTTGGACGGTGAGCGCAACGCTGGTACCTTTCTTCCGTCCCGAACCGCCATCGGAGGCTTTCCAAAGAGCGCTGACGCTTGCAGAACGCGTAGCTTATCAGCGAGCTATCGAGGAAGTTTACTGGCGTCACCGCATCTGGCCGAAAGAGCGTCCCGATCCAAAGCCATCGCTCGATGCAGTGATGTCTCAGGCGCAGTTGGAAAAGAAGGTCGCAGATTATCTGCGTAACTCACAGGCGCTGGAGGATTACTGGCAACGGCCGATCACTGCCGAGCAGTTACAGGATGAAATGGATCGCATGGCAGAGCACAGCAAACAGCCTGAGGTCTTACGCGAACTCTTTGAAGCCCTTGGCAACGATCCTTCCGTTGTAACGGAATGCCTCGCGAGGCCTGCGCTAGCCGAGCGATTGCTGACGACCTGGTACGCCTACGATCAAAAAATTCACGGTGAGCTGAAGCGGCGCGCAGAGACGGAACTATATGCGCATCCCGCTGTTGACCAAATCAAACAGCTTAGTGGGAAGTATAGCGAAATTGAACTAGTCAAAAGCGACAGCACGCGGGGTGAAGACAACGGCGCCCTAGGACATATCGTGAAGCTGACCAACCGCGAATGGGACGAAACCGTACAAAAACTGGCAGCAATGCTCGGCGACGCCAAAAATAGCAAAACGCGAACGAAGGTATTGAGTCGCGGCGCGCCCTTAGCAGGCGATACGCCTACCACTACGACGATAACACAAATCAAAACTGGCGTGCTGAGTTCATTGCAGGAAGACGAAGGACATTTCTATGCGAAAGCAGTAATCGACAAAGCCGATGACCACTTAAGGCTCGCTACTGTTTCGTGGCTGAAAGAGCCGCGCGAGTCCTGGGTAGCTACAGCGGAAGAGAAAGCTGATGATGCAGTCGCAGTAATGCGTCGTGATTACACGCTTCCTAAAATATCAAACGCCGCCGACTGCATTGATGATACGTGGACAGTTACATCCGGACCGCCCGATGCGCGAGCATCCCACACGTCAATGTGGACTGGCAGCGAAATGATCGTGTGGGGCGGAGCCGGCTTTGGGACCTATTTCAGCACGGGCGCCAAGTACGATCCGACCACGGACACTTGGACAGCTACCAGCACCACAAACGCGCCCACGGCGCGAGCCTATCACACGGCGGTGTGGACTGGCAGCGAAATGATTGTATGGGGCGGGTATTCCTCTGACGGTACATATCATTACTTAAACACCGGCAGGAGATACGATCCCAGCACGGACAGTTGGACGGCTACGAGCACCACAAATGCGCCCACCGCGCGAGCCTATCACACGGCGGTTTGGACTGGCAGTGAAATGATCGTGTGGGGCGGGTATTTTTACGATGGCGCCGAGCATTGGTTGAACACCGGCGGGAGATACAACCCGGACACGAATAGTTGGACAGCTACCAGCGTTACCAACGCGCCATCTGCCCGACGGAATCACACGGCAGTGTGGGCAGGCAATGAAATGATCGTGTGGGGCGGTGAAGTTGGTAGTTATGCCTATTCGAACACTGGCGGCAGGTACAATCCGAGCACGGACAGCTGGATAGCTACCAGCTCGATCAACGCGCCAGAACGCCGATGGTATCACACGGCAGTGTGGACCGGCAGCGAAATGATTGTCTGGGGTGGCCAGGACTACCCCACTTATTTGAACACGGGGGGCAGATACAATCCCAGCACAGACAGTTGGACAGCCACCAGCACCACGATCGCGCCTTCAGCACGAGCTGCGCCGGCAGTATGGACTGGCAACGAAATGATCGTCTGGGGTGGGTACGATGGAAACTGGCTGAACACTGGCGGGAGATACAATCCTAGCACGGACAGTTGGGCGGCCACCAACATCACTAACGCGCCTTCTGCACGATACGGCCACACTTTGGTCTGGACCGGCAACGAGATGATTGTCTGGGGCGGCGGGACCGGTAGACTCGTTAACACGGGTGGGAGATACAGCCCAAGCATGGACAGTTGGACGGCTACCGGCTCGAACAACGCGCCTTCCGCGCGAGCCATTCACACAGCCGTATGGACGGGTAGCGAGATGATCCTCTGGGGTGGGTATTACTACCCGCCCGGTGATGGTTGGAACACTGGCGGGCGATACAATCCAACCATCGACAGTTGGACGGCTACCAGCACCGCCAACGCTCCTGCTGCTCGATATTATCATACGGCAGTGTGGACTGGGAGCGAGATGATCATCTGGGGCGGATACAATGGCAGCACCTTTTTTAACACAGGCGGCAGATATGATCCGGGCACGGACATTTGGACAGCCACTAGCATCGCCAACGCGCCCGCGGGCCGATTCCTTCACACGGCAGTGTGGACCGGCAGCCACATGATCGTCTGGGGCGGAAGCCCCGATGGCGGTAACAGCTATTTGAACACAGGCGGGAGGTACAACCCGGGGACGAATAGTTGGGCAGCCACCAGCACCACGAACGCACCCACTGCGCGAGCCTCTCAAACGGCGGTCTGGACCGGCAGCGAAATGATGGTCTGGGGCGGAGTTAATGGGCCCAGCGGTTTGAACAGCGGCGGAAGATACGATCCTATCCCAGATAGTTGGACAACTACCAGCACCACGCACGCGCCTGCTGCTCGATATTATCACACGGCAGTCTGGACGGGCAGTGAAATGATCGTCTGGGGCGGATATAATAACTTTAACTACTTTAATACCGGTGGAAGATACAATCCCAGCATGGACAGTTGGGCCGCGACCAGTACCACCAACGCGCCTTCTGCACGGTTCGATCACACCGCAGTCTGGACCGGCAGTGAAATGATTGTGTGGGGTGGGAGCAATTTCGTAGGCGACCGGTTTGACACCGGCGGGAGATACACTCCCGGCACGGACGGTTGGACAGCCACCAGCACCAACGCGCCCGCCCGATCCAGTCACACGGCAGTGTGGACTGGCAGCGAAATGATTGTCTGGGGTGGATATGACGGCGCGAATTATCTGAATACTGGCGCAAGATACTGCGCGCAATCTGGTCCTACACCTACACCAACTGTAAGCCCAACAGCTACGCCGAACACGACACCCACGGCTACATCTACTCCTACGCCAACACCTACTTCTACGCCTAGAGTGACGCCGACGCCCAGGTCAGAGCCAACGCCGAGGACTCGCCCGACGCCGCCGCCGCGCCCGTAGGGGTGATCACGCTTGCGAAGTTGCACAGCTGGCACGGCTACCTCCACAGAAAAAGGCCATGTAGAATCGGAAAAGAAACTTCTTGTCAGCAGGCGAATTTCACCCCGACGAGCTTCGAGATCGTGCGATTCACGGAGTTAGTCGTCCAATTTCGCGATTAAAACGAGAGACTTAGTCATTAAAACTAGAGATTTTACGGCGAAATCTTGAGGTTCAGCTTCGGATTTTTCTGGATGGATGCCTGCGACGAACGATTCGCTCGGAGTGAGCAGCGAGTTTCGCCCCGCTTCTGAGAAACGAATCGACCCACCAAAAGACGTTCTCTTCACGCACTCCGCGCCGCATGCGCTTCATGCGCGTACTGCGCTCGCTCTCGTTCATGCGGAAGGCTTTCAAAATTGTGTCTGCCATTTCTTCAACATCGTAAGGATTAACCAGCACCGCGCCTGGCTTGAGTTGCTCGGCCGCGCCGGCGAACTGGCTCAGGATGAGCACGCCGTCTTCCTCGACACGGCACGCGCAATATTCCTTCGCTACGAGATTCATTCCGTCTTTGAGCGGCGTGATGAAGGCGATGTCGCACGCGCGATAGTGCGCGAGAAGGTCGTCCCGATCGAGACCGCGAAAATGGTATTGCACCGGAAACCAGGTGCTGGTGGAAAAGCGGCCGTTGATATCGCCCACCAGGCGGTCGATGCGTTTTTTGAACTCGTGATACCTTGGAATTTCCACCCGGCTCGGCACGACGATCTGAATCAGGACCACTCGGCCGCGCAGTTCCGGATGAAGTTCCAGAGCGGTGCGAAATGCGCGCAATCGCTCAGGAATTCCCTTGCTGTAGTCGAGCCGATCCGAACCGAGAATCAATTGACAACCGGGAAAAACAACGCGGAGCCGCTGCGCTCCTTGCTCTACCGTTTCCGACTTTGCGCCATTTTCAAATGACGTGAAGTCGATGCCGATCGGGAAATGACCGACGCGAATCTCACGTTTTTCAAATCGGATCAGTTGAAGCTGACGACGAGGAAGAATTTTCACGTCCAACATCAGTCGGCGCACGCATTGGATGAAGTTGCGGACATCGCGGCGCGTCTGAAATCCGAGTAAATCGAACTGAAGCAGAGCGCGCAGGAGTCGCTGTTGCTGCGGCAGCTTCGCGAAAATGTCGTACGGCGGAAAGGGTATGTGCAGGAAAAATGTGAGTGCCGACAGCTTTTGCGCCACGCTCTGCTCGCGCAATGCCTGGGCGACATACATCAGGTGATAGTCGTGGACCCAGATGAAGTCGTCTGGCTGCGCGGATCGCGCGATGGCTTCCGCGTAACGCACGTTGACTTGTTTGTAAGCTTGCCAGTATCCCGGCTCGAAATTGCAGAAATTTTGCAGATCGTGAAAAAGCGGCCAGATGACCTCGTTAGAATAGCCGTAATAAAACTCGTCGCGTTCGGTTTCACTCAGAGCCACCGGCACAACCTTGTAGCCGGCGTGGCGCGTGGCTTTGGCAAGCGGTTCTCCCGGGATTTCACCCGCCGTACCAGGCCAGCCGATCCAGGTTCCGCCCCGCTCACGCAGCACCGGCTCGATCGCGGAGACGAGTCCGCCTGTAGCTGGTGTCACCGTCCACAAATCTTCGCCGGTCGAATCAAGCGCAAATGGCAGTCGATTGGAAACGACGATGAGGCGATTCATTTATTAAGGGTTAAAAAGTTAAAAGGGTTACAACGTTACAACGGAAGTGAGCGGGCTAGGACTGCTTTGCTTTTGTAACTTTGTAACCTTGTAACTCTTTAACTTCTTTCGTTGAATCGTTGAAGCGTTAAAGCGTTGAATCGGTAAATCGACAAATCCAGATATGATTCTGTCGGCGCTCGAGCACGTTGAGAAGATCGCTGCGCGCAGCGGCCGGGTAGCCGTTTTTCTCGACTACGATGGCACGCTTACGCCCATCGTAAGCCATCCAGAGAACGCGTTGCTCTCCGATTCAATGCGACAGGCGCTGCAGGAGCTCAGCGCGCGAGCACCGGTCGCGATACTTAGCGGTCGCGACCTCAATGACGTTCGCCGTCGCGTGGATGTTGACGGCATTGTTTACGCCGGCAGTCACGGATTTGATATCGCCGGTCCGCGCGGATTGCGCAGGCAAGTGGCCACCGAGTTTTTGCCAAATCTCGACGCGGCGGAAAACGAGCTTCACGGCGCCCTTAATGAAATCCCGGGCTCGCAGGTGGAGCGGAAACGTTTTTCCGTCGCAGCGCACTATCGCAACGTGGAGGAGAACGACATTCCACGGGTTCAGCGAGGTGTGGATGCAGTAGCCGCGCAACATTACGAGCTGCGCAGGATCAACGGGAAAAAGGTTTACGAGCTTGTACCGGCCATCGATTGGGACAAAGGCAAAGCTGTCGTCTGGTTGTTAGAAACGTTCGGCTCGGCAGGCGGAACCCTGCACCCGATTTACATCGGAGATGATACAACCGACGAAGATGCCTTCCGCGCGCTCAAGCAAATGGGCGTTGGCATTCTCGTGAGCGAGGAATCGCAGCCCACCGCAGCGAGTTATTCGCTCAAAGACCCTGCTGAAGTCGAACGCTTCCTGCGCGCGCTCACTGCGCACCGGGCTCGTACAGATTCGGATTAACTGAATGCCGCAGCGCTTGATCAATACCGCGGCCGGCGCTGTGCGCTGTCGCTGAAAGAGGGCTCTAGTAATTCAGGCGCTCTAAATTTATTTTTATTTAGCTTTGTTTTCCTAGGCAACAGGACTAAACGAATGTAAATGAAGGTTCTGGTGAGAGCAGCTGCAAAGACATCTCGCGATCTAGTGGCAACGATTCTCTCGTTGGTGTGCGCGTGTCTCTTTGCCCTTTCGCTGGGTGGATGCGCCGAGACGTATTACGCCCCGACTAGCTACGCGCCGGAGTCGCGCTACAACACCTACTACGGCCCGGACTATTACCCATATTATCCGTATTACGCCTATTACGGCGGAGCGTACTATTCCGAATATTGATCCAGCCGGATTATTTCTGCGTTTCCTGTAGCAGCTTCGTCAACTGATCTTTCCACAACACGGCGATCGTGTGGCTGCCGTGTCCGCGCGTCTTGTCGCTCATTGGAATCACGATCGCCCTCCCGCGCGGGACGCGCTTGATCTCGCGCTCGAGGATCCCAAGCTCCGGTGGATTGATCAGATCGTCAGCGGAATTGATCGCCAAGACCGGAGCTTGGATTTTTTCGAGATTCGGTCCTGGATCGTAGTCGTGTGACGCTTCCAACGCGTAGAGCACGTCGTTTGCGTCGTCCGTTTTGACGATTTGTTCGACAAACTTGTCGAGAACTTCATCGGTTTTCGCGAGCGTTGGCGCTTCCTTCTGACGCAAGACAGGATTGCTGCTCATAAACCAAAGCATCTCCGCGGCAGTGCGCAGGCTCGGCGGCTGTGTCTTGTACTCGCCGCCGTTCCACGCCGGATCGTTGCGGATCGCGTCGATGATCGTGCGACGCCACGCGCGGTTGCGTCCGGAAATCTGCGTTGGCAAACTCGCCAGTGGTATTAGCGCGTCCATAAAATCGGGATGCAATTCGCCCCAAAGCCAGGTGTGCATTCCGCCCATTGATGTTCCCATGACTAGACGCGCGTGATCCACGCCCAGCCCTTCAGTGAGCAGGCGATACTGCGCCTCAACCATGTCGAGATAACCGTAACGCGGAAATTTCGCGTGCATTCCGTCGCTCGGCTTGCTGGATTTGCCGTGGCCAATTCCATCCGGCAGCACAATGAAAAATTTCGTCGCATCCAGCGGCTGATCTTTCCCAAACAGCTCTCCGGCAAACTCGGGCCGGATAAATTGCGCGCCGCTGCCCGTTGTCCCATGCATGATGAGAACTGCGTTGGTGGTCTTGCCCTGCGCATCCTTCTCCGGCTTTCCGAGCGTCCTATAATGGAGACGCAATTCCGGTAATGTCTCGCCAGAGGTAAACTTGAAATCGCGAATCGTGTAATCGCCTTCTGTCGGCGCCGGATAATCCGCTGCGAATACGAAGCTCGCAGCCAAGATCGACAACAGAAGTGCGCAATTTCGGATTGTTGGATTCACATTAACGATTTCGTTGGCGTTCGGCTTCGATTTGTTTGAGCAATTCGGTTTCCGTTCGTTCCAAGTCGTGAGAGAATTTCACGGTGGCTTCCAGAGCCTGCGGATAGATCTCAAACCGTTTTCGCAACTTCTTTGTCGTAGGATCGTAAAAGAAGGAGACGTCCTGGTCGAGATTCGGCACGATTAGCTCGTCGCTCAATTTCTGATAACGCGCCAGCGCACTGAGACCCCAGCGAATCACCGATTCAAGTCCCCGGACCGCCATCAGCGTCTTTGTGTCGAGCAATTGAACGCCGCCGGACTGAAGCAGCGTTGCGATGTCGCCAGGACTGTAATCAGTGATGAAAACAAACGGGCGTAGCGGCGGCATCTCACCGGCGTCGAGCGCGCGCCGAAACTCGGTAGCTTGCTTTTCTTCTTTCGCGCCGGCAGCTTTGTTGCTGTCGATGCCTTCGCGCAACAGTTCCTCCAGCGAAGCCAGAATCTGATCGCGCCGTTCTGCATCCTGCCGGTGCTGCTGATAATTGTTGAGCCAGAACGCTGCGTACACGCCAACGAACACCAAAACTAATTCCGCAACCCAGCCGGCGAAGCGCGAGAACCCCGAGCGTTTTTCAGTTGTTTGACTCATGATTCACGGGAACAATTCAATCAATGAGACAATCGTGGTCAGTCAATCATCTGACCGATTTTGTGGTGGACTCGGTCCAAAACGCGCACGCGGACGATGCGCCGTTTTATCATTTGAGATTTGACCGCGTATTTCCCGACGACTTCTACGCGGAGATGCTGGAAGCGATGCCCGTAACAGAGGATTACCGGGCAATGTCTGGCAAAAGCAAAGTGGGCAGCAGCAGGGCCGATGGAAAGCCGACTCGCACAAAGATCGATCTTTTTCCGGAATACGTTCGGCACTTGTCGCCACAGAAACGCTCTGTTTGGGACGTCACGGGCCGCGTCCTTCGATCGAAAGAGGTGGAGTCGGCTTTTGTGCAACGGCTCGCGCCGGGTTTGGAACACCGGTTCGGAGCGAACTTTGAGAACGTGCAAATGTATCCGGTGCCAATCTTGACTCGGGACATCCCGGGTTATCGCATCTTCAAACACACCGACAGCCTCTGGAAGGGAATCACGGTGCAGTTCTACCTGCCGCCCGACAACTCCACGCCACATGTCGGCACCATCTTTCACGAAGTCCTTCCCAACGGCCGAAAACCGAAGAAAGCGCAGATGCCGTTCTCGCCAAACAGCGGCTACGCGTTTGCAGTAGCCGATAACACCTGGCATTCGGCAGACCCGGTCGGACCCGAAGTAAAAACACGAGACAGTATTCTGCTAACCTATTTCGTCGATGCCGGGCCGTGGCGATTTGTGCGCAATCGCGGGCGTCGGCTGGCGAATTTCGTGCTCAACGAAACGCGCAATTTAAAGCGCAACTGAGTGAAATTGCAGCCGCTGTAGCCACGGCCCTGTGGGCCGTCTGTCTCGTGTGAAACGGTTGATACGCAAACCGGCCACAGGCCGGTGGCTACAGTTAACGAGGCAATGGCCTTTCCATGTTCGCCAGCGCATACGCGACCACCGCCACCACAGCAGAATTTTCCGCCAATTCTTTCGGCACAATTTTGTCGAGAGTGTCGGCTGCCGTGTGGTGATAGTTGAAGTAGAAACGGCTGTCTTGAATCGGACTAAAAGCCGGCACGCCGGCTTTCTCGAGCGGCTCGATGTCGGCGCCGCAGTGTTCAACTAAATCGAGTATACCCGCTCCAGATTCCTGCAAGATGTTCGCGACCGGTGCGAACATTTTTTTTACTTCCGGGTTTGCCTTGATGTTAACGCCGATCGGGTGCCCGGCGCCACCGTCTGTTTCCATTGCTGCGAAATGATTTGGTATTTCTTTTTCGTGATCCTTTGCGTACTGCTTTGATCCGGCCTCACCGTTCTCTTCATTCATCCACGCGATCACGCGAATCGTGCGCTTCGGTTTGAGACGAAGTTTTTGGATCAAATTCGCCGCCTCCATCGAGACTGCGACGCCTGCGCCATCATCGATCGCGCCTGTGCCCAAGTCCCATGAATCCAAATGACCAGAAACGACGATGACCTGTTCAGGGTGCTCGCTGCCTTTGATGTCGGCGGTCACGTTCGCGCTTTCCACGTCAGGCAGAGTTTGCGGCGTGAGAACCAATTTCATTTTCACCGGCCCTTGCGGGACCAGATTAGCAATTAAATCCGCATCTTCGGCCGTTACCGCGCCGGCCGGAATTTTCGGCGCATCTTTTGCGTAATCTGTCATTCCAGTGTGTGGAAGCCGGTAGTCGGCACCGCCCACTGAGCGAATCAAACACGCAACAGCGCCTTGCC
>WNFQ01010768.1_pt1 | contig 15700 bp, 5 predicted proteins | sample 5400171 | NCBI WGS metagenome assembly WNFQ01 (sample SAMN13153356, study PRJNA577476) | soil metagenome | isolation source: 20 cm soil under Madrone tree | place: USA:California | collected 2016-06-14 | reverse complement strand
TCGGGCGCGTCGGCAATGCCCTCGCCGAGCACGACCAGGTCGAAGCCGCCGCCGAGCGCCTCGCCCGGCGTGGCGGAATCGAGATCGAGGAGATGGCAGGGCAGGGCGGCGATCGCCGGCCAGCGACCGCGCAGATCATCCAACACCGTCTGAGTAGCGGCCCCGACCACGACGTCGCAGCGATCGGCATCGAGCGCGGGCAGCACCACGAGGCCCTCGGCCGGTGCCGCTCCCACCACGCGCAGCACGCGCAGCCGAGCCTCGGCCGGTTGCGACGCGGCGGCATGGCGGATCGTGTCCGCAAGGGATTCCGCCATATCGGCCGCTTCTTCCTGGGTGCACCCATCAACCCAGGCCGACATGCTGTCCAGCCCCGTGGTCTGGTCCCGAGGGCCTTGGAGTCCGGTGCGCAAGCGCTCCGCGAGGTGCAGTCCCGCCGCGCCCACGCGTGCCGTGAGCGACACATACTCCGGGTAATCCGCAATCAGGCTGGACCAAATATCCTCATGTTCGGGCAGGGCTGCATCGGTACGCCACAACCACTGGCCGCCGATGCGTTGCATCAGACCTTCCTCCGCCAACATCTGCAGAAGATTCTGCAGCATGGGGGCCGAGCTTGCGGCGATCCCGCCCGCCTCCACCAGCGCCTGAGGGTCGATGGGATGGTGGCCGGCGAGGGCATGCACTGCGCGCGCCGCGAGCGACGCACACAGCGCATCGACCAGCGGCTCGATTTCCAGCGAGAAGCGCTGCCGTGCCGCCAGCCGCGCCGGTGTGTGCAGGCGCGCCGCACAGCGGCGTGCGAGTTCAGCGCTGTCCGGCAGCACTGCTGCATGCGGCGCATCGCGGCGGGGCATCGGCACGGCACGCGTCGCGATCCAGCCCGCGGACGGCGCGGCGGTTCCACGGATGCCGACGGCGCGAAACCGCACGCCATGGGCGACGGCGATGGCGCCGCCCGCCGCGTCGTAGAGGGTGAAATCGGCGCGCAGCGAACGCCGGCTGCGGCGTCGCGGTTCCGAGACCGCCGCCAGCGCCGCGGTCACTTGCGCATGCGGCTGCAAGAGTTCGAGCCGTGCGATACGCACCGGCAGAAACGCCGGCATTTCGGCATGCCGCGAGGGCGCCGTTTGCTGCTCCCGCAGCGCGAGGTCTGCGAGCAGCTGAAACGCCCCGTCCAGGTAAGCCGGATGCAGCAGCGTGAGGGCGGTGTCCGCGGCGATTTCCTCGGGGGTCGTGATCGTACCCAGGAGGCCCTCGCGGCGATACCACACGGCAGCCACCGTGCGAAAGGCGGGCCCGTAGTTAAGGCCGAGCGTGCGCGCAAATTCGTAATGGGCCGGCGCCATGACATCCGGCGGCCGCGCCGGGAGTTCCAGGGGCGCTATCCCGGCGGTGACGCAATCCTCCACCAGCCGTCCGGTGGCATGCAGGCGCCATGGCTCGTCATCCGATCGCTCGCGGCTGACGATGCTGAAGCGCCCATCGGCGGCGTCCAACTTCACGCGCACGGTGCACGAACGGTCGGCGTCGAGCAACAGCGGCGCCAGGATTTCCAGATCCTCGATCACCTGCGGCAGGTGCTCCGCACGCTCATCGATCCGGCGGCGGGCGCGGCCCGTGGCCAGCGCCATTTCCACGAAACCGGCCGCCGGCAACACCGCCCCGCCGCCGACGGCATGATCGGCGTACACCGGCAGCTTCGTCACATCCAAATGGTTTTCCCAAGTCAGTGCCTCACCGGCCACGGCATATCCCAGCAAGGGATGCACGATGTGACGCGCCAGCCGGCCGCCGGATTCGGTGGTTGTCGGGTGCCAGTAACGCTCCCGCTGCCACGGATAGTGCGGCAGGTCCACGTACCGGCCCGCGGGGGCCGCGGCCCGCAACCGGCCGCGCAGTGCGCCGCCCAGTTCGAGTTGCGTGAGCAGCGCGTGCACTCGTGTCCGCCCACCCTCCTGCCGAGTCAGACTCGGCAGGACTTCCGCCGCCGCACCCCAGGGCTTGGTGATGTCGGTGATGTAGTTCCGCAGCACCGCGCGCGGACCGATCTCGACAAAGGTGTTGATGCCCGCCTCCGCGACCGCGCGGATCGCCGCCTCGAAATTCACGGGCTCGCGCACGTTGCGCCACCAATAAGCCGCCCCGAGATCGGCCGCGCATATCAGCGCGCCGGTCACCGTGGAGTACATCGGAATGGCGACGGGCCGCGGTTCGAGCCCGCCGAGCGAATCGATCAGGTCATCGCGAACCGGGTCCATCGTGGCGCTGTGAAACGCGTAGTCCAAGGCGAGACGCTGGAACACAACGCGTTGGCGGGTGAGGGCACTTTCGACGCGGCTCAGCGCATCGGCATCACCGGCCAAGGTGACGTTCTGGGCGCTGTTGATCGCCGCGATCTCGAGCCGCGCCGCGAGCTGCAGCGACTCGATCAGGGCTTCGGCGGCGGCGCGCGACAACGCGACCGCCGACATGCATCCCTGGCCGCGGGTGCGCGCCTGCTGCGCGCTGCGCTCGTGAATCACGCGCACCGCCTGCTCCAGGCTCAACGCGCCGCTCGCCCAGGCCGCGGCCACTTCGCCGACGCTGTGGCCGCAGACGGCGATGGGCCCTACGCCATGGTGCTCGAGCACCCGGGTCAAACCCACTTGCAGGGCGAACAGCGCGGGCTGCGCCACTTCGGTCAGCGCAAAACGATTCTGATCGGGCGGCGCCCGCAGCTCGGCGAGAATCGATTCGCCGGACAGACGCGCATAGAGGGTGTCGACCTCGTGGACGGCCGCGCGAAACACGGCGTCCTCCTCGAGCAACTGAAGCCCCATGCCCGCCCACTGCGAGCCATTACCCGAGTAGACGAACGCCGGCGCCGACCCCTCGGGACGGTACCTGCCGACGGCAACTTGAGCAGCGGACGCCGTATCGGCGTACTCCTCGAGAGCAATCGCCATGCCCTCCCGGTCGGCGCCGCTGGCGGCGAGCCGATGCGAATGGATGTCGCGATGCCGGGCTGCACTGTGGAGGATGTCATGCAGCGGTAAGTCCTCGCGGGAGCGCAAATGCCGCGCCATGTCGCCCGCCGCCACGCGCAGCGCCGCGGGGCTGCGCGCCGAGATGAGCAGCGGCCGCAGCGCAATGGGCGCGGAGTCCTCAGAGATCGTCCGCTCCGGCACGGGCGGGGCCTCGTGCTCGTAGCTGGTCAGCACCGCATGCGCATTGGTGCCGCCGAATCCGAAGGCGCTGACCCCGACCACCAGCCGGCGATCCGCCGGCAGCGCGAAGGTTTCGGTCACGGGGGCGAGATTCAACGCCGCCAGGTCGATCACGGGGTTGGCGGTGCGCAAGTGAATATTGGGCGGCACGACCCGGTCGCGCAGCACGTGCAGAACTTTCACCAAGCCTGCCATGCCGGCGGCGGCTTCCAAGTGTCCGATGTTGCCCTTGACCGAGCCGATGGGCAGCGGATCGTCCGCCGCGCGCCGTTGACCGAGCGCCTCGCCGATGGCGCGGGTCTCGAGCGGATCGCCCACGGCGGTGCCGGTGCCATGCGCCTCGTAGTAGTCGATGTCGGCCGGTACGATGCCGGCGCGGCCATACACATCGCGAAGCAGGGCGGTCTGCGCGGTGTGGCTCGGCACGGTCAGGCCGGACTTGCGCCCGTCGCTGTTCACGCCGGTCGCGGCCACCAGACCTAGAATCCGGTTGCCGTCCGCGATGGCCTGGGCCAGAGGCTTCAAGATGACGAGGCCGCCGCCTTCCGAGCGCACGTAGCCGTCCGCGTCGGCGTCGAACACGCTGCAGCGGCCGCGCCGCGAGAGCATCGAAGCCTTGGAAAAACCCACGAAGCCGTACGGGTGCAAGTGCAGACTGATCCCGCCGACCAACGCCGCATCACTCTCACCGGTGTGAATCGACTGGCAGGCCTGATGAAAGGCCACCAGCGAGGACGAGCAGGCCGTGTCGATCACCATGCTCGGGCCATGCAGATCGAACACATAGGAAATGCGGTTGGCCGCGATGCTGCCGGCGCCGCCGGTCATCGTGGTCGAATCGATGGCGCCCAGGTCATCGGCGCGGCGGTACGCATAGTCGACGCTCGACAGACCGACGTACACGCCGCAGCGGCTGCCGCGCATGGAGGAGGGCGGAATGCCGGCCTGTTCGAACGCCTCCCACGCCATTTCCAGCAAGAGCCGCTGCTGCGGATCCATTTGCTCGTCCAGCAAGAGCCGCTGCTGCGGATCCATTTGCTCGGCTTCGCGCGGCGAAATGCCGAAAAAGCCCGCGTCGAATCCCGCCACGTCGCCGATGGAACCCGCCGCAAAGGTATAGGACGTGCCGGGCTCGCTTTTGTTCGCGTGGAGGAGAGAATCCTGAGTCCAGCGATCGGAATCCACCGCGGACACCAAGTCGCGGCCGGCCAATAAGGCCTGCCACAATGATTCGCCTCTGGCTCCGGGCAGGCGGAAGGAGAGACCGACCACCGCGACCGGCGAACGGTCCCTGTTACTTGTCATATCTCAATACTAGGGGCGGCGGGCGTCAGGACACTATGGACAGCGTCACGTTCGGCGAATTATGTCGAGGCGGGTCGATGCGATAAGCAGACAGCAGGACGAGCTCGAGTAGTGCACGCAGTCGAGTGAGCCTGCAGAAAGATTAGGGCAATCCCGGCGGCTTGATCGCTTCGGAGCTATCGATATTTGATTGGGTGAACAAAAATCCCGAGCGATCTCGGGTCGTGTGCCTTAGGTGAATAGTCGCTGCCACAGGTGTGGGCGCGCGTTCGTGACATGATTTCTCAGCTGTGGCGATGCCGATTTCCTTGCGCTCACCGGGATTGAACTTGGTGGCACGGTAGCGATGGTGGTGCACGCCCTACGCCGATCGAACACGTAGCCGCCGCGGCGACCTCGGCGGGCCCCGCGGTTTGCTGAAACGAGAAACCGGTCACCGTCACGGGCGACTCACTCTGTAATATGTCATCTCGGGTCTGTAGTGGTGATTGGGCGTTCAAGACCATGACGCGCGTTGTATTTCGAGTCGGACAGGGAATTGCGTTCTGGGACAACGTCTGAGATTCGTGGTCTTCCAAGCGGATCGCCATCCGAAACGGCGTCAAGTGATGAGAATCGAATTTTACGGAGAAAATCTTGGCCAGTGCATTTCTGAAGGATAGCGTTGTTATCAACACCAATAACCGCGCTCAGTATTTGCGAACTGCGGTGGTGTGTCGATGCGCAGTTTGCGACAAGTTCGGAAACGCACATTTCTTAGTCACCGTACCGAGCGCGTACGTATAAACTCTGAGGGTATTTCTTGGCCACCACGAGACCGATCCCGTTCGAGCGCTTTCCTTCCGGCGCGGAAGTAGGTGCCCCCTTGGACGAAGGCATGCTCGCCGATCTTTTGGCGTGCGACGATTATTCCTTTGTCCGGCGCGCTTACTGGGTCTCGCTTGGCCGCGAGCCGGATCCCGGCGGCCTTGCAAATTACCTCGACCGCCTTCGCTCGGGGACTCCAAAATTGCAAGTGCTGTCCGAATTGGCCCAGTCTCCCGAAGGGCTGGCCAAAGGGGCGGGGATATCGGCCGATGTAATTCCCGCGCCGGCACAGGCATCTGTCCCTCTACAAAGCACAACGGAGATTGTCGGCACATGGGATCAGCTTCTGGCTTGCCATGGCCGAGCGTTCATCGCGTGCGCCTATCAATCGCTGCTTGGCCGTAGTCCGGATCCCGACGGTCTGCGGTTATGCCTCGCGCAACTTTGTGAGGGAATGTCCAAAGTTCAGATCCTCGACCGATTGCGCCATTCTGCGGAATACAAGACGCGTACAAGGGGCCAAAGGAAACGGCCGCTGGTGCGACGTCTCGATCAAGAGGCATGGAAGTTTCGTCTCGCAAGTGTGCCCTTGCTTGGTTGGTTTATCAAAGGCGCCCTAGGAATCGACGGCAATAGCCCGATAGAGATGCGCCTTCGGCGAATAGAGTACCTACTCCAGTCATCGAGCCGGGAAAACGATATCCCCCCCGAGCTTCACGAGACGGATGCGTCTCCGGCACCCCTAGATATTGAAAGAAAATTCGTACCGTCGATATCGGCGACCCCGATTCCTTGCGACACCGCCGACGCGGGTTTGCAGGTAGCCACACCAATCGCACGCACGCTTCGGAGCCTCCCGAAGCCGACAAATTGGTACAAAGAGACAGACCATGGCTAAGCATGCAGCAGTGACAATCGTTTCCAAGAACTACCTTGCATACGCACGCACGTTGGCCGACAGCTACAAGAAACATCACCCCGAGCATGATTTCCTCGTAATTCTGGTCGACCGGGCGGATGGCTACATCAGTGGTACGCTGCCCGGCGGCAGCGCCGAGGTCATCGAGCTTGCCTACATTGCCATTCCGGACCTCAGCCGTTTCATTTACCGATACTCCATCATGGAGCTGAACACGGCCGTCAAGCCCTTCGTGCTTGCGGACTTATTTCGTCGCCGCGGTTACGAGACCCTACTGTACATCGACCCGGACATCTTCGTTTTTCGACCGCTGACGCACATTTACGCGGCGCTCCAGGGTGCATCCATCGTCCTGACACCGCACATGCGGCGCCCGTTCTACGACAGCGCCATGCCCAACGACGTAGCCATCCTGCAAAGCGGTACGTACAACCTTGGATACATCGGCCTGAAGGCCGGCGAGACCTCTCGACGGTTGCTGGACTGGTGGATGACCAAACTGCACACGGATTGCGTCGTAGACATTCCCAAAGGACTCTTTGTCGATCAAAAATGGATGGACTTGGTTCCCGGTTTTTTTCCGGACCACAAGATCCTGCACGAGCCGGGCTACAACGCCGCCTATTGGAATCTCCACGAGCGTCCGCTCACGCAAAAGGACGGAGAATGGATGGCGGACGGACAGCCGTTGCATTTCTTTCATTTCTCCGGTTACAACGCATTCGACCCGCTGCAGCTGTCGAAGCACCAGAATCGCCATCGCCTTTCCGACATGCCGACACTGAAGCGCCTTACGGATTTCTACGGCAACGCGCTGCTCGAGAACGGATACGATGAGTCTAGCGTCTGGCCTTACGCCTTTGAAACGTTGCCAAATGGTGTGCGCATTCCGCTTCAGTTGGTGGCGGCCGTGATGCAATGGGCCATCCGAAATGGGATAGCCACACCATGCCCCATCGAGGAGTCCGACTCTTTTTGCCGCTTCCTCCTGACGCGCGGCGTTCTCCCGAACAAGCCGAAGGTCGTATTGCTGTTTCATTTTCTGTTGCGAGCCCGAGGGGACGTGGCGGCCGCCTTCCCCCAGGCCGAGCACGATAGCGACGACCGCGGGTTTCGCGATTGGGTCAACACGAGCGGAATCCGGGAATACAAGTTTCAAAGCCTGCTGGGGTTCGAAGACAAAAACGCGGTCATTGACGCGGTCGCGGACATTTTCTCGCGATTGCGCAAAAGCGGTCTGGAGGATATCGAGAGAAAATGTCGGACGATTTGGACCGATTCAAAATCGTTCGAGGATCTTTCCGCCTGGCTAATGTCGCACGGTACGAAGCAACTTCGGATATCGCGGACGCATGCTGCCTGTCTGAAAAAGGCAGTTCCTGGTGTCGGGAGAATCCTTAACATCTACTTTCTCCGCGGCGATCTGCAGCTTCGTTTTCCGGTTCTGTGGACAGATCACCAGATTGACGATCTTGCAAAGTGGCTGAACGAATACCGATTCGAATTGCATTTGTCGCAAGAGGAGATCTCCCTATTTTCCGAGTTCGCGAAGGGTTCGAAACCACTGATCGAAGCCATGCGTTTTCTATATCTGCACAAGAGTCAGAAGAATAAAGCGAATCCCAGCATTTACTCGATCGATCAGCGTCGTGGCGAAATCGGCAGTGAGCTTACATCGGCGCAAACCCTGGAACTCCTTTGCGAAAGTCAGGTTTTCGACCCGCTCGATCATTACTTGGATACTTTCAAGATCGACGCGAATTCCGTACAGGAAGATTACGGGAAGTTTTCGGTGGACGGACTGGATCACCGAAGGAATTTCCTGTTGATCAAGACGCTCAAGGAGCGCGCGGAATTGCGGCAGCGCACCTCTTGCGTAACAAATTTTGCGGGGTATCTGACCGCCCCTTCTGGTATGGGCGAGTCCGCGAGAAGCATGCGCAGGACCTTGGCGCAAAGCGGGGTCACCGTTCGCGAGATGGCTCTGCCTCACGTGCGAGCCGAGTACGACACCATCCCATCATCACCCTATCTGTTCGGGTGGCCTGCAAGCGGGGCGAATGTGTCCGTCACGGTGGCCAACGCCGACTCCGCCGAACTGTTGACGGCGTTCCTACCACGCTCCTATTGGGCGGAGAAGAACATAGGTTATTGGGTATGGGAGACGGAGGAATTGCCCCTCGTGTTCAAGAGGAGCGAAGAGCTATTCGACGAGATATGGGCTCCGTCCACCTACTCGGCCAAGGCGGTTGCACGCACGGTAAAGCGGCCCGTGCGAGTTGTTCCACATACACTGGACTTTGCAGCACTCCGCGGGGCGAAAGCAAACCGGCGGCAGTTCGGGCTCCCCGAGACAGGGACGCTGTTTGGGTTCATGTTCGACCCGGAAAGTGGAATTCAGCGCAAAAATGTCGAGGGTCTGATCCGGGCTTTTTGTTCCGCATTTCGGAAGGATGACGACTGCTACCTGGTTCTCAAGGTAAATGGCCGGACCCAGGGATCGTTGGAATACGAGATGGTTCGAGCAAGAACCGACAGCGATCGGGTGTTGTTCCGCGAGACGGCTCTCACGCGCAGCCAAACCTACGATTTCATGGCATCACTCGACGTGTACGCCTCGCTTCACCGGTCCGAAGGCTTCGGACTCACATGCGCCGAAGCCATGGCGATGGGAGTGCCGGTCGTCGCAAGTCGGTACTCGGGCAACTTGGATTTCATGCGTGATGACAATTCCATGCTGGTCGGAACGAATGTCATCGAGACCGAACGTCCGTACGGCCCTTACCCTCCGGGCACGCGGTGGGGCGAGCCCGACTTAGAAGAGGGGTCGTCGGCACTGCGGTCTCTGCTCGATAAGGCCAAACGATTGGCTATCGGGCAGCGCGGCAAGGAATCTGTGGAATCGCTGTTGAGTGCAGAGACCGTCGGTACCATCGCGAATGCGTTGATCTCTGAATTGACCGGAATCGACGCAATACGAGAACCCAACACCCTGCGTGATATGAGCGCAAGAATCGACCATCACGCTCCGGAATCCACGCTGACCCACGATTTACTAGCGTCATAAACGCCAATACCATAGGGATAATTCATGCAAGACTCACATCGTCACGTCACCAATCAATTGCCCGTTGCTGACGATGAGTCGGCGGTGCACCTGCAGAAAGTGGCATTCCTCGATCCGACCAGCAACCGCCAGGTAGTCGATTCCCTCGAGGGCTCGTTCGACGGATTCGAGGGTCTTTACGCGGTTGGTTGGGCCCACGATGAAGCCAAAGGGGATATACCCGTAAGTTTGGATGTACTAGCGAACAATCGGTGGGTCGCGAGCGGTCATGCCGAGTTGCTCCGCGGTGATTTGCTCGACGCCAAAATTGGCGACGGAACCCACGGTTTCAAAATTTCCCTGCCTGTTGAACTATGCGACGGCGGTCGGTATGAGATTTGTGTGCGTGCAGGCGAGAGCGCCATCGCGTTACATCCGGGTGTTCGAATATTCCAACGAAATTCCACACTGGCAGGTCATGTTGATGGGTTGGACGGCCCTTACGTTGTTGGGTGGGTCCGCAACCTATTGCAACCCAACGAGGCGGCGCCCGTCGAATTGCTGATTGACGGGCAATCCGTGTCCACCGGCCTCGCGGCACAGCCCAGGGCGGAAGGACTCCGGTTTTCACTAAGAATACCGCCGTTGCTTATGGATGGACGCCCGCACGTCGTCTCCGTTCAAGTCACCGGGACAATTTTTTTGGTTGGTGAAATTGCTATCGTCATACCGGCTGTTTCGACTCCGGTGGACGCGCTACGCCGCTATAACGGATCCTTTGCGAATGCAGCGCTCATCGAGGGCGCACCTGCGCGCTACGAGGCGCTGCGTCGGCAAATACAGTTTCTTGTCAACGAAGCGAATCATCTTAGCGACGAGGATAAAATTTGCCGGTTACGCCAAGTGGCGGTGGCGCACGAGCAAGTACTTCTGGGTTTTGACACTCCGGAGAAGTCGTTCGAGGCACTCTCTAAATTGGAGTTTCCGCAAACTCAAGACCCTTTAGTGTCTGTCGTCATACCGGTGCACAACAAAGCGCTGGTCACCTACAACTGTTTGGCATCGCTGCTGTTGGCGCCTAATGGAGCCAGTTTCGAGGTCATCGTCGTTGATGACGGATCGAGCGATGAGACTATGACCCTGCCTGACTTAGTGCAGGGTGTCCGATTCTTGCGTCATGAGAAGGCCCAGGGCTTTATTCACAGCTGCAATGACGGTGCGAAAACGGCTCGCGGAGCTTTTGTCGTGATGCTGAACAACGACACGGAGGTTTCACCGGGTTGGATCGACGAACTGCTATACGTGTTCGAGCACTTTAACGACGTTGGGATGGCCGGCGCAAAATTATTGTACCCAAACGGCCAGTTACAGGAGGCCGGGGGCATAGTCTGGAACAATGGTGATCCATGGAACTATGGCCGCGAAGGGAACCCCCGGGAGCCGCGTTATAACTACACCGATTTGGCGTTCAGAGTCCGCGAGCGAGGACTAAAAACCGTCTATACGCCGTTCTCGCAGGTCATTCACTTCGAGGGTATCAGCAGCGGCAAGAGTGTGACCAGTGGGACCAAGCGCTATCAGGAGATCAATAGGCCGAAATTCAAAGCGCGCTGGAGCCGGGCTTTCAAAAACAACGGCGCCATCGGGCGCGATATTGATCTCAACAAAGATCGCAATATTCGGTTTCGCGCGCTGGTGATCGATTTCACCACGCCACAGCCGGATCGCGACGCAGGAAGCTACGCTGCGGTACAGGAGATTCGGCTTTTGCAGAGTTTGGGTTTTAAGGTGACATTTGTCCCGGACAACCTTGCATATCTCGCGAGCCCGACCGAGGATTTGCAGCGTATCGGTGTGGAATGTATGTATGCACCGTTTATCTTATCCATTCAGGATCTCTTGGAAACTCGTGGGAGCGAGTTTGATCTCGTCTACGTGACGCGCTATTCCATTGCGGAACGACATATTGATGCCATTCGGCGATTCGCTCCGCAGGCAAAAGTAGTGTTTAACAACGCTGACCTACATTTTCTTCGTGAGCTGCGCAGTGCCATCGCCTCGAAACATCAGGAAGGCGTGGGCCGGGCTCTAAAAACTCGCGATGACGAGTTGGGTCTGATGCGCAAAGTCGATTTGGTATTGTCGTACAACGACGCCGAGCATGCGGTGATCGTTTCGCATAATTTGGATTCCACGCGAATAGCGCGCTGTCCGTGGGTCGTGAAGGTGCCGGAAAGTTCGCCTGGCTTCGACGAGCGCCGCGACATCGCCTTTCTGGGCGGCTTCTCTCACAGTCCGAATCCAGAGGCGATGGAGTATTTCGTGCGTGAGGTAATGCCGCTCCTTCGGGAAAGGCTCCCAAATGTTTCGCTGAGAATCTATGGCAGCGACATATCCGACCGGATCCACGACCTGGCCGCTGACGATGTCGTTATCGAGGGATGGGTTCCCGACGTAGCTCAAGTATATACAAGTTGTCGTGTATTTATAGCGCCTCTAAGGTCTGGCGCCGGCATCAAAGGTAAAGTAGTCGGCGCCCTGGCGTTCGGTGTGCCCTGTGTATTGTCACCTGTGGCCGCTGAGGGTACAGGTATACGGGATGGTCAAGAGGCCTTGATCGCCGAAACGGCAGCTCAGTGGGTTGAGAGCATTGCGGGTCTCTACGAAGATCGATCGAAGTGGCTCAAGATTCATGACGCCGCCCGCAATTACGCTGCCAGCGAGTTCAGCTTCCTCAAGGGCCAGAAATTGATGCAGAAGGCACTCGAATCAGTAGACATCTTTGCCGAACCCGACGAATCGGCATTAATTCACGACGGGCGAGTCGGTTGACGCGCAAGCTCGGTAAAGGAAGAAATTCAAACATGGAAGTAAGTGTCAGGTTGAGGGAATTCTCGAATCTGTCCAGACGGCCGGGCTTACAGAAGCTAAATTCGCCTTTCCGAACTCGGTTACCGCAAGTATTGTCAAGGAAGCACTGTCGGAACGAATTGTCTTCATGGTAACAGAATGATTATTAATAACAGTTGTCAATTCATATTTGTACATGTTCCCAAAGCCGCGGGAAGTTCATTGACGAATCACCTAAGCAAACTTAGTCGCTATTGCGATCTGGAGGTAGGTGGGACAGTCCTGGGCGAAGCGTTGCAACCGGAATTTCGACGCCGTTATGGCTTGTCGAAACACTCGCGTGTCATGGAAATTCGCGAAATTGCTGGCGAAGCCTTATGGAAACAATATTTCTCCTTCGGGTTCGTGCGCAATCCGTACGAACGCGCCTTTAGCATTTTCAACTTCATGAAGAAAATGTGTGAACAGCAGCCCGAAGCATATGGGGAAATGCAAAATTATGGCACCTTTGCTGAATTTATCTTGTCTGACTTTTATCAGACAGAAGGTCCTGACAGGATATTTAACCCTCAATTGTTTTGGCTTCGCGGAAGCAGGTCCGGCGATGATGTTGCAGTAGATTTCATCGGGCGCGTTGAAGAGCTAGACATGTGCGTGAGTGAATTGATCCAGAAAATTGGGCGAGGAATGGAAAACGTCTCTTGGAAGGATGTGCCAAGAATTAATGCTAGCGGGGATGGCAAAAAGACCGTGTGGGATGAATTCCAAGATCATCAAGCACTCGCGGAAATAGTATTTCGCCGAAATAGCGAGGATTTCCGCGTTTTTGGATATGAACCCGACGTGACCGCCAAGAAATATGAACGCCCGATACCGCGCACGGGTAATCGTCCCATGGTATTGCCTTCCCAGAGCAACGTGGAGGATGCCAATAGGAGTTTGCCGAAGAGCAATTCAGACGTGTTGTTTGTGTGTGGGTGCCGATACTCCGGAACGACGGCAATCACCAAGTGGCTGGGGTCGTCGGGAGTGATTGCGCTTGGAATAGAGCGTTATCAGGGATATTGGAGCGAGCATCTTTCCTTACCAAAGGATGCTTTCTCGGAAGAACGTTTTTTTGAGGTGGAATCCGGAGATACTTGGTATGGGACGCTGAATCAATCTCAAGAGCACTATGCGGCGGTCAGTGAAATGTGGCGCCGGGCGGTATTGGTAGGGGATGAAATCCCGGGATTATGGAGGAAACTTGAGTGGGTATTTTCTGCCTATCCGCAGGCCAAAGTAGTCTATGCCTTTCGGGACCCTATCTCTGTCGCCTTGAGCTACAAGGCTCGATCGTTGAGTCACTCTCAGCATCACGACGCCAGCTATGGCATGCTGGAGTGGAATGAAAGTGCTCACAAGATCATTGAGTACTTCAATTCAGAGCCATCCCAGGGCCATGCGATACATGAGCGATGTTTCGTCATTAAGTACGAAGACTTTATTAACAATTGCAGTGACAGACGCGGTTTGAAAGAGTTTCTTGGCGGCAAAGTTGAGCTGCCAGACGTTCAAATCAATAGTGACCAGGACTTGTCGGGTGCACCGGAAGTTCTCAATGAAACGGAGAGGGATCTGGTCTGGACGCTCCTTGATAAGAGAATGAACGCAGAAATGGCGAGGATCCTCGATAAGCAAAAGGTGCACTTTTCAATAAACACGAGTAATAAACTTGGTCGCAGTCAGTGGTATCACGAGTCTGATAAACGGGATGCCGGTATCGAATACGGGGAATTTCAAATTCCAGGCTGCGCCTATGTATTTAGGGGACGATCTGGGGCGCCACTCCTTGACTCACCATATGTCGCCTGCATCGGAAGCGCGACTACTTTTGGACGATTCTTGCGTAACCCTTATCCTGCTCAGCTCGAGTCCTTCACCGGAACACCTTTTATGAATCTTGGAATTGGAGGCGGTCGCCCAGAAAGCTTTCTTGCCAATGAGGCATTGACAAAGGTGCTTCAGAATTCTTCCTTAGTGATCATGGAAGTCATGTCTGCTCGCGGGTGTGTTTCTCCGATTTTTGAGCCTCTAGATTCTGTTACAAACTTGGGGCACTTTTGGAAATGGTCGGTAAACCGGTGATCGCACTCTTCATGTCTCGAAATGCCCCTTACGCGGCGCGTAAGGAGGAATCCCCCAAATGCTACGAGCAGTGGTCAGGAGCTTTTCCTCATTTTGTGGATGAGGTGTTTCTGGAGTTTCTCACCCAACGCGGTATTCCTGTCGTCGTTTCACGAAGTCAACGAGGATTTCCATTTGTCGTAAAGAACTGGCGAACAGGTGAGTCATCACCAGTATTCTCGTGGCAGGAGGATCCTACGCTCAATACTTATTACCCCTCCCAAGAAATGCACGACGACGCTTTTCAAGAATTGGTACAGCAGCCATTGATCAGGGCGCTTTGTACTCAAGCGCATTGAGGATCGCCGCGCATGCCAAAGCTGTGTGTGAGGACGATTCAAATCCACACAACGGTGCAAAAAAATGAGCCATAAAGGAGTTTTTTTAGCCTGCGAGTACAATAGCTTCGTACCCGAATGAAATTGATTTCCCGACTTCAAATTGGGCATTTTTCAATGCGGAAGATCTGCTTTCCCCTAGTAGTGGTTGTTGCACTGGCATTAGCGACGCCATCTGTAGTTCATGCCGGCCATGAAACTTTGGATACTTATTGGCCAATTCACTCTACTCAGCGCAGCTGGAATTTGATTGGTAGCCAGCAAAAAGATTTACCTGAGTCAAAAACATTGATGACGGTGACAAATAAAGTGCTGGGCGAGAATCAAATTGAGTTGTGGTTCTCCAACAAGCAGGGACAAGTTGATGGGCAAAGCGATATTGAGCGCTTCGAATACTGTGCCAATCCTGGAGGCAATCCGTGGCTATTCTTGACTGAATACATTGATAAAAAGCCGGGCAAGCCGACGGTAGAGCACCCGGTGGCGTCGACGCGAATTCTTTTTACGCCGAATGGAGGGAAGACATATGATCTTATTGCGAATGGCACTTACGTTAGGTGCGGAGGCAAAGGTCAGCCCTATCTGCTCTGGAACCTAGACATTGATGTTTATCACATTCAAGTGTGGGGTTATCTTACTGAGAACCCAAAGTTTAAATGGTACTGGGATGCGAGAGTTTTCAAACCAGCCCCGATCACTAATAACTGCACGAAACCTGGCCAGACAGTTAGAGCCATGAGGGTACAAGAAGCCTGGTGGAGTAATTTTCCAGTTCCAACCGGAAAATGGGCATTAGGCTCCGGTGAAATTGGTCCTGATGGGCTTCCGACGGGAAATAGCGGTGTCTTCGGTAGGTCTGTTTGGCACGCACAGGGCCAGCTACCTTATTACCTTACGGGCGACCCAGAAGGGAAGGCCACAGATTGGTGTACGAAACAAATAAAGTAGGGGATTGGGTTATAAACTACCCACTCGGAGGGGAGGGGATTGCGTTGGGCATCCTGCGATACGGTCAGTTGCAGATCGTGAGGTATTGCGTGTCGGATGCGGCTAGAATGTA
>WNFQ01005233.1_pt1 | contig 15701 bp, 8 predicted proteins | sample 5400171 | NCBI WGS metagenome assembly WNFQ01 (sample SAMN13153356, study PRJNA577476) | soil metagenome | isolation source: 20 cm soil under Madrone tree | place: USA:California | collected 2016-06-14 | reverse complement strand
AGCCAAGTAAGTCTGCTCACTGGATGTGGGCTGCCTCATATCCAGGACGAATGAACCGGTTTGCCCCCGGATAACATTATCCGTGCTATGAATAGTGACAGCCGGGAGTTGCCCAGGAGCGGGAATGGCCGTGCTATCGCCGCGCACCTGAGTGATCGCGCTCCCAAGCACGAACACCAAGCCGAGGCTAAGGAGGAGTTTGGTGATGATATTTGTTTTCATTTTTATTTTTCTTTCTTGTTTTGGCTTTCGGTGAACTCTCGTCATCGAGAACTCATTTCTGGCCGTTCACTGAAGTAGTGCGTAAAATCCCGCGCGAGGTTACGCGGAAAATGCAGGAGACTTGCGAACCAGGATTACCCGGATGCCACGGATCGGTCTTCAAACAAAGGGAAGGAGCGAAGGTCTTCCCAGATCAGGTCAGCTTGGATCTTCGTTCGTTATGTTTGGCTAGAAAACGAGACCCGATTCGATGGGCCGGGCGGTTCAGCCGCTGCAGCCAAGATTGCCGGAGCCGAAGAAGGCTCGGCTCTGCTACTCCGTTCTGACTGATGTCTTGATCCCTGTTATCCCGCGTGATTCGTGTGAAGCCTATTTCGGCGCTAGCGAGGCGACGATTTTTTCGAAGCGCGGGTCGCCCCGTAGCGGATCCCAAAAGGGAAGCAGTTTCAATTGACCGTAGGTGACGGGGCTTGGAGGACGCACAATGATGCCCAGCTGCTGGCAGGAGAGATCTTTGTCACCAGCCCAGGCAGCAATCATCGCCAGATACTTGATCATCGCCGAACCTCTCAGCGCATCTTTCTCCACGGGCAGAAGCTCAACTGCGCGCCGCCCTTCGCGCAGCGCTTCTTCTTTGCGGCCAAGAGCGGCATCGATTAGACCCAGCACGCACAAGGGCGGGCCGAAGTCTGGTTGAGCTTGGACGATTTTCTCCTGCTCGGCACGCGCCGCGGTGAAAGCCAACCGCGCTTTGTCATCATCCTTCACCATTCGGGCGATAACACCTTCTACAAATTGACGATTACAAAAAACATCGTTTCCCAGAGTGATTGGATTCTCGCCACCTGCTGCGATCAAGGCATCTGTGGCCGCCGCGGCATCGCGTTCGGCTAGTGCACAAAAGAGCCACCACTGATTAATATCTGGAAGCGCATCAGGATTTGTAGCCCGAACTGAATCGATCGTTTGATGCAGCCGCCGGGTATTGGCTCTCCACTGAAAATCGACGTCCGCGAGTATTACTTTCGTAACAGCGTCGTTGGGTTCCAAAGCCAGTATCCGGTCTAACCACACTTGTTGTTCAGCATAGCGCCCAAGAGTCGCATAATTTCCTTCAATGTTCTGCAGCACGCCAAAATTGCGCGGGTCAAGATTAGCCGCACGCTCAAAGGTTCGGGTGGATTCTTCCCAGTGACCCTGACGCCTCTGGATTAAACCGGTAAGAAACAATATTTGTGGATCATTTGGCAAAGTTCGGCTGGCAATTTTCAGCTCAGCCAGAGCACCATCGTAGTCGAGGTATCCCCAGTAAAGATTCCACGCGCGCGCAAGGCAGGTTTCGCCTGCATCCGGACGGAGGCGAGAGGCCGCTTGAAGGGCTGCTTCCGCTAGGGCCAGACGCGACGATGTGTGGTCGTGACCAAAGAAGTACAAAGCGTCATGAACAAACGCGAGTTGGCAAAATCCTCGGAAGAACGATGGATCACGGGCGACTGACTCGTTGAGCAGATCGGCCGCCTCCAGTAACTTCGGTTTTGAGTTAACGTAGTAGCTCGGCGTTGAGAAAAGGCTTGTGGCGCGGGTGTAGAGATCAAAGGCGATGATGTCGTTCGTTGCGGGACGCTCGATTTCGCTCTTCTCATTTGGCGAGAGTTTTGCATGAAGCTCATTGGCAATCGAGATTGCGATCTGGCTTTGAATTGCAAACACGTCCGCAAGGTCCCGGTCATACGTCTGTCCCCACAACTGCCGGTGGCTGCGCGCATCGACCAACTGTGCGTTGACACGCACGCGATTGCCGGAACGCTGCACACTTCCTTCCACCACATTCGCCACCCCAAGCTGCTGACCGATCTCGCGGAGATCGCGCGCGATACCGCTCTTGTATTTCATCACCGAGATTTGGCCGATCACCTTTAGATCGGCGATCCGCGACAAGTTGGTTAGAATTTCCTCCTGCACGCCGTCCGCGAAATACGCATTATCTGGGTCGCGGCTGAGGTTTTCGAAGGGCAGGACGGCGATGGATTTCGTCGGCGAGCCGAGAATCCCAGTTTGTCGTAGAGCTGTGTAGCGGCCCACAAAAAACAAACCGATCGAAAGCGCGACGGCTACGATAATCACGTAAATCCACACGCGATTACCGGCTGATCTTGCTGGCGAATCGTCAGCGGACTCTGTTCGCTTCAAACCTTTCGACGTCAGCTTAAATGTCCAGGGAGTCATCAATGCAATCGGAAATCCGAGTGCGATGACCAATACTATTGCCTAACTCCAGATTTAGGAATCTGAAAAAAGGTGGAAGACTTGCGTCGCTACTTCAAATGAGCAGTCGGCCAACAACCCCTGTGAGAGATCGCGATCTGTGGGGATGCTCTACTTCGGTGCAAGGGAGGCGACGATTTTTTCAAAGCAAGGGTCGCCACGCAGCGGATCCCAAAACGGCAGCAGTTTGCAGCAATCATGGCCAGATACTTGATCATGCGCACGCCATTGATTGCATCTTTTTCCACGGGAAGCAGCTCAACTGCGCGGCGGCCTTCGCGTAGGGCTTCTTCTTTCCGACCAAGAGCGGCGTCGATCAAACCCAGCACGCACAATGGCGGGCCGTAATCTGGTTGAGCTTGAACAATTTTCTCCTGCTCCGACCGTGCGGCAGTGAAGGCGGATTGGGCCTTGCCTTCATCTTGCATCATCCGGGCGACGAGACCTTCAACGAAAGTCCGACTGAACTGCACCGTATCATCACCAAAAGCATTTTCGCCTACTGCCGTTATCGCATTAGCAGCTGCACGGGGGTCCCGTTCCGCTAGCGCGCAGGTAAGCCAGGCATCGGCGATAGCGGGCAGTTCGGCGGGATTTGTGGTCCGAATTGAATCGATCATCTGATGGAACGGCCTGATGTCGGCTTTCCAATGAAAATCAACGGACGCGAGAAATACTTCTGTGTCGACACGGTTTGACTCGATGGCCAAGACACGGTTCAACAGTGGCTTTACCTCAGCATAGCGGCGGACAAACAGGTATTGCCATGCCATCTGCTGCAATGTATCAGTGCTGCGGGGATCCAGCTCAACTGTGCGCTCCAGATTTTGTGTGGCCTCTTCCCAGTGCCCCTGCCGTCTTTGGATGAAACCCATCAGCTGGAATACCCGCACATCGTTGGGCAAGGTCTGGCGAGCAACCTCCAGTTCGGCCAGGGCTCCGCGATAATCGTGGTATCCACGATAGAGATTCTCAGCACGCGCAAGGTGGACTTCGTCTGCGTCCGGTCGGAGACGAAACGCCGCTTGGATGGCCGCTTCTGCCGATGCTAGGCGCGCAGGTGTATGATCGAAGCCAAGAACATAAAGGTAGTCGTGAGCCGAAGCGAGTTGACAATAAGCTTGGAAAAATGATGGATCGCGCGAGACAGCCTGATTCAGGAGATCGACTGTCTGCAGCAAGTCGTTTTTCCCGGTACTCCTCTCAAACGCCGGCAGAAGAAGATTCTTCGCGTGAGTGTAGAGTTCGAAGGCGGTGATGTCGTTCGTTGGGGCTTGCTCAATCGCATTCTTTTCGCTTGGCGAAAGCCTGGTCTGCAATTGGCCAGCAATCGAGGTTGCGATCTCACTTTGAATTGCGAACATGTCCGCAAGATCGCGGTCATAGGTCTGCCCCCATAACTGGCGGTGGCTGCGCGCATTGACCAACTGTGCGTTGACACGCACGCGATTGCCAGCACGCTGCACACTTCCTTCCAACACGTTTGCTACCCCAAGCTGGTGGCCGATCTCGCGAAGATCGCGCGCAACACCGCTCTTGTATTGCATCACTGAGGTGCGTCCAATCACTTTCAGATCGGCGATCCGAGCCAGGTTGGTTAGAATTTCATCCTGCACGCCGTCCGCGAAATACGCGTTATCTGGGTCGCGGCTGAGGTTTTCAAAGGGCAGAACTGCGATGGATTTCGCCGGCGAGCTTTGAGTCCCGGTTTGTCGTAGAACTGCGTAGCGACCCACAAAAAACAAACCGATCGAAAGCGTGCTCGCTACGATAATCACGTAAATCCATACGCGATTACCTCGTGATCCTGTTGGCGAATCGTCAGCGGACTCTGTTCGCTTCAAACCTTCCGGCGTCAGATCAAGCGCCCAAGCCAGGATCAATGACACCGGAAAACCAACTATGAGCAACAGCACCACTAGACGCACTGCCCAATTTGGAATTTCGAAAAACGGAAAGATCTGGCTGGCGACCTGCATCAGCAACCAAGCCACTAGAGCGTAGGCGATCCCGACTTTGTAAACATTGCGCTGCTTTAGCTCGGCGAAAAAGCTCCGGACGTTCATGGCTTCTGTCCCTCGCAGAGTTTTTGGAAACGCGGGTCGTTCCGGAGCGGATCGAACATGGGATCGAGCCGGAGCAGCGCAGGAGTGAGTGGTGGCACGGTTTTAGCGAAGGCGCCTTCATAAGGTATCGACAGAAGTTTTTGTAAAGCAGCGATGGCGCGGTCGGGCTCATCCATCTTCGCTGCCACGCGAGCAAGGATCTCGATCGGAATAGGACCGTCCGTTGCGTCTTTCTCAATCGGGAGGGCGGCCATCGCCTGCTCGGTCAGAGCGAACGCAGCGGCTTTGTCACCAAGGCCCATATTGGTCAGCGCAAGATCTCCCATGAGCAGATAATTTTCCGGCTGTTCTTTGAGAAAAGATTCCAGTTCGCTGCGTGCTTGTCGCCAACTTCCCTGGGCGGCAGAATGGTCGCCGGCGACTTCTTGCGCCCAGCCTAACCAAAAGAGCAATTCGCCATTGAAGAAACCCAACGCCGGATCAGGCTTGGCAAGTATTTCCTTTAGCCGAGGAATGACCAGTGCAGGCCGGCGCTCCAGGATCGCCTGGTAAACCTGCGTTTCCACGGCCTGGGGGTCGTCGCCAGCGGGATGCAACGGAGCGAGAAGCGCCGCCGCCCCCGGCAGGTCGCCCTCGGCTTGAGCGATCGCCGCCTTGTAACTGACCGTATCGATGTCGTCAGGTACAATATCGAGAACCTGATCAAGTTTTCGCTTCGCTTCGGGGAAACGACGAAGTTCGATATAGGAAAGCCCGTGCTGAGTAAGCAGGTGAACGTTGCGCGGGTCGAGCCGCTCGGCTTCGTTGAAGTACGCCTCGCTCCGGTCCCACTGGCCTCGCCTTCGCGCGACATAGGCCAGCGACTCAGGAATCCGGCTGCTATTGGGCAGGAGTTGACGTGCTTCCTCAAAGTAACGCACCGCGGTGTCGTAATCCTTGAGGCAGGCGTAGTGATAATATCCCTTGGTCCACACGGCCTCGCCGAGGTTGGGCTGAAGAGTGAGCGCGGTTTCGGCTGCCAGCCGCGCCTCTTCACGGAGGGCGGCTGTTGGTTGAAGAAGCAGTGTGCGGTAGCCGCGCGAATCAACGTATGAGAGCAGCGCCCAGGCAAGCGCGAACTTCGGGTCCAGCCGCACGGCTTCTCTGAGATACTTCTGTGCGCCGAGAGCGTTAGCAGGCATGGGTGCCATCGCTTTCAGACTATAAGCCAGACCGCGCAGGTAAGCATCGTAAGCGTCCGGATTGTTTGTTGGTTTAACTGCTAAGGCCTGCTCCTCGCGACCCGTGAGCTTTGCCTGCAACGACGCCGCGATTCCTTTGGCGATCTCACTCTCAACGCCAAAGATGTTAGTCAACTTCCGGTCGTAGGTGTCTGCCCACAGGTGGGAATCGGTTTGGGCGTTAATTAACTGCACATTGACCCGGACCTTATCAGCCGTTTTCTGCACGCTACCCTCAAGAATGTTCGCCACTCTAAGCTGCTTTCCAATCTCGGCTAGATTGCGAGGCTTGCTCTGATAGCGCGACGTCGAGGTGCGCGAAATCACTTTCAAACCCGCAATGCTAGCCAGCCGCGTCAGGATCTCCTCTTGGATCCCGTCTGCCAAATAGGCGTTATCTGGATCGTGGCTCAGATTTTCAAACGGCAGAACGGCGATGCCCTTTGTTGCGGGACGAGTGATTAGTTCGCTTTTCCAAACATTCCGTTTCCTCCGCATCCATTTGCGGGCATGTGTGAAAAATCCACTTCGCTTGGCGCGGATTGGCTCGTGTTTTAGCCAGTGCTCAAGGTCTTCCGCCAGTGCGAGAGCGGACGAATAACGGCGCTTTGGGTCTTTCTCCAGACACTTGAGGCAAATCGTGGAAAGCTCACGGTCTATTTTCCGATTCCACAAGCGCGGCTGCTGCGGTTCGGTATCCAGCACCAACTTGATCGTGTCAAAGGTTGTTCCACCGGCAAACGGCGGATGATCGGTGAGCAGTTGGTAAAGGACTGCGCCAAGTCCATAAACATCCGTTGCGCTTGTAGGCTGCGCGTTATTACCAACCGCTTGTTCCGGCGCCATGTAACTTGGCGTGCCCAGCACCTCTATCGTGCGCGTCATCGCACTCTCCGTTTCGATCAATCTCGCAAGACCAAAATCGGTAAGATGCGGTTCGCCTTTTACATCGAGCAGGATGTTTCCAGGTTTAATGTCTCGATGCACAATCCCGTGCTCATGCGCGTAATGCACTGTGCGCGCCACCTTCGCGATGAGTTCCGCCGCCTGCCGGATCGAGATCGGCTTGCGCCTGACCACTTCATCAAGCTGACCTCCTTCAACAAACTTCATGCTGAAGTAACAGGAGCCATCGCGCTCGCCGACTTCGTAGATGGGAACGATGCTTGGATGATCCAGGCTGGCGGCAGCTTCCGCTTCCCGGCGAAAGCGCTTCAAGTGGGCTTCGCTCGCCCACTGACCAAGGCTGATTACTTTTAATGCGACCGTGCGATTGAGGCTCTTTTGCCGGGCGCGAAACACCACGCCCTGACCGCCGCGACCGACCTCTTCCAGCAGCTCGTAGTCGCCGAGTTCTCCCAGCATTTCCGCAACGCGTGCTGCTTTTTTCCCATGGGGTAATGACGTGACATCATCGCGTGCAAGCGTGTCCACGTGGCCCGGGTCATCCGCCTTCGCCGAGGCTACGGCGGACGAGTCGACTCCGGCTACAAATGCCTCCTCGAATAGACCAAGGCCACTCTCAAGAAGGCATCCCGGGCAGCCTCCTTCTGGCGCGTCCGCTGGGATTTCCCCTCCGCACTTTGGGCAAAACCTAATTACGCTGCTCATTTTCACAGAGCCGCTTGCGTGCTCTCCCCGCGTACTGCATGAAATTCTAACACAGGGTACGCCCGTACCACAGCAGCTAGATGGCGCAACTCATCTTCAATGTCGCCAGGCATGGCTACCGTGTGGGAGATCTCTTCCCGGAGTAAAGCCTGGTAACGCTGACGAAATCGGTAAAAGGCCTGCTTGACCGCGTTCTCCGTCATCTTGAATTCGCTTGCGATCTCCGCTTGCGAAGGCCGGCCTGGTTCGTCCATGAGCATTTTCTTCATCTGATCAAAGAACAGCACGTTGCCCGCACTGCGATACTCGTCCCGGAGCCGTGCCATCACTTGCTCCAGAACTGTCAACGCCCAACGGCGCTCGTAGATATGATCGGCAGTCGCTGCATCCGTCGGTTCAAAACCGGCGCGTTCAGGCTCGCGAAAAGCTTCCAGCGGAATTAACCGCTGGCCTTCGCCGCGTTTGATGGCTATGGCGCGGCTTCGTTCGTTTGTGAGGAAATGTTTGAGGGACGTCAGTAAATAAGAACGCAAGCGTCCCTTTTTTTTGCGCACAGTTTCAAGGTCCAGGCGTTCCAGTAGCAACGCGAAGAAACCCTGGGTCAGACCTTTCGCTTCTTCGGCTTGGAGACCCTGTTGCCGCACGAAACCATAAATTGGTCGCCAATAAATGCGGCACAGCTTTTCGAGCGCTTCTTTCGCCGCGAGCGATTCACCCTGTGTCTCCAGCACCGCGCTCCAGTGCGTAGTAGCAAACGGCTCCGCCCGCTTTCGAGTGTGTCTGAAAATCGTGGTCAGAGTGCGATTCTTCGGCGCGATCGACTTACCAGGATTGACATCCGCCGTACGTTTAATCCCTTCCGGCGTCAGCTCAAACGCCCATGCCAGGATCAATGCCACCGGAAAACCAGTTATGAGCAACAGCACCACCAGACGCACAGCCCAATTCGGAATTTCGAAAAACGGAAAGATCTGGCTAGCAACCTGCATCAGCAACCAAGCCACGAGAGCGTAGGTGATCCCGACCTTGTAAACACTGCGCTGCTTTAGCTCGGCGAAAAAATTATACGCGTTCACGGCTGCTTTTCCTCGCAGAGTTTTTGAAAAGCGGGATCGCCGCGCAAAGGATCCCAGATCGGATCGAATTTAAGAAGAGCAGGCGTGATAGGCACCGGGCTGTAAACCCAGCTATTATATGGTGTTTGCAGCAGCTCGCTCAGAGTTGAGATCGCACGGCTGTTCTCGCCGAACATCGTCTGAATTAGCGCAAGATTCTCTTCTAAGGCTGGTCCCCGCATCCGATCTTTAGCACGAGGACGAAGCACGATTGCGCGCTCAGCTGCCTTCAAGGCCGAGTCCTTTTCGCCCATCGCGGCGTAAGCTTGAGACAGCTGTGCCGCGAGGTGGAAATTGTCGGATTGATCCAGGTAGAGCCGCTGGAATGTGTTGCGTGCCGGTTCAGCGGTTATCTTTGCGCCAGCGGCATCGCCAGCTAGGCGTTGAACCATCGCCAGCGTGACCTGATCGTTGGCCTTGTCGTCTTCAGAAGCAAAGTGGAATTGCGCCTGCCGGGCTTGCAGCAGTCTCACAGCCTCACTGTAATTTCGCTCAAGTTGCAACTGGGTGACCTTAATTCTGATGGTATCCTCATTGGGAGTCTGCTCGGTTATTTCTGATAGTAAGCTGCTGGCTAGTTTAAGGTCACCCTCGCCCTGATAAACGGTGGCCTTAGCCGCCATCACATCCAGATCATTTGGTAAAATATCCAGGACTCGATCGTAGAGCTTTAACGCGGCCGGGAATTGCCGGAGAACCGCGTAGGTTTCTGCCGAATTCATGAGTAACCGCACATTCCGTGGGTCCAAGGCGAGAGCTTGCTGCAAATAGGTAACGCTTTGTTCCCACTGGCCCTCGCGTCGGGCGATTAAACCGAGGGCATGTGGCACCTCACTGCTGCTCGGCAGCAGGCCTCTGATGCCATCGAACGTAATTTTGGCACGTTCGTAGTCACGTAGTACCCAGTATTGGTAATAACCCAGGGCGAGCAGAGTCTCAGGCGAGTTAGGCTCTAGCTTCTGCGCATTATCCAAGGCCGTTTTGGCTATCTCGCGCCGGGCCGCAGGGGTACTGTCGGTTCCGGAATTGTAGATGTATGCGTTCGCACGAGAAAGCCGCGCCCAAGCCAGCGCGAAATTCGGGTCCAACTGCACAGCCTGCTGGTAAAAGGCCGTTGCCTTTCCTACTAGATCAGGAGAGTAGAAGGGAGAGCGACTGCGTGCTTCAAAGGCCAGGCCGCGCAGATATGCATCGTGCGCCTCCAGATTGTTTGTCGGCTTAACTGCTAACGTCTGCTTCTCTCGGGCGGTGAGGTTTACTTGCAACGCATCGGCAACTTCCCTAGCGATCTGAGTCTGAACTGCAAAGATGTCAGTTAACTTGCGATCATAACTCTGTGCCCAGAGATGAGAATCGGTTCGCGCGTCAATCAGCTGAACATTCACTCGCACCTGATCGGCGGCTTTCTGCACGCTACCCTCAAGAATGTTCGCTACCCCAAGCTGCTTCGCGATCTGCGAGAGATTGCGAGGTCCATTCTGATATTGCTGCGTCGAACTGCGCGAAATTACTCTTAGATTCGCGATGCTGGCCAGCCGCGTCAGGATCTCCTCTTCAATTCCTTCAGTAAAGTACGCGTTATCGGGATCATGGCTCAGGTTTTCAAAGGGAAGGACAGCGATGCCCTTTGGTGCGGGACGAGTGACTAGTTCGCTTTTCCACACATTCCAGCCCATGGCCGCTGCCAAAGCGATCAGGGACGCTACCAATAACGCGCTAGTTGGATTGCGGCGCACCCATTTGCGGACGTGAGTGAAAAATCCACTTCGCTTCGCGTGGATTGGTTCGTGCCGTAGCCAGTGCTCCAAATCTTCCGCCAGGGCGAGTGCAGAGGCATATCGGCGCGTTGAATCTTTCTCCAGACACTTCAGACAAATCGTGGAAAGATCGCGACCTATTTTCGGATTTAACAGGCGGGGCTGGCGCGGCTCGGTATCCAGAACCAATCGCACGGTTTCAAATGTTGTTCCTCCAGCAAACGGCGGATGCCCGGTTAGTAGTTGGTAAAGCACCGCGCCAAGTCCATAAACATCTGTGGCGCCGCTTAGCTTCCTGTTACCGGCTGCTTGTTCAGGCGCCATGTAGCTGGGCGTGCCCAGCACTTCCAGCGTGCGGGTGACAGTGCTCTCCGTTTCGACCAATCTCGCGAGACCGAAATCCGTCAGGTGCGGCTCGCCTTTTGCGTCGAGCAAAATGTTTCCCGGCTTAATGTCTCGATGCAGAATTCCGTGTTCATGCGCGTAATGCACGGTGCGCGCGAGTTTGGCGATTAATTTCGCGGCCTGCCGGATCGATATCGGCCTGCGCCTGATCACTTCGTGAAGCTGACCGCCTTCGACGAACTTCATGCTGAAATAGCAGGAGCCATCGCGCTCGCCCACTTCGTAGATGGGGACAATGCTCGGATGATCGAGACTGGCGGCAGCTTCGGCTTCCCGGCGAAAACGCTTCAGATGCGCTTTGCTCGCCCATTGACCAAGGCTAATGACTTTGAGCGCGACTGTGCGGTTGAGACTTTTCTGCCGGGCGCGAAATACCACGCCTTGACCGCCACGACCGACCTCTTCCAGCAATTCGTAGTCGCCCAGTTCTCCCAGCATCGCCGCAGCGCGCTCTGCTTTCTTGCTATCTAGCTTGTCCACATGGCCGACGTCATCGACCACAGCTACAGATGCCTCCGGGAGCAGACCAAGGCCACTCTCGAGAAGGCAACCTGGGCAACCTCCTTCCGGCGCGTCGGCCGGGATTTTCCCTCCGCACTTTGGGCAAAGTCTGAGTGCGCTGATCACGGCTGCTTCTCCTTGCAGAGTTTTTGGAAGGCGGGATCGGAGCGCAAGGGGTCCCAGATCGGATCGAGCCTAAGAAGGGCCGGCGTAACAGGTGTGACGTAAAGTAAGCTAAAATACGGTGTTTGTAACAACTGCGTGAGAGTTGAAATCGCGCGGCTATTCTCGCCGAAGATCGTCTGAATCATCGCATGGCTCTCTTCTGCGGCAGGTCCATTCACCGGATCTTTAGCACTCGGTAAAAGCGCGATTGCGCGTTCCGCTTCCTTTAGAGCAGAGTCCTTCTCCCCGAGCGCGGCATAAGCTTGAGACAGCAGTACCGCAAGCGGGGGGTTATCTGGTTGGTTTCTGCAGAGCGGCTGCAGCGTGTTGCGCGCATCTTGAGCGGTAGCCTTTGCGCCAACGGTATCACCGCCAAGGCGTTGATTTAGAGCCAGCAAGTCCTGATTAAGGCCCTTGTCGATCTCAGAGGTAAAATGGAATTGAACCAGTCGGGCTTGCACCAATTGGATGGCTTCACCATAATGGCGTTCAAGTCTAAATTGGGCAAGAACGGCTTGGAACACATGGGTCGAAGCAGTCTGGGTGTTTACCTCTTTTAACAATTTATCGGCTTCTTGCAGGTTACCCTCGGCCTGATAAATACGGGCCTTTGATGCAATCACATCCGGATCGTTTGGCGTAATGTCCAGCGCTCGATCATTGAGCTTTAGCGCAGCCGGGAATTGTCGAAGGATGGTGTAAGTCCCTGCCGACTCTAGGAGCAACTGCACGTTACGTGGGTCCAATGCCAGGGCTTGCTCGAAGTAGGCAATGCTTTGATCCCAGTGTCCCTCGCGTCGGCTAACTGCGCCGAGACCGTTTAGGACATAGCTGTTGCCCGGTAACATTTTGCTAACGAGGGCGAACGTAGATTTGGCGAGCCCGTAATCACGCAGTACCCAATATTGGTAATGACCCAAGGCGAGCAGGGTTTCGGGGGAGTTTGGCTGCAGTTGCTGCGCGTTCTCCAGAGCTCTTTTGGCCGCATCGCGCCGAGCGGCAGTAGTGTCCCAGCCGCGGAAGTAAAGCTCCGCGTCCACACGAGAAAGCCGCGCCCAGGCAAGCGCAAAGTTCGGATCAAGCTGCACTGCCCGCTCGTAAGAATCGATCGCTTTTCTTAGCAAATCGCCCGAGTATAAGCTACGTGCTTGAAAAGCCACGCCGCGAAGATACGCGTCATAGGCCTCTGGATTGTTTGTTGGTTTAACTGCTAACTCTTGCTCCTCGCGACCCGTTAGCTTCGCTTGCAACGACTCCGCGATTCCTTTGGCGATCTCGCTCTCCACCCCAAAGATGTCAGTCAATTTCCGATCATAAGTTTCAGCCCAGAGATGGGAATCGGTCTGTGCGTTAATCAACTGAACATTGACTCGCACCTGATCAGCCGCTTTTTGCACGCTGCCCTCCACAATGTTTGCTACGCCTAGCTGCCTCGCGATGTCGCGGAGATTCCTGGGTTTGCTCTGATACTGCCGAGCGGAAGTGCGCGAAATGACTTTTAAGCCTGCAATGCCAGCCAGCCGCGTCAGGATCTCCTCTTGAATCCCCTCGGCAAAATAGGCGTTATCCGGATCGGCGCTGAGGTTTTCAAACGGCAGAACGGCGACTCCGTTATTTACTGGAGGACGAATAAATTCACTTTTCCAAACCGTCACCCCCCCGATCGCTGCCGCAATAGCAACAATTAATGCTGCTATCAGCCCCGTCGTAGTTGGATTCCGTCGCACCCACTTTGCTCCACGAGTGAAGATTCCAGCGTGTCGAGCTTGAATCGGTTCGTGCTTTAGCCAGTGTTCTAAGTCTGCCGCAAGCGCGAGAGCGGAAGCGTAACGCCGCTTCGGATCTTTCTCCAGACACTTGAGGCAGATTGTTGAGAGATCACGATCGATTTTCGGATTTAACGAGCGCGGTTGCCGCGGCTCAGTATCCAACACTAACTTGATTGTCTCGTAGGTTGTTCCCCCGGCAAAAGGCGGATGCCCAGTAAGGAGTTGGTACAGGACCGCGCCAAGGCCATAAACATCCGTCACGCTGCTAACAGCTGCGTTGTTTCCTATAGCTTGTTCCGGGGCCATGTAACTGGGTGTGCCCATCACTTCCTTCGTGCGCGTCACCGTGCTCTCAGCTTCCACTAATCGGGCAAGACCGAAATCGGTGAGCAATGGTTCGCCTTTTGCATCGAGCAGAATGTTCCCTGGCTTGATGTCCCGATGCAGAATCCCGTGCTCATGCGCGTAATGAACGGTGCGAGCTACCTTTGAAATCAATTCGGCCGCCTGTCGGATCGACATCGGCTTTCGCTCGATTACTTGGTCAAGCTGCCCGCCCTCGACAAATCTCATGCTGAAGTAGCACGAGCCGTCGCCCTCGCCTACCTCATAGATGGGTACAATCCCCGGATGTTCGAGACTCGCAGCAGCTTCGGCCTCCCGGCGAAAACGCTTCAGGTGCGCTTCGGTGGCCCAAGAGCCCAGGCTGATCATTTTTAGCGCAACTGTGCGGTTGAGGCTCTTTTGCCGGGCGCGAAATACCACGCCCTGACCACCCCTGCCGACGACTTCCAGTAATTCGTAGTCGCCGAGTTCGCCCAGTGTCTCGGCGGCACGCTCTGCGTTTTTACTGTGGCTAGCGGGACCCGCAGCATTCGCTTCAAGGTCTTCAGCAGATCCACCCTCATCCGCCTTCGTCGAGATCACGGTGGACGCGGCGCGAGCGTCCGGGAGCAGACCAAGACCATTCTCGAGAAGACAACCTGGGCAACCTCCTTCCGGGGCGTCGGCAGGGATTTCCCCTCCGCACTTTAGGCAAAGTCTGAGTGCGCTGGTCATTGTCGGAGAGTCGCTCGTGCGCTCCCCTCTTTTACTGCGTAAAATTCGGTCAGAAGTTACGCCCGGACCACAGCAATTAGATGGCGCAGCTCATCTTCAATGTCGCCAGGCATCGCTACTGTGTGGGAGATCTCTTCCCGCAGTAAAGCCTGGTAACGCTGACGAAATCGGTAAAAGGCCTGCTTGACCGCATTCTCCGTCATGTCGAATTCGCTGGCGATTTGGGCTTGCGACGGCCGGTCCGGTTCGTCCATGAGCATTTTCTTCATTTGATCAAAGAACCGCACATTACCCGCACTGCGATACTCGTCCCGCATCCGCGCCATCACTTGTTCCAGGACCGTAAAGGCCCAGCGACGTTCGTAGATTTGGTCTGCTGTTAACCTGTCGCTGCGTTCAACATCAACGCACTCACGCTCACGAATTTCATCCAACGGAATTAAGCGCTGTCCTCTGCCGCGTTTGACTGCCATTGCATGGCGCGACTCGTCGGCCAGAAAGTGTTTCACCGATGTAAGCAGGTACGAACGAAGCCGTCCCTTTTCCTTGCGGACCGTCTTCAGATCTTTGCGTTCTAGTATCAGAGCGAAAAACCCTTGAGTAAGATCCTCCGCCTCCTCTGGCCCGCTGCCTTGTCGCCGCACGAAGCCATAAATGGGTCGCCAATACGTGCGACAAAGTTTTTCGAGCGCCTCTTGTGCCGCTGGCGATTCGCTTTGTGCCTGCAGCACCACGCTCCAGTGCGTGGTAGTAAACGCCACCGGGCCGTGATGAGCATTTCCGCCAATCGCGGTCAGTGGAGTGACCTCATCCTCAGCGGGGACCACGGGACGATTGAACTAAAAAACCACGCCAAAGCAAGTCTGCATTTAAGCGAGCACGAATCTCAACAAGGTCTACGCCACAGCTACGGCTCAAACCGATAGCCGTGTAGTTTGATTTCATTGGCGAATGCTTTTTCGGCGATTTTTCGTTGATCGTCATTGAAGACTTCCTGATACGGTCTGCGATCGGACCGGTATCCGGATTTGGCCGTGACGCCAAGAGTGCCGTCAAAAGGAATTTTTAGTTGCGAGAAGACTTCGCTGAGTTCCGCGACAAGGTTTTCGTAGCGAAGGATCCGGTCGACGATGATTTTCGTGCCGGAGCGGTCGGTATATCGGAAGTAGTTAATGGGAAACCTGCCACGGGCGAGATATTCATCCAGTGAAAGGGAGCCGCCTTCACGCGCGGCGTGCATGTGGTAGTGAGACAAAACTTTGTCCCACGGATTTCTTTCCACGCAAAATTTGAAGTAGCTGTTCCAGACGTCGGCAGGCACGCGGCTTCTGACCTCGCTTGCCGGCATGTGATTATAAAATTTCTCGCGGCTTGTGATCGTGTGTCGCAACACAGAGACGAGTTTGCCAGGTCGTTCGAGGATTTCGGGAATCGGATTAATGAATCCCTTGTAATTGCGGGGTTGATGTCCTTCGACAGGCGGCGCAATCGGCGTCACGATGTCTTTAGGGCCACAGAGCCTTGTCAAGAAGACCTCAATGCTCGT
>WNFQ01004378.1_pt1 | contig 15710 bp, 14 predicted proteins | sample 5400171 | NCBI WGS metagenome assembly WNFQ01 (sample SAMN13153356, study PRJNA577476) | soil metagenome | isolation source: 20 cm soil under Madrone tree | place: USA:California | collected 2016-06-14 | reverse complement strand
GGGTACTGATACGCCCACGTCGAGTCCAGCATGAGCGTGTAGGCGTCGCCGACCGCCTTCCGCACCGCCCGGCACACCTCGATGTCGATCGCCGGGTCCGTCGGCGGGTGGATCTTGTACGCCGTCCACCCCTCCGCCTTGAAGCGCGCCGCCTCCTCCGCGTAGGCCTTGGGCGACTCGAGCACGGCGGAGCTGGCATAGGCCGGCACGCGATCGCGGTAGGAGCCGAGCAGCCGATGGATCGGGAGCCCCGCGACCTTCCCCGCGACGTCCCAGAGCGCCACGTCCACCGCGCCGATCGCGCGGAGCGTGGTCGCGCGGCTCCGCTGGCACATCGCCTGGTAGAGTCGCTCGCGCTCGAGCGGGTCCTGCCCGAGCACCACGGGCTTGAGGGCCTGGATCAGCGACGCGGCGTCGAGATGGGCGCCGCGCATCGCCGAGCCGAGGAACGCGTGGCCCTCGACGGCCGCGTCGGTCTTCACGGTGAGCAACCCGAGCTGGCTCTCCCCACCGAAGCGACCGGTGTGCCGCCCGTACTGCGTCGGCGGAATGCCGCGCCAGGCAAAGAGCGTGAGCGTGACGTCGGTGATCTTCAGGGCCTTCAGCCTCCGCGGATCTCCCGGTCGTGCTCGCCGAGCCGCGGCGCCCGCCGCCGGAGCGGCGGCCGCTCGCCGTCGAACGCGACCGGCAGGCCCATCAGCTCGAGGTCGAGGCCGGGCACCTTCTGGATCATCCCCGTCGCCGCCGTCTGTGGGTGAGCGAGCACCTCGAGGAACGTGTGGATCGGCGCGCACGGCACTCCGGCCTCGTCCAGGAGGTCCACCCACTCGCCCTTGGTGCGCGTCAGCATGATCTTCTGGATCTCCGGGACGAGCGCCGTCTTATGCTTCTGACGGAGCGCGTTCGTCGCAAAGCGGGGGTCGGCCGCCCACTCCGGGCGGCCGAGCGCGACCGCGAGCTTGGCGAAGAGCCGGTCGTTCGCCGCCGCGATGATCACCGGCCCGTTCTTCGTCTCGAAGCCCTCGAAGACGACGAGCCGCGTGCTTCCGGTGCGATGCCGGACGGGCGGGGTGCCCGTGATCCGGTAGCTCGCGAAGTGGTTCGCGAGCCAGGCGAGCCCGGTCTCGAAGAGTGAGGTGTCCACGACCGAGCCGCGCCCCGTCCGCTGCCGCTCGACGAGGGCCGCCAGCACGCCCAGCGCCGCCCACATCCCCGTGCCGGAGTCGAGGACGGACGTCCCCATGCGCATCGGCGGTCCGCCCTCCTCGCCGTTCACCATCATGAGGCCCGCGAACGCCTGTACCATCGGCTCGTAGCCGGGTCGGAGCCGGAGCGGTCCGCTCCGACCAAACGTTCCGAGCGAGCAGTAAACGAGCCGCGGGTGGAGCGAGAGCAGCGTCTCCGGGCCGAGTCCGAGCTCTTCGAGGACCCCCGGGCGCAGATTCTGGACGAGCACGTCGACGCCTTCGAGGTACTCGATGAGCCACGCCACCGCAGCGGAGTCCCGCAGGTCGAGCGTGATGGAGCGCTTGCTCGCGTTGGCGGCGTGGAAGACGGGCGAGAGATCGTCGAGGAACGGCGGGCCCCAGCCCCGCGCGTCGTCGCCGCCCTCGGGCCGCTCGAGCTTTACCACGTCGGCGCCGAGCCGCGCGAGGATCTCGCCGGCGAACGGCCCCGCCAGGTTCTGCGCGATCTCGACGACTTTGACCCCGGCGAGCGGCAGACGCGTCATTGTACCGGGGTCCGCGGGGTCGGGGCCACTCGGCGGGTGGCCTGCCGTAGGCGCGACCCGGCTGCGTTCGGCATAGCGCTCCTCATTCCACCGGCGTCCGCGGCCGCGTCATCGCGACGTGACGGTTGACCAGAGCGCGTCGGCTCCCCACCCGGCGACCTCCCGCCCGAGGGCGCTGGCCCACCAGCCCTCACCGCCGAACTCGGCGCGCCAGGCCCAGAGCCGCCGCGTGACGAACTGGCGGTCATGCTCGTAGGTGAAGCCGAGCGCGCCGTGCACCTGATGCGCGATCGACGCGCTGATCCCCGCCGCCTCGCCCGCCCGCACCTTGGCGACGCCGATCTCGAAGGCGGCATCACCCCGGTCGGCCGCTCGGAACGCATGGGCCGCCGCGATGTCCGCCGCCGCGGCGTGGCCGGCGAGGACCGCGAGGTTCTGCTGGATGGCCTGGTACGCGCCGATCGGCTTGCCGAACTGCCGGCGCTCGGTTGCGTAGCGCGTGGCCGATCGTAAGATCGCGTCCACGCCGCCCGCGATCTGCGCCGCCCGCACGAGCGCGCCGTACTGCCACACCGCGTCGGGCGGCACGCCGACGCCCGCGGGAGCGGCCGCGACGGGCGTCGCGTCGAAGACGAGCGTGTCGCGCGGCTCGCGCGCGAGATTCCGATCGGGCTCGACCCTGAAGGAACCCGCCGCCGCGCGCGCCACCAGCGTGTGACCGTCCACCGCGGCCACGACGACGACGTGGCGGGCCACCGCGCCCCACGGCACGCGGCGAGCGGTGCCGTCGAGTCGGAAGCCACCGGTCGTAGGCTTGACACGCAGGTCGTCGTCGCGCTGGGCGGGAGCCAGCGTCAGCGGGCCCGCCGGCACGTCGAGCCCCGCGCCGGCGAGGAGCCACGCGGCGACGATCGTCTCGGGGAGCGGCAGCGGGACGGCGTGCCGCCCGGCCGCGCTCACGACGACGTGCGCGTCGCCCCAGGTGGAGCCGGCGCCGCCTTGCGCCTCGGGAACGAGCGGCAGCGTGAGCCCGTTCTCCTCGACCGCGGCCCAGAGCGCGGCCGGCCACACGTCCGTCTCGGCCGACTGGCGCAGCTCTCGCGTGACGCGCTCGGTGAAGAGGCGCGCCACGACGTCGGCGAGGATGGCGCGCGCCTCGTTCATTGTACCGGGGCCCGCGAGGCCGGCATCAACCGCAGGTGGCCTGAGAGAGGCACGCTCAGCTCCGTTGTACCGGGGCCCGCGAGGCCGGCATCAACCGCAGGTGGCCTGAGAGAGGTGCGTGTGGCTTCATCTGAGCCCGAGCCCCCGCGCGATGATGCCGCGCAGGATTTCGCGCGTGCCACCGCGGAGCGAGAACGACGGCGCGCGCTGGACGAGGTACCCGAGCGTTTGCTGCAGGTCGGTGCCGGACGCGAGCGTCGGCTCGACGCCGAGCAACGCGTGGACGACCTCGGGGATCTCCTGCTCAAACGTCGTGCCCAGGTCCTTGACGACGGCGGCTTCGAGGTTCGGATTATCGCCGGCCTGGAGCATGCCGGCGACGGAGAGCGACATCTGGCGGAGCGTGACGAGATGCGCGACCAGTCGCCCGACGACCGCGGCGGGGCGCTCGCCCGGCTCCTTCCCGGCCTCGCGGATCAGCTCGACGAGCAGCGCGAGGCTCGACAGATACCGCTCGGGCCCGCTCCGCTCGAGGGCGAGCTCCGTCGTCACCTGCCTCCAGCCCGCGCCCTCCTCGCCCACGCGCATTTCCTCGGGGAGGAAGACGTCCTCGAACACGACCATGTTGAAGTGGTGCGAGCCGGCGAGGTCGATGATGGGATTGATCGTGATGCCCGCGAGCTTGGTGTCGAGCAGGAACTGCGTGAGCCCCTCGTGCTTCTTGGTGGGGTCATGGTGGGTCCGGATGGTGCCGTTGATGCGATAGCCTCCCGGGACGCGCTCGGCCCGCGTGCGGATCGAGGCGAGGTCCGAGCCGGAGTCGGGTTCGCTCATCCCGATCGCGAACGCGAGCTCCCCGCGCGCGATGGCCGGCAGGAATCGCGCGCGCTGGGCCTCGGTGCCGAAGCGGAGGAGCAAGGGGCCCGACTGCCGGTCCGCCACCCAGTGCGCCGAGACGGGCGCCCCGGCGGCGAGCATCTCCTCCAGCACCACGTACCGCTCGAGCGACGAGCGCTCGTGACCACCGTAACGCTCGGGCCACGTCATACCGATCCAGCCGCGGGCGCCGACCTTGCGGCTGAACGCGCGGTCGAACCCACCCCAGGAGTGCGCGCGCCGCGCGGGCGCGCGGTCACCGAGCTCGGCGCGGAGGAAGTCGCGCACCTCCTCGCGGAGGACCCGGGTCTCCGGGGGCAGCTCACCGAGGTCGAAGTGAAACGTCGGCACGGTCGCTAGTCGTACCGCTCGCGCGTGCGCAACTCGACGAAGAGCCCGTGCGCGTCGCGGGGATGGATCCAGGCGATGTCCTTGCCCGGCCGGTGGTCGACGCGGACGCCGTGCGCCTTGAGCTGCTCGACGCTGCCGAGGATGTCTCTGCACTCGAAGCCGACGAGGTAGACGCCCTCGCCGTGCTTCTCGAGGAAGCGCCCGACCGGCTTGGTCGGGTCCGTCGGCTGCAGGAGCTCGATGTGGCCGATCCCCGTCGGCAGGATCGCGTTCTTGAATCCGAATTCCTCGGACTCGCCGCGGCGATGGACCGTCAGCCCGAAGACCTCCGTGAACCGCTCGACCGCGGCGTCGAGGTCCCTCACGACGACCGTCAGCTCCACGATGTCGCCCAGCATGGCGCCCCCTTACGGCGTCGGCGGCGATCATACAGTAGAATCAGGAGCCTCGACAGCGGAACTCCGGGGGGGGACCTCACGACGATGCCGAAGCGCTGGGCCCTGTCGGTGCCGCTCGACGGCTTCACGCTCGCCGAGCACGCCGAGCTCGCGCGCGAGGCCGAGCGGCTCGGGTACACCGACGCGTGGTCGCTCGAGGTGGACGGCGTGGACTGCTTCGCGCCGCTCGCCGTCGTCGGCCTCGCGACGCGCCTGCGCGTCGGCACCGCGATCGCGAACGTCTACACCCGCGGCCCGGCGACGCTCGCCCTCTCGGCGGCGGGGATCGCCGAGATCGCGCCCGGCCGGTTCTGCCTCGGCATCGGCTCGGGCTCCGAGCCCGTCGTCGAGGCGTGGAACGGCGGCGCCTTCGCCCGTCCCGCGACCCGCGTGCGCGAGACGGCGCAGTTCCTCCGCCGGGCGCTCGCGGGCGAGCGCGTCGTCTTCCGCGGCGAGACGTTCGCGGTGGACGGCTTTCGCCTGACCAAACCGCCCGTCGAGCCGGTCCCCATCGACATGGCGGCGCTCCGGCCCGGGATGCTGCGGGTCGCGGGCGAGGTCGGCGACGGCGCGATCCTGAACTGGCTCGCCGCCGACGACGTGCCGAAGTCCGTCGCCGTCGTGCGCGAGGCCGCTGCCCGCGCCGGGCGCGATCCCGGGGCGATCGAGATCACGGCACGCCTCCTCGTCAACGTCGATCCACCGGGGCCCGCGGCGGAGACGGCCGTGCGGCGTCACGTGACCGCCTACCTCAACGTGCCCGTCTACCGGGCGTTCCACGCGTCGCTCGGGCGCGCCGCGGCGCTCGGGCCGATGTGGGACGCGTGGGAGCGCGGCGACCGCAAGGGGGCGGTCGCGGCCGTGCCCGAGAAGGTCATCGACGACCTGATCATCCGCGGCTCGACGGACGAGATCCGCGCTCACGTCCGTCGGTACCTGGCCGCCGGCATCGACACGGCGTTTCTCGCGCTCTCGACCGCCGAGCCGGACCCGGTCCGCAAGCGCGAGATCGTGCTCGGCGCGGTCCGCGCGCTGACTCCCAGTCCACGATGATCGCAGAGGAGATCGGACGATGACGACGGCGAAACTCGACCCGTTCACGACCGCTGGGGGCATGCTGCGCGCGCTCGCCGGCCGTCAGGTCTCGGCGGTCGAGCTGCTCGAGCTCCACGTGGTGCGGATCGCGCGCCACGACGGGACCCTGAACGCCATCGTGACCCGGGACTTCGAGCGCGCGCGCCGCCAGGCCGAGGCCGCCGACACCGCGCGCGCCCGCGGTGAGGAGGGACCCCTCCTCGGGCTACCGATGACGCTGAAGGAGTCGATCAACGTCACGGGTCTCCGCACCACGGTCGGCGTCCCCGAGTGGTCGCGCTTCGTCTCCGACCACGATGCCCCGGCGACGACGCGCGTGCGCAAGGCCGGCGCCGTCGTCGTGGGCAAGACGAACGTGCCGCCCGTCCTCGCCGACTGGCAGGCGGACAATCCGATCTTCGGTCGCACCGTGAACCCGTGGGACCCGGCGCGGACACCGGGCGGGTCCACGGGCGGCGGCGCTGCGGCGCTCGCCGCCGGGCTCACGCCGCTCGAGGTCGGCAGCGACATCGGCGGCTCGATCCGCGTGCCGGCGGCCTTCTGCGGCGTCTACGGTCACAAGCCGAGCGAGACCGCGCTGCCGCGCAGCGGCCAGTTCCCCTACCCACCGATGCCGAACGCCGCCGTCGCGATGGGCGTGCAGGGGCCGCTCGCCCGGAGCGCCGAAGACCTCGAGCTCGCGCTCGACGTCCTCGCCGGCCCCGACACGGGGGAAGATACCGCCTGGCGGCTCGAGCTGCCGGCGGCGCGCCACACGCGGCTCGCCGAGTTCCGGATCGCCGTCCTGCCGCCGATCGACTGGCTCCCGCTGGACGGCGAGATTACAACGTCCCTCGATCGGCTGGCGGCCGGGCTCGCGAGCGCGGGCGCCACGGTCAAGCGCGCCCAGCCCGAGATCCTCGGCGATCTTCGCCGCCACCACGCGCTCTACCGCATGCTCCTCGCCGCGGTGACCTCCGCGCGCCTACCCGAAGAGGAACGGCAGCGACGCGTCGAGATCTGGAAAACCCGCGACGACGAGTTCGGCCAGGCGAGCCTCCGCGGTCTCCGGGCGGGCGCCGCGGAGTACATCGGCTACTTCGGCCAGCGCGAGCAATTCCGGGCCGCCTTCCGTGCCTTCTTCCGCGAGTGGGACGTGCTCCTCGCGCCGATCACGCTCGGGCCCGCGTTCCCCCACGTCCCGAAGCCCTACCCGCCCGACGCCAAGTCGCTGCACGACACCCTCGAGGTCGGCGACCGCAACGTCCTCTACGATCTGCAGCTCGTCTACCCGGGTGTCGCGACGCTCGCCGGCCAGCCCGCCACCGCGTTCCCGCTGGGCCTCACGCGCGCCGGGCTTCCGATCGGGCTTCAGGCGATCGGCCCGTACCTCGAAGACCGCACGCCGATCCGCTTCGCCGGGCTCGTCGCGCGGGAGATCGGGGGGTTCACGCCGCCGCCGCGCTTCGCGTGAGGCCGTGCCTGGCTTTCTTCTGCGGCCGGAATACGGAGTCAGCCCGGCCTACTAGCCCCGGCCACTATCCGGACCAATCCTACTGTCCGGGCCGCTCTAAGTCCGGCGAGGTCCCGCAACTGCCGACGTTCTGACGACCCCGGCGCCGGTCAGCGCCAACGCCTAAGTAGCTACCAAACCAAGGCCCGTGGCGGCCGGGTCGGCTCGGGCCGGAGCCCCGGGCCCGCCTCGGAACCTCCTCCCCTAAATCTATAGGGGGTAAAGATCTCTATGAGATACGTTGGTCTGGGGGGCCCTGCAACCAGGCGAAGTTCCGGGAAAAAGGACGATGAGTCACGACGCAATTCTCAGTGCCGACGCGCCACGCGAGAGCCTGGTGAGCCCTGAGTCGCGACCGGCCCTCGTGGTCGACGACGACCCCGAGGCCCGCCAAGTCCTCAGGGACTTTCTCAGGCTTCGCGGGCTCGCCGTCCTTGAGGCCCAGAACGGCCTGGAGGCGCTGCTGAGTGTGAAGCAGCACCGGCCGGGGGTGGTTGTCCTCGACCTCAACATGCCGCGCCTGGGCGGCCTCGAGGCTCTCAAGCGCATCCGCCCCTTCGACCCGACGATCAGGGTTGCGGTCGTCACGGAGGACCCAGACGCCGCGATTCACCAGCAAGCGCGCGCCCTCGGTGCGACCGTCGTCCTGATCAAGCCCGTCGACCTCGCCCAGCTTGAGACGGCGCTGGGTCTGGCACTCGTCGCCCCACGAGCGAGCGCTCCCGTGCCCGGAACAAGCTCGGAGACGCCCCCGCAGCCGTGCGCTCCTCCGATCGGCGTCGCCGACGACGCCGTGGACGGTGCCGACGTCGACGATCCGGAACCTCCGCCAGGTTTGGAAGAAGATCGCGAGGTGGTCCTGCCGGACGAGAGCCGTCACGGCCGTGGCGAGGGCGAGCCTCCCCGCGGGCTTGCGTGGTTGGTGGGCGCGGTGCGCGCCTTCCTCGGAGCCGGGCCGGCCCGAGAGGGTGAGTCGGACGACGAAAGCCTGCTCCCGCCGGCGCCGGGCGACGGTGACACCTCTCTGGGCACCACGAGTGTCTCTGGACGCCTGCAGGAGGAAGTCGATGAGAGAGCTCCGGGTCAAAGGGCGATGAGCTACTACGGGATTTTGGGGCTCACGACAGAGCCATTTTCAACCAGTCCAGATCCCGCCTTCTTTTACGAGTCGGCCTCGCACAAGGCGGTCCTGAACCGGCTGCAGATCGCCATCAAGTTGAAGCGCGGACTGAGTCTCGTCTTGGGAGATGTCGGGATGGGCAAAACAACGCTCAGCCGGAGGCTCTTCCAGCTCCTGAAGCGGGAGGAGAAGGTCTCCTCCCATCTGATCCTCAATCCCGTCTACGAGACCGAGGCCGAGTTTCTCGCGGCACTCGTGAAGCTCTTCGGGATTGCTCCTGCGTCAGGTCCGCTGCCCGTCGTCAGATCCCTCGAGATCCTCGAGGGATACCTCTTCGAGAAGGGCGTGGAGGACGATCGGACGATCGTGTTGTTGATCGACGAAGCCCAGCGGTTGAGTTCGTCCTTGCTGGAGCTCTTGCGGGCCCTCCTCAACTATGAGACCAACGAATATAAGCTCCTCCAGCTCGTCCTGATGGGGCAGATGGAGCTCCTGCCACGGATCCGAGAGATGAAGAACCTCTGGGACCGCATCAGCCTCAAGTGCGTCATCGATCCGCTCGACGAAGCGGACACCGAGGCGATGATCGCGTTCCGTCTCCGGAAGGCTGGGTACGTCGCGCGCAGGAATCTCTTTACGCCGGACGCCATCCGGGAGATTTACCGGCATACGCAGGGCTCTCCCAGGCGGATCACGACCCTGTGTCACGATGCCTTGGAGCGATTGGTGATATCGGACAGGGACGAAGTCGATGCGGCCATCATCCGCGGGCTGACCAAACGGGTCTTGGCCTGAAACAGTGTTCCCCGCCGTGACGCCAGAAGAACGGCTTCTGAGGCTCATCGAATCGGGAGAAAAAGGCGGGGGGAGGTTCGCGTTCCGGGACGTCAGCGCTTGGGCGCCGTTCTTCTTCCCCTACAAGGAAAAGGCCCGGCGGCTCGTCGCGTCCTGGCTCTCCGGGAGGTTGGCGCCCAGGGAGCTCAACCTCACGCTCATCAACCGTGGCCTCATCGTCCTGCTGGCTCTCGTCGTGGCCGCGATCGCGCTCAATACGCAACGAGTCCGACCCAGCGCGATGGACCTCGTCAGCGAGGCGAGGTCAGCCCGGCCCACGGCCAAGGAGGAGCCGCCGTTGGCGGCTCTGCGGCCCGTGGAAGACTATCTGAGAGAGGTCGACGCGAGGGACCTCTTCAGTCCCGGGGCTCCTCCTGAGCGCAAGAAGCCAGAGGCAAAGGCGGAGCCCGCGAGGCCGGCGGAGCCAACGAAACCGCCGCCCGAGCCGACGGCTCTCGAGATCTTGCGGGAGCGGGCGAAGACCCTGAAGTTGGTGGGCATCGCGTGGGGACGCGTCCCGATCGCTATGATCGAAGACACGGCCAAGCGGGAAACCTCGTTCCTCAAAGAGCGGGAGTCCATCAACCAGATTCGGATCAAAGCCATCTTCCGGGATCGAGTGGTCCTGAGCTATGGAAATGCGGAATACGATCTTTTCTAGACGGACCGTGGTCAGCTTCGCGCTTGCCGGGCTGGTGACAGCGTCGCTCCCGCTCACGTCCGAGTCCGAGCCAGCTCCAGGCGAGACCGGTGCCCAACCGGCCATCAAAGTCCTCACCAACCCTCCGGCCGGTGCCGAGTCGCAGAGGCTTGCCGGTCCGCCGAAGCCGGCGCCCCTGCCAGGTCTGTCCAAAAAGATCTCGCTGGACCTGCGGCAAATGGACACCCTGGCGGTGCTCAAATTTCTCGCCGAGCAGGGGGACTTCAACATCGTGCCCGGAAAGAACGTCGGGGGCCGGGTCACGCTCGCCGTAAAGGACATCACCATCCAGGATGCCCTGGACATCATCGCGCTCACCAACGAGCTGGCCTACGTGGTGCAAAGCCGCGTCATCCACGTGATGACCGAGGCGGATTACCAACGGCTCTTTGGCGGCGTGTTTGCCGATCAGCGTGAGGTCAAGACGGTCTATCTCCAGTATGCCGACGCGACCGCCGTGGCGACCGTGCTCGGAAACGTGAAGTCCGCAGTGGGACGGATCGTGGCCGATCCCCAGACCCGGACGATCATCCTGATCGACGTGCCGGAGAAGGTCGGCCAGATGGTCGCGGCGGCCGAGGGGATGGATCGGGCGGCCCAGCTACAAACCCACGCCTTCGAGTTGCGGTACGGCAAAGCGGCGGACATCAAGCCCGAGGTGGAAAAGGCCCTCACGCCCAAGCTCGGAGCAGTCCGGCTGGACAAGCGAACGAACACGCTGGTCGTGACCGACTTGGCTCCCCAGATGCAAGAAATCCGGCGGGTCATCAGCGCGTTTGATCGGAAGACCCGGGAGGTCGTCATCCAGGCGAGGATCATGGAGGTCCGCCTGAGCGATCAATTGCAGGTCGGGGTCGACTGGGAGGCGCTCTTCAAGACTGTCGTGGACGTGCACGTGACGCAGTTCTTTCCCATCGTGCCGCCGCCCAGCGCGTCCGGCAAGCTGATCCTCGGGACGTTCGCGTCGGATAAGTTCCGGGCGGTGCTGGAGCTCCTCCAATCCGTCGGCAAAACAAATATCCTCTCCACGCCGCAGATCGCGGTGGTGGAAAACGAGGAGGCAAAAATCCTCGTGGGGACCCGGGAGGCCTACGTCACCTCTGCCGTGACCCAGACCACGAGCGCCTCCACCACCGCCGAACAAGTCACGTTCATCGATGTGGGCCTCCAGCTCAAGGTGCTCCCCACCATCAACGAAGAGGGCTTCGTCAGCATGAAGATCAAGCCGGAGGTCAGCTCGGTGAGTCGTTCCCTCACCACGGCGGCGGGCAACAGTATTCCCATCGTCGATACCTCCAGCGCCGAGACCACCGTGATGGTCAAAGACGGCACCACCCTCGTCATCGCCGGGCTCATGAAAGATGAGAAGATCGGCGCCGAGAAAAAGCTTCCGGTCTTGGGGGACATTCCCTTCCTGGGAGCCCTCTTCCGATCCAGGGACGACCGAAGGGCGAAGACCGAGCTCATTTTCTTCCTCACTCCGACGATCATCTCCGGCGTGGAATCCGTCGGCGTGACCGGGACCGGAACGCGAAAACAAGAGGAAAAGCAAGAAGAGAAGAAAGAAGAGAAGGACGGGACAAAGGAAGAATGACCGACGACGGCATGATCGAAGACGGCCTGACCCAAGCCGGCCTGACCGACGGCGGCATGACCGCACCGAAACCAAGAAAGGTCAGGTGGGCGGTCCTGATCGGTGCGGTCGCCCTCGGCCTGCTCGTCAGTGGTGGGGTGATCGCCTACTCCACCTACACAAACCTCGACCTCACGGTCCGGGGGCTTCAAACGGCCTATACCGGCGAGCAGGCGACGGCCAAGAAGCTCGCCCGGAAGGCGGAGGAGTTGTCAAAAGCCCTGGAGCAGGCGCAGGCCCGGGTGAAGGCCCTGGAGGAAAACCAGAAGGCGTCGGAGGAGGAGCGGGGCAAGCTGGAGGCCAAGAACACGAAGCTCGACACGGCGTCTCGGGAGCTGCAAACGGTCTATGCGGCCGAGCAGGCCACGGCCAGGAGGCTCGCCCAGAAGGTCGAGGAGCTGTCCAAGACCCTGGAAGAAACCTACGCCCGAGCGAGAACTCTAGAGACCGGCCAGAAGGTCGTGGAGCAGCAAAAGAGCGCGCTGGAGGCGAGGAGCGCGAATCTCGAGACGAGCCTTCAGAGGCTGCAAACGGCCTATGCGGCCGAGCAGGACACGACCAAGAAGGTCACCCAGAAGGCCGAGGAGTTGTCGAAAGCGCTGGAGCTGGCAAACTTGCGGTTGAAGGCCCGGGAGGAGAAGGCGCCTGATCTGGCCGTGTTGAACTATGCGCTGGGCACGAACTATAGCAAGGTGGGAATGAACGAGGAGGCGCGGAACGCGTTTCAAACGGCGCTGAAATTCGATCCGAATTTCGCGGAGGCGCATTTCGAGTTAGGCCGGCTTTACCTCGGGCATTTTGATGATAAGCGGTCCGCGGTCCCCCACCTTCGACGGTACCTCCAGCTCAAGCCCGCGGCGACGGAATCCGAGCGGGTCAGGGGATGGTTGATGAGGGTTGAGAAGGAGCTCGACGCCGAGAAGGAACGGAAGGACTGGGGGAAAACGGACATCCGCCGTGGACTCCAGAGGATTTTCGAGTAGCCCCCGTGACGACAAGGAGGGTCCCGATGGCTCGAGTGAGGCGTGTCCTCCCGATCGCGCAGGCCGTGGCTGGCGTCGCGGCCATCGCATGGCTGGCGGTGATGGCGAACGCACAGCCCGAAATTCAAGATGTGACCCTCAAGCTCGGTGGGCAATCCTGTGACGCGTACATCGTGAAGGTGGAATCCGCGCTGCTCCGTCTTCGAGGCGTCGCGACGGTGGACATCGAGGCGAGAAAAGGCTACGTGATCGTGGGCTACGATGCCTCCAAGGTCTCCATCCCACAGATTCTGCAGACGGTGGCCAACCAGAAGGGCAAAGACTGGTTCTGTACCGCCCAGCTGGCGAGCGGTCAGCGATAAATGAGCCCGCGAAGGATGCGACAAAGCGCGTCTAGCACGCGACCAGCGTAGCACGGCTGAGATCCGGCCCTATGGGGGCCTGACGAAGATCGTTGGGCGGGCGGCGTGTTCAGCGCTTCGATCCTGCGCGATTCCTCAGCGCCGCGCTCGGAGCGGGTTCTCCCACCGCAATGCCGGGAAGCGGGCGAAGTCGCCGTCGGTGGAGCACAGCGTCAGGCCGTGTTCGATGGCCAGGGCAGCCAGGTGCGCGTCGGGGACGAGGTTCGCGCTCCCGGCGGTCTGGTCCAAGAGCCCAGCGAAGGTCTCTCGGTGGCGCTCGGTCGGCATCGGAATCCAGACCGGGTCCTGATCGAGCCAATCCTCGACCTGCCGCCAGGCGGCACCGAGGGGCTCAGGGCGCTCGAAGACTCGCGGATTAGACATGATGCGCAGAAACGCCAGCAGACTCGGCCACGGCAGGCCCACGTGCGTCGTCCCGCTCAGCTGGCGATCGAGCCACGCTCGAGCCGCTGCGTGTTGGGGAAGCGTGGCGGCACGAGCGTAGACGAGTAGGTTCGCATCGACGAGGATCACTTGAACGTCTCGCCCTCGGCGACGGCGAGAACCTCGGCGATGTTGTCGAGGCTCCCGATCAGGCAGCGGCCGACCTCGACCGCGGGGGTGCGATAGGCGACCCGGCGCTTGCGGACGGTCGTTTGCGAAAGTCCCATCCGCAGCGCTTCGTTAACGAGCCTCTTCAGCGGTTTCTTGGTCCGGGCCCGCTCCCGTCGTAGAAGCGCGGCGACGTCGTCATCGAGCGTGAGGGTGGTTCGCACGCATCAGAGCATAGAGTATGTGATGCCTTGATGCAACCGGCGGCGCCATTGTGAAAGGTGTTCGAGGCCTCAGGGAGACCGGGTAGGAGTCTTGGGTTTCGGCTTCGGAGCAGAGGGCTCCTTTGGAGGATCGGATCCGTTTCGAGAAGGGACGGTTCACCTCTCCGTTTTTTTCTTCGGTGAGGGTGTAATTGGACGTGGGAAACCCCTTCGGTTGAAAGAGCGGAGAGGTGAACCGTCCCTTCTCGAAACGGATCCGATCCTCGGACGGGGTCTTGGCAGCGGTGTTCGTCAGCTTGATCTGCCACTGAGTTCCGTCCAAGGGTGACGCGGCCAGAGCGACGCTGGCCAGCACGAAAAGGGCGACCAGTCCCATGAATCCCGATATGCCGCGCATCGAATCCCTCCGTTCCTGATCGGCCTGCCGACTTACTTCTCACAATAACGGCCGCGCCCACGTGCTGGTAGCTTTTTATCCGCCGCGGCTTGTTTCTCCCCTGCAACCCGGGGCTTGCTCGATCAGATCAGTCTATAAAATGCGCTCTAAGTCAATATGTTAGAGCCCAGAGAGCCTTTGGCAGAGGCCTTGCGATACCCCTCAGCAGCGAGAAGGGTCGGCTGCCCGAAAGGGGGCAGGGTTTTGCGTACTCCGAGGGGAACAGGGCATGCGAATGGCGAGGGAACGGTCTCACAGCGGCAACGTGCACGGGAGGCCTGGTAGCCGGGCGCTCCTGCTCGGCGGCGTCGCCTTCGCGCTTGCCCTCGCTGGAATCGTCTCGGTCACGTTAGCCAACCACTCGACGACGACCTGGGACTTCGGCTCGGGACCGAGCTACACGTACGACCAGAACAAGATCGAGGTCGTGGGCGGTGTCGCCCATCTCAAAAAGTCCTTCACCGTCACCCACAGCACGCAGGCCGACTTCAACGGGAGCGGAGGCAACACCGGGACCTACACCGGCACAGCGTACAACACCAACGCCCCGGCGGCCGGGGTCAAGCTGAACACCCCCCCGACCGCCGGGACCTACACCTCTCCGGTGATCGATGCCGGCGTGGCGACGACCACCTGGAAGACCCTCAGCCACGTCCGCGACCTCCAGCAGGCGGCGCCACCGGCCACCTTTGGGGCCAAAACGTCTGTCGGAACGCAGTCGGCCGTCAACGAGATCAACGCCGCAGACTTCAACCGAGACGGCGCCGTGGATATCGTGGCGACGAGCATATCTGGCTCGAGGGACGTCTTCATATATCAGAGCAACGCCGGGAATCCTCCCACCTTCACCCAGATCAAAGTCACTGATGATGGTACCGCGCCCTGCGCGACGGGGGTCGACGCCGCCCTGACCTCGGTGGCCACGGCCCGCTACGGCATCGGAGACCTTGATAATGACCTGGCTCCGGATCTCGTGGAACCCGGCCAGCAGACCCTCAACACAAAACCGCTCTATCTCTCTGTCAATCCGTTAGCCGCTCCGGGAGGGACTCCCCAATGTTGGGCAAGGTGGCTCGCCAACGGGCATCTCTGGGAGGACATCCGGATCGCCAACGTCAATGGGGACACGTACACGAGCACAGATCCCTATAAGAACGGCCAGCCGATCCTGGACATCGTCGCGGCGGAGTCCACGATCGGGACCGGAGCGTCGAGCTCCCCCAGTGGTGGCGTCTTCTGGTTGCGGAACGACGGTACGGTCTCCCCCGATGTCCCCGTGTTCGGCACACGGTCCATTGATGCCTGCACCCTGGGCTCGGCGTCGACCACCGGTCCGACGACGGTGGCCGCCGGCGACCTGAACAACGACGGCGTGATCGACGTCGTGGCCGGCTGGCCGTTCACCACAGCGGCCTGCACCAAGCCCGACGGCTCCACGCGCGCGTTGACGACGCCGCGAGTGATGGGCTATCTGAGCGGTGGAGGCGATCCGCCGACCTGGACCTCCTTCACGGTCGCCACGATCCCCACTGGCGGGTCGTCGGACTACTCGAACGACCTCTGGGTGGCGGACGTCGACGGTGACGGCTTCGCCGACATCATCCACGCGAGCAAGACGGCCAACACCATCACGTGGTACAAGAACCCCTGCACCGCCACCCCCTGCACGCCCACGACTGG
>WNFQ01001785.1_pt1 | contig 15715 bp, 17 predicted proteins | sample 5400171 | NCBI WGS metagenome assembly WNFQ01 (sample SAMN13153356, study PRJNA577476) | soil metagenome | isolation source: 20 cm soil under Madrone tree | place: USA:California | collected 2016-06-14 | reverse complement strand
TTACCATCGCCAGCAAAGCCCGCTTGATAGGTTGTCCTTCCGGTTCCCAATACAAATAAATCTGAATCTCACCTTCGCGCTTTAGATAGCGCAAGAGATTTTGAAAAGCCTGTTCGGGGTCGGGAAGATGATGCAGCACGCCGATCGAGTAAATGAAATCGAAGCTCTCCAGTGCGAACGGGGGCCGGTGTAGATCGGCCTGAACCACTTGCACTTCACCCACCTGTTCGGTATTGCGCCGGGCCACTTCGACCGCCGGCCCCAGATCGATGGCCCAAACTTCGGCGCCGTATTTGGCCGCGTAATACGCGAACCGGCCGTTGCCGCAGCCGGCATCCAGAACCTTCTTGCCGCGAAAAAAATCGGGACCGTGTGGTTGCATGTAATCAAGAAAGCTCTGATTCCACTCTTTGTACATCTCGGGAAACCGGGTCCACTCAAAGCCAAAACTCCGCGCCGTCTTCACCTGAGGCTCTTCGTTGCCGGACGTCGCTTTATTCTCGAGCAGCGCTTCGCGCAAAGGAGAAAGCAACAAACGCGGAACGTCTCTGACAATCGGAAACTGCTCTCCGCAAACCGCACATTCAAGGCCGAGGTTGCCGTGATTCGCAGGCTGATCGTTTTTGCGCAGCGTCGCCCGACAGGCAGGGCAGCGCAGCGTTTCCAGCAATTTGTCTAACGAGAGTGACATACAGCCTGGTCTTTTGAATCGTCTTACATATTCGTTTAGAGTCGGCTACTGCCCGACTTCTTACGTAGATCCGGCGGGCAGTAGCCCGCGGCTAAACCAATTCATCGCAGGCTCAGCCTGATTAATTATCCAACACCTCACGGTACAAACGGGCATATCGCTCCGCGCCGATTCTTCGAACATCAAATAATCTCTCCGCCACCTCACGCGTTCGCGCACGAGTTTGCTCCGGGTGACCAGCTAAATCTTCGACGACGGCCGCGGCTTTAGCGTAATCGGCTTCATCAAAATTACTAACCAGCGCGCCAACCTCTTCACGAGTAATCAGGATATCCGAATCGCCAACGCCGGCGTTAATAATCAAGGGCAGCCCACAACCGAGGTATTCCGCGTACTTGGTCGGCGACGAAGCCAGTTTCGAGAAGCATGGTTTGATAAATGCCACGCCGGCGTCCCCGGCCGACAGATACGAAGGCACGTCACGCGATGTCGCTGCCAACACAGTGTAGTCTGATTCGCCAAACCCGCGTGCCTTCATCAGATCGTGCACTCGCTTGTGCCGCGACGGCGTCAACCAAAGGAAGTGCGCATTGTTCTTTTGCTTTTGCATCGTCACAAAAAAGTCCGCCATGCTCTCGGTCAGGTACCAACCATCAATCGATCCACTGTAAATCAGGACGAAGCGATCTTGGAGCGCGAGCTCATTTCGCCGCCGGCTGCGCTGCTCCTGACTAAAACTGAACAATTCCAGGTCTGCACAGCTAGGTATCACCTCATGAGCCACTTCCCGATCTCGCAAACTGTCCCATTGTTTAATCACGGGCCAGATTTTTTCAGTCAGGGTCACGACGCCATCGGCGGCGGCGAGCGCGCGGCCTTCCATCGACTTGGTGAGCCGATAGGCAACGGAATCTTTGCGCCAATGACCAGCGTCGGCGTATTCATCGGCCATCAGGCCGCGCACATCGAAGATCATTTTCACGCCAAAACGTCGCTTTAGCCGTAGCGCAACCGTGGCCGGGATGTGGCTGCGAGCATGGACCATTTCAATCTTTTTGCTCCGCACCAGCCGGCTTGCATACCTGGCTCCCGCCCACACGTCATACAAGGTCGCCGGCAACGAAGGCGTCTGGTGGTAGCGCAGCCAGTGCCAATCAATCTCACTTTGGGCTAACTCGCTCTGCAACGCTGAGCATTGCGCGATGCCCTGGGGAGTGAAAGCATGCGGCCGTTCAAAACTAAGCAGAGTGAATCGAACTCCGGCGCGGCTCAGTTCCTTCAAATAGGGAATGACCTGGCTCTGCCCCAACGGATCGAGCATTCCGTTGTACGAAACAAACAGAACTCTTCTATCTTCAATAGACAATGCGATCCAACCTTACACACTTTTCTCGCGGGTCTGGAAGTATGGTCTGAAGACGCCTGGTAAGCTTCATTCAGGTTGGCCGCCACTTCTCGTGCGCATGTGATCGGTAATCTGCCCGGCTTCGCGACGTTTCAATAACGCCACGATCCAGCCTGAGAAAGTCGCCAGATCGAGGGACAGCGTAATCACCAGCACATAGGCAAAGCGTACTGGATTCAGCACCCAAGGCAGAGAGCGCCCTTCGCGGCGCTGCCAAATCTTACTGGCTACGCGGGCCACCAATCCGGCCAGCGGGGCCAGCAGCCACCATCCGCTCTGCCACACTGCCAGGATAAAGAACGGCAGTCCGAGCAGATACAAGCGAGCGACGCCATAATGCCAGTATCGCTGTCGCGCGACCCAGACATTGACGCACGAATAGACAAAAAAACGGCGCACTGTGCTGCCCAGAGTAGGCCTCATTTCCCAATGCACAGTGGCCTTGGGCGCCCACTTGAATTTAAAGCCCTGCCGCTCTACCTCTTCGAAAAAGATCAGATCCTCGGCGGCGCGCAGGTCCGGAAAACCGCCCGCCGCATGCCAGACATCCTTCCTCACCAACGAAGATGCGATGAAGGGTCCGCGCACGGCTCCGTTTTCCCGAAGTGTCTTGTTGGGAAGATACGCGACCGAAGCGCACTGCTTAAAGAACGTGTCTGCGATGGGCTCGAAGTTACCACAAACGATTCCCGTCTCGGGATCAGTGTTCGCCACTTCGATCAACTGTTCCAGCCAGTCCGGCTCCAGCCGGTTACCAGCGTCGGTGAAAGCAACCCACGAAAACATGGCGTTGGCCACCCCGATATTTCGGCCCTGGCCCGGCAAGGCTTTGCGTGCCGGAATTAAACGGAAGGTAGCGTCTTGTTCACAGGCGTGGCGCAGAATTTCAAGCGTGCCGTCGCGGCTTCCGCCGTCAACAAAAATCACTTCATCAGGTTTTCTGGATTGGCCCCGAACACTCTGAATCAAATATTCAACGGTGCTCGCTTCATCTCGCAGTGGAATTACGAGCGAGACCTGGGTCACCGTCGCGCGAGGTCTCGCGGCGGGACCATGGTCAATCATTTGTCCCGGCAGAGTCATTAATGCTGATGCCTTAAGTTCCCGCAGAATCCTATTTCCCACTTCGCCTTCGGCGGCTGATCCACGAGATCGCTCCCGATACTCTTACGGCAAAGGCGGCCTCGTCATCATCGTCACCAACCAGCGTCCGGCGCAAGGTGAAAACATTCGCCGCGGCGTCGTTAGCTCCATCGTCAGTGGTGAGGGCGCAACTATAACCCATGGCCCGGGCCTGCTCAGCCACCACTGCCGAGTAATCACCATAAGGGTAAGCCAGGGCAAAGTCGCTCAGCTCCAGACGCGACGCAATCGCCGCCTGTGAATTGAGCATTTCCTGCCGGCACTCTTCGGCCGGGAGCGTTGCTAACTTGCGATGCGAGCAGGTGTGAGAACCAAACTCGAAGCCGCCATCTTCAATCAGGTAACGCGCCTCAGCCCAGGAGAGAAAAGTTTCGTCATCACCAGAGACCCATTCGCCGCTGGAAGAGGTCGCCTGATCGTCTCGCACCCGGTCGGTGATCAGAAAAATCGCAGCGGGAAAATTTTTGTCGGCCAGAGAAGGCGCAGCCGCCGTAAGAAAATTCCGGTACCCGTCGTCAAAGGTGAGAATTACTGAGTAGAGGGGCAGCGCCTGTTTGGCGCGGCTGGCATTCACGAACTCGCGCAGCGAGATAACCCGATAGTGCCGCTGTAAATGGCGCAGGTGATTCCGGAAGCGATCCACGCGCACGTGCAGCCCGTGATGGTCGCTCGGACTTCGCTCTGCGCGCCCGGTGACTCCGTGGTAGCAGAGAATCATCAACCGCTTCCGGTTCCACCAGGCAGCCACCCGCACAGTTCCTGTCCGATACAGTAAAGCAAACAACAGCTTCTTCATTTCAGTTATCAGCCGGCTGGCTTGCGGTAGCGGCCAATGTAACCATGTGCCAGAAAGGACGGCAAGGCGGCGCGAGTTTCATACATTCGCTCCCAGGGAATGTTGAGACGCATGCACAATTGCGGAGCAAGGCGGGTCAGCGGATAGGGCAGCGGCGTGAAGTGATACTGCGCGCCGCCGTCAAATATCAGCCCAGCCCGGCGGGCAGCTTCGTCCAACTCGCCCGGCTGAAGACGCAACCGGGGCAGAGTGTCCGCGCTGCCTGCTCCCAGCATTCGCGCGAGCGCTCGCACTGCAGCAGTTGCGGCGATCATCACGCGATCGATATGCGAGCGCTTCGGCACAGTGATAATTGCAATGCCGCCCGGACGCAAAATGCGAGCTACTTCAGCCAGCGCCAGATGCGGCGTCTCGAGATATTCGATCACGGCCATGCAAATTACCTGATCGTAGGAGGCGTCAGGCAGACCAAGAGCTTCGATACTGCCTTCCTGAAAACTCACTCCGGGTTGATCGGCAAAACGCTCGCGACCCTCGCGCAGCATCTCCGGCGAGAGATCGATACCATCGAACGTACCCCCACGCTCCAGCACGGCCTCTGTCATCACGCCCGGCCCGCAGCCAATATCCGCTACCCGTCCCAGATTCTCCGGCAGCAGGGCCAGGACGCGGCTGCGCCGCACGTGAAAGTGATAGGTTGAGCCATCCGCAACCGTGTAAAGACGAGACCAATCTCTCGTCGAAGACATTCGATCAAAATGCGCAACCACTGCGCCGGAAGTTGTTACTGCTTTCACCACAGAAACTCCTGCCTTCATTAGACGAATGTTCTCAGTCTGCGATCATGTCTGTACGCGAAAGTCGTCCAAGGCCTGCGGCTGATCGTTGCGGCAGATAATGTTCAGCGGCACCTGGCCATAGAAAGACGCCCACATGGTAAAGGTGCTGGGAGGCCCGATCAAATAGTCACAGCGCGCAAAGCCGTACATGTCCTCTATTAAATCGCCGGTCCCAAACGTGACTTTGAATCTGGAAAACAGTTTGGGGTCCTGCGGCCAATCCGAGCATATCAAAAACGACACCCGCTTCCCGGGGAACAGCTCGACCAATTCATCCATCATCTCGCCGTAGCGCTGCGCCGTATAAAAGTATTTGCGCGTGTTCGCGAAATGGATAATGCCGTGCCGCACGTGAACGCCAACCAGGACGTCTGAATCCTGGCGCGCGCGTGTGATTAGCTCGTCTATGTTTTGCTGGTTACGCTCATGCGGGCGAAAAAACTCTCTGACAGTACCCGAGTGCTTCTCCATGGCCCGGGAATCGCGAAACAACCAGCCGAGCAGCAGCACCCCCTGTCGCGGTTTGAGCCCCGCGAGGAACTCCGGATCACCAAGATCGAATTCCGTATGCCAGTCTCGCAAAGTGATCTGGCGCACCGGTGGCAAGTCCAGCTTTAGCTTGCCCAGGATGCGGCCGATTCCATGAAAAAACCTGTAGACCAGTTTTCGCCGCCACGCCGTAGCACCAAGTCGGGATTGCCGGGCGGGAAACCGGCACAGCAGATCACCGCGCGTCGAAGGGAACAGATCCGCATACTCGTCCAGCGCGGGGTTCGCCACACTCAAGTTGCTTTCAATGGCCCGGGCGATGACATGGGAGTAGACAAACAAAATGTTTCCCAGTTGTCCCGGCTTGCTGGCAACTATGATCATAGACTCGAGTTAGAGATCCAGAGCATCGAGCTCCTGATCTCATTCGTCTCCGCATCCTGGATTTCACCCGCCGTTTGACACCGCGTAGATATCACCAAATTGCTCGTGTTCGCGAATTTGCGGCAGGACAGACCTCACAAAGGTCGCACAATCAACGTTGTCTTTCAGAACCAGCTCCAGGTTCTCACCCAGACAGTAATTAAACCGATATCGGTCTGTGATCTGGTTCATCCGGCGCACACACTTTTCAGTTTCGTCCAACAGTCCGGGAGTGTGCTCGAACGTGACCCATGGCACCGGTTGACTCAAACCGTTGAGGACACTCAACTCAAAACCTTCGACATCGATTTTGATAAGTTGCGGAAGACCGTACAAAGCGATCATTTGATCGAGAGACTTTGTCTTAACCAACATCGGCCCCTTCCACTGATAATCTTTGAACATGCCCTGACTTACGGTGTTGATGAACTTGCGCGACATCGAGGTCAAAGTGTGTGAACTGCCCTCGTAAATCTCGGTCTCTCCTTCACCGTCGCTGAGAGCGATTGGCTCGATCGCGACATTGCGGCGAAACGAAAAGCGCGATTTGAGATGCCTGACGCAATGAGGCTGAGGTTCAAAGGCAACGACTTTCCGGGATAGCTGAGAAAAAATATCCGCGCGCTGGCCGATATTAGCGCCCACGTCGAAAACCAGGTCATCGGGACCGATGATGGTCGCGTAGAAAGCTTTCTGAGCTATGTTTCGTTGGTCGTGACGGAACCTGAAAGCGTTGATCTTGTAGTAAAGACCAACGTTAAGCAGCAGGTCCTTTAGCAACTTCTTCATTATTGAAAGCTGAGGTGATTTGAGCCGCGGGAGACCGAGTAAGGCCGCGATATTTACAACCTCGCCGGTCACTGACCCATCGCGAATGAAACGATGCTTATGCCACCGCAGCCGGCACGGACTTCCGTCCAAGTTCACCGGCAATCCAGTGATAAGTTTTCGCCAGGCCATCTTCGAGCGAAATTTGCGGCTCCCATTTCAGCACCTCGCGCAGACGTGAGTTGTCACTGTTGCGGCCACGCACGCCCTGCGGCTTGGTCACGTCGTAACGCTTGCCAATCCGTTTTCCCGAGATCTTCGCGACGATGTCCACCAACTCGTTGATCGAGATCATTCGGTCCTGTCCCAGATTGATCGGATCTCGATGATCGCTTTGCATCAGCCGGTAAATACCCTCGACACAGTCGTCGATATAGCAATACGATCGCGTCTGTCCGCCGTCTCCCCAGACTTCAATATCGTCACCATCGTTGGCCAGGGCGATCTTGCGACAAATCGCCGCGGGCGATTTTTCGCGGCCGCCATCGTACGTTCCCAATGGGCCAAAGATGTTATGGAACCGCACCACGCGCGTGTCCAAACCAAAATCCTCAGTGTAGTGCCGGCAGACGCGCTCCATGTAGAGCTTCTCCCAGCCGTAACCATCTTCGGCCTCGGCGGGATAAGCGTCCTCTTCTTTCAAAGGAGTGACATCGGCGTCTTTCTGTTTGTAACCGGGATAGATGCACGCGCTGGAAGTGTAGAAGTAACGCTTAACACCGTTCTGTCTCGCCGCCTCGATCGAGTGCAGGTTCATGAGCGAGCTGTCGCGAACGATCTCGGCCTTGTGGCTCTCGATGAAACCGATGCCGCCCATGTTCGCGGCCAGGCCATAGACCTGCTCCACGCCGCTGGTGGCTTGCAGGCAGCTTTCCCACTTCGTCAAATCGAGCAACTCGAATTCATGCGCACACGTCGGCTCGTACTCGGGCTCTTTAATGTCCACACCGCGGACCCAATAGCCGCGATTGACTAGATATTTTGTGAGATGGTGGCCGATGAAACCACCGGCGCCGGTAACCAGTACCCTAGCTTGTTCTGCCATAGTCGTCGTTTCTTCCTTGTGAAAAAAAGTGATTTGGTTTGAGAGGTAATTTAAGCTGGGAAGCGGGAGAAAAGCAACCAGGGGCAAGTCGGAGCGGCTTCGCCGCCTGATGTGCGGAAAGGGCGGCGCTCAACGCGAGCATAGGTGTGGAAAATTAGCTTGCTACTACTTAACTCGATAAAATCGACAGTCCCGAACCCTACAATCATTCTCTCCACGCTAAATTGAAATAGACTTTCTAGGTCGGAGTTTCTGATATTGCCGAGAAGACTCGCGATTCAACTGCGCCGGGCTGGTCACGAGGCAATTCATACTCTCGATCCACCCCTCGGTAATCAAACACCCGACGTGGTTATCAACGAACTCTCCGTCGCGGAACAGTACGTTGTTGTGATTAAGGATTCGGGGTTCGTCGAATCGTTTGTTCTTCACGGCCCAAGAGAAACGATTCGACGAAATCCGCGTCTTTCGTTACGACGATGTATTGTTCTTTAATGGAGAGTTCGTTGATGACCCGATCCGTAGTGCGATTGCCGTCAGGAAGGTCAAGGGTGTGAATCGCTTCAAGTCCTGCTTGTCGGAACTGAGCAGCCAGCCGTCGTGGAAGCTGAGCGTCAATGAGGAACTTCATGCCGATACTGGCTCGATGCGCTTAACCTGGCTCAGTCGCCTCGCGAAATCCAGCGCGGCCAGAATATCTTCTCGCTCCAGATCTTCATAGTCGGCAAGGATCTGGTCGGTGGTCATTCCTGAACTAAGCAATTCCAAGATCGTCTCGACTGGATATCGCAGCCCGCGAATGGTTGGCTTGCCGTGGCAAATCTCCGGGTCAATCGTTATTCGGTTAGCGAGATTCATGGATCACCCTTTGAGTTGAATTCTATCACATCAGGTCGGACGATCAATCCAACTTAAACTCGCTCCGCCAATCCGCATCTTCGACAAACTCCGGCTGGTCTTTCTTGTCCAGCACGCAGGTCTCGAGCACCAGATAGTCCATCTCAGTCCGCATAAAACATCGATAGCTGTCTTCCGGCGTACACACGATTGGTTCGCCGCGCACATTGAAACTGGTGTTGACGATGATCGGGCAGCCGGTCCTTTGGCGGAAGGCTTCGATAATGTCCCAGTAGATCGGATTCGTTTCGCGCCTGACGGTTTGAATCCGCGCTGAGTAGTCGACATGCGTGACCGCAGGTATCTCAGACCGCTTGATGTTTAGTTTGCTGATTCCGAAAAGTCCTTTTTCTTCTTCACTCATTTCGCGACGACGTGACGCCACGACATCGGCAACCAGCATCATGTAGGGACTGTCATAATCGAGATCGAACCATTGGTCAACATGCTCGCGTAAGACGCTGGGCGCAAACGGCCGGAAACTTTCACGATACTTGATCTTCAAATTCATCACCGACTGCATCTCTGTAGAACGCGGGTCGCCAATGATGCTGCGGGCTCCCAAAGCCCGCGGCCCAAACTCCATTCGGCCCTGATGCAAACCAATGATCTTTCCTTCGGATAGAAGTTGCGCCACGATCTCGGGCAGTTGTTCACGCGAGAAGTTTTTGTAAGGAAGATTTTTTGACTGAAGAAAGACTTCGATCTCGGCAACGGAGTTTCGCGGTCCCAGGTACGAGCCATTCATCCCATCGGTGTAGCTCGGCAACGTTGTGGCACGCGCATCTTGCGCGTGATTCACGGGCGGGACGCCCGTGCCACCCACCCACGTTCCTGCTTTCTCTGCGCTGGTCCTGGGCTTTCCCAAATACCGGTGCCAGATCGCCAGCGCAATTCCGAGCGCGCCGCCTGCGTCGCCCGCGGCTGGTTGAATCCAGATGTCATCGAACGGACCTTCTCTTAAGAGCCGGCCGTTGGCCACGCAATTCAAAGCTACCCCACCCGCCAGGCACAATTTCTTCATCCCGGTTTCTTTGTGCGCGTGTGCGGCCATTTTGAGCATTGCTTCTTCGGTGATGACCTGAATGCTGCGCGCCAGGTCCATCTCCCGCTGGGTAATTTTCGATTCAGACCGGCGCGGCGGACCATCAAACATTCGATCGAACGCGCGATTGGTCATCCGCAAACCCTGCGAATAGCTGAAGTACTCGTGGTTCATCCGGATGCTGCCGTCGTCACGGACCTCGGCCAGCTTGTCTTTGATCAGCGCGACGTATTTTGGGTCACCGTACGGCGCCAGGCCCATGACTTTGTACTCGCCGCTATTGACCTTGAATCCGGTGTAATAGGTAAACGCGCTGTAAAGCAACCCGAGGCTATCGGGAAAGCGCAATTCTTTGAGCAGAGTGATCTCGTTCCCTTTACCTATGCCAATCGAGCTGGTAGCCCATTCGCCCACGCCGTCAATCGTCAAGATCGCAGCTTCCTCGAATGGCGAAGGATAGAAAGCGCTGGCGGCATGACTTTCGTGGTGGTCTCCGAACAGAAGTTTCCACACAAACTTCTTGCCGGCTCTCTTCGCGGCCCGCTCGTCATCGATGCCGTTGGCCCTGGCCATCTCAGTCCGGATCAGATCCGGCATCCACAGCTTCTCTTTCATCCACAGCGGCATCGACTTGAGAAACGATCGAAATCCCGCGGGCGCGTAATCCAGATAAGTTTCGAGCAGGCGATCGAATTTCAACAGCGGCTTATCATAGAAGGCGACAAAGTCGAGTTGATCGGCGGTGATCCCCGCTTCCTTGAGACAATAGCGAGCTGCCTGAACCGGAAAATTATGATCGTGTTTCACCCGGGTGAAGCGCTCTTCCTGAGCAGCCGCGATAATCTCGCCGTCTCTGACCAGGCAGGCAGCAGAGTCGTGATAAAAGGCAGAGATGCCGAGGATATTGGTCACTTAGTGATAAGGCCGAAGGGTATTAATGCAGTTTCGGAAAGTGCCGCACGCGCACTGGTGAGGTCAGTACCGGGAGCAGTAGCGACCGGGTCCGGTCAGATCACACAACCGAGGTTGCTCCGCCCAGACCCGGTCGCTACCGCTCGCGGTACCGACCTAAACCTTGTCAAAGGAACCCGCACGGTTAGAAGAGTGTGTAGATGAATGGCGCAATCGCCGAGCCTTTGGCCAATACCAGCAACACACCAAACAAAACCAGAGTTATCACGATCGGCGCCAGCCAATACTTCTTGTTCTGCTTCATGAACTGCCAGAGTTCGCTGACTACCTGTATCTTTGACATGACTCCTCAGAACATTTTCTCGTAGTGGCGCGGATCTCTCTGTCGCTCCGCGTAAGGTTTCCAGTAAGAATCGCCGCGCGCCGCCCGCCGCTGCAGGGGGTCCCATCCGCACAAACGTTTCACCACGCCGATCGGCGTGACGATCCCAAAAAAAACAAACGCCAGGATGATGCGCGTGGTCACGAACGAGAGCACTTCAGCCAAAGCCATCCAGGCCTTGTTGGGAACAACCAGCGCCCGCGGGAATGCCAGACCGAGCAGGATCAGCAACGCAGCGGCGGGGAGAGTGATGGGCGCAACGTGGTGAAACTTTCCGCGATAGATCCACCAAAGGCTGATCAGCAAGAGCACCCCGCCCACGATCAGACCGAACTCTCGCTCTACTCTTAAAGATCTTTTCTTATTGGTTGCTTTCAAACCTGTCCTCAATTGGCGCCGGCAGAGCCATTGCTCGCGAGCTTGCGCAGACAACCCCAGAAATTCCGCTGCACCAGACCTTCGGGATAAGTCGCCAGCGCGCGCATTAACCAACGCGCCCCTTCTTTCTTGTCGCCGGCTCCGCTGGCTGCGTACGAGCGGCGCAGGAACCGTGTCGAGCGGCACCAACGACGGTCAGCGCCTACCAGGCGGTCTTCGTATACTTCGGCGCTGCGTTCGAATTCTTCGATCTGGTGCTGGCCCTCAGCCACGGTCTTGCTGACTGCGTGCAGGCGATAAGCGGCAAACGGCAACGGAATGTGTTCACACTCGTGCCCGGCCAATAACAGTCGTACATATAGATCATGATCGAAATCGTAGGGCCAACTCTCGTCAAAACCACCCTCGACCAATTCCCGCTTCCAGAAATGTCCCGGCTGCGCCGCATTATAGGCCCATGACAAACACTGCGCGGCCGATCTGGGCACCACCGTGGGCATTAGTTCAGTAGCGTGGCCCTCACCAAACATGATCGTATCGCCGCAAACCCATTCACTGTCTGAATAGTTCTCGAAATACTCTGCTACGGCGGCGAATGCTCCGGGCAAATAGACATCGTCGCTGTTGATAAAGGCGAAGATGTCGCCGGTTGTCTGTTCGAGTCCTTTGTTAATCGCGTGGACCTGCCCGCGATCTTTCTCGCTAATCCAATACGTCAGCCGATCTTCATAGCGGCGAATGATCTCGACAGTTTCATCCGTGCTGCCGCCGTCGATGATTATGTATTCGAGGTTGGCATAGTTCTGATTGAGGACTGACAGAATCGTCTCTTCCAGGAACCGGCCCTGATTAAACGACGGCGTGACGATGCTGATCTTTGGGGGCATAGCAAAAACCAATCAAGCACCGCGCGCCATGAAAGTGGTTTCGTACCAGTCAATCGTCTGGCGCAGTCCCTGCTCAAGCGACGTGTGCGCGCTAAAACCAAACCGCTCGGCAGCGCGGGTGGTATCTATTTGCCGGCGCGGCTGGCCATCAGGCTTGTTCGCCTGCCAGCGAATTTCGCCCTCAAATCCCGTCAGCCGCACAATCATCTCGACCAGATCTTTGATGACTACTTCGCGGCCGTTACCGAGGTTGACCGGATCGCTCTCATTATACAAAGCCGCCGCCTTTATGATTCCTTCCGCGCAATCCTCGCCGTAAAGGAACTCGCGCGAAGGGCTGCCAGAGCCCCATACTTCGATGAAATCCGCGCCGCTGCGCCGCGCCTCGACGCATTTTCTAATCAAAGCCGGAATCACGTGCGATGTTTCCAGATCGAAGTTATCGCCGGGACCGTAAAGATTCGCCGGCAGGAGAAAGATCGAGTTGAACCCGTATTGCTCGCGATATGCCTGGGACTGGACGAGCATCATCTTCTTCGCCAATCCGTAGGGCGCATTTGTCTCTTCGGGATAGCCGTTCCAAATGTCGTCTTCTTTGAAAGGAACCGGCGTGAACTTTGGATAGGCGCAAACCGTGCCGGTGGCCACGAATTTTTTCACTCCGCGCAATCGCGACTGTTCGATCAGTTGCACGCCCATCATCAGATTATCGTAAAAGAACTTTCCCGGATTTTTTTGGTTGTGGCCAATGCCGCCGACGACTGCCGCCAGATGGATTACCAGGTCCGGCTCTGAGTCATCCAACATCCGGTTGATATCGGCCTTCTCAATCAGGTTGTAATCGCGGCTGCGCGGCACGAAGATTTCGACGTCCGTATCGGCCTTCAGCATCTCGGTCACAAAACGCCCGAGAAAACCCGCGCCGCCGGTGACAGTCACTCGTTTATAAGGGAATGTGTCGCTCAAAATTTAAGCCGTGCTTAGAGTACCCAACTTCAGTTGGGTTTTTCTTAACCGAGCAAAGCCCGACTAAAGCCGGTACTCCGAAACGCCTGTTGTCCCAAATTAACTCGTCCCCGGCTGACAGCTTGCCCAAATGCCTGAGGTTGGCTATGTTATCAAAAACTTTTGCGCCGCTGAAATGCTCTCGCGCTTGACTGTCCGCTTTGGGTCAACAGACGCTTCTCGGCATTACCAACAATCGATCAAGCAGGAATTATAATGGCTAAGACTGCTCTAGTATCAGGTATCACCGGTCAGGACGGCTCGTTCCTGGCCGAGGTGCTGCTCGAAAAAGGCTACGATGTTTACGGAATCATTCGTCGCTCATCTTCCTTCAACACGGACCGCATCGACCATCTTTATCAGGATCCGCACGAGAAAGGGACGCGTCTGCGTCTCATCTACGGCGATCTGAATGACTCGAGTTCGCTCAATACGATTCTGCGCCAGGTCCAACCGGACGAAATCTATAATCTGGGCGCCCAATCGCATGTGCGCGTGAGTTTCGACATCCCGGAATACACCGCCGAAGTCACCGGCCTTGGCACCGTGCGCTTGCTTGAGGCGATTCGCGAAATCGGCATGAGCCCGAAGTTTTACCAGGCCTCGTCGTCGGAGCTTTACGGCAAAGTGTTTGAGACGCCACAGACGGAGACGACCCCGTTTTATCCGCGCTCGCCTTACGCCTGCGCCAAAGCCTACGCCTATCACATCACCGTGAACTACCGTGAATCGTATGGAATGTTCGCCTGCAACGGAATTCTTTTTAATCATGAATCTGAGCGCCGTGGCGAAACTTTCGTTTCCCGCAAGATTACTCGCGCCGCGACCCGCATCAAGGTCGGTTTGCAGGACAAACTTTATATGGGCAATCTCGACGCGCGCCGCGACTGGGGTTATGCGCGCGACTATGTCGAAGCGATGTGGATGATCATGAACGCCGAAGAGGCGGACGACTATGTGGTCGCCACCGGCGAGACGCATTCGGTGCGTGAATTCCTCGAAAAGACATTTGGGTATCTGGATCTGGATTGGGAGAAATACGTTGAAATCGATCCGCGTTATTTCCGTCCCGCCGAAGTCGATCTGTTATTGGGAGACGCGAGCAAGGTGCGCGAAAAGCTGGGCTGGCAACCGAAAGTAGCCTTCGATGATCTGGTAAAGCTGATGACCGATCACGACCTGCAACTGGCGCAACAGGAAGCCGAAGCCCGCGAGCTGAAACACAAGTCGGCCACCAATAAAGCGCGCTGGGGATCGATGTAGTAACGTGAAGCATAATACCGCCACGCGGGGTATTATCATCGGATCTGACGCATATTAAGTGGTTGGGTTGCTTCGCCGATTCAAGCTCAGCTTCTTAGATACGGAATAACAATATGGATGAACATCAATTCCGAAAGGCCCTAGCCGAGTTGCAATCGTTCCGGCAACACTTGCCAGATTGCGACATTGAAGAACCGGACGTGCTTGACTATCATCGCCTCCTTGAATCTTTGGAAAAAGAAACAGGTCTCAACCTCCACAACTTCTTTATTCCAGACGAACGATTGGAACGAGCGATCACCGGTACTAGCGCACCAAGCCGTGACAATCGCTTCCAGGGTGAAACGGAATATGCAAGTTCTCGTTCCTGCGATCGCAATTTGTTTTTAAGGAAACTGGACGCGGCAATCATTTATATTAGCGGTCTTCTTCCGACGAAGAACAAAGACCAGATTGGCTTTTGATTGCGTGAGGACCAGAACCCATGGAGACACTTCTCGACGAGGTTCCGACACTTCAGGGCGACGTCGTTGTAATCACCAAGACTCGATACTGTCTCTTCTTTCATCGCCCTCGAACCAGTGTCATGCCTTCTGGCTTCTCCGAATTTGGCCGACGGTTGGGTTTTCAGGCGCGGTACCGAACATCGGATCCGGCAATCCTTGCAGACTTTCATGACTTTTTCGTCGAATGCGTTGCGGCTGGCGGTTTCGAGGCTTTGATGCTTGGCGCAAAAAACGGTCTAATAGATTTTCCACCGTGGAAGGAACATCTACGAGGCTACATTATTGGATTCCATGCTTGAACATTGCGTAACTCAACTGAGGGTGACAAGTCAAGAGAAAAAGAAGTTTCAGCAAGTAACCAGATCTCACTGTTGAAAGTCAGCAGCGAACTTGAGGAGTGAGGATCCCTTCTTCCGCAAACTTTCCAGATAGGTGACCTCATTGTAAGGAGTGCGAGTGTGCCAGCATTTCCAGATGATCCTGATCCATTTGAAAGCCAGGGAGCGGACGGCGGCATGATGGTCTTTGCCTTTGGCCCGCTGACTGGAGTAGTAAGCGCGGGCCCAGAAGGAGTCTTGGATCGATTGCGCGGCAAACTCATGAAAAGTTTGGCGAAAGAACTTGGGACAGAAGTAGCGCCAGCGGATGCGGAACTGTTTGCCGCTGCGCTCGATGATGGGAGCGATGCCGGAGAAGGTGACCAGTTCATCGGCCGACTGCCAGCGACTGCGATCTGAGCCGAGGGCGGCGGTCAGGCGGGCGGCATGGACTGGACCGGCGC
>WNFQ01001696.1_pt1 | contig 15721 bp, 22 predicted proteins | sample 5400171 | NCBI WGS metagenome assembly WNFQ01 (sample SAMN13153356, study PRJNA577476) | soil metagenome | isolation source: 20 cm soil under Madrone tree | place: USA:California | collected 2016-06-14 | reverse complement strand
CCGGGATATGAAGTCACATTCTTACGATCCCGACCACGACGACAGTCCTCTGACTCGCCACAGCATAACGCTTCGACGGCGATGGACGTCGAGGGTTTGAGTTCGCGCCCTACCGACTTGCGTACGCAAGTGCCCTTGCCTTCATCCACGTCAGCACCTAGCGCACCACTCTTGGGAAGAAGTGGCTCACTTCGCTCGAAGATTTCCTTATCTGCGCTTCGCGCAAAGTCGGTTCGGGATGATGACGGCTCACACGAGCCCGACACCGTGCAGGTTAAAGATACGGACTTTGAGCTCGTCCGTCCCACCTTGCGCCCTCGTGTAAGCGAGGACTCGGCTATTAATGGGAAGAGCTCCGGGAGTGAGGGTCGGCCATCTTTCTTGCGCATTGATAGTCCGGCGTTGTCCACGACTTCTGGAGGCGGTACGTCTGACACGCGGTCGCCTGTTAGTCCCTCGGGGATGTCATTACCTCCGGTGGCAGCGTCGGCGGCGAGCAACGTGGGCGCGGGCGTTGAAGCGCACCGTGCGCGCGAGCTGAAATGGATATCGCTGATGTCTACCACTCCCCCTTCGCAAGCGCGAAAGAGCAAGAAGATCCGTAAACTGCTTCAGGAGGGCGTGCCTGCGTCCGTTCGGTACCAGGTGTGGGCACACCTCACGGATAGTAAGGCAAAGCGCATCGAGGGACTGTATGCGCAGCTTGGGGAACGAGAGAAGGTGCCGGCTTTTGCGGGTATTCAGAGGGACGCACAGGCTTGTTTTGAGGGCGATTCGAGGTTGTCTCTGCCGGATGGACCATTGATCTCGCTTCTTCATGCTTATTTGACGATGGTGCCGGACATCCAGTACTCCAAAGGTGATTTTCTTTTTCTTGTCGTTTGGCGTCCGTGGAGGGTTTAACCCGTTTGCTTTTGTGTCCGTCGTAGGTTTAACGTTCATCGCTGGTCAGTTGCTCCTCCAGTCTCCGGAAGAAGATGCGTTTTGGATCTTCATCTCTCTGATGGACTCGCACCTCCGACCGTACTTCTCCTCCAATGCCGTTCAACTCGACATAGATGCGTCGTTGTTCGCTAAGGCTATGGAAATGATCGACCCCTCGATCGCAAAAAAATTGTTTGTGGATATGGCCATTGCGCCTATTCGTGTTTGTCGACCGTGGTTGGTGTCTTTTATTTTCTTTCCACTGGAATTTAATTTACAGTCCGTTTGGTCACAGGTTTTCGTCGCTCTTTGTGGAGGCACTCCCTACTGAATACTTTCAAAGAGTGTGGGACATCTTCTTGAGTGAAGGTGCGTGTGACTTGCGTCTCCCTCTCTATTCACGACATAACTAACATACTCCTGCTCATACTCAAGGTATGGTGTTTCTCCTCCGCATTGGACTAGCGATCGTGACGTGCTGTCACCGTACACTGCTCGGTATACACCAAGAGGCCGAGGCATTAAGCATTCTGATACGCCCGCCGCCGTTCTTGATCTCGTCTTCGCCCGAGACGCTAATCGAACTAGCCAACTCATTCAGGATCAAAGACGACGATATACGCAAGCAACGGGTTAAGCTGGAGGCGCAAATCAGGCTTCGAACGCAGAGCCGAATTTCGGGCGTTGGGAGGAGAAGTAGTGGGAATAGCAATGGTAGTGGTGGTGGTGCTACCACCGCCGCCATCTCACTTCCCACTAGGAGCTGATCGTCTTGCTTTGATCACTTTTTGTTTAAGTTATTTTCTTTTGTTGCGTTTTCATTTCTTGGGTCTATTTTTGGGTTTTTTCGGTTCTTGATTTTTGATACGTACGTTAGTATGTCCTAACTCTATCTCTTCCCTTCTTCGCTTCGCAACCTTTCCTGTCGTATATTATATTCAAACGCATTGACGTGTCGCTGTTCCCTTTATTCTCCCATGTTTCACACCGTACATATACTAGACAACCTGACCGCTGCGTCTTTCTTTTTTTCTAGATGTAGACTTTTTCTTTTTTCTTTTTGCGGAGACCCTCATACCCTTGGTAGTATAGTAATCTGAACAAGTCCAAGTCCGTATAATTGTTGTCTATAGCATGCGCAGCCAGATTCTTCTTATGAAGAACAGGCTTCCTTCACTCTCTGAAATGTACCAAGTTGGTCCTGGTGAAAATCATTCATTGTATTCATTGATCGAGGATTCATCGAGCTTTAAGCGTCTTCAAATTCATGGACAAATGTGGTGGTTAGCGTGGTTAGCGCCGAGTCGAGCCCGACGACTCAGACTCGGAAACGCCGCCTATCAGTTAGTAAATTTCCTCGCCAGAGCCATGCCAGTGTATCATGATTCTACTAGCCAGTAACTGTTCACATCTTGTGGTCATCCTAGCTTGACCTTGGGTTTGACCGATTACTTGCAAGTACTGTACTCGAGTACGTACCGTAGCGCGGCACAATTGTCATGGGCGCCAATTGATGTCCATGATAACGTGTAAGCGTCAATTACAGTAACTCTCACCATCCCATGATGTGATCACGTATTTTATCGAAACCAATGAGGATTGAGCGCTCGACACCCTTGGCTCATTTTTAATTTTCTCCTCCCCGCTTTTTTTTTGGTTTTCACGGCGATGCCAGCTGTGAAACTCCAATCGAAACGTGGTGATGGCAGCGATAAGCCTAACGCCGTCGATGAGCCTGACGGTGACGGAACGCCGCAAGTGCTTCGTGGTGGTGGCATTGCGCCCGAAGTAGCAGTGGCAGCACGACGAGGGCATCACTTGACATGGTAATGTCCCTTCTCCAGGCTGTACGGTTGAGCCTTCAGAGGGGTTAATTGTATTGTGCGGTGGCGTTTGCCCTTGTCAGGGCGTTTGGTGGTGCTATTTTGTGCCTCTTCGTAGCGCTCTTGCACAGATCGGCACCTTACCCGTACTGGCACTGGCAGGGTGGTCACATATCGGAGCTTCTCAAGGGGATCCGCGGTGAACACGCGGAGAAATACACGCTGAGTGTTGCCAACTGTCCAGGTCTGTTCGCCATCTTTTCGCCGCGGGGGAAACTGAATTTCCTCTTTGATCCACACCACACCACCACTACTGCAGGCTACGACCTCGATCCGGGCTCACTCAGTGAGAGCCGAAATGGGTTCGCGGCCCAACTCAATCTTGCTGGACCTCCGTGCAACGCGTTTGGAACGGATATCCTCAATCTGACCATTCAGGTCACTTATGACACTGCTTCTCGGTGAGCATATGTTACCGCCCGCACCTGTCTTTTCAAGTCAGACTGTCCTCGAGGTTGCATGTCAACATCTTTGACAACTCGGCCCAGCAATTCATTCTGCCATCGGGATTCTTTGACTCGCCAATGTCAGAAAATCCAACAACTTCCACGGCCGACTCGGACCTGCAATTCAATTACGAGCCGTCGCCCTTCGCGTTCTGGATCACACGCCGATCCGACCCCGGTTCGACCCCCATTTTCGACACGCGCCTGACGTCATTGCCTTCAGCGCCGATCCCTGCGTTTCGGGGTGGAAAAGGAAAGAAGGATCCCAGTTTGGTATTCGACGCGTTCCCTTTGGTTTTCGAGGACAGATACTTACAGGTAACTTCGGCCCGCGAATGACATACGCCTGATTGACGTTCCCTATTCTTAGCTCACCTCCGCCCTTCCCTTGGACACCAACATCTATGGTTTGGGCGAAGTCGTCGCCTCTAGTGGCTTCCGTCGGGACGTGCTGAATGGCACAGTCCAGACAATGTGGAACCGAGACGCACCAGACCCCTTAGACGAAAACATGTTCGTTCGTTCATTTCCGTACCAAGTCTCATGTTGCATATTACGCTATCTAGTTACGGATCCCATCCCGTCTATCTCGAACATCGCTGGGTTCCATCTACGAGCAGTTTCAAATCTCACGGTGTCTTCCTCTCGAGGTGCGCGCCATCTCTTCGCTCTTTCTTTCCTTAACCGTGCCCGGGCCAGCGTTGCAGGGGCGGATATCATCCTCGCGTCACCGCAATCCTCGAATCAATCTTTAATCCAATACCGCAACATCGGCGGCACGGTCGATTTGTACTTCTTCTCAGGTCCGGACCCGAAGAGCGTCATTGAACAATACGGCCAAGTGGTCGGCTTTCCCACCCGGCCGCCAAATTGGGGCTTTGGCTTCCATCTATGTAGGTGGGGCTATGCGAGCCTTTCCGAGACGAAAGACCAGGTGGATGCCATGCGCGCGGCGAATATCCCCCTCGAAGGTTCGTTCTTTTTGGGAAGAACCCCCCGAAATGACTTCATTCGCTGGGCTTGCTTGCGTTGACCAACTGCTCAGTAATGTGGAACGACTTGGAGTTGTATCATGACTACAGAGACTTTACAGTCGACCCTGTGATGTTCCCCGCCAATGAAATGCGTGATTTTATCAGGAACCTGGTCAGTCAACTGGTTCTTCTTATTTAATAGTAGACGCGTGTGATGCTGACAGGCCTCTTCAGAGGGTAAATGGACAGCATTGTGCGCGATATTATACGCGCTCGTAAGACAGTACCCTCACACGCATGGTAGATATCCCCATCGTTCATGGCTCCGCTGCCCTTATCGCGAATGCGACGGATGTGGTTGGTCCTTTCATCTTCTCTGAGATTGACGTCCCTCAAGCACATCCACATGCAGTACGATCCTTATACTCGCGGGATTGAATTGTAAACTCCCAACTCGCTCGGCACCGTCGTTCGAGAAAGACCTCACTTATTTATCCATTTAGGGATGCATTTATCCGCAATCCTGATCAGTCGATATTCGTAGGGCAAGTCTGGCCTGGGCACACTGTAAGCCGGAGGGATCCTCTTCTACCTGTCCCGACTAATCACAGACTTGCCAGGTTTTTCCAGACTGGCTTGCGCCCAACGTGCACGTGTGGTGGAAGGAAGCTCTACGCAACTGGACCACGCTCGGCGTCGAGTTTTCAGGTCTTTGGCTGGATATGAACGAGCCAGCATCTTTCTGCGATGGCCACTGGTAAGTAAAGCAACCATTGTCTTCCACGCCTCGTGGCCATTGTTGACTTTGAAACGGAAGTCCTCCGATCAACGGCAAACCCATTAACTATCCCTCCATAGTTCTTCCAGGGGATGCAGGGAATCTCGTTACCAAATATCCTGAGGGGTATGTGACAAATAATATTTTGTCCTCTGTTGTTGATCCATTTTTCCCTGTAGATACGACCCGGCAGTCTCTGGACCGAGTGGGAATATCACTGTTAATGGATCGCTCACTTATGGTGCAGGGGTTCAGACGTTAGAAAGCAACGCGAACAGGGATATCGACGCGCTTTCCACGAGGTTTGAAACTTCAACTTCTGGACCACTTTATGCTATCCACAATGGTAAACTTTCCTCGACCCTGTCTCTTGACCAGCATCTCTCACCTCTCTTCCTCTACAGCGCCGGGTGATTTATCCTTACGGACGGTCGCAACCAATGCGACACACTACGGTGGTCGCACAGAACTCGAGATACACAATTTGTTTGGACACCTCATGTCACGTGCCGCAAACCTAGCGGTACGCGAACTACACCCAGGGAAGCGCCCGTTCCTCATCTCTCGTTCTACGTTCGCTGGTTCGGGAACATGGACAGGTCATTGGGTGGGTTTCATCTTATTGATGACTGGGCAGACACGAGTCTGATTTGTTGCTCCGTAAGCTGGGAGACAATTGGAGCAAATGGTCATACCTGCACCATAGCATCCAAGGAGTACTGCAGTTCCAGCTCTTCCAAATCCCGATGGTAGGAGCGGATACTTGTGGCTTCGGTGCGCGGGCTTTCATTTGGTCATTCCAATACCTGACACTCAATCTACCCTTTCATTTTGTAGGTGGAAATGCCAATGAGGAACTTTGTAATCGGTGGATGCAACTTGCCGCATTCACGCCCTTCTTCCGTAACCACAACATCCGCGGCGCGATTTCTCAGGAACCATACAGATGGGACAGTGTCGCGCACGCCTCCCGCGCAGCCATCGCAGTGCGTTACGCGCTACTCCCGTACTGGGTACGTCCTTTCCCCTGTTTGCTAGACAGCTTCAAGTTACTACCTCAGTCTTGTTGACACGAGATACCCCTTATAGTACACGCTCTTTGCAAATGCGTCCCTGTATGGCACACCACCCATGCGTGCACTCTTTTTCGAATTCCCGCAAGAGCCGGAGTTGCTGGGGGTTGACCGCCAGTTCATGCTCGGAAGCGACATCTTGGTCACGCCAGTACTAGCACCGAACGTCACCTCTGTTTCAGGTGAGCTCCTATAGCCCCCTTCGATTACATGAGCACGCTTCGATCCAAACTGATCTTTCTTTCATGGTGCACGCGTCAAACAGGTATCCTTCCCGGTCGCGGGCAGGTCATCTGGCGTGATTGGTACACCCACGCCATCGTGAATCAGAAGAACGCCACTCCCGCCAGCGGAAATGGATCAAACACCGTCGTAGTGGACCTCAACGCACCTCTCGGACACATACCCGTTCTCTTCCGCTCGGGTGCCGCATTGCTCTTACACCCGAAGCCGGGGTATACGACCCGTGCAAGTGCATCGATGCCGTATGCCCTGCTCGTTTCTCTAAGTCATGAGGGTAACGCGTACGGTACTGCACTCATCGACGATGGCGAGACGGAGACGACGCAGAGGCGGATGCTGGTGTTCAGTGCGAACGATAAAATTTTGGAAATTTTTACCTCAGGGGAGGGTCTCTTCGAAGTCGCCCAACCTCTAGGTGTCATCACCATTCTGGGCATCGACAGGGCTCCCAAACGAGTACGCATGGGTGGAGTGGTTGTCTCAGCCCGGAAATGGGTCTTTGATTCTGCAGTCCAGCGTCTGGTTGTTTCTGGTCTATCGGTTGATCTGAATAGGCGATCCACGATTTCGTGGGGTTAAGAACAATGTTGTACAATAGGAAGTGTCTTTGGTTGTACTATACACAAAAGTCACAAAAGCTTTTTTTTTGTCTTGGGCAGTTAGCTCCGTTCACTGGCAAGTGTCTCCCCCCTCAGAATGCAAATGTTTGGAAAGAAAAGCTAATTCCAATTGCCCAGTGGACAGACCACAACCAAGCACCACGCAACTTAAGACGGCGATTGATAGGGTCAGTTGTACCTTCTGCACCCGCGCACTGCGTCGATTCAGATGGCTTCGACATCCATACGGACCTCCTGCCTGAGAGCCGCGGCGCTGAAGATTCCTGTAAGTATAAAATATGAGAAGGCCCACTTCTATGGTAGGCCGCCGTATCGAGGCATCCTCTGGACAAAAAATCACAAGTAGTGGGTCGATATGGTTGATGATTACCGCTCAGCGCGCGGGGACGTTAGAGTTCAGTTGGCGTAACTATGGACAGGCAGGCCTTACAGCAATCGGCGGAGGTTTCTTATTACCGTTGACGAGGTGGGGTGACTCAGGTTCGATCGTCCGCGGGTAGCTACCAGCACTAGAGTGCGGTGGTGGTGCAATAATGTCCAACAACGAGAACACTAGTGCTCCAATAGCCTGTTGGCGGTGATGAAATTGCTCAGCAACTTCCAGCACAGATGAGATCAATGTAGTTGATTGCCCATAGTATTTGATTCGTCTCGTCTCTGCACCCTCCCAGGCTGAAAAAGGATCAAATCAAATCTCTACCTTCGAATTGTCAGACGTATTGACATGGTGAGTGAGACAGATGTGTGAATCGGTAGATGTACATAAAGGAACGAGAAGCGGCTGGACACGACCGCCGTCAGCGGTCAATCAGGAGATTGCACGTGATACATGACTTCCCCTCCCTCGGTCTGGCCTATATCTTCAGCCCACATACCGCAAACATGAATCTCCAAAGGCATCTCTATGAAATACATCACCTTCGTGCCAAAAGCAAGCCCGAATGCTACCTGCTGCCAAGCTTCCTGTCGATTATTGATGTGACCGTACATTTACCGATCGAAATCGACTAAAGTCCGACGAGTGCTCCGACTCTATTTTCTCCAGTCTAGCCTAACTTTAAACCACTCTTCAGTTGGTCCCCGTCGCCGCTACCATATCACGCCCTCAGCCTTTTATTTCGCGACAGCAATACCAACTCGGGAGCGCTAACCGGAACGTGGTAATGGCAGTAAGCAACCTGACCTCTTCGACGTGCGTGAGGGTGACGGGCGCGCTGCAATGCTTCGTGGTATTGATCAGTAACAGTGCGACGACGAGGGCGTCGCTTCACATGGTAAAGTCACTTCCTCTATGTGTCGATTCCAGACTGACTAATGTTATTTGCTGCGTCGTGCGCGGCGTTCGCCTCAAGTCCGGTCAAGGGCCCTTTGGTGGTAGTGCTATTCCGCTCCTAGTCGTGGCACTTCTACTCAGAATGGCACTATACCGTACTGGCATTGGATGCACTGGCACGATGAGGGTCATGTTATCCAAAGCTTCCTGACGGGATCCGCGGTGAACACGCGGTGAAGTACACGCTAATTGTCCGGGTCTGTTCCTTTTTCTGGTCATTCTTTCGCCAAATCGCATCAATAGAATTTCCTTTTCGTTGTTCTTTTTTTGCTGTAGGTTTCGCCCTCCCCCGATTTGGATTCAGTGAGAGAGAATGGTAATGGTAACTCAATCTTACTGGGCCCCGTTTGGAAGGCTATCCTCAATCTGACCATTCAGGTCACATATGAGACTGCTTCTTGGTGAGCATGTGTGTTTCCCTGCATGCATTTGTTCTTTCCTGAGGCGAGGCTGTCTTTGCATGTCAACGTCTTTTGACAAATCAGCAGACTTTTCCTTTCCAAGTCCAGAAAATCTCCTCCGTGGCGACACGCGGCGCACTAACCACACACGGGCCTGGCCTGATATTCAATATGTGACCTCCTCGTTCACTTTCTAGATCACGCGTCGATCCGATCCCGGTTTGGCCTCATTTTCCGCACAATTCTGACGTCATCGTCCTCAGCGCCGATCCCCGCGTCTCGGGGTGGAAGGCGCGATCCGAGTTTGGTATTCCAGGGTACCCGTTTGGTTTTCGAGGACAGGTACGAGTGACAATCGCATGGCAGTCGCTTCATTGACGTTTCTTTTACTTTGCTCACGTCTGCGACACCACAGAAATGTGGAATAGATAGAGATGAAAGCAGACCTTTAGATAAAAACGTTCTTTCATTTCCGCGCAACTCTCACGTTGTATATTCCGACGGATTCCACCCCTTCCACCTCGAACATTACTGGGTCTCCATCCACTGGCAGTTTCCAATCTCACGGCGTCTTCCTATCCAGGTTCGCGTTACCCCTTCTACCCTCTTTGCTCTTCCCTGACCGAGCCGAGCCGTGCCCAATACTGCAGGGTCGGACACCATCCTCGCGTTGCCTCTGAATTTATTGATACAGTACCGCGTCATCGATGGCACGCTCAACCTGTACTCCCCCTCTGAGACCGACCGAAAAAGCGTCATTGAACAATACGGCCAAGTGCCGGCTTGCACACCCGGCCGCTAAAATTGGGGTTTTGGCCCGATCTATGTAAGTGGTGAAGGTGGAAACTACGTGCTTGCAGTGAATATCCTCGAAAATGGCTTCATCTGCCCTAACCTGCTTGCACTAGCTACTCAATGCGCCGTGTGCAGTAATGTAGAATAATTTGGACTTTCATCGTGGTTACTGGGCTTTTACAGTCGACCCTGTGACCTTTCCCGCCGAACATGAGTTTATCATAAACATGGTATGGCTCTTATATGATCATAGACGCATGTGATGCTGAAAGGTCGATACAAGGGCAAACGGACAACACTAACCAATCTGTGTCTGTCTGTTAGATATCTCCATTGCTCGTGGGTACGCTGCCTTTGCTGCGAACGCGACGGACAAGGAGCGCAACCCAAGGATACCCGTATGCAGTACGTTCGTTGGATTGAATTGTAAAGGCTTGCGACCTTATCGTTCGAGAAAGTCCATCACGTCACTATTCGGGGATGTATTTAATGGCAATCCTGATTAATCGCTATTCGTCGAGCAAGTCTGGACAGGGCACCTGAACTTCGCTCGGCGTCGAACTCTCTGGACTTTGCAACCTTGTCTTCGTGGTCATTGTTGACTTTGGATAAAAACGGCCTCCTGTCAACGGCAGACTATCAATTCTTCATTGACGGTTCTTGCGGCGGTATCTGAACCGAGTTTACTGTTAACGGATGACCTACTTACGATGTAAGAGATCGCAATGAACGCGACGTAGAGTTAAACATGCACGATTTCAGTCAAACATTACATAATATCAAATGCGATAATCCCAACGGCTGGCTGTCCACGGATGTGAGTTACCATTCAATTGACTTCGATACTCGGGACTGATGTTAGTTTTTCATTTTGCAGGTGGGAACACCAATGAGCTCTATAATCGTATAATCGGTGGATACAACTCGCGACATTCACGCCATTCTTCCTTAACTCGAGGTGCCATTTCTCAGTCTCAGGAACCGGCGTACAAATGGGGTTCGAAGCGACGCGCGCAAGTACGGCACAGTTCGCACTAACTTACTAGTATCTAAACCCGTACTTGACTCGGTTTTCCCGTTCGCTCTTCAGTCCCGTCGACATGAGATATCCCCTTTCAGTTCACGCTCATATCAAATGCAAAGACGTTTTCGGTTGCCACATCACCCGTGCGCGCATTCTTGAATTTCCACATAAGCCCGAGTCGCTCCTGGTTGACCATCAGTTCATGCTCGGAAACGAAGTCTTGGCCACTCCCATGCTATCCCGAACGTTTCCTCTTTTCCGGCTGCTTCCTTGTCTAGGGAGCCTCCACCTAAACTCAACCCTTTTTACCACGCGCGCGTGCACCAAATAGGTTTCCTTCCCAGTCGAAAGGTCATCTGGCGTGATTGGAACTCCCACACCGTCATGACTCACAGGAACTTGCCTCTTACACGCGGAAATAAATAAATAAAAAGGGTAAACGTAGATCTCGGTGCGCCTCTCGGTGCGCCTCTCGGACACATCTCTTCGCTCATGCACTCGGGCGCCGCGCCACTGTTGCGTTCGTAGTCGGGATATAATACCCGCACGAGCGCTGCGGCGCCGTATGCCCTGTTCGTTTTCAAGTCACGAGGGTAGCGCCGACGATACGCCGTCATCGGTGATGGCGATACGGCGTGGATGCTGGTGTACAACGTGCTCGACAATCACCCGGAGAATTCTTCGAGGAAGGTGTCTGGGCGTTATCCAACGACAGGGTTCCCGGGCATGTACCCACAGGTGGAGTGGGATCCCATCCCGGAAATGAGCCTTTGATTCTACGGTCCAGCGTCTGGTCGTCTGGTTATCTGAATGGATAATCCTCATTCCGTGGGGGTAAAAATATTACAAGTAAAAAGGGTCATAGTACTGCCGTTCTCCGCAAATTTACAATGTGTCTTTTTTGTTTTCGGTAGTAAGCTCCTTTCGCTGATAAGCGCTCCCCCTGTTGAGTTCTATCAAATACCGTTGTTTGACAAGATAAAAACCTACTACAAATTCCCCAGAGAAGAGATCGGGATTTGTGGGCTAAATGCGGTGATTGATTAATATAAATTGTTTAATTCCTTGACAACCAAGCGCCACGTCGAGCTAAACCCAAACTTAACTTAAACCAGGATTGATTGAGTTAGCGATAACTTTATAGCCGCGCACTCTGATTCGACGATACGCTGTAATGCTCTTTTTCATCGCCGTGTGTCAAGTCGGACGTCTCCGGCCTTCAAACGGATCTCCTGCGTGAGAGCGGCGCTGAGGATAAGTTCCTGTGAGTATACGGGATGTCCTGCCTCGGCAAGAGGCCGCCATATGGAGGCATCCTCTAGACAAGAAATCACATATTGGTTATGACCTGATGATGACCCCTTGCTACTCAGCGCGCGGACGGTGGGGTTCTGTTGGCGTAACTAGGGGGGACGTCGTCAGTCACGTACTAGGGGAGCGGCAGGGCTTGCATGAACTTTGAGACCAGCTCACCTGCCCCCCGTGCGCCGATACGACGTTCTTGAGTAGTTTCTTATCCAGTGACACTTTGTTCGTCACGTAGAATATTTTGCCCGCAAATAGTTGGCCTTTGTTCTCTTTGGCGCGCTTCAGCGCGTCGACGAGGTTAAACTTCCACTTCTTCTCGTTGACGGGGTCCCCAAGCATGTACTTATGGGTGGCTGTGTGCGCCGATTATAGTGAAATCGGAACGAAATTAAGCGGCCACGTACGGAGCAACTTCTTGGCTGCAATAGAATCGCGTACCCATCGCTCTGTTACCACGGCGGGCGCCACCGCCATCGCGCAGAGGAGCTTTTCGGTACGTGCAAGGGTTTTGACGACTAGGTGTGTGCACTCATCAGGCCTTACACCAACCCTAGCACCCAGTTTGACCAACGCCTGACCAGGATAGAGGGTTGAAAAAAAAAACGAAGAGTCCAGGGCTGTCCGCCGCACCTTTTCTTCGCTTTCATCCAGGGTGACTTGCGTAGCCAAGACCCTTACAGGGTTTTCACTGTGGGTCGTATCAAGTCATCAAGTCATCAGAAGCCGCTGGCGGGGGGAAACGAAAGGAGGAAAGAAATCGGTTCGATTTCTACTTACCCTGACTGAGACTGGGAGTCTCCCTTCTTCAATTTCGTACCCTTGGCCACCCCACCCTTGCTTGACGGGATCTCCGCTGCCCCTTGAGAACTAATTACAGTAACGTCGGTGCGCTCATCGTCATCACGATCCTTGAAACGATCATGATGAGACCTCGAGTGACTAAGCCGCCGTCGTTTATTGTGCGCACGCTCGTGTTGTTCACCATCAGAAGACACATCTTCGACTGCAGCAGTATGCTGGATTGGCGGGCGCTTCCGACCCTTGCCCACCGGCTTTGCCAATATACCCGTTTTTGTCTTTTCCTGCCCCCGCTCACGCTCACTTTTGGGGGAGAAATTGGCTGCTCGCACCTGACCACGCCGCATCTCCTTTTCGAAATTGACCACGTCCGGCATCACCTCTTCCCTCAATCGCTGGGTGGCCTTGTTGGCCGCGCTGCGGCGCGACGTTCGTTTTATAGATGGACCCTCTTCACGATCCGTGGTTGTGTCAGCAATGAAGGATGACAAAGGTGGAGGGGCGTCGCTGTGATCTCCGGTAATGGGTCCCGAGCGAGAGACACGGCCACCCTTGGATGCTTTCCGTGGGCTGGTCTTCGTCGCCGACGACCGCCGTGGGGATTTCTGAAGCGCTGATGCCTCGCCCGTCTCTATAGGTGGCATGAGGATCGAATCCAGCCTGGGAAGCGGAGTCGTTGGGCGAGACTTTGACGGCGACTTCGGTCGGGGAACTTTCGACGGACTCCCGACAAAAGAGTCAGTTGCAACTGGAGCCGACTTAGCGTGTACTGGCATTTTTTTGGTCGGTGAAGGTACGTCCTCCTCGGACGTCTCTTGGTCGACTCTGCGTTTGCGCTTTCTAGTCGGTGAAGGACCCTCGTATGTTTTATTGGGTGGGTAGGTAGCTTGTCGCGAGGGAGAGGGACCCTCACTCGCTCGTCCAGAAGATCTCCTAGTCTTAGATTTAAGATTTTGTACTGATCCATGGGACACTACTGGCTCATCGACCTGCATATGGTCTCCCTTCGCCTCTTGAGCGCCCGCGGGTTCAGATCGTGCGTCAATGTCCGTTAAGTGTTCAGTCCCGGGCCTGTCTTTGGCCCTGCGAGCGCTGGGTCGCTTCATGACCATCTGAGACGGATTCTCATTACGATGGTCCGAACTGGTTCCCACAGGGGCTTCTTTAGTTTGAGAAAGCGCCATTTCTGCTATGAGATCCGGAAGCGCCTCAAGGACAGCCTCACGTTGAATGCCGCGCTCGCTGAGATGGTCGGAGAAATCGAGACCGGGTGGGAATACGACATATTTTTCGAGTCCAACAGAGAGGTTTCTCCATTGAATAAAGCAATCCTCTAGCCATGTGTGATTGACGACTGGGATGGACCAGTTGCGAGCTTTAGTCGCCTTATTTCCAGAGATGCTACAGGACCGCGACGAAGGCAAGGTCATCGAGAGGATCATGTACGCCACGTTAGGATGGACATACTATGCGGCTATGAGCACCGTATTTTTCCCCGACATGCTCGGCGTAAAGGTTGCGCCCATTAGCCCAATGAGCTTTTTCAGGTAATCGCGAGCGTCGCCGGTGTAATTCGTCACCGTGATCTCCTGTACTGCGTAGTCAGTACCCCCGTTTGAACTTGACTTTAAACAACACCCACGTGTGCCGAGAACCCCTCGATGGGTTTCTTAGAGATTGGGTAATGGAGTAATTGGACTGTGGGTGTACCAATGGTCCCCGTAGACTCCACATGAAACAGCCATGTAAGTGACCCAATGAGCTTCCGCCCATTTACACCCTATGGGTAAAGTCAGCTAAGGAAGCCACGATTTGAGCCACGTTGATGAATAAGGGATTTCACCTGCACATAAAGAGGTCCCCAGCGATACCGTGCAATCAGAACGTCGAATTCGTACTCCGCGTCCGCACGCTGAGCATCGTGATCAACAACGACTCCGCCTGAGCGGGTAATACCAGCCTTTATGGCTTGCCGACGACCATCTGAAAGCTCGAGGTCTGGGCTGAGTAATATGCGCCTACGGCCCCAGATATCCCGCGTCTCCGCTTGGCCCAGTTTCACTTCTTGTTCCGGTGTGATAAGCGCGGCTTTGTATAAAGCTATTTTATCTTGAGACAACTTGTTCTGTGGCCGCAATAGGCTATCCCCCACTTCACCCGCCTCGGGGCTTGGCTTCCCGAAAGTAAGGATCGTGGGTTCGGGCCACTCATACGCGGCTGTGGAGAGACCGCGGATGCCGAGTCGAACGGAATCATCAAACCAGTGCGGAACGAGCACTTTGACTTGTGTTTCTTTCTGATAGCGTAACGCAGTCTGATACTTCTCTGAACCGGGACTAACAGCGAAGAGGTGCGTTACATCACGGGTGAGTCCAGCGCGCCACTGCCCCCCAAGCGCTGTGATTCCAGCAGATAGGACTTCTATATCAGAAGGCACAAGCTAGAAAAAATCAAGAAGGGATATGAAACGCGCGAAAGAAGGAACAACGGGGAGAGCGTACATCGGTCGCGCACGCCACAACACTGGAGAACAGCATTGCGGGGTCAGGGGAGAAGTGTTGTACCCTGGAGTAATAATCAAAGACAGTACATGAGAGCAAGCTCATTCACACACAGCTGAATCCTTCCAAGGATTAGGGATCGGTCTACCCAGGAATCCTGGAGGATTAACTAACGGTTAACACCTGATGCACGGCTCCGGGCTCAGGAGACGTACTGTGACCGTGACCGATCCTTCCTTCGCAGTGTCTTGTCCTTCATAATCGAGCGAGAGCGTGATTATATGAGTCGCTTCTCCTAGAGCTACAGGTCGCGCGCCGTTATGCTCCAAGAGAAGGGTGAGATCGGTCTTCCGCTTGTCTGAAAGAGTAGAAGTGCAGAAGAACGTGACTCCATCAAACAAGGACATCTTGCTGAGGCAGAGTTTAAGCGAAGGAGCCAAGATGATTTTTGTGTAGGATGGTGAGGTGAGTCGCCGTCAAATGTTGTGAATACGCACCGCCGTCCGTCACCGCGTCACCGTGGACGCGTGTAAAGTGCCAGAGTCACGTAGCACGTGACACTTGTCCCCTGCGTGGATGTACACGTCCGCCGAGTCTGTACTCCGAGCATTGCCTTCAGC
>WNFQ01002287.1_pt1 | contig 15722 bp, 14 predicted proteins | sample 5400171 | NCBI WGS metagenome assembly WNFQ01 (sample SAMN13153356, study PRJNA577476) | soil metagenome | isolation source: 20 cm soil under Madrone tree | place: USA:California | collected 2016-06-14 | reverse complement strand
CGAAAGAGGTCGGCATTAACCGCATCCAGTGGAACCTGCGCGGAGATCCTCCGCCTCGGCCGGCCAACTTGCCGCCCGGATTTGGCGGTGGGGGTGGTGGAGGCGGCGGCGGGGGCGGCTTCGGCGGCTTCTTCAACCTTGGTCCCCCCATCGATCCGGGGACCTATTTTCTGAAGCTGTCGGTCAATGGTAAGGAGTTCACCACGAAGGTTGTAATCGAAACTGATCCGGGCATACAGTTCTAACACACCAGGGGTGACGTGGATCTGGGAAGGAGCGTCAAAAGCTGAACGCCAGATTTATCGCTGCGGCTCTCTTCGTGGGACTGATTACGGCTCTAACCGCAGCCGGTCAGCCTCAGGGACAGCCGACCCATCTGGCCTTCGAGGTCTCTTTCTTCGGAGATGAGCCTCCCGCCTACGTCGTCGTTCCGCCGGCCCACTCCTCGCCCGTCGGAACATGGTTCCGTGTGCCGGGCTGGACGGCTCCCGCCGGATCTCTTCAGGTAAACGCAGTTAACTTCCGCCCGACTATGGATCGTGATGCTGTTCGAGTTTCGGTCTCGGTGCTAATGGGAATCCGGCACGAGGAGGAAAAGGACGTCGCCGTCTACACGCTGCGCGAGGGTGAAGAGATCCGCGTTCGGGAACTTACTCAGTTTGGCGTGGAGCCTTTCGGGGTCAAGCTGGTCAGAGCCATATCTTCAGACACCAAGCTTCCCTCGGTCATCAGTAACGCAAAATCGATCGAATTGATAACGATCCAGGCAAATCTTTCCACTCTGCCGTCGTATCGCCTGGCCCTCCGGAACGTGTCCAGCAAAAACGTGAGCGCTATTGGACTCAAGGTTATGCAGGGGAACCGGACCATGATGATCAGCATGCCGCAGGGAAAGGAGGGAGAGCCTTTGATTTTGGCGGGCGGCGTTTCCGAAGTCACCGCTGGCGACCAGAGCCATCTCAACTCCAGGAGGCTATGATCCGATCGCGCCGCCTAATCAAAACATCGAGATTACGATGGCGGTATTCGAAGATGGTTCCTTTGAAGGCGATGTCGACTCGGCCGCTGGTTTCAGGGGCTTTGTGAAAGGCCGTAGGATACAACTCCGAAGGCTGGTCGAGGTTTTTCAAACTATCCTGCTGGATGATAGCTCGAATCCTTCAATTGTTCTGGAAATGCTGCGAAGCAAGGTAAACGCGCTGAACATTGAAGCCGATGCTGTTACCGTACAAGAAGTCGCGGGCGAGTTTCCCGGTCTAGCCGAGAGACCAAAGCGAGGCCTAACCTCAGCAATCGAAGCAGCCATGAGCGGAATTCGAAGAGACGCGCAAGAACATATCGCGCAATTCCAACTTAACCAGCCCAACATGGCTGCTCTTACTCTTCACACCTGGTTGCTCGCATCGAAAGAGCGGTACGAAGCTTGGCTCGCGCGCCTGTAGGCTAGCGCCTTATTCAAACACCCGCGCAATCACACATTTCAAGTAATGCGTTTCGGGTACGCCGAGTAAAACCGGATGGTCGCGGGATTGGCCCCGCCTTTCGATAATCTGCACTCGACGACGCGCATCCAGGGCAGCACCGGCAATCAGATCGAGAAAGAGATCCTCGCCCATGTGATAAGAACAGGAGCAGGTCACCAGAACTCCTGCCGGATTCAGGAGCTTCAATGCGCGCAGATTAATTTCTTTGTAGCCGCGCGACGCGGATTTAACAGTCGCCCGGCTCCTGGCAAAGGCGGGCGGATCCAAAACGATCGTATCAAAGCGCTCGCCGCCAAACTCCATTTCCCGCAGGGCATCAAATACGTTGGCTGTGCGAAATTCAATATTGCGTGCGCCGTTCAATTCGGCATTGCGCTCAGCGGCCGCGATTGCATCGCCAGAGATATCGATCGCCACAACCCTTTCGCAGTAAGGAGCTATGTGTAACGCGAAGCCGCCATTGAACGTAAAGCAATCCAGCGTCCTGCCATGCGCCAAGCCCCGCGCAGCCAGATAGTTCTCTCGCTGATCCAGGAACGCGCCCGTCTTTTGCCCTCCGAGTGGAGACACCACGAACCGCATTCCGTGCTGATTAACCTCGATTTCGTCGACTGTCTCCCCATAAAGGAGGCCTGACCGCAACTCGAGTCCTTCGAACCCTCTCACCCGTGCATCATTGCGCTCAATCACGGCGAGCGGTTTTATTTCGTCAATCAAGAGTTCGGTCAGCAGTCCTTTTATTCTTTCAGTTCCCTGCGAAAGCGTCTGGAGCACCAGGACTCTGTCATACACATCAACGATCAGAGACGGCAGAAGATCGCCTTCGGAAAACACCAGCCGGAAGGCATTTGATTCCCGGCCAATTGGCACGCGGCTTTCGGCACAGCGACGCAGATGCCCGCGCCACCAATCACGATCGATTGTCTGTTCCTGCGTTGTCAGAAACCGGAGCGCGATCTCTGAGCGATCGCTGTAAAACGCCTGGCCGACAAAGTTCCCGGCCTCGTCCACCACGCGCGCAATAGCGCCGCCGTCGGCATCGCTCGCGTCAATCACGTCGGTGCGATAGACCCACAGGTGGCCCTGGCGAATCCGCCTGGCGCCGCGGGTCGAAATTTTCACTCGAGACATTTCGCGGAGAAGTTAGCACATCGATGAGAAGCCGAGCACCTTCCGAAGGGTGGCTAATCCCTAATTTGGTTTCGTGTCTTCTTTCCGCAAAACACAAGAATCACGAAATCGCGCGAACAAGAATTACATCAACCTGGCGTGTCAGTGGATCGTTGCATATGCGAGGGAAGACGTTTGGAATCGAAAGGCTTTCATTAGCATGAGCCTTCCAAAGAGAATCCTGTCGAAGTCGTGTTTAGCGATTTCCGTCGCTTCATTAAGCACGCGTAGGATAGGCAATTCTGCGCCTATCCCACGCACTCTCAATCGCAAATTACGCGAACACGAAACCCACGCTGCGTGTCTTGGCCTGACTGCGACTTGAATTACAAGAGCTGCAATGGGTGCTTGTTTGCGAAAAGATTTGCAACTGAGGCCAACCGGATGCCGATCAGGTTGTTACCAGAATTTTAAGAAGATGCTTGCATTCCGCTAAAGGCAGGGTTAAGCTACGCGACGGTCGGGGGCCCTCCCAAAGCAAGTTTTTCGGCAGAGTCTTTCGCTCTTTGAGAGTCGTTATACTAACACACTTCTAACCTTCTGCCAGCGAGACTCGCGCAGTGGCAGAGAGCTCTTATTTGGAATTGAGCAGAACTAACTAAGCAGTAATTAAATGAGCGGCAAGAAATTCAACAGAAAGTCTGCCGCAATTTCAGAAAGCGATGCTTCTTTCGCCACCGTTGCCGTGCTCAGATTGCCACCCCATGTCGACGTCGTCGTGGGTATGTTCATGTCTCCGAAAGCTAGCTGCGCGCAAGGCGGTGTATCGGTCTGACCAGGTTCAGGAATTGAACAGGGGGGCGTATCCGTTTGGCCAGCAAACGTGGTCAGGGCAAACGCTAACGTCAAGATAACGGCCCCGCCCAAATCTCGTAGCTTTTTCATAGTTTCTCCTTAACGTGGATTGCGTTGGCGATCCGGTCTTTCTTTGAAACGATCAAGTTAGGCATGTTTCTGCGACGACGAGATTTAGCCTACAGAATGCGCACATAGACACGCAATCTTTTTATCAAGTACACAGAAAGGGATGCCTCACATGAATTTACAGTCTCAGATAGCAGCACTTCAAGAACAAAGTCGCAACCTCACGTTAGCCGAGCGCGCGGCGCTCTGCTGCCAACACGCAAAACAATTCGAGCAAGCCGGCGAATACGAAGCAGCTTGCGAAGCACTGGTGGAACTTTGGCCGAATCGGAAAGGGATTCCAAGACTGGGGGGCCTCGACCCAGAATTATCGGCTAACGTCCTACTGCGAGTGGGCAACTTGGCGGGCTGGCTGGGGAGCGCAGATCAAGCTGAGGGAGGTCAGGAGATAGCCAAGAATCTAATCACGCGGAGCCTCGAGATTTTTGCCGAGCTTGGGCAATCTGAGGGGGTCGCTGAAGCCCATGCTGATCTTGCGCTTTGTTATTGGCGTGAAGGCTCTTTTGATGAAGCCCGAATTAATGTGGCAAGTGCCCTGAGCCACGTAGGAGATGACGATAGTGATCTGCGAGCCTGCATACTTATCCGGGCTGGGATGGTGGAACTGCGTGCAGGTCGCTTAAACGAGGCGTTGTGCCTTCATAACGAAGCTACCGATCTAGTGGAGAGAAGTTCGGAGGCAGCACTGAAAGGAGCATTCCATAATCAATTAGCTACCTTGTATGAACATCTTGGAACGAAACAAGGTAACGATGATTGTACAGATCGAGCCTTAATTGAATACGCAGCCGCGAGTTTTCATTTTGAGCGAGCAGGGAACCGACGCTATCTCGCTCGGGTAGAAAACAATCTAGGTTATCTGTTTTCTAGTATTGGACGATACAGGGAGGCACACATCCATCTCGATCGCGCTCGTCTCCTCTTTCTCGATCTGAAAGATGTTGGGACCGTCGCCCAAGTTGACGACACTCGCGCACGCACCCTCCTCGCCGAAGGTCGCATCCGCGAGGCGGAACGGTTTGCGCGTTCGGCGGTGCAGACGCTTGAAAAAGGTGATGAGCAGGCTTTGCTGGCGGAGGCTTTGACCACACACGGAATCGCCCAAGCACGGTTGGGGAATCATCCGCGATCAAGAGTGTTGCTGCAAAGAGCCATCGAAGTTGCCGGGACGTCGGGCGATTTGGAAGGGGCGGGCCGCGCGCACTTGAGTCTGATCGAAGAGATGGGTGATCAGACTGCCGCTACTGAGCTGGCCGCAATCTACCAGTCGGCGGCTGATCTCCTGCAGCGCTCTCAGGATCCTTCGGTCGGTAAGCGCTTGATCAGCTGCGCGCGCAAAGTAATCGAAGCGCTGGGCGACTCTGAGGGCGGCGGTCGGGAACGAATGGAGAATTCCTGGGAGGGTTTTTCATTCAAAGAAAAGATCCTTGAATGTGAGCGAGCGCTGATCGAACGCGCGCTGCGAGATTCAAACGGCTCGGTTACTCGGGCCGCGCGATTGCTGGGCTTCAAACATCATCAGAGCCTTATCTCTTTAATAAACAGCCGCCACAAGGAACTGCTCAAGACCAGGACAGCCGTGCGCAAGCGTCGCCGTCACATCTTCTCTAAGCCGCGGAAGATCAAATACCGCCCAGCCGGTCTCCCCGAGGTGGGCTCAACCCAGATCTCAATTCTCCACGCGGAAGATAACGAACCTCTGGCGAATGTGATCAATGAAATGTTGTCCGTTGAAGGCTGGCGAGTCGAACTCTGTGTCGATGGCGACAGCGCGCTCAGAAATCTTACCAGTGACGAGCGTATAGATTTGCTGCTGGTTGATAACGAATTGCCAGGATTGAGTGGTCTGGATCTGGTGAAGCGTACTCGCAAGATGACCCACCGCCGGCGCACGCCGATCGTTATGCTTTCAGGCAATGATTGTGAGACTGAAGCCTGGCGCGCGGGCGTCGATGCGTTCCTGAAAAAGCCGCAGCAGGTCAAGGACCTGCCATCCACCATATCTCGACTGCTCAGAGTGGACTCAAAGCAGAGTTAGATCTCAAAGCCCTCGGCAGCTTCTGCGGTATCCACAGCAACCCGTGCAACCTGAGAACGGCTTGGGGGACTTCAACGCTCACAGAAAAGCCCTGCGCACTCTGCGGTTATTAATCCAGGTGGGTTACTGCTCGGCGAAAATTTAGAGTGATTGCCGTCGCAGCTCAGCGCTTTTTGCCCCTCTGGCGTTGCTTGAATTCCAGCGGCTGAGGTTTTTCTCCTTGCGTCTCTCCAGCTTTGCAAAAGCCGGCAACCACCTCGACAAACTTTTCCGGATACTCAGTCGGCGGCAAGTGTCCGCAATTGCGAAACACGGTGAGACGCGAGTTGGGAATTGCGTCGCGCAATCTGAAAGCTTCGCTGATCGGAATGTGCGTATCCTCTTCACCCCAGACCAGCAATGTCGGTTGGCGGATCAGGCTGGCCTCGCGAGAAATTCGGTCAGCCTCCCAACGGCGAATGGTGCGAATCATGGCGCGATGCGTGTTCGCTGTCTCCAGCAGGTGATGGCGAGCTTCGAGTTTACGTTCGTCGAGCGGGTATCCCAGACGCCGGTAAACGTCCTGAGTTCGCTTGCGTAGAATCCAGCGCGAGCCGAGAAAGAGCGGCGTAGCAATATCGCCGAGCAGCGGCACGCCGGCCAATCGCAGCAGCAGTTTCTTTTTTGGCTGATCGTTACTCACCGCGCCGACCAGGATAAGCTTCGCTACTCGCTCCGAGTAATCGAGAGCGATCGTCGCCGCGATTGCGCCACCATAGGAAGCTCCCACAATCGTCGCTTGATCAATCCCCAGTCGATCCATCAAACCCAAAACTGCATAGGCCTGCGCATCAATCGTGTAACGTCCGTCCGACGGCTTATCAGAATAACCATAGCCGGGCAGGTCGGGCGCGATCACCCGAAAGCCGGCTTTGGCCAGCGGCAGGAACACTTCATTCCAAACCAGGTTCGAAGAGATGAAGCCGTGGATGAGAATAATAGGCGGCGCCTTCTCGTCGCCGGCTTCCTGGTAATGAATGCGCACACCGCCGATACTTGTGAACCACGAATGTTCCGGGTGATAGATAAAATTAATACTATCGGGCCAACTGACATCCCTTGGGCGCGTAAGAAGTTTTGCGGCCACGGCTCCCGCGATGACACCGGATGCTCCGGCCAGCCAATAACGTTTTTTCATGACGAAGGGAATCTTAACGTGCAGGGCTCATAGATTGAAAGAAGCGGTGTTTACGGCTATGCATATGTGCGGAGGTCTCTGGTGGCTGTTGGCCCCGTTAGGGGCCCAATGTCTATAGCTCGAAGCCATCGCAAAAAACTTCAAGCTCCTTTAGGAGCGAAATGTCAGCGACCAAATGGGATCTCACATCTCGCTCCTAAAGGAGCTTAGGTTCGGTTTGGATCTAAGGATCCATAAACATGTCGCTCCTCACGGAGCGAAAGCAGAAGAATTCTTACTTTGGCGGTGTAACTCAGCGGCCACCGTTATACGCTCACGATCACGACTTGTGGATGTAGAGTTTGCTGCTCCGCGTCAAAAACCCCCACCGCGATTAATTGCCCGTCGCTATCGCGCAGGCGCACTTGCTGACCGCTCGGCCATTGCATCCGTTGCGCTTCCTCGACCTGGAGATCGATGCCCTGACCAACCCGGCGCGCACTCTCCGTCGATAGTGCAAATGATGGTAGTTGGGACAGCGCTGCATCGGGTGACAACAAAACTTCCTCAATCGATCCCGACTGCACCATCTGGTTCAATCGCTCGAGTGTGATCGCATCACCGATCTTAAATTCACCGGCCCGGGTGCGGCGCAGTTCTGCTACATGGGCTCCCAAACCCAGCTGTTTCCCAAAGTCTTCACCCAGAGTGCGAATGTAAGTGCCGGCAGAGCACACCACCCGCACCCTCAAGTCCTGGGTGCCGTCATCATTTTCTTTTAGCAATGCGCCTCCATGGTTGAGGGTTGCGAATTCGCTGATCTTGACACGCACCGGTTGTCGCTCAACCTGTTCCCCGCGCCGGGCAAGTTCGTAGAGCTTTCGGCCGGCAACTTTTTTGGCTGAGAACATGGGTGGGATCTGCTTGATCTCGCCACGCAGAGCAACCATCGCACTTTCGATCTCTTCTTTGTGAAACTCTGTACTCCTCAGCGTCTCGGTGGTGAAATTTGGTACGCGCGTGCCGGTCACATCACCGCTATCAGTCGCATAACCCAAGCGGATCACTGCTTCATATTCTTTCTCAGCTCCGCTCAAAAATCGCGCCAGGCGCGTCGCGCGTCCGACCAGCACGACCAGAACTCCGGTGGCAAATGGATCGAGCGTGCCCGTATGCCCGACACGACGGTGCTCGGTGATCTTGCGGACCCGGGCCACCACATCGTGCGAAGTCATGCCCGCGGGCTTGTCGATAATTAGAACGCCATCCATGGGATCATTCTAGATTGCCAGGCGCTGATTGGCGATTAAGTCGGCGTTCTGAGTCCCGTAGGGACGAAATATCTATAGCCACGAAAGGCCTCTGTTCTCATCAGCGCCGAAGGCGCGACATACCACCGAGTGTTTTTCATCTCCCATAAAATATTTCGCGCCTATCGGCGCTAGTTGGAAAAATGAGACGTCAGAGCTATAAAGATGTCGTCCCTACGGGACTCAGTTCTATCCCTGATTAAGTAAATAGCCTAACAATGCGAAGACTGCGATCAAGGCCATCGGAGGAACGGCACCTGCAAGACACCGAACCCGCAAAAGCTCGCGAGCGCGTTTTTCAACGGGCCGGAAAGTTACTCGCGGCCAGGCAACGATCAGTCGAGGAGCTAAGAGAGCGCTTGCTCGAAGGGCGCGGCGCGACAGAGACGATCGTGACGGAGGTGATCGAACGTCTGCGAGAATATGGTTATCTCGACGACGCGCGGTATGCGCACAGTTACGCCCAATTGCGCGTACAGCAGCGGCCGATCGGAAGGCAGAGACTGGAGCGCGATCTGAGGATGAAGCAGATCGATAAGACCACGGTCGACGCCGCGCTCGATTCAGTATTTGCGGAAAAGCCGGAAGCGGAATTGATTGATTGCGCAATCGAAAAGCGCATTCGCCTGCGTGGCCGGCCGCAAACTCGCGCCGACGCGAAGAAACTTTTCGATCATTTGCTGCGCCAGGGTTTTGCTTTTGAATTGGTCAGTGAGAAAGTTCGCGCGATATCGAAGGGGGATGTTGATGATTGATCAGTCCGCGAAGCGGACGAGCGAAAATAGCCCAGCACTTCAGTGCTGGGTAACCGGCCCTTTGAATCGCAAGCCCGTGAAGCGGGTGACTGAAATCGTCAACCGTCCGCTCCACGGACTACTTGCTAATATTAGGATCTCACCCCGACCGATGAATCGGCGGGCTATTTTCAAGCGTCCGCTGCGCGGACTCAGAAAGGAGGAAAAATTTAGTTCTCGATCCAAACGACAGGTCTGGGAAACACTAGTTCCGTGTTCGCCGTCGACCCGGATGATTTGGGCAAGAACGGTACCGTCTCGCCGCTTTCCGTGTCGATCAAAAGCAACGACGCGGGAACATCTCCTACGATCATCAACCTGGCGGAAGACTTGATCAGCATTTTGGCGCTCCCCGAAAATGTTTTGTCGATACGCGTTCCTCTTTGTCTCTGCCAGTTGGTGGGATTGAGGTAAAACAACTCAGTGCTGGTGCTCGGGCCGTCTTCAATGAAGAAAGGAACGCAACTCTGTGACGCGAAGCCGACGAATCGACAACCGGAACAAGGGGCCGGGGATGGATCGAGAGTTTTAAGCGGCTCCAGGCTCTTGGCCAGCAAAATCGGTTGCGCTTGATCGTGCGGTCGCAGTAATGCAGCGGCTCCTACCTGACAGATGCTTTCAATTGACCACTTCCTGTCTGTGTCAGATAGTTTTACGGAGTCACTCAGAATTGCCAGCGTCGTGGTGTTCGGCTTAGGCGCCTCTCCGCCCTTCTTTTGTTTGGGAAGCGCTCCCAGGAATCGATCAAAGACAAGACGGTCGGGCGCGAGCCAGTGTGCGCAACCGGAGGTGTTGGCTGCTCGCTCAGGGAGCGAGGACTGACTGATCTCCGCAAAAAAATCTTCCCATATCAGTTTCGCTTTTCCATCCAGGTCTGAGACGTAGAGCTTCGTTGTCGCCCCAGCATCGCTGATGGATGCTTTCTCGTTCGCGTGCGATTGCTGCTTATAGCTAAAACGATTGCTGTCCGGTGCCCAGGCGAGGCAATAGCTCTCCCCTTTGACTAATTGTTTGACGGCGCCGGTGCGAAGATCACGCAGCAGAATTCCGTCTTTGGTAGTGTACAAAAGCCGCGTCCGGTCGGGACTTGCCGCGGCCTCAAACACACCGCTGGTAACGATGGAATAGTTGTAGGTTGAGGCGGTTGAGTCTGCGCTCACTTCAAATAGGTTTGCTCCGTTCGTGCTTTCCCCGGCCAACAGCAGCAGGCGGCCGCTGAACCTGGGCCCGACTGGAGGAGGTTGGCGAGTGCACGCGCCGATCAGTCCGCAGGAGACTATGATGATGCCGATGCAATAGCGTCTGAGTGTGTGCATGATGTTTTGCCCTGGCGAAGTATCGGTCTTGTATGACAGATCGATCGTATGAGTCAACACTCAAACGTAGTGTCTCAACTTGATGGATGAGGTCAGTACCGGGAGCGGTAGCGACCGGGTTAGGGCCGCGTCGACCCCGATTTCTGGGGTCAACTGAGACCCGGTCGCTACCGCTCCCGGTACTGACTCCATGCCGTCTGCCGGAAGCCAAGACACTACTCTTTCAAAACGGCAATCGGTTCGAGGTTGCGGGAACGTTGTTTTCGGAGCCGCTGTTTCGCGTGCTAAACTCCATTCGATCATGACGGGAAACGAAATTCGCGAAAAGTTTTTGCAGTACTTCGAGCGCCACGGCCATACCCGCGTGCGCTCCAGTCCACTTCTGCCGGCAAACGATCCCACGCTGCTGTTCACTAATGCAGGCATGAATCAGTTCAAAGACGTCTTTCTCGGCACTGAGAAGCGCGAGTATGTGCGCGCTTGTTCTTCGCAGAAGTGTCTGCGCGCCGGCGGCAAACATAACGATCTCGACGAAGTAGGAAAGACCGCGCGGCACCAGACTTTTTTCGAGATGCTCGGGAATTTTTCATTCGGCGATTACTTCAAGGAGGACGCGATCAAGTTTGCCTGGGACTTTCTGGTGAATGAACTGAAGATGGATTCGAGGCGTCTTTGGTTCACGGTCTTTGGTGGTGACGAAGAAGTTGGGCCTGACGAAGACGCTGAAAAGCTTTGGGAAAAGGTCGGCGTGCCGCGCGACAGAATTTTGCGCTTTGGGCGTAAAGATAATTTCTGGCAGATGGGCGAGACCGGACCCTGCGGCCCTTGCAGCGAGATTCATTACTATCTCGGCGACGACCCTGACGACCCCACGAAGAATCGCGTCGACCTAGTCAACGGTCCCGGCGACACCACGATGGAGATTTGGAACCTCGTCTTCATGCAATACAACCGCGTTGAGGGTGAGCCGGGCAAGTACAACCTTGAACCGTTGCCGAAGCCTTCGGTTGATACCGGGTTAGGGCTGGAACGCACGGCCGTGATCATGCAGGGCGTGAAGTCCAACTACGAAACCGATCTCCTGCGGCCCATCATGAATTTTGCGGCAGGATTAGCGGTCGGGAAGTAATTCAGTGGCGACAATCCTGCAAGAGTTTACGGACTTTGTCGCAGCGCTCAACCAGCGCCGACTTGCTTACGCCGTGTGCGGCGGTTGGGCAATGACGATTCACGGTTGCCCACGCGCTACGATGGATATTGATGTCATGGTCAGGGCGGACGATCTGGCCGAAGCTTGGAAGGTTGCGATGAATTTGGGTTACCACATCGAGGGGCGGCCTATGCATTTTCACGATGGGGCAATCGAGATTAGGCGCCTTTCGAAGGTCGACGCCGAAACGAGAATACTCTTCACTATAGACTTCTTGTTGGTGACAGAGTCCACCCAAAAGATTTGGCTGGACCGTGAGACGATCGAGTGGGAATACGGCGCTATCTCTACGGTATCGCGCGAGGGTTTGATTTATTTGAAAAGACTCAGCGGACGGTTGCAGGACCTGGCTGATATTGAGAGGCTGGAAAGTGAAAGTTGATATGTCGCCCCAGGCGGTGACGCAACGTTTGAAGCTGCTCGATCAGCTTTGGGCGTTGAGCGTTAAATTGATGCGGGCGAAGCGACTGAAGGTGACGAAGCGCCGGCGTCGTGAGCCTCTTTCTACCAATTAGCATTTATGAGCACTTACGACAATCTTGACGATCAGAAACAATTTGCCTGCCGCGTGATTGCGGATCACGCGCGCGCGACTGCGTTCTCGATTGCTGATGGAATTCTGCCTGGGAATGAAGGCCGCAACTATGTTCTGAGAAAGATCATGCGGCGCGCCATTTATCAGGGACGGCACGCGCTGGGCTTTGATGATCTCTTCTTCTACAAGGTAACCAACTTCGTCGTCGATCAAATGGGCGAAGCCTATCCGGAGTTGGAGGCTTCGCGTGAGTTCATTGAGAAGATGGTGCGGTTGGAGGAGGAGAGGTTTGGATCGACCCTGACGGTTGGGTTGAAGAAGCTGGATGAGAAAATCAATCGATTCATCAATCAAGAGTCATTGACATATGAGTTTCCGGGCGTACCCAAAGAGATGATACTTGACGCGAGAAATATTGATTGTGTTACACCACGCGACATAGCAGTTCTGTATGACACCTACGGATTACCAATTGATCTGGCGTACCACATCTTGGAACGGACTCCGATGCTGATCGGGAATAGAACGTGTCTTGATCGGATGTTGGGCAAGTCCGTAAGCGAAGAAACATTCAAAGACCTCGTCGAAAACGAGTTGAGGGAGCTTCAGTCTGACAGCAGAGTTGCGAAGCCTGAACCCAAGCGCAGCAATAAGCCAGTATATGTTGCCTTGTCCCAACGGAGAGATACGAAGTCTGAGTTTAGAGGCTACGAAGCAACTCTAATCGATGACGCAAGAGTTGTCACAATAATCAAATCAGACGCTGAGGTCCAATCGCTTAACGAAGGTGATGAAGGCGAAGTCGTTCTGGATCGAACGCCGTTCTATGCCGAGGGTGGCGGGCAGGTTGGAGATGTGGGTCGAATCATTAACCCGGTCGCTACCGCTCCCGGTACTGACCTCACTGCGCCGGTCAGTGGCGATCTCAAACACGCGGCTCGCGGCGACCTCATCGCGACAGTTGAAGATACTTACTCACCTGCGCAGGGCTTAATCGTGCATAAGATCAAGATTGAAAAGGGGACCTTGAAGCTTGGAGATGTGGTCACGGCGCAAGTCGACGTCGAGAAGCGCGATGCGACGCGACGCAATCACACGGCTACGCACTTGATGCACGCGGCTTTGCGCGAGGTTTTGGGAACGCATGTCAAGCAGGCCGGTTCAGTCGTCGCGCCGAACTATCTGCGTTTTGACTTTAGTCATTACCAGCCGCTGACCACAAGCGAGATCGAAGAGATCGAACGCCTGGTGAACTATCACATCCTGCGCAACGAACCGGTGCAGACTGACGAGATGGCGGTCGAAGAGGCGATGCGTTCGGGCGCAATGGCCCTGTTTGGCGAGAAGTACGGCGAGAAGGTCCGTGTGCTTTCGATCAAAGGCGCGGAGGGTATCTTTTCGAAAGAGCTTTGCGGCGGGACTCACGTGCGCGCGACCGGCGACATTGGCGTCTTCAAAATTACCAGCGATGAATCCATTGCTTCGGGCGTAAGGCGTATCCGCGCAGTGACCGGCGTGGATGCTTACGAACGTTTTCGCGAAGACGAAGAGATCATCTCTCAGGTCACGAGCAACTTAAGAACGTCTCGCGCTGAACTGCCCGCGATGATAGGCAAGCTGCAGGACGAACTGAAGAAAGCCCGGCGCGAAGCCGACGAATTGCGTTTGAAGATTGCCACCGGCGCCGCCGGCTCTGCTCCATCAAACAGGGATGCGCCAGCTCTCTGACACTCTGCTGGCTCGCATCAAATCAGGCGTAGTCGTAGTCGGGCGCAGCAATGACGGCAAGGCTTCGCTGATCGTGCGCACCTCCGACGATCTCACAAAGAAAGTTCCGGCCGGACAGGTGATCAAAGAACTCGCGCCGATTATCGGCGGCAAAGGCGGCGGCAAACCCGACATGGCCGAAGGCGGCGGCAACCAACCCGAGAAACTCGCGGAAGCTCTCGAGGCGAGTTATGGCGTGGTGGAACGAATGCTGAGCGGAGCGGGGCAGTAGCCCGACCGTGAGGGAGGGCGTTGATCTCGAGGGGGAAACGCCCTCCCTCACGGTCGGGCTACTGCCCCGATTGCCTACCGCTCGCATCCGGCGTCCGCACATGCTCGGGCCGCACACCGATGCCGATCAAACGCGCTGGAATCCGGCGCAGCACTGGATACTTTTTGAATAAACGGATTGGCCAGGGAGCCGCAACCGGTTGGTTGCTCCCGAGCACGCGGCCAATCACTCGATTCTGCACCTGGACCTGCGCCCATTGCGTCAGGCGCGTGGGCAATTCGCGTCGCCACTGCACCTGCTGCAAATGGCTCGGTGAAATCCAGCCTTCAGACAAAGGCCGAGCGAGAATATTCGCGGCCGCAACGGCATCCTGAATCGCGAGGTTGATGCCCACGCCGCCGACGGGCGACATCGCGTGCGCCGCATCGCCAATGCACAGCAGCCCAGGCCGATACCACTGGCGCAAACGATCCACCATCACCGTGAGAAGTTTGATCGGCTCCCAATCCGTTAACTCGCCAACGCGATCGCCGAGGAACGGCGCAGTCGAAGTTATGTCAGCGCGAAACGCGTCGAGGCCGCGATGCTTTATTTCTTCAAATGCGCCTTTGGGAATTACAAAGCCGCATTGCCAGTAAGTATCGCGATTGAGCATCACCATGATTTTGCCGCCGACAAAGCGCCCGAGGACCTGTCCTGGATCCGTCGGCTTGCGCGTCAGGCGAAACCACAGCACATCTATGGGCGCACCCAATTCCTGAACCTGCAAACCGGCTCGTTCGCGCACGACTGACTTTCGTCCATCAGCGCCGACAGTCAGATCCGCGTGAATCTCGAGCACGCCTTTCGGTGTCTTAGCTCGCACGCCGACTATGCTGTTTCCGGATTCGATCAGGTCGGTGACCTCTGCTTCCATTAGCAAAGTGAACGCCGGATAGCGCGCCGCCTGTTCCTTGATGAAATCAAGAAACTCCCACTGCGGCATGAAAGCGAGAAACTTGCACTGCGTCGGCAGATGCGTAAAGTCCGCGAGCGGAATCATCTCATCGCCAATTTGTCCGGCGATCTCGCGAATCTCTTGATGCGGCCGTTGGAGAAAGTCGGAGAGAATGCCCAGTTCATGCATCACCTCCAGGGTAGAAGGATGAATCGTATCGCCGCAAAAGTCGCGCAAAAAATCCGCATGCTTCTCGAGTACGATCACTTCGACACCCGCGCGGGCCAGGAGATACCCGAGCATCATTCCGGCCGGGCCGCCGCCGGCGATGCAGCATCTTGTTTGCAATCGTGTCGTGCTATCCATGGTCGTTGAGGTCTAGACGGTAGCGACCTGTGCGCAAGGCGTCAAGATCGCCGAGGTCGGAAGCGCGGGTGGTAGAGATCGGAGCGCGGACATCCTGTCCGCCTGAGCGCGAAGCGCGAATAGAGCTTCGACTGTAGCGGCGTTGGGCTGAGCGTGCTTACGCACGCTGGCGGACAAGATGTCCGCGCTCCGATCCCTTTCCCCCTTTGATTTTTCATTAAAAGAAAACTAAATTCTTCACGGCAACGTAGTAAGCAGCGGAACACGATCCTTTAGAAGATGGCGCCGGTTTCGTCGTCTTCCTCAATCCGAATAGTTTGTCGAATAATCGAATAAAACAGGAGATAGTATGAGCAATTCAATCAAGGCTTTCGTAGCCTGCAGCCTCGTTATGGCGTTCAGTGTCGCCGCGAGCTTCGGCCAATCTTCACATTACGACGTCAACAATATGGACACAAAGGCGTCCGCCTGCACCGATTTCTA
>WNFQ01001888.1_pt1 | contig 15728 bp, 16 predicted proteins | sample 5400171 | NCBI WGS metagenome assembly WNFQ01 (sample SAMN13153356, study PRJNA577476) | soil metagenome | isolation source: 20 cm soil under Madrone tree | place: USA:California | collected 2016-06-14 | reverse complement strand
AAACCGAGGCCGAACGGGTCAAGGCTGTTGTTGGCGCAGCCGCCTTGCGACATATTGAAGATGCCGCAGTTGTCGGGCTGGCCTTCGTACTTAAAGGGGTAGATGCCGCCCATACCCGGCGAGCCGTCCACAGCGGGGTTGTACCGGTGTAGGTCCACGCCAGTGGGCACGCCGCGGATCGCGCTGACGTACACCGTGCCGTCTGGAGCGACGCGCACGCTAGGCTCGAGGCCGCGCACGATGAACGCGACCCCCGTCGGCCCAATCGGCGCAAGGGCGGGCAACGGGAGTTCCTGGTTCGTGCTGAAGCCATTGGTGGCCAAGACCGAGCCGTGGCCAATTAACAGAGCCAACGCAGCCACCAGGCACGTGAGGCCAAGACCTACACCAAAATACAATCGAGCTTTCATACTGACCACCTCGTTAGCTTTGATCATCGTTTCCTCCAGATTTTGCACACTTGATGGACAGCCGCCACAACGAAAATGAAGTAGCTTGGATGGCCCTGTTGATCCCGGCCTGCCTTCTAGGGCAGATACGCGCCGTCGTAAATCCAAGAAACACCTGAATTAGAGGGGGGGGAGTAAACCCGATAGGCCTCTGTTACTCCATGGACTGGAATAGCCTGGCCTAGGCAGGCCACATTCAAGGCCTCGCGCTGACCCTCAGACGATCTGACTCTTTCCGTCCGCCTTGTAAGTCTTTCTCTGATTGTGAATGCGGACCGCCGATCGGAGCAGTGAGGGAGTCGGGGTAGGCAGCGAAGGATTGTGAATTGGGGGTGAGTGGCTTAGACTTCGGGCGAAATTGGGGAGGGAACGATGCAAACGCGAAGAACTTTCTTGGAGTCGGTGGGAGCGGCGGCGGCATTGGGCGTGGCGGGACGGGCGGCATTTGGCGGAGAGGCGGCGGCCGCGGAGGACGGAGCGAAGAATTTGGACGATGCCGAAAGCGGCAGCGCGGATGCGGCGGCGCCTTTGGGCGAGAAGATGCTGTTTTGGGTGGCGGTGTCCACGCCGTGCGACAAGAACCTGAATTTTGATCCCGAGCTGTATAAGGATCTACTGGCGTATTTGAAGGCGCAGGGCGCGGATGGCGTGGTGGTGCTGGGAACGACCGGGGAGTTTCCTTCGTTTTCGTTTGCGGAGCGGAAAAAGACTGCGGAGACGGCGCTCAAGAACCGCAACGGCTTGAATATCATCGTCGGGCCGGGGACCTCAAACTTTCCGGAGACCATCGAGCTCTCGAAGCATGCGGAAGAGCACGGCGCGGACGGGCTGCTGATTGTGCCGCCGTTTTATTACAAGCGCGTGGGGCAGGAGGCACTGACGAAATATTATTCGATGATTTTCGAGCAGGTGAAAATTCCGATCAACCTGTATCACATCCCGTTTGCGAGCGGCGTGCCGATTTCGCATGAGCTGCTACACAGCCTGGAGCACTATCCCAATCTGGCGGGGATCAAGGATTCGGTGAGCGATCCCGAGGTGTATCACCGTTTCGTCGCAGAATTTCCGCGACTGAACATGCGTACGGGCACGGACGAGAATTTGAAGTACGCGCTGGAGCACGGGATGGGCGCGATTCTGGCGGAGGGCAATAACTTCACAAAGCAGATTGCGGCGGTGTTTGCGGCCAGGCGCGCGGGGAAGGACATCGACGAGCCGATCGCGAAACTGAATGCAGCGTTGAAACTGCTGCGGGCGGGCGGCGTGGATGAGTATGGGCCAATGAAGTATGCGCTGAGCTTGCAGATGGGGACGCGGCAGTTTTATCAGCGGCCGCCGAACTCGGATGTGACCGATGAGCAGAAGGGGAAGATCAAGGCGGCGTTGGAGGAGATTAAGCGGATGGGGTGAGGGGCTGACGTGCAGTCAGAAATGTCTAAATCGCGCCGGTGCTGGGGAAAAGCCTCAGGCCCAAAATGCGGGCCTGAGCTACAGGGGAGCGGGCCGAATGTTTAAATGGAACATAAGAGGATTCGTGCGTTTGTGTGCGATGGGGAGTGTGCTGGCAGTGCTGCCCTTCGGGGCGGCGGGGCAGTGGAAGGCTAAGGATACCGAGTGGCCTAGCTATGCGGCGGATTTGGCGGGGACGCGATACCGGCCGCTGGATCAGATCAACGCTGCGAACTTCAACGATTTAGAGATTGCCTGGCGGATCAAGACCGACAATTTTGGGAACCGGCCGGAGTACAAGCTGGAAGGCACGCCGCTGATGGTGAACGGCGTGGTGTATGCGACGGCGGGTTCGCGGCGCGCGGCGATTGCGCTGGACGCGGTTACGGGCGAGTTGCTATGGGTTCACGGCGAGCAGGAGGGGGCACGTGGAGGCGCGGCGCCGCGGCAACTCTCCGGGCGCGGGCTCGCGTATTGGTCGGACGGAAAAGAAGAGAGGATTTTGTATGTCACGCCGGGGTATCAGCTGATTTGCTTGGATGCGAAGACGGGGACGCGCGTGCCCGGATTCGGAAATAAGGGCGCGGTGGATTTGAAGCTGAATGACGATCAGGAGATTTTTCCTGATTTAACGACCGGGGAAATCGGAATTCAGTCGGCGCCGGTGGTGGCGAAGGACACGGTAATTGTCGGCGCGGCATTTCGCGAAGGCATGACGCCGAAAAGCATGCGCAACAACAAGGGCTATGTGCGGGGATTTGATGTGCGTACGGGGAAGCGGCTGTGGATTTTTCACACCATTCCGAAAAAAGGCGAGTTTGGGAGCGACACGTGGCTGAACGGCTCGGCGGAGTACACGGGGAACACCGGGGTGTGGACGCAGATTACGGTGGACGAAGAACTGGGGCTGGTGTATTTGCCGGTGGAATCGCCGACGAATGATTTTTATGGAGGGCACCGGCCGGGGAACAATTTGTTTGGCGAAACGCTGGTTTGCGTGGATTTGAAGACGGGCGAGCGCAAGTGGCACTACCAGTTGGTGCATCACCCGTTGTGGGATATGGATATTTCTTCGGCGCCGATTCTGGCGGACATTACGGTCAATGGGAAGCAAGTGAAAGCGGTGGCGCAACCGTCCAAGCAGGGATTTCTTTATGTTTTCGATCGCGTCTCCGGAAAGCCGGTGTGGCCGTTTGAAGAGAAGCACGTGGAAGTGGGGACGGTGCCGGGCGAATGGTATTCACCGACGCAGCCGATTCCGTCCAAGCCGCCAGCGTATAGCCGCAACGGCGTTTCGGTGGACGATCTGGTGGACTTCACGCCGGAGATCAACGCGCGGGCGAAGGCCATTGCGTCGAAGTATCACCTAGGGCCGGTGTATACGCCACCATCGGAAAGCAAAGTGGATGGCACGTCGGGAACGTTGACGGTGGGGACCGCGTCTGGCGGGACGAATTGGCCGGGAGGATCGTACGATCCGGAGACGCACATGGTGTATGCGTTTGCGTGCAATGCGTGCGCGGAGCCGATTGGATTGGTGCGCGCGCCGAAAGAAGTTTCGGACATGAATTACATCGCGGGTACGGCGGGAGAAGAGGTGAAGATTCTGCGCGGACCTGGCGAAAATGCTGGTGCGGACTCGCCTATGCCGCCGAAGAAGAGAGCGGGCAGTGGGTACGTGCCGCTGAACGTGGACGGCCTGCCGCTGCTGAAGCCGCCGTACGGTACGATCAGCGCCATCAATCTTGATAAGGGGGAAATTGTCTGGCAGATCGCGCACGGGGAGACGCCGGACGTGGTGCGGAATTATCCGGCGCTCAAGGGGATGAATATCCCGCGAACAGGGCAGGAGACTTATAACATCGGGACGCTGGTGACGAAGACGCTGGTGATCGCCGGCGATGGGCAGATCACCACGACCTCGGATCATCCGCGGGGCGCGATGCTGCGGGCTTACGACAAGAAGACTGGGAAGGAAGTGGGTGCGGTGTACATGCCTGCGCCGCAGAGCGGTTCGCCGATGACGTATCTGGTGAACCGCAAGCAGTACATTGTGGTGGCGGTGAGCGGCGGCGCGTATTCGGGGGAATATATTGCGTACAGTTTGCCGGCAGCGGAATGAACCGGAGAAAGATAACGCAGAGACGCAGAGGGCGCTGAGCATCGCAGAGGTAAACGATGCAGAAAAGATTGCCTTGAACAAAATCGGGGCCGCGACTATTGGCGTGGCGATCATAGGGGCACTCTTCGTTGGGATGGTAACGCGAGCGACGGGGAGAGTAGCGCGGGCACAAGAGACGGCGCCGACGTCGCGATCGGTTTGGGATGGGGTGTACACGGAGGAGCAGGCGAAGCGCGGCGAGGAGATGTATCGGAAGGAGTGCGCTTCGTGCCATGGCGATTCGCTGGTGGGCGGAGGAGGCGCGGCAGCGTTGACTGGCGGAGCATTTTTGTCTAACTGGAATGGGCTGACAGTTGGGGATTTGTTCGAGCGGATTCGCAAGACCATGCCGCAAGGGTCATTGGGAAAGCTGACGAAGCAGCAGGACGCGGATGTGCTGGCCTATTTGCTGAGCTTTAACAAATTTCCTGCGGGGAAGACGGAGCTGCAGAAGCAGGTGGAGTTTTTGAAGGAGATTCGGTTCGAGGCGACGAAGCCGGACGCGAAATGAGAGATTGCGCGCCGTGGTGCGGGCAAGAGTTTTGGTGCGAGTTTCGTTTCGGAGGAGAGAGCGATGAAGAAGATGATGATTGTGCCGGTGATGGTGCTGGGGGCGGCAGCGATTGGATTTATGGCGGGACAGGGGACGCGGGGGAAGCCCGAAGCGGTCCTTAGCGGACACTTTGACGAGCTTTCGATGATTCCGAGCGCGGTGGCGCAGGAGAAAAGCGAAGTGATGCCGTTTGGCTACAACTCGCCCCGCCAACCTGCGTTGGCCCCCGACGCGCCGCCCATCACCTATTGGAATATCGACGACATTCGCAAGGCGCACTCAGAGCTGGCGGAGAAGGCGCAGAAGGCGCTAACGCAGGCGGGGAGCGGGAGCTCACAGTCGTTTGGCGGCGGGCCGGTACACGTGCAGACGCGGAACTTCAGCATCTTTATGTTGTATCGTGCGCACCGCGAGCAGCCCGTGTTGAGCTTGACGAAGGTCAACAGCGTGTGGGACGACGCGGAGATGCACGCCGGAGCGTACGATTTTTACGTGATCACCGGCGGAACGGGAGAGATGATCGTGGGCGGCAAGATCGCGAACCGCCAGAATCTAAGCGACAAAGACGGAATCATCCCCGGCGAATATCGCGGCCAGCCAATCGAAGGCGGGCAGACTTTCAAGGTGAAGGCCGGGGACTGGCTGCTGATTCCGCCGGACACGCCGCACCAGCCGAAGCCGGACGCCGGCGGGTTCAGTTACATGATCATGAAACTAAATGTTGGCGTTTATCCGTGGAGCCTGGTTCGCTGACCGGCCCGCGAACGGGCTAGGAGTTCCACGCCACGCGCGAAAGCTGGCGCTTGCGATTTTCCCATTCCGCGCCGGAAAGTATGCGCGGCGCCACTTCGATGAGCCGCGGCGTGAGCTTGAAGACTGCGAGGGCCGTCCAAGGCTTTCCGTCGCGCGTGTGGAAGGCGCGCTCGTTCAGCAATTCGGCCATGTGGTTATAAGATTGGTCCTGGACAATCATTTCGGCCAGGTGATTGAGGACTTGCATTTCGGTGGGATTCTCTTCCAGGTGCAGGCAATCGCCGGCGATGCGGGTGCCGTAGGGGATTTCCTCGCCGGTGAGGAGTTCCGTAGACGCGGCGGCGGGCTCTACTTGCACCTCGCGCTCCCACTCGACGGCAACCATGCGCCATCCAGCCGCTTCGCGTTGGTTGAGGTATTCCGCGCTGGGCCAAGCCGAAAGAGCTTCTCGAATCCACTCAATTTTCTTCATGGAATGTCTCCTTGACGACCCACTCGCCTGGGCGACGGAGAGAGAGCACACCCACCTGGGCACGGGAATAGGCAATTTGCCTGCCCAGTGCCTTTTCTACGTAAATCATTAAGGAAAAATCGTTTAGCTCGGGTTCAAGATGACCAGAGCGACACGGAGATGTCCGTTAGTGGGATGGATTGTTGCGTTGCCGGACACCGCCGTGAGCGCCCGCGACCCGCGTCAAAAAGTAGAGCTTTTTCGTCCCGCGCCGGTTATCATAGAGACGTCTCACCGTCCAACCCTCGATTTCCCACATTACATCTTTAGGTTGACCCAGTCCCGCCTTACCTCTGGCGGTGTCCTATGCAACTTGCTGTGAAGGGGAAGCGAGCAGAAGAGCGCAAGTATTTGAAGGTAGCAGTGGATTTGAGCAGCGTAGACGTGCGAACGCCAGCGTATTCCGGGGTTACGGACAATGTTAGCTCGCATGGAGCGCGCGTATTGACGAGCAAGGCGTTAGAGTCCAACCAGCGGCTGAACGTGCGCTCGATGCGGGGAAGCTATCGGTCCAGGGCCCGAGTAGTGTATTGCGTGCCCGCAGAGGAGGGATTGTACGCGGTTGGACTGCAATTCTACGCCAGTGTCGGGGAATGGATATCGCCGGAATAAATTCCGTTGACGGTCATACTATCCAACGTCGAGAGGTTTGCAGCAAGAGGCGACCGCAATTGCGATGGTATCATGTCAAAATGTACTCGCAAAAATTCAGGGTGGAACTGGTGACTCGTGGCGAGCGACGGGCATGCCCGCTGGAATGGTTGGACCAATTTTGCATGCGGAACTTCACGAATGCCGCGGAATTTGACGACACTCTGCCGATCGCGGAGGGAATGGTGGAAGTGAGCTTCCGCGTCACCCCAGAGCGTTTTGCGGAGAGCTTCGGAGCGTGGCTGACCCAGCGTGGCAAGGGTGACGGACAAGGGGTTCGAGTCGAGATCTCAAAGCTAGCCTGAAAAACGAACGAGAAGTGCTGTTCGTGGACTGAACGACTCAGGCTGCGGAGTCGCGTTTTTCTCCAGTAAGGAGCGCTTTGATTTCAGGCAGCGCGGCCTGTACTGCGGCTTCGCCGACGGCGACGAGCTCGTTGGTGCGCGTGAAGTCGTCCCACACGAAAGGCTTCACGTCCGGTTCGATGATGACGTCCGCTTGCTGACGCCAGGCGATTTCACCGTGGCGCTGGATGATGTTGAAGGAGCGGCTGATGACGTCGGCGGCGGTACGGGGATCCTCGAGGTTGCCTGCTTCGAGATAGATGGCGATGACGATATCCGCGCCGAGCAGCAGGGCGCCTTCCACAGGAACGGGCGCGGTAAGAAAACCATCCACAAGCGTGCGGCCTTCAAATTGGATGGGCACGAAAAGCCCTGGATACGAGCAAGAGCCTCGCAGCGGAGGGAGAAGCGGTCCGCGAGTGTAGTACACGGAGATACCCGCGTTGATGTCCGTGGCGGCTATGGCGAAGGGAGTTTTCAGTTCTTCGAAGGTTTTCACGTGCGTGAATCGTGTAAAGTATTTTTCCATGCGCTGGTTGGTGGCCAGGCCGAGCCAGGAGGGCGTCCAGCGGCCAAAATCCGCAAAGCTGGTGGCGCCGGCAATGCGCTGCATGTCGTCAAGCGGTACGCCGGCGCAGTAGCAGGCGCCGATCAGCGCGCCGACGCTGGTACCTGCGACGCAATCAATGGGAATGCCGGCTTTCGTCAGCGCGCGAAGCACACCGACGTGCGCAATGCCACGCGCGAAGCCGCCAGCCAGCGCGAGCCCCACGCGCAAGCGCTCGCGATTCGGTGGCTCCTCGCCGATAGCGAAAGAATGAAGTTTATCCTTCGCATTCCGCAGCCAGTCGAGGGCGTTGGATACTTTGTCTTCCAGCATGGCTGTATTCATTCTATGCCAGGAAGACCCAGAGACATCAGGTTTGACCGTGGAATGCCGGTTTTGTAACCTGTCCTACCGTCTAGGCGTCTGAAAAGAGCTTCCATGAAACGTCGGATTGAGAAGGCTGTAGTGCTGGGCGCGGGAACCATGGGTTCGCGCATCGCGGCGCACTTTGCGAATGCGGGGCTGCCGTGCATTTTGCTGGATCTCGTGCCGCCGAATTTGCCCGCCGATGCGCCGTCCGCGGAGCGCAACAAGATTGTGCGCGCGGGACTGGAAGCGGCGAAGAAATCCAAGCCTGCGGCCTTTTTTACTTCAGCGCTGGCGGAACGCGTGGCCATCGGCAATTTTGAAGACGATCTGGCGCGATGCGGGGAAGCGGACTGGATCATCGAAGTCGTCGCCGAAAATCTGGAGATTAAACGCAAACTCCTTTCGCGCGTGGCGCAGTATCGGAAGCCGGAGGCGATTGTCACCACCAACACGTCGGGCCTGCCCGTGCACTTGATCGCCGAAGGCATGAGCGAGGAATTTCAAAAGCACTGGGCGGGAACACATTTTTTCAATCCGCCGCGCTATTTGAAATTAGTGGAAGTGATTCCGGGGCCGAAGACTTCGCCGGAAGTGATCGAGGCGCTCAGCGAGTTTTGCGACCGGAGGCTCGGCAAGGGCGTGGTCATTGCCAAGGATACGCCGAACTTCATCGCCAACCGCATCGGGACGTTTTCGATGCTGAACGCTTTGCGGCTGATGAGCACGCTGGGCATGACCATCGAGGAAGTGGATGCGTGCACCGGGCCGGCCATTGGGCAGCCAAAATCGGCTACCTTTCGAACCGCGGACATTGTGGGAATCGACGTCTTAACGCACGTAGTGAAAAACATTTATGAGTCGGTGGCCAACGACGAATCGCGAGAGATGTACCGCGTTCCGGCGCTGGTGGAGGAGATGGTGCGGCGCGGCTGGCTGGGTGACAAGACTGGGCAGGGATTTTACAAGCGCGTGAAGGGCGACGGAGAACGCGAAATTCTGACGCTCGATGTGCACACCATGGAATACCGGCCGCGGCAGAAAGCGCGATTTGCTTCCATCGAAGGCGGAAAGACGATTGAAGACACACGGCAGCGTTTGCGCGCGCTTGTGGGGCCGATCCTCGAGGGCCAGAAGGGCGATAAGGCGCAGGAGTTTTTGTGGGGCTCGATATCGGAAACGTGCCTCTATGCGTCGCGGCGCGTGCCTGAAATTTCTGACCGAGTTGTGGATGTGGACCGCGCGATGCGCGAGGGCTTTGGCTGGGAGCTGGGTCCGTTCGAGGTCATGGATGCCATTGGGGTGAAGGCCTTCGCGGAACAAGTGCGGAAAGAAGGGCGCGCTTTGCCGGCCGCGATCGAGAAACTGCTGGCGAGCGGTCGAAGCGCATTCTATGAATCAGCGAAGGGCGCAACGACGGTCTTTGACCTGGCGAGCGGCGCGGCGAAAGTGGTGGAACCGCCGAGCGGCGTGCTGCTTCTCAAATCGCTGAAAGATGCCGGTCGGGAAATAGAGCGCAATTCGGGTGCGAGCCTGATTGATCTCGGCGACGGCGTGGTGTGCTGCGAATTTCACGCAAAAATGAACGCTATCGGCGCGGACTTGATCGCCATGCTGCACAAGGGCCTGAAGCGGCTGACCACCGACTTTGACGCCATGGTGATCGCGAATGAAGCGGTGAATTTTTCCGTCGGCGCCAACTTGATGCTGGTGCTGGTGGCCGCGCAAGAGCAGGAGTGGGACGAGGTTCACATGGCGGTCAAGCAATTTCAGAACGTGAATCTGGCGTTGAAGTATGCTCCGAAGCCGGTCGTGGCCGCGCCGCAGGGAATGGCTTTGGGGGGCGGATGCGAAATCAGCTTGCACGTGGCGCGCATTCAGGCAGCGGCGGAGGCGTATATCGGTTTGGTGGAAACCGGGGTAGGGTTGATTCCGGGCGGCGGAGGTTCGAAAGAAATGCTGATCCGCGCGAACGAGCACGCCGCAAGCGGAGAGGATCTCGACTTGTTTCATGCGCTGCGTCCGATCTTTGAAACCATTGCCATGGCCAAGGTGGGAACCAGCGCGGAGGAGTCGCGCGACCTAGGCTTCTTGCGCCGAGAAGACGGCGTGTCCATGAACCGCGACCGGCTAGTGGCGGATGCGAAGGAAGTAGCGCTGGCCTTAGTTCGTGGCGGATACAAACCACTGGCAGCAAATTGGCAGGAAGGCACGCAGACCACGCAAGTCAAAGCGCTGGGCGAACAATTTCTTGCCACCGCGAAGATGGGGATTCATCTCCTGGTGCGCGGCGGGTACGCGTCGGAATACGATGGGCACGTAGCGCGGAAGCTAGCGAATATTTTGGCCGGCGGACCACTGACGGCGCCGCAGATGGTCAGCGAGCAATACGTGATGGATTTGGAGCGCGAAGCCTTCGTGTCGCTGTGCGGCGAAAAGAAAACGCAGGAGCGCATTGCGCATACCCTAAAAACCGGCAAACCCCTTCGGAATTAGCGGCACGCTCGGCCGTACCACAAAACGTACAAAAGCGTATTGAAATGGCGATTCCGAGTGGGCTATTCTATCGGCGGAAGGTGCGCCGTGCAAAGGCTGCTGGCGCCGCGCGAAGCGGCTAACATCCTGGGCATCAGTTATCCGACCTTGAAGCAGTGGATTTACCGAGGGAAGCTCAAGACCGCCAAGACTCCTGGCGGACACCACCGCGTTCCGGAGAGTGAAATCGACCGCCTATTTCCCAAGAAGCTGGAACGCGGGGACATTGAGACGCGGCGCGGAAATTTTCGCAAGATCAGCGGGCGCAACCAGTTGTTCGGCCGCGTGCTGGACGTGAAGTACAGCGGCCTACTCGCGCAAGTCACGCTGAAAATCGGCGAACAGCAAATCACCGCGATTATCACCGCGGATGCGGCCAAGGAAATGCGCCTGAAAGCCGGTGAGCGCGCCGCAGCGCTGATCAAATCCACGGAAGTGATGATTCTTCGCGTATGAGCGCGGCCCGGGCCGAACAGCTCAGAGGTTGATGGATTTTGTGAAACCTTCCTTGCGCTGCCTGACGCTGCTTTCCTGCCTGCTGGCTTTCAGAACCGCCACCGCTCAGGAGATTCGCGTCGCCGCAGCGGCAGATTTGAAATTTGCGCTCGATGAACTAGACACACAATTCGAGAAGCAAACAGGAAAAAAAATCGACATCAGCTACGGCTCGAGCGGGAATTTCTTTGCGCAAATCGAGAATGGAGCGCCCTTCGACGTCTTATTGTCGGCGGACATCGAGTATCCCCGGAAACTGGAGTCCGCGGGTCTCGCCGAGCCGGGAACCTTTTGTGAATATGCGGTAGGGCGCATCGTAATCTGGATGCCCGGCGACGCGCGCCCTGACTTGGCAAGGCTTGGATGGAAAGCGCTTCTGGAGCCCAGCGTTGAGAGAATCGCCATCGCGAATCCGGAGCACGCGCCGTACGGGCGCGCCGCCGTCACAGCGCTGCGCGGCGCCGGAATCTACGAGCAAGTCCGCGCCAAGTTGGTCTACGGTGAAAATATCGCGCAAGCGGCGCAGTTCGTCGCGTCGGGCAACGCCCAAGCGGGAATTCTCGCCTTATCCCTGGCGGCTTCCCCTCCGATGCGAAACGGCAAACGTTGGCAAATTCCAGCGAATATGCACGCGCCCATTGAGCAGGGCGCTGTAATCCTGAAGAGTGCCAAGGACAAGGAAGGCGCGCGAGCTTTCTTGGCTTTCCTAAAGAGCGACACAGGCCGTGTGATTCTGGAGTCTTACGGATTCACGCTGCCGGCTTCCCGCCGCGCGAGCGCGCCAAGCCAATGAACATCGAGGCGCTCCTGCTGTCGATTCGCTTGGCACTCTGTGTCTCCGCCATTCTTTTTGTTGCGGGCGTGCCGCTGGCCTATTGGCTAGCCTATTCGCGGTGGCGCTGGAGATTTCTGTTGGAAGCGATCGTGGCTCTGCCACTTGTCGTGCCTCCAACCGTGCTGGGATTTTACATGTTGCTCGCCATGGGGCCGCGTGGACCGCTAGGAAAATTGTGGCATGCGGCGTTTGGCCACGGTTTGGCGTTTACGTTTGCCGGCTTGGTGATCGCGTCGGTGCTATACAGCTTCCCATTTGCTGTGCAGCCGCTGATTGCGTCGTTTGAAACGGTGGATCGCAAGCTGCTCGACGCCTCCGCGGTATTGGGCGCAGGCCGCATGCGCACCTTTCGCCGCGTCATTCTGCCCTTATCCGTGCCAGGAATCATAACCGCGCTGGTGCTGAGCTTCGCGCACACGCTGGGGGAATTCGGTGTCGTATTGATGGTCGGCGGCAATCTCGCTGGAGTTACGCGCACCGTCTCCATCGATATTTACGATCGTGTGCAATCCCTCGATTATGCGAGCGCAAGCCGCACGGCCTTAGTGCTGCTGGTGATTTCTTTCGCGGTACTTTCCGCCGTGTACGGAATCAACCGTCGAGCCGGACGCCGCCAGTGGTTGCCGTGGGCCGCGAAATGAGCTCCGCGAAATTAGCGGCGCGCGTGCGGAAAATGCATGGAGGCGACGCCGCGCCATCGTTTCTGCTGGATCTCGATGTGGAGGTGCCTCCCGGCATCACCATCCTGTTCGGTCCATCCGGCGCGGGGAAATCGACACTGCTGGACTGCATCGCAGGGCTCATCCAACCGGACGCGGGGCGAATTGCGATAGACGGCGAAGTGGTGTTCGATTCTGAAAAGGAAGTAAGCGTGCGCTCGCAGCGCCGGCAAATCGCCTATGTGTTTCAGTCCCTCGCGCTTTTTCCGCACATGACGGTAGAGGCCAACGTTGGCTACGGTTTGCTGGACGCGCCGCAGCAAGCGAGAGCACGGGTCGCCGAAATCCTGCAAATGTTCCGCGTGGAAGAGCTTCGCGGACGAAAGCCACGAGAAATCTCCGGCGGCGAAAAGCAGCGCGTAGCCTTGGCGCGGTCGCTGGTGACCTTGCCGCGCGTGCTGCTGCTGGACGAGCCGCTGACCGGGCTGGATGCCGAGCTGAAAGCATCCATCATCGACGACTTGCGGGCGTGGAATGCGGCCCACAAGATTCCGATTTTCTACGTCACGCACAGCCGCGAAGAAGTGGACGCGCTCGGCGAGCGCGTCATTGCCCTCGAGCACGGCAAGATTGTGAGCGAAGGAACGCCGCGCGAAGTTCTGGACGCACCGCGCCGCCGCCGGCTGGCGCAAGCGGCCGGATTCGAAAACCTGCTCAGCGGCACGGTGTTGGATTTGCGGGAACCGGACGGCGTCATGCGCGTGCGCCTTGCGGATTCCCCCTGCGAAATTGAAGTGCCACTCGGCCACGCCGCGCCTGGCGATCGTGTCCGCATAGCGATCCGCGCAGGAGACATTTTGCTGGCTACCGAACCGCCAAAGGCGTTGAGCGCCCGTAATATTCTCGAAGGAAAGATCGTTTCCTTGCAGCGGCGCAGCTCGCTGGTGGCGGGCCGCGTGGATTGCGGCGCCGTTTTCATCGTTCATGTGACGCCCGGAGCAGAACGAACGCTCGAGCTCGCAGCAGGAAAAAAGGTCTGGCTGGTGCTAAAAACGCATTCCTGCCACTTCGTGGAAGGCTAAGATTTTGGCAGCAGCGGCCGCGGGCCGGAAAATTTAACCTCGTAGGCTTCGAGCGCTTCGCCCTTTGGTGCGGCGTGAATCACCACGCGGTCGCCTACCGCCAAGTCTGCAACTTTGGCGGGCCTGTCTTCGTTTCCAGCATGCCATACGTATATCGTTGCAGCCACCAGCTTCACTTCGACGGATTTTCCAGCAGCGGTCTTGACCACAACCGAATCGGCATTGATCTTTTCCAGCGTGCCCACAACGTGCTTTTTGTCACCGTGCGCCAGCGCTACGCTCGCCACGAATGCCGCAATCGCGAGCAGGCCATACAGTTTCGTTCTCGTCGAAGTTTTCATCTTTTTCTCCCGCCGCCGCGATCCAAGAATCAAATTTACATTTAGCGACCGCAATTAATGATGATGCGCCCCTTCCGGTTTCTGTTGCATCGGCGCACCGCGTAGGAAGTCGTTTTCTTCCTGTTCTTCTTCGAGATCTTCCGGGCCTTTGGGGTTGTAGCGTTCCATCTCCATGCGCTCCTCGTCGCTAAGCTGCGGCAGATGACGAAGGAAGCGCACCAGCTTCCAACTGTCCTGCTCCGATCCGGGCGCGCCGCCAAACGCGGGCATCCCCGTGAAACGTACTCCATTTTCGATAATCCAGAAAAGTTCGCCGTCCGCGAGCTTTTGCGTTTCCTTTCGGCGCAGGTCCGGCGGCTTGGGATAAAGATTGCGGCCTATCGGCGTGTCTCCGCTGCCGTCATTGGCGTGGCAGATGGCGCAATGGTCCGCGAAATGCAAACGAGCGTCGCGAAGATTCTCCGGCGTTTCCGCGGCGGGATTCTGCAGCTTCCGGGCGCCTGCGGGAATAGCCAAGTGTCGGGCATTGCGCGCTAACATGGTTTCCAGCGCCGTGGGTTTCGCGCGCGAACTCAAGCCATCATGCAAAATGGAAGCAGCCGCAATGGCTATCAAAGCGATAGCGACCACGATTACCAGAGAAATCGCATTGCCACGGCTCATGATCGCTCCATATGGTAACGAACCAAAACGGCGCAAGCCAGCGCCCGGCTCCGCATGAGCCTCGTCCTATTTTCAATACATAGAGTGAATTCATCTCTGATAGGATACAGGCGTCAGGATTGACCCTCCGAGGCTCGCGATGCCTCAGGCCTGGACGCTGCCGATGAGTGCCGACCCCCAAGAAACGAAATTGCAGGCCGCGCTCTCGTCGTGCTCTGTTGGACTGCGCGAGTGCTTGGAAGCCACCCGCGCGGGGCACGAACTTAGTTTTGAAGAAGGGCTGCTTCTCGCTACCGCCGACGGCGCTGATCTCGAGGCCCTGATTTTGTTCGCGGACGCCCTGCGGCACGAAGCCGTAGGCGACGCGATCACCTACGTTGTAAACCGCAACATCAATTTCACCAATGTCTGCTTCGTGGGCTGCAGTTTTTGCGGATTTGGCAAAGGCCCGGGCGCGCCCCACCGAGGTATGCATCCAAGGCGGCCTGCCGCGCGATCTCGACGGCTTCTTCTACCGCGACATTCTCCGCGCCATCAAGCGCGCGATTCCCGCAATGCACGTACACGCCTTTTCGCCCATGGAGATTTCCTACGGCGTCGATAAAACCGGAATGTCGCTGCGCGACTACCTGCAAATGATGAAAGACGAAGGGCTCGGCAGCATTCCCGGCACGGCCGCCGAAATTTTGGACGACCGGGTACGCCGCGAGCTGAGCCCCAACAAATTGCCAGTCGCGCGTTGGGTGGAAATCATCACCACCGCGCATGAGCTTGGCATTCCCTCGACTTCCACGATGATGTACGGCCACGTGGAAGAGCCGGCGGATTGGGTCCGCCATATTCTGCTGCTGCGTTCCATTCAGAAGCGCACCGGAGGGTTCACGGAATTTGTGCCGCTCGGTTTCATCCACAAAAACACGCGGCTGTTCAAGCACGGCGGCGCGCGGCCCGGCGCCAAGCGCGAAGAGCATCTGCGTGTGCACGCCCTGGCGCGCGTTTTGCTGCATGGCGCGATCAAGAATATCCAGGTTTCCTGGGTGAAGCTCGGTTTCGAGACCTCGCTGGCTTGCCTCAACGCCGGCGCCAACGATTTTAGCGGCACGCTGATGGAAGAAAATATTTCGAAAGCGGCAGGCGCGACCTTCGGCGAATACGTTTCGCCGCAGGAATTTCGCCGCATGATTCGCTCCATTGCGCGCGTGCCGGCGGAGCGCACCACGACCTACAAGATTCGCCATCGATACGACGGCGGCGAAGAGCCGGCCGCTCCTGTGCGGCCGCATTTGAATCTCGTGCAAAAAGAGCACGTTTCCTACGCCGAAGGCGCGTACTGA
>WNFQ01004576.1_pt1 | contig 15741 bp, 25 predicted proteins | sample 5400171 | NCBI WGS metagenome assembly WNFQ01 (sample SAMN13153356, study PRJNA577476) | soil metagenome | isolation source: 20 cm soil under Madrone tree | place: USA:California | collected 2016-06-14 | reverse complement strand
GTAGTGACGCTAGTCTAGGAGCGTTCCGCAAGCCCAACAAGGTTACGCTCGTTAGACGCGAGGGTACATGTACCGCCGGGGGAACGCGGGGAACGGGATGCGTCGGGAACAAGCCGTCACAAAAAACGCACCCAGATCTGGGTGCGTGGAAACTGAACAGTCCTCTGAAACTGGAAACTCTACTTTTCTTCCTTCTTCTCGCTGGCCTCGCCGCCCTCGAGTTGTGCCTGGGCCTCGGGTTGTGCCTGGGCCTCGGCCTCTTCCATGGCTTTCTTGGCTTCTGCCACCCGCTTGGCCCGGGCTTCGGCGCGTTTTTCGCGCTTTTCGTCGAGCACCTTCTCGCTGCCCAGCAACTCGATGAACGCCTTCTCGGCGCCGTCGCCCTTCTGCCATGCAGTGCGGACGATGCGCAGATAGCCGCCGTTACGATCGCCAAACCGCGGAGCGATCGTGTCGAATAGCTTGCTCACGGCGTCCTTTGTCATCAGGTAGGAGCCCGCCCGACGACGCGCCGCCAGATCACCACGCTTGCCGAGCGTGATCATCTTCTCCACGTGCGGACGCATGGCTTTCGCCTTGGGAATCGTCGTCTCAATCCGCTCTTCGATAATCAGCGAAGTGACCAGGTTCCGCAGCAACGACCGCCGATGAGCGGTGTTCCGTCCAAGTTTCCATCCAGCTACTTTGTGACGCATGGCATAAGACCTCAGTTCTCAGTTCTCTGTTGCCAGTTCTCAGCTGGCAGCACCCAGTGGCAAGGTTTCATTTCCCAAATGGTGGATCTCAAAAGTTCGCAGGACCTTGAAACTTTGAAACCTTGCCACCTTGAAACTTGCTTTTTACAGCTCGTCGTCTGCCCCGTAAGCCGACGCCGGAAGCACCTGGTTCGAAGTCGGTCCAGGCACGGCATTGCCGTGCTCGTCGATCTTCATGCCCAGGCTCAGGCCCATCGAGGAGAGAATCTCCTTGATCTCGTTCAGCGACTTGCGCCCGAAATTCTTCGTCTTCAGCATCTCGGCTTCGGTCTTCTGCACCAGCTCTCCGATGGTCTGGATATTCGCGTTCTTCAAGCAGTTGTAACTGCGCACGCTCAGCTCGAGCTCTTCCACGGACCGATTGAGGTTCTCGTTCTTGATCTCGGGCTTGCGGTCGTCGGACGCCGACGCCGTCTCGATCTCTTCTTCAAAGTTGATGAAAATGTTCATGTGGTCCTTCAGCAGCTTCGCGGCCAGCCCCAGCGAATCGGCCGGCGTGATCGAACCGTTGGTCCACACTTCGAGCGTCAGCTTGTCGTAATCGGTGATTTGTCCCAGACGCGCAGCTTCGACCGTGTAGTTGCACTTGCGCACCGGCGAGTGCACCGAGTCGATCGGAATGAAGCCGATGCCCAGATCCTCGTCAAAGTTCTTGTCTGCTGCTACGTACCCGCGGCCGCGCTTCAGCCGCATCTCCATGTCGAGCTTGCCGCCCTCGCTAACGGTCGCGACGTAAACGTCTTTGTCGAGCACTTCCACATCCGCATCGGCCTCGATCATCCCCGAGGTAACTACTCCCGGAGCATCCGACCGCAAATAAATCGCCTTGGGCGCGTCGCCCGCGAGTTTGAACGGAATCTGCTTCAGGTTCAGGATGATGTCAGTCGCGTCCTCGACCACACCCGGGATCGACTGAAATTCGTGCAGCACACCTTCAATTTTGACGGCGGTGACCGCCGCTCCCTCAATGGAACTCAGCATGACTCGACGCAGAGCATTGCCGATGGTCGTGCCAAAGCCCCGTTCAAACGGCTGTGCCCAGAACATTCCGTACTTGTCGGTGAGCGAGGAGGTATCGGTTGCGAGGCGTTTTGGTTTCTGAAAACCCTTCCAAAGCATGTCTTTCTCCTTCGGCCATTTAGCTCAGTGCTGGCTCCCTGAACAGGTCCCGGTTCAGGTCAAACGCCTGCACAGGCGGATCTGGCACGAAAAATTGGACCGGACACAAGTTTCAAGCTTCTGGTTTCAAGTTTCGAATGGGTCGCCACGATTGCGGACTCAGCGCGCACCCGAAACCTGCAAGTTACTTACTGTAAAGTTCAACAATCAGCTGCTCATTCACCGGCAGCTGAATTTCTTCTCGCTTGGGCAGAGACAGCACGCGACCCTTGTAGTTGTCGCGATCGATCTCCAGCCAGTTCGGCGCGTTCTGATGACTGGCGAAGTCCTTGGCCAGCTCCAGCATGGGCAGCTTGCGGCTGCCGTCGCGGATGGTGACTTCCTGTCCCACCGCGACTTCGAACGAAGGAATATTCACCTTTCGTCCATTCACAGCCACGTGGCCATGACGCACCAACTGGCGCGCCTGCCGCCGCGACATGGCAAAACCAAGCCGGTACACAACGTTATCCAACCGCCGCTCCAGTTGCTGCAGCAGGATTTCGCCGGTCACGCCCTTGGTTCGTGCGGCTTTTTCGAAGTAATTACGGAACTGCCCTTCCTGCGTGAAGTACATGCGTTTCGCTTTCTGCTTTTCACGCAGTTGAAGACCGTAGCCTACAATCTTGGCTTTGCGGTCTTTCCCGTGTTGTCCGGGAGCGAAATTGCGCTTTTCGATGGGGCACTTGTCGCTGAAACACTTGGTGCCCTTCAGGAATAACTTGATGCCTTCACGACGGCATAGACGGCAAACTGCATCAGTGTAACGTGCCAAGTTTCTTCTCCTCGATTAGATGACCGGTTTACAGGTTTGGCTTCACCCTTCGTCCCGGACGGCAAAACAAGTCTTCAAAGTTGCAAGGTTTCAGAGTTTCATGATCTCGCCCCGCGGGGAACTTTGAAGCCTTGAAACTTTCGAAACCTTGAAACCGGCTCCTAGACTCTGCGTCTCTTCGGCGGCCGGCACCCATTGTGCGGAATGGGCGTAAAGTCCTTGATCGACCGAACTTCGATGCCCGCCGCCGCCAGAGCACGAATCGCCGACTCGCGCCCCGAACCCGGACCGCTCACCCGAACATCGACGGTACGCACACCATGATCGCGAGCCATATTGGCCGCATTCGAAGCAGCCTGCTGCGCCGCGAATGGCGTCCCCTTGCGCGACCCACGGAAGCCGAGCGATCCCGAACTCTTCCACGAAATGACGTTCCCAGCCATATCGGTGATGGTCACGATCGTGTTGTTGAAGGATGCTTGCACGTGTACCAGTCCGTGGGGAACATGCTTGCGCTCCTTCTTCTTGAACGTCTTTTTCTTGCCTTTTTTCTCTGGTGCGGCTGCGCCGCCCGCTGCTGCTGGTTTCGCCATAAAACCTCAGGTCTCAGTATTCGGTCTCAGGTCTTAGGCTTTTTAGGTCTCGAGAACTTCCTGGGACCTGAGACCTAAAACCTGACACCTCGTTTTCTATGTCTTCGCTGCCGCCTTCTTCTTGTTGGCCACGGTGCCCTTGCGCGGACCCTTTCGGGTACGCGCGTTCGTGTGCGTACGTTGTCCGCGGACGGGCAGGTTGCGGCGGTGACGGTATCCGCGATAGGAACCAATTTCGATGAGACGCTTGATGTTCATCGAAACTTCCTTGCGGAGATCGCCTTCCACCATGCCTTCCGCTTCGATGACCTGGCGGATACGGTTGACCTCGTCCTCGCTCAAGTCTTGAACTTTTTTCTCTGGTTCGACCTTGGCCTGCTCCAGAATGCGAGCGGCGCGCGGATGGCCGATCCCGTAGATATAAGTGAGCGCGACACTCGTGTGCTTGTTGCGCGGAAGATCGACACCTGCGATACGTGCCATAAGCACTTAACCCCTTCTGTTGTGCCAGCCTTGTTGCTTCTAGCTCCTAGCCGCTAGCTCCTGCAAGCCTCTGTTGTTCTTGCCGGCAGCGAAAGCCAGCAGCTATCTTCAGCCTTGACGCTGCTTGTGTTTCGAATTTTCACAAATCACCCGCACCACTCCACGGCGGTGGATGATCTTGCACTTGTCGCAAATTTTCTTTACTGATGCTCGGACTTTCATAAAGTTTTCAGTTCCCGGTTTCTCAGTTCTCAGTTACAGCTCGCGCAACTTGCAGCGCCTCGGTGATGCCCATGATCGCGGACAGAAATCTACTTGTACCGGTACACGATGCGGCCGCGATTCAAGTCGTAGGGCGACAGCTCCACGGCGACCTTGTCACCCGGCAGGATGCGAATAAAGTTCTTGCGCATCTTGCCGGAAACATGCGCCAGCACCTGGTGCTTATTCTCCAGCTCCACGCGAAACATCGCATTGGGGAGCGGCTCGACCACCACCGCCATCACTTCAATCGCATCTTCTTTGCTCATGCACTCCTTAAGTTCTCACTGCGTCAAAAGTTCTCACTGCGTCAAAATCTTCGGCCCGTCTTTTGTCACAGCCACGCAGTGTTCAAAATGCGCACTGTAGCTTCCGTCGGCGGTCACGGCGGTCCATTTATCACTCAGCACGCGCGCTTCCGGCTTGCCGTAATTCACCATGGGCTCGATTGCGAGCACCATTCCCTCTCGCAGCTTGGCACCATGTCCGGGAGTGCCAAAGTTCGGCACCTGCGGCTCTTCGTGCAACTTGGTGCCGATCCCGTGTCCCACAAACTCCCGCACCACGCTGAAACCCGCCGCTTCCACAAACTGTTGCACGGCCGAACCCACATCGCCGACCGAATTCCCAATGCGGACTTTCTCAATCCCGCGATACAACGAGTCTTCTGTGACCTTCAGCAGCTTTCGCAATTCGGGCGTAATCTCTTCGCCCACCGGCACAGTGATGGCTGCGTCCCCGTAGTAGCCGTCGAGCACCACGCCGCAGTCCACGGAAACAATATCGCCCGCGTTCAGCGTGCGCTTATCGGACGGAATCCCGTGCACGATCTCTTCATTCACCGAGGTGCACAGCACGCACGGGTAATCGTAATAGCCTTTGAAGGCGGGCTTCACGCCCAGATCCTTCATTTTTTTTTCGGCCGCACGCTCCAGATCCATCGTGGTCGCGCCCGGCACAACCAGGCTGCGGACATGGTCGAGGACCTCACGAACCACGCGGCCACTGCGCCGCATCTTCTCGATCTCCGCCGGTGATTTACAGATGATCGCCATCCTAAGCGTGATTATCGATGATGCAAAAAATCTGCGCGGTCACCTCGTCCATCGGCAGATCCCCGTTGACGGTTTTCAGTCGTCCCTTCGCCTGGTAGTAGTCCGCGACCGGCCGCGTCTGACGATCAAATTCGTTCAGACGCTCCCGGATCACTTCCTCGCGGTCATCATCGCGAATGACGAGCTTCGTCCCGTCACGATCACAAAGCTCATCGACCTGGGGTGGCTGGAGGTGGACGTTGTAGATCCGTCCACAGGTGGGACAAGAACGACGTCCGGTAAGCCGGCGCAACAATTCATTATAGTCCACCTCTAACCGGATCACAATCGGCAACCTATTGCAGCCGTGCGAGTTGTCAAAGAACTCGTTTTCCAGGAAGGCATCCAGCCAGCCTGCCTGAGCCGCGGTTCGCGGAAACCCATCGAGGATGAAACCTCGCTCGCAGTCAATCTCACGAATTCGGTCAGCCACCATCGGGCAAACCAGATCGTCGGGCACCAACTGTCCCCGCTCCATCACTTCCTTGGCCGCGTGCCCCAGCGGCGTGCCCGCCCTGATGTTCTGCCGCAGAATATCTCCCGTAGAGATCTGCAGAATGTGATNNAGCTCCCAAGAGGATCACGGGTTCAATGGTACGCGAGGATTCTTCGGCCATTCGCGGTGGCCACCTCTCCCGATCTTTGTTCGCCCGTACCGCTTCCCCCGGGCCTCGTAGCGAAATTGCCGACGGACTACGCCGGATTCCAGCTACCAGCGACGGCCCTTGATGCGCCCACTCCGCGGCGTAAAGCCGTCGTAATGCCGCATGATGAGCTGCGCTTCAATCTGTGTGACGGTATCCATGGCCACGCCTACCACGATCAGCAGCGAAGTTCCACCGAAGTAGAAGTTCACGCCCAGACCGTTGGTGATCCAGGTAGGAAGCCGCTCAAACAGACCTCCGCCCAGCCACAGGGGCAAGTGATTCAGATGGATACCCGTGATCATCCACTCCGGAATAAACGAAATGATGATCAGGTACAACGCACCCACCAGCGTGATGTGGGTGAGCACTTCGTTGATGTAGTCGGCCGTGCGCTTACCGGGGCGGATGCCGGGGATAAACCCACCATATTTCCGCATGTTGTCGGCAACCTCACTCGGGTTGAACACAATCGACACGTAGAAGTAGGCAAAGAAAATGATCCCCACGGCGTACAGCAACGTATAGAGCGGCTCACCCCAACCCAGCGCCTTGATCATCTGGCCAAAGTAACGATTGTCCTTCAGACCCAGTCCAATGGTTTGCGGCAAAGTCAGGATCGACGATGCAAAGATCACTGGCATGACGCCACCCGCGTTCACACGGAGTGGGAGGTGCGTCGACTGGCCACCCATGACTTTGCGTCCCACTACGCGCTTTGCGTATTGCACGGGTATACGCCGCTCACTGCGCTCCACATACACGATAAACGCCACCACCACAATCATTACGGCCAGCAACAACGCGATTGCCACCGGCGTGAACGCGCCCCAGGCATTGGTCTTGACCTTGTCGTAAAGGTCTGCAACGCCACGCGGCAGCCCAACCACGATTCCAGCGAAGATGAGCAAAGACATGCCGTTCCCGACACCGCGCTCAGTTATTTGCTCACCCAACCACATGATGAATGCGCTACCTGTCGTCAGCGTTAAAATTGTCATCATGATGAATCCGAAGCCCGGATTCAGTACAAAGTCGCCTCTCTCAAGGCTGATCGCAATTCCCAAGGACTGAACCGCGCTAAGAATCACGGTGAGGTATCGGGTCCATTGCGTGATCTTCTTGCGGCCAAGTTCGCCTTCCTTTTGCAATTTCGCAAGCGGCTCATACACCACCGTGAGCAACTGCAAAATGATCGATGCCGTGATGTACGGCATGATCCCCAATGCGAAGATCGTCAGGCGCCGAAGGTTCCCGCCGCTGAACATGTCGACCAAGCCGAGGAATGAACCGCGATTCTGCTCGAAATACTGTTGCAGCTTGTCGGCATTAATTCCCGGCGTCGGGATGTGATTCCCCAGGCGGTACACCGCCAGCATGGCCAGGGTAAACAGAATGCGCTTGCGCAGGTCCGGAATGCGAAAGATGTTCGCGAGTTTTTCGAGCATTACTGCAAGACCTCGAACTTGCCGCCAGCCTTGGTGATCTTCTCCTGCGCCGATTTGGAAAACTTGTGCGCGTGTACGGTAAGCGCAACCTTCAACTCTCCATCTCCCAGGATCTTCACGGGATGCTTCGTCTTGACGACTCCCGCCTTGCGCAGGACGTCGGGTGTGATGGTCGTCTCACCCAAAGCGGCCAGCGCTTCCAGGTTCACGATCGAGTATTCCTTGCGGAAGATATTGGTGAAACCGCGCTTGGGCATGCGCCGGTGCAGCGGCATCTGGCCGCCTTCAAAACCGCGCAGCATACGCGAACCGCTGCGCGAACGCTGCCCCTTGTGACCACGCGTGGAGGTTTTGCCCATGCCGGAACCCATACCGCGCCCCACGCGCTTGCGCTTCTCCGATGATTTTCTAGGCGCTCGAACGTTCGATAAATTCATGTCTCTGCTCTCTATGCCAGGTTTCAAAGTTTCAAGGTCGCAAAGTTTCAAGGTCGCAAAGTTTCAAGGTTTCTCCACGACTTTGAAACCTTGAAAGCTGTGAAACTTTGAAACCTCACTCGTGAACGATCTCCACCAGGTGCGGTACCTTCTTCACCATCCCGCGAATCGCAGGCGTGTCCGGCCGCTCAATCACCTGGTTGAGCCGGGTAAAACCCAGACCCTTGACCACCAGTTTGTGCTTTACCGGCGAACAAATAGCCGAGCGCACCCACTTGATGTGCAGCTTGCCTGTCCCAGCCGTTTTCGATGTTTTTCCCGCCATCATGATTCCTTCCCTATCGCACCAGAACCCAGGGGCTAAAGCCCACACGCTTTGCGGCTTGAGCGGCACGACTGAAGTCGTGCCCCTTCCTGAGATTCTCAATGCCGCGGGTTCTAGAGTTCTTCCGCGTTCTTTCCGCGCAGAGCTGCCACGGCTTCCCTGTTCTTCAGTTTCTTGAGCGCGTCAAATGTAGCTTTGATCACGTTATGCGGATTGGTAGTGCCGATCGATTTGGTCAGCACATTCTGCACACCGGCCGAAGTCATCACCGCGCGCACCGCGCCACCCGCAATCACGCCGGTACCTTCCGGAGCGGGTTTCAAGAGCACGTGCCCGGAACCGAATCGTCCCAACACGAGGTGCGGGATCGAAGTCTGGGTCAAATTCACCTTCACCAAGTTCTTCTTCGCCGACTCAATGCCCTTACGGATGGCTTGCGGAACTTCCTTCGCCTTCCCGGAACCATAGCCGACCACCGCTGCACTGGGATCGCCGACCACGACCAGCGCCGCGAATGACAGGTTCTTGCCGCCCTTCACGACTTTGGTTACGCGGTTGATAGCGACCACCTGATCCTTTAGCTGATATTGTCCCGCGTCGAGTTTCTTGATAACTGTTGGCATCCTTGGACTCTCGATTCCATTTTGCAATCGGGTCAATCACAAACTCGCCCAATTGTTTAATTACTAAATCTCTAGAACTGCAAGCCGCCTTCGCGCGCGGCATCGGCCAGCGCTTTCACGCGACCGTGATAGATGTAACCGCCGCGATCGAACACGACCTTGGAGATCCCTTTGGCCTTGGCGCGTTCGGCGATGATCTTGCCGACCGACTTCGCCGCCGCCACGTTGCCGCCGGTGCGCCGTTCTGCCTTCTTGCCTTCGGCAGAACTTGCTGAAACCAGCGTCTTGCCGTGCAGATCGTCAATCACCTGCACGTAAATATGATTCAGCGACCGGTACACGTTCAGCCGCGGACGCTGCGCTGTTCCCTGAACTTTCTTGCGGATTCGATCATGCACGCGCTGCCGAGTTGCGTTCTTTCCTGCTCTGTTAAGCATTTTCCAGTCCTCAGTCGTCGGTTTGCTATTGGCTGGTGTTCGCTAGCCGATGTTCGTTAACTGATGGCCAAATCCCAACAGCACGACCGCCCTGGCTAAAGTTCCCTTCAGATCGTTGCGGCTCGCCGAGTCGTTTCTTGCCAACGACTAACGACCCACAGCAACGACCAGCTACTTCGCTCCGGTCTTCCCAACCTTCTTCTTCAGTCGCTCGCCCGCATACCGAACGCCCTTGTTCTTGTACGGGTCCGGCGGACGCAGCGAACGCATCTCGGCCGAAACCTGCCCCACCTTCTGGCGGTCAATGCCGGTGACGCTGAGTTTCGTCTGCTTCGGATCGACCGCGACCTCGATCCCCGTCGGCAACGGGTACTCAATCGGATGCGAATAGCCCAGCGTGAAGACGACCGTGTGCTTGCCCTTCATCTCCGCGCGATATCCGATGCCAACGATTTCCAGTTCCTTCGTCCAGCCCTTGGTCACGCCCTCGACAGCATTGTTGACCAGCGCGCGCGCCAAGCCGTGCACCGCCGCCTGCGCATCGTCTTCGCGGACCGCGAGCAGGTGACCGTCTTTTTGTTCAACCTTGATTCCGGCAGGAAGCGGTGTATCCAGTTTGCCCTTGGGCCCCTGAACCGCCACCACGTTCCCCTCAATCTTGACCGTCACACCCTTCGGAACAACGATCGGCTTTTTTCCAATTCGTGACATAAATTAGCTCTTGGCTTTTAGCTCTTAGCTCTTAGCTCTTAGCTGCTTTCGGCTCGCTGACAACTGCGTCGCCTCTCGCGACGTCTACCACACCTGGCAGAGAAGTTCGCCGCCCAGGCCTTGCTTGCGTGCCTGACGCCCGGTCATCACGCCCTTCGGCGTCGTCAGAATGTTGATTCCCATTCCACCCAGCACCCGAGGAATTTCAGTGCGGCGTACATACACTCGACAGCCCGGCCGGGAGACGCGCTCGACATTCGAGATCGCCGCCTCATTATTCGACCCGTACTTCAGATAAATACGGATGACTTTGTGACCTTCCTCTTCGGTGGCTTTGTAGTTGGAGATGTAGCCTTCTTCCTTCAGAATGCGGGCAATCTCCACTTTCAGCTTGGAAGCCGGAATATCCACTTTCTGGTGCCGTGCGCGAATCGAGTTCCGAATACGTGCCAGCATGTCTGCGACCGGATCTGTCAACCTCATCGTCTGCTTCTCCTAAAGTCGCCCGTTTGCCTGCTACATGTTGCCCAGGAACCTGCGGCGACGCCTACATCCCGCATCGGCTGCGTGTGCCGAGCGGGCCTTGCTCATGCTTGGCCGGCACCTCGTGGTGCGGCCCCATCCTCACCAGGATGACTTCGAAACCCCGGGGATTTCACCCTTCAGCGCCAGCCCGCGGAAACACAGGCGGCACACTCCAAACTTGCGGAGATACGCGCGCGGCCGTCCGCAAATCTTGCAACGGTTGTGCTTGCGCGATGAAAACTTGGGCTTCCTTGCGTCCTTCACTCGTTTTGCAGTAGTTGCCACTTAAGCTCCTAGCGGTGTCTTTGAAACCTTTAAACTTTTGAAATCTTAGCTCTGTGCCCTGAATGGCATACCCAAATGCTTGAGCAGCGTGCGTGCCTGATCATCCGTGCCCGCGGTCGTTACGATCGTGACGTTCATGCCTTTCGTCTTGTCGACTTTCGCGTAGTCGATCTCCGGAAAGATCAACTGGTCGTGCAACCCCAACGTGTAGTTGCCGCGGCCGTCGAACGACTTCGTCGACACCCCGCGAAAGTCACGCACGCGGGCAAGGACCACGCTCACCAGCCGATCCATGAACTCGTACATGCGATCGCCGCGCAGCGTCACCATCGCGCCGATCGGCATACCTTCACGCACCTTAAAGGCTGCGATGGACTTCTTCGCGCGCGTAACCACCGGCTTCTGACCAGTGATCTGTCCCAGTTCGTTCACGGCGGGATCGAGGATCTTGGCGTTCTGAGTGGCTTCGCCCACGCCCATGTTCACCACGATCTTGTGCAGCCGCGGCACAGCCATGGGATTTTTCAGATTCAATTCCTTCATCAGTACTGGCGCTAGTTCCTTGTCAAACCGGGCGCGCAGCCGCGGCTTTTCCTTGGCGCTGTGGCGCGCCACTTCGGGCGCCCGCTGCTCTTGCGCTTCCGCCTTTCCCTTCTTGCCCTTGTCTTTATCTTTATCTTTTGCCATCACTCAGTTGCTTTCTCTCACGGTTTCGGGGTCTAGAGCTTCGAGCCACAAGCTTCGAGCAATCTTTCCCGGTTCGTGAGCACGCTCTCAAAGTCACCAACGATTGATTGCTCCAAGCTCATAGCCCGAAGCTCGCAGCTACTTGTCTAACGTCGTTCCACACTTCTTGCAGACGCGCACCTTGCGATCGCCCTGCATTTCGTGTCCGATGCGGACCGGACCGCAGGTCGGGCAGACCAGTTGCACGTTGGAAATCGCAATCCGGCTCTCTTGCTCAGCGATACCGCCCTGCACGTGCCGCTGCGGATTGGGGCGCACGTGTTTCTTCACCATCATCACGTGCTCCACCAGAATCTTGCGATCTGCCGGAAACACGCGCAGAACGCGGCCTTCCTTACCCTTGTCGCGTCCCGTGATAACTTTCACCGTGTCGTTGCGACGAATATCCACTCGAACATGTGCCGTGCTTGCCACTTTAGCCATATCGGAACCTTCTGCCTCTGCGTGCTGTCGTGCCGCAGGTTTTCAATGCTTCAAAGTTTCAATGTTTCGCGAACCGGTCCAACTCTGAAACCTTGAAGCCTTCCAAAACCTGGAAACTTGTCAAAGAACCTCAGGTGCGAGCGAAACAATCTTCAAAAACTTCTTCTCGCGCAACTCGCGCGCCACCGGACCGAACACGCGCGTCCCGACCGGTTCGCCCGTCTCGTTGATCAGAACCGCGGCATTCTGGTCGAAGCGAATGTAAGTTCCATCGCGGCGGCGATGTTCCTTGCGAGTGCGCACGATGACCGCCTTCACGACCTTGCCCTTCTGCACCTGTCCGTCGGGCGCCGCTTCTTTCACGCTCGCGGTGATCACATCGCCCAGACCTGCGCGCAGGCCGGTGGAGCCGCCCAGCGGCAGAATCATCTGCAGCTTGCGTGCGCCGGAATTGTCGGCGACCTCGAGCATCGTTCTCATCATCACGGCCATATGCAATCTCCCTGTGGGATCACGATGACGCTACTGGGCGCCGTTGACCTCGGCGATGGCGGCCACTTCGGGCACCAAGGCCGTCTTGCGGATGATTTCTTTCAAGCGCCAACGCTTCAGTTTCGAAAGCGGACGAGTCTCTTCGAGCCGCACCACGTCTCCGACATGGGCCTCGTTGTTCTCGTCGTGGGCATAGAATTTCTTGTCGATCGAGATGACGCGCCCGTAGAGCGCATGGGACTTCTTGCGTGTCACCTCGACAACGATCGTCTTGTTCATCTTGTTGGAGACGACCTCGCCCACCACTTCTTTGCGTCGTCCAGCGGCCTTGTGCGTTGTTTCAGCCATTACTTCTTCTCCGTTGCTACCTGAGCGCCGCGAGCGCGCTCGCCGATGATGGTCTTTACGCGCGCTATATCCTTGCGCAGGCCGCGAATCTTTTTCAGGCTCTCGGTCTGTCCCATGTTGAGCTGGAACTTCAGCTTGAACAGCTGGTCGGAGAGCTGGCGCTCCTGGTCCTGCAGTTCAGCGTCGGTCTGGTTTCGAATTTTTTCCGCTTTCATAAGTTCTCGCTTCGAATTCCTCAGTGCGCCATTTCGCGCTTCACCATCACCGTCCGCAGCGGCAGCTTATGCGACGCCAAACGCATCGCCTCAGCCGCATCGGTCGCCGTCACGCCTTCCATCTCGAACAGGATCTTGCCGGGACGGACTACAGCGACCCAGTGATCGGGCGCTCCCTTGCCTTTGCCCATACGGGTTTCAGCCGGTTTCTTCGTGACCGGCTTATCCGGGAACAGGCGGATCCAGATTTTGCCGCCGCGCTTCACGAAGCGGGTCATCGCCACGCGGCTAGCTTCGATTTGCCGGTCGGTGATCCAGCCCGGTTCGAGCACCTTCAGCCCGTAGTCCCCGAAAGCCAACTGGCTGCCGCGCCAGGCCTTGCCCGTCATGCGGCCGCGCTGCTGCTTGCGGTACTTCACTTTCTTTGGCATCAACATAAAAATCAGCCTTTAGCCTTCAGTCGTTCGCTCTTAGCCTAGAACGCCCCGCTGGGCACTGTTCCGGGTTGCGCTTCGCGCTTTTTCTGGGTGAAGATCTCTCCCTTGTAGATCCAGCACTTCACGCCGATCACGCCATAGGTTGTACGCGCTTCCGAAAATCCGTACTCGATGTCGGCCCGCAGCGTGTGCAGCGGCAAGCGGCCCTGCAGATACCATTCAGAACGCGCGATTTCGTTTCCATTCAACCGTCCGCTCACGCGCACCTTGATACCCTTGCAACCGAAGCGAAGCGCCGAGTCCACCGACTTGCGCATCGCCCGCCGGAAGCCCACGCGCTTTTCGAGCTGCAGTGCGATCGATTCCGACACCAGTTGCGCATCCAGCTCCGGCTTGTGCACTTCCTGGATGTCGATGAAGACTTCCCGCGAAGTGCGCTTCTGGAGCTCGACCTTCAGCTTGTCGATTTCCGCGCCCTTGCGTCCGATAATGATTCCCGGACGCGCCGTCTTGATGATGATCCGGATCTTGTTCCCGGGACGCTCGATCTCGACTGCGCTGATCCCGGCCGACTTCAGCTTGTCCTTGAGCTCCGCCTTCAGCTTGACGTCTTCGAGCAGGAGCTTGTCGTAGTCACGCTCGACAAACCAGCGCGACTTCCACGGCTTGGTGTAACCCAGCCGGAACCCATAAGGATGGACTTTTTGACCCATCATTCCTCTCAGTGCTCCGATTGCCCGGAGCGAAAAACTATTTCGCCGCCGCTTTTTTCTTGCCTTTGCCGGCCGGCGCCTTCTTCGCTTTCGCCTTGGCCTTGGCTTTCGCCGGAGCCGCAGCCTTCTTCTCTTCTTCACCCACAACCGTCGCGACCGACTGGCCGTTCCGGTTCCGTTCCGCGAGCACGATCTCGAGGTGCGCGATCCGCCGCACGTACCGGAACGCGCGCCCCATCGGCGCCGGCCGGATCCGCTTCATGCGCGGGCCATCGTTCGCTACCGCATTCTTCACGTACAACTGGTCGAGATCGACGTCCAGATTCTTCTCCGTGCTCAGGAAGCTTGCGTTGTCGATGGCCGACTGCAGCAGCTTTCCGACCGTCGCTGCCACGCGCTTCTTCGTGAACAAAAGCGTGTTGCGGGCATCCTCCACCTTCTGGCCCTTGATCAACTCGAGCACCAGGCGAGCCTTCTGAGGCGAGACCCGCATAAACCGGGCTTCAGCTCGAAATTCCATGGTCGCGTGTCTCCTTTATGTCTTCGCTGGCGCAGGTGTCGAACCAGCGGCCGGAACCGGGGCTCCCGGCCCACCCGGAACGCCTGCCGGACGCGCTGCTACTTCCGTTGCCGCCTTCATGGAGTGCCCCTTGAAGGAACGCGTGAAGCTGAACTCGCCCAGCTTGTGGCCCACCATGTTCTCGGTGATGTACACCGGAATAAACTTTTTGCCGTTGTGCACCGCGATCGTATGCCCCACCATCTCCGGAATGATGGTCGAACGCCGCGACCAGGTGCGCAGCACTTTCTTCTCGTTTCGCGAGTTCATGCCATCCACCTTGGCTTGCAGGTGGCTGTCGATGAACGGGCCTTTCTTGGTTGAACGTGCCATAAATTCAGTTCTCAGTTCTCAGTTGCCAGTTCTCAGTTACGGCAACCGGGTTCAATCGTTATCCCTTTTTCCTGCGCCCGACGATGAATGCATCCGTGCGCTTGTTGTTTCGCGTCTTGTAGCCGCGCGTCGGTTGACCCCACGGGGTCACCGGATGACGGCCGCCCGAGGTCTTGCCCTCGCCGCCACCGTGGGGGTGGTCGACCGGGTTCATCGACACGCCACGGTTATGCGGACGTCGTCCCGCCCAGCGAACACGACCTGCTTTGCCGATCGTGACGTTCTCGTGATCGGTGTTGCCTACCTGTCCGATCGTCGCAATGCAATCTTGCAACACCTTGCGCGTCTCACCGGAAGGGAGCTTGACGAGCGCGTAGTCGCCTTCCTTGGCCACCAACTGCGCCGAACCACCCGCCGAGCGAACCATCTGCGCGCCTTTGCCGGGACGCAGTTCGATGTTGTGAATCGTCGTGCCGGGCGGAATGTTCCGCAGCGGCAGCGCGTTGCCCACCAGGATGTCGGCGTCGGGACCGCTCACGATCTTCTGTCCCATCTTCAGCCCGTCAGGCTGCACAATGTAGCGCTTCTCGCCGTCGGCGTAGCTCAGCAACGCGATGCGCGCGGACCGATTGGGATCGTATTCGATCGAAATCACGGTCGCCGGAATGCCGGTTTTATCGCGCTTGAAGTCGATCAGGCGTAGCTTGCGCTTGTTCCCGCCCCCACGAAACCGGCTGGTGATGTCGCCCGAGTTCCGCCGACCGCCGGTCTTCAGTTTCGGCTCGACCAGCGGCTTATGCGGCTTGTTGGTCGTGATGTCGTCATTGACCAGCGTCGTCTGGTAGCGCAGCGTCTGCGTTGTCGGTCTGTAAGTCTTGATTGCCATAAAATCAGCTCTTAGCTTCTAACTCTTAGCTGCT
>WNFQ01001689.1_pt1 | contig 15744 bp, 10 predicted proteins | sample 5400171 | NCBI WGS metagenome assembly WNFQ01 (sample SAMN13153356, study PRJNA577476) | soil metagenome | isolation source: 20 cm soil under Madrone tree | place: USA:California | collected 2016-06-14 | reverse complement strand
GAACAGTTTGTCGAATGGGCTCAGGCACGGGCTTCGACGCCGCCGCTTCAACACGGCAAGTTGTTGGCGTAATGCAAGATTCTCGAGGAGCAGACTCTGGCGCACGCGAAAGAAGCGAACCAGCATTCCGAGGCACAGGAGGATGAATCGAAACATGGCCAGGAGTTATAACAGAAAGCTGGCGGGAGACGGCGGCAGCTATGTTATTGATTTCACAGCCGGCCAGAGTTTTGGCGAATGACAGCAGATCACTATGACCAGACCGTGGATACCGTTGGGGCGGGCGACAGCTTCAGCGCTGGCTTCCAGCATAAATTCATGCTTCGCGCAAACCTGGAAGATTGCCTTTCATACTGAAACGCAGTGGCGGCGCTCTCCACTACCCGCGCTGGCGGTACAGAGGCGTTTCGCGATCAGCATCATCGTGAAACATTTCTACAAAAAGCCAGCGTGCGCCGCGACAATTCACGCGCATCGCAGTGAGAAACTATCGCTACTCCTTCGGCGGTGCCGAGTGCAACTTCACTTGTGTGGGACCGGCGATTGTCGCTAGTCGATCCAGATCAAACTCCTTGTACAAGTCCAGGCAGAATAGCTCTGGTGCCTCGTCAAACGTCACCGGCTTCTGCAACACCCAGGCCAGGCTGGATATGCCTTCGTGCACAATCACTTCAGAAAACAGGTCCGGCTGAAGAGCCGCGGCCACAAGCCCTATGGTCTGCGTGCGGACGCCCCGCGATTCCAAACGCACTTTCGATGCTCCCGCGCGTTCTCGAATCCAGTTGGCGATTTTCAGGAGTTGAGCCGCCTGCATGCCCAGCGGCCGATCTCCTTCGCCGTCCAGGATTTGAGCGTAGGAGAACGGCTCGTTGTCTTTCCAAGCGTCCCCGAAGAACGTCAGGTCTAGAACGAGAACCTGCTCGTCCCGGTTTATGCACTCGGAAGCATCCGAGGCGGCGGCCTTTCGCCCCTGATCGTTGAGCACGATAGTGACTGGCGCTTTCTCCGGTGTAACGATTCCCTTGAGCCATACGCCGCTGGCGCTTAGTCCGTTGCCCATTTCAAACAGATAAGAAAGAGTCTCAACTCCTCGGTGTTTCGTGTTGGCCAATGTCCATACTCGGCTAAGTTGCGCGGGTTTGTAGCGGACCACCGAACGCAACTTCTCTCTTTCCTCATTTGCCCAAGCCGATTTAGCGGTGGAATCGGGCGGAATCGGCCGGCGTGTAATTCCATTCGCAAGTTTCCGCGCCAGCCCCAGGATAGTGAGGTTGTCTTTTGGGAGTCCAACGACGAGTTCATCGTAGCTCTTGGTCTCCTGGCCCACTGGAACCTCTTCTTCGATAGGAGGCAAACCAAACTGCCGGCTGAAAAACCGGTAGGCCTGCTCCCGGTTGCTGAGCTGATAGTTGTGCGTGCCTGGGTCGCGGTTTTCGTACCATTGGAAAACATCCTCTTTCCCGTAAAGCCTGAAAAAAGGTTTCACGCCGTCATAGATGAGCGGCTTTACCAGCGGCGCGCGAAAACAACAGTCGTCTTCGGCGTCATAGATCAGCAAGGTGGGCCGCGGGGCCATCATCGCGGTAAGGTGCGTATAGTCCACGCCCGCAAAGAGGTCGGTCCCGTTCTGTTCGATATCTCCCAAGTCTCCATATTTCCGCGCTTCCACCTTTGTCGCCACAGACGAATAACCCGCAACAGGAACAGCCACTTTCACCCGCTCGTCCAGCGAACTCAGAAAGATGGTTTGCCATCCGCCGCCGGAGAGGCCCGTGACGCCCAAGCGGTTGCGGTCCACATTGGGATGGTTGTACAGATAATCGAGCCCGCGTCGCATTTCGAGCAGGAAGATGCCCAGTCCGTTTGCACCCACTAGGTCGAGGTGCGCGCCGTACCAGTGCTGATTTCCCTCCTGCCGAAGTTCTCCGAAGAAAAACCATTCCACGTTGAGAGCCAGAATTCCGTGCTTCGCGAAATTGATGCATCGTTTTTGCTTGTACTCCACGGCCTTTCCCGGCGCGCCGACATGCCCGTTCACATTGAGGATCGCTGGCACTTTCCCTTGCAGCTTTTCCGGCTCGTACAGAATCGCAACAGATTGAAAGCCGGGCACAATCTCATAGCGAAGCTTCCTCAGCCGGTATCCCTGGCCTGTTTCGATCACTCCGAGGTCTTCAAACTTGGGCGGAGCGATGACCCATTCATTGGGCCAGCCGTGAAACACCACATCGTGCAGCAAATGTTGGCGGAGGCGCTTCGCCTGCTCTGTCCATTGCTGGGCAGTCGCGGCTGATGGTGGCGGAGCTACCCGGCTGAGAATGTAGGACTTGACCTGATACACGGCCACACTGGGTGCTAGAATCTCTTCGCCCAGGACTTGGCCGATCTCATCCGGTTCGCTTTGGCCAGAGGCTTGACCAGCAAACACGAAGGTGAGGAGTGGAAGACACAATAGACAGAGGCAGCGGAACGAAAACATCAGGACCTCCTGACTGGAGCTGTGACCCCTCACAGTCACACTGACTGTACTGCATATCACAAAATTTGCTGAGAACCGATAGTGCGCGTTTGTATTACGATGGCAAGCGCGCCGAGCCTTGGAAAGGGAGGGACTCTGTGAGCCATCCAGTATCGCGCAGAAAGTTTCTAGGGAATGCGGGAGCAGCGGCCGCCATCCCCGCCTGGTGGAACTTGCTTCGAGGAAGACCGAGCAACGCGGTTTCCTTGGGCGATGGGACGGCGGCTTCCCCTGGGGCAGCAGATCGCATCGTCGACATGCATGTGCATTTCGATGAGAAGAATCCCAATTTCATCACCGACTTCCTGAAGGTGTCGGAGCGGCTGAATCTTACGGCGTGTATGCTGACGCCTTTTGCGAACAGAAAAGTGGTCGCCGATGCGGCAAAGCAGCATCCCACGCAAATCATTCCATTTGGCTTCGTGGACCTGGACGCTCCCGACGCAGTCAAGCAGGTCGAGGAACTGCACGCAATGGGCTACCGCGGCCTCGGCGAGATGGAGTTCGTGAAGAAGCCGTACAACGACCCGTCCTATCTCCCCGTGTACGAATTGGCGAACCGCTACGGCTGGATCGTTCTTTTCCACACCGGAATCGTGCTGCGGAGAAAATTCGATGAACCGGAAGATGTGGCCTCCGGCCGCATGCGGCCCATTTACCTGGAAGAGATTGCCCGGCGATTTCCGAAAATCACTGTGCTGGGCGCGCACTGTGGCAATCCCGAATACGAGTGGGCGGCGGAAATTGCCCGCTGGAATCCCAATGTATTTTGGGACCTTAGCGGTTCTACGCTCACAAAAATGCAGGGGCGTCTCGCGGATTTCCAGAAAATCTTCTGGTGGTCGAACACGGAATGGCAGAGCCCGGAGTGGAAGGCAAAGAAGCCCGACAGCGACCCGAGCGCGTTTGTGAAGATTGTCTTCGGATCGGACAACGGTCTGGACGGGATCGAGTCGGTGGCGAACCAATACCACGCCCTGTTCGAAGCGTGTGGCATTCCAGCGCGCACGCGCAAGATGATTATGAGTGGAACGGTCTCCAATATGCTAGGGCTCTCTGATGGTCATTAACGTGCACGAGGATAAGCTCTCTCTGGGCCGGGCAGCAGCTGAGCAGGCTGCTGTTTCTCTCCGCAACGCGATACAAAGCAGCGGCAGAGCGCGCATCGTTGCCGCGACAGGCGCTTCACAGTTCGAATTTCTGGATGCCCTGACAGCCATGCCCGGCATCGAGTGGGCGCGCGTCGAAATGTTTCACCTCGACGAATACATCGGGCTGCCGGTTTCCCATCCGGCCAGCTTTCGCAAATACCTTCTCGAACGGCTGATTCGCAAAACAGGAATCACGAAGTACCACTTTCTTGATGGCGACGGGAATGTTCCGGAGATTGTTCGCAAGGTCTCCGCAGAGCTGACGGCCGCGCCGATCGACATCGCCTTTGTGGGCATCGGCGAAAATGGCCATCTCGCCTTCAATGACCCCCCGGCGGATTTCCAAACCGAGGAACCGTACATCATTGTTGACCTCGATGAGCCCTGCCGCCTCCAGCAGGTGGGAGAGGGTTGGTTCGCGTCTCTTTCGGAGGTTCCGACACGGGCGATCTCCATGACTGTTCGGCAGATATTGAAAGCGAAAGAAATCCTTGTCGTAGTTCCGGACGCGCGAAAAGCGCAGGCCGTAAAGTCCTGCCTGGAAGGCGAGATTAGCCAAATGGCGCCGGCATCCATTCTGCGCAAACACGCGAACACGACTGTCTTTCTGGATAAACTTTCCTCCGCTCTGCTGAGCCCGCAAAGCAAAGGCAGCATCGCTTAAATTCAAAATGCGCATGGCCACAATCGGTCAAAACAGCTCGACGCATGGCCGGCCCATTCTTTTGACCCCATTGTTATCGTTGCCGGTATGGTTCCCTTCGTTATGGTTCTCGTGTTACTTCTCGTCCGCAATAACCAGACGACCAATGAGGGCTTGGTCCGCCGCATTTGACGAGTGGGATTCCGCTTCCTTTAGTTTCAGCCGCCTCAAACAGTGGTACACTCTCGCCGTCAAACCGCAGTGTGCCGACTAACGCCTGGCCACAGGCGGCTAATTTAGGCACAGTCTGAGGTTCCTAGGAGGCAAGGTTGGCCACTGCAACCCAGGAGACTCTTACGACTCCATCGACGTTGCAAAGCGGCCTTCCCGAAACCGGGACGGAACCGAAGCGCTACTCCTCGCTCGATGCCAACCGCGGTTTCATCATGCTCATCCTCGCTTCCGAAGGTTTTGGTTTTTCCGCATTGCACGGCGATCCAACGTGGGGCAGCATTGCGCGCTGGTTTGATCACGTACCTTGGGAGGGTGGCGTTTTCTGGGACATGATCCAGCCGGCCTTTATGTTTATGGTGGGCCTGGCCATGCCCTTCGCGCTGGCGCGGCGCAAGGAGTTGGGCGCCACCGAACGCGATAATTTCCACCATGTCTTGATGCGGTCACTGCGCCTCATTATTTTGAGCCAAATTATTATTTGGGTTGGGTCGGGCGCCATCAAGCCGCAGCTCATCAACGTCCTGTCGCAGATCGCATTCACTTATACCCTCACGTATTTGCTTTTAAAATTTCGGTGGCGATATCAGGCCGTTGCGGCCATTGTCCTCCTAGTAGGATGGACAGCTCTGTTCTTCGCCTTTCCCGGTCCCGACGGGCCATTTTCCCACCGGAATCATGTTGGGCTCGTCGTGGACCGCGCTATTTTCCACTATGACTACGATCCGGCTTACTCCACCCTCAACTTCATCCCGAGCACGCTGTGGACGCTGAGCGGCGCCTGGGTCGGGAACTTGCTGATGCACTCGAAATCGCACGCGGACAATTTGAAGAAGCTGGCCGCCGGGATGGTTTTTTCCTTTGTCGTGGCATTTGCTCTGCGCCCCTGGATTCCTTTTATCAAGCAGCTTTGCACGGCAACTTTCATCCTCTACAGCCTCGGGTGGGTTCTGTTCATGTTGATCGCGTTCTACCTGATCATCGAAGTTCTGCAATACCGCAAATGGGCCTTCCCTCTTCTTGTCGTGGGGATGAATTCGATTTTCATTTATTTCGTGAGCGAGGTCTTGCGCGCGTGGCTGGACCGCGCTGTTGGCGTGTTCACGTTCCACTACAGCATCATCGGAAAGCTCGCTCCGGTGGCGCAAGCGACTACCGTGCTGCTAGTGATGTGGTACCTGTGCTACTGGCTGTACAAGCGCCGAATTTTTCTCAAACTTTAGCTGTTCCATTCAGTAGAGAGGTGAGCTATGCACAAAGACAAGAAAGTGTTCGGTTTCGGAACCCTTTCCCCTATCGTCCTCTGCCTCGCGCTGCTCGTTCTGGCGGGGCCGGGCGCTTTCGGGCAGATCGGCACCGGCAGCATCACGGGCATTGTTCTCGATCCGTCGGGAGCGGTGGTTCCTGACGCGGAAGTCACCGTAACCAATGTCGAGCGCAACACGCATTTCGTGACTCGCACAAATGCTTCCGGTGACTACACCGTCCCCGCCCTGGAACCAGGCCACTATTCCATCACGGTAAAGCATGCGAACTTCCGGACGTCCACGGTACCCTCGTTTGAACTGCAGGTGGACCAGAAAGCGCGCGTGGACCTCACCCTGGTGGTCGGAGCAACGACGGACACGGTCGTAGCCACCGCGGAGGCTCCGCTACTTTCTACAGAGTCCAGCACGGTCGGACAAGTGATCGATAATAAACGCGTAGAGGATTTGCCCCTGAATGGGAGGAGCTTCCTGGATTTGGCGACACTGGGGCCGGGTGTCACTTTTACGAAAGACAGCAATACCGGGTTTCAGGAGGTGCGAGATGTCGGCCGGCGCGTGAGTGACCAATACTCCGTGGGCGGCGCGCGCGCTCAAGATACAAACTTTCTATTGGATGGCGCTGTGAATACTTCGCCCGATTTCAATACCGTCGCCGCTGTTCCTTCGGTGGACGAGATTCAGGAGTTCAAAGTCCAGACCAACTCCTACACCGCCGAGTACGGGCGCGGTGCCGCTCAAATCAACGCCGTGACGAAAGGCGGCACCAACGAGTTTCATGGCACGGCGTACGACTTCCTGCGCAATGACGCTTTAGATGGCAGAAATTTCTTTGACGAGTTCAACTTGGGCCACGGAGCACCGAAGCCCCCCTTCAAGCGCAATCAATTCGGCGGTACCGCAGGCGGCAAAATTGTTGGTGACAAGTTTTTCTACTTCGGTGCTTATGAAGGCTTGCGCGACCGAACCGGAGCAGCAGGGCGAATCACCGTGCCCATGCCTAATGTGAAAAATGGGGATTTCTCGGATTATGCCATTCCTATCTATATGCCGCATGACACCAATACCGATGGGTCGCCAAAATTCTTTTCGGGCAATGCGCTTCCCGCCGGATGTTTCAATTCCACTCCCAACACGGACGTTCTCTGGCCGGGAATGAAAATCCCGCAGCAGTGCTGGAATGGCGCCGCGGCGGCATTTTTGGCTTCGTCCTATGTGCTTACGCCAAACCTCCCGGGTTTGGTCAACAACTACCAAGGTGTGGCTGCGGTACCGACGAACTACGATTCAGCGGCGGGGCGACTCGATTATGTGATCAAGTCCAATATGAATCTGTGGGGACGATATTCCTGGGGGCGCGAAGACGTGGTTAACAACGACATCATGCCCGTCCGCGATCTCACCGAGGCCGTCAAAACCATGACCTTTGGTCTTCATCACTCCTGGTCCATTTCCCCGAACATGTTCAACGAGGCCAAGGTCAGTTACGTCCGGGCGCGAGGCAGCCGCATTGGGCCGCTCGCCGGGAAAACCAATGTTGTGCAGCAATTGGGAATACCTGGCGCGTCAGGTGACTCGGTCGATTTCGGAACGCCCAGCTTCAATGCTGATGGGGACAACTTTGAAAGCCTCGGTGAGGATTCCTTTGGTCATCCCCTCCAAAAGATCCAGGCCACCTACGAGTACGGAGACGATTGGTCGCTCACCAAGGGACGTCACGTGCTAAAAGCCGGAGGAGATTTCCGCCATGAGAATTTGAATCTGCTGTCACACAACCTGGCGCGCGCCTCCTTCAACAATCCCTCAGACGCAACTGGGACGGTGCCAGATGCCCAGGGCAATGTGACTGGAGGACTGTCTCTGGCTTCGATGCTGCTCGGCATCAGCAATGATTCAGAAGTCGCCACTGGAGATTCTCATGTCCATCTTTTTCGTTGGACACAGGCCTACTACGTGCAAGACGACTTCAAGTTCCGCCGCAACCTTACTCTAAACTTCGGCCTGCGTTATGAAATCGCCCCTTACTGGCACGACCTGAAAGATTCGATGGTCAACGTGGACCTAACTGCAACTTGCGCCGTGGCTATCCCGGGGCGGTCTGTCTGTCCGGCGATCGTGCGGCCCGGTAGCGGCGATCCATATCAAGACTTCCCGCAGGTGACCTTCGACACGGACCCGAATTCGCTGACCTATCTTCCCTTTGTGCGCGATAACCGCTTAAGCCACAATCTTGTTTTCACCGACAAGACTAACTTCTCGCCGCGCTTTGGGTTCGCCTGGACTCCAGGCTTCGGACACAATAAAACTGTCATCCGGGGTGGCGCCGGGATCTTTTACTCACCGATGAATGCGGACCCCTGGTTCGATTTTGCGCGCAATGCCCCACGCTCCGCCAAGTTCATCCGGAAAGGGCAACTGTCGATCGTAGATCAGATTTTTCAAAACACAGGACAGGTTAAGATTCAGCCCTCGATGTTCATCGTTGAGCCGCATTTGAAGACGCCGCGCGTGCAGCAATGGAGCCTGGGCATCCAGCAGCAGCTCATACCCAACCTTGTTTTTGAAATTGCTTACGTTGGTTCGGCTTCAACCCACTTACCGCACCTGACGGATCAGAATCAGCCCTTTCCCACCATGCAGGGCGACAAGGTCATCGATCCGACGCCTGGGCCAGTGAAATACCCATCTCTCGGTTCTTACTTCAACTTGTTCGAGAGCGCTACTTCTGCCAACTATAATTCCCTCCAAGCGAAGGTGGAAAAGCGCTTCTCGGGAGGCTTTTCCTATCTGAGCTCCTTCACTTGGTCCAAGACGATGGACACCGCCTCGTCCACCCGCGATGGCGGTAATGGTCAAGCCACTCCTCACATTTACGACCTCCGGCTCGACTACGGGCCCTCGGTCTTCGACGCCAAAATCAACTGGGTGAACAGCGCTCTGTATGAGCTTCCTTTTGGTAGGAGCCGCCGGTGGGGGGCGAACTGGTCCGGGCCTATGGAGAAACTGTTGGGCGGATGGCAGATTGGCGGCATCAGCGTTGTTCGTACGGGCTTCCCCGTTTCCTGCCTCAATGCCAGCGACGACGCCGTTAACAACATCAATTTCGAGCAGGACAACTGCGACATCACTGGAAACCCCAACGCTGGCCCGAAGCAGCTTCTAGACTGGTGGAACACTGCCGCGATTTCGTTTCCTACTTCCGCGGAAGTGTTTGGCAATGCCGGCCGCAGTGTCTTGCGTGGACCAAAGTACGTGAGCTTCGACTTCAGCTCCATGAAAACCACTACGATTACCGAGCGGTTGAAGCTCCAGTTCCGCTTCGAGGCCTTTAACCTCCTGAATCATCCGATTTTTTCCATGCCCAACCCATTTCAAGACTCAATCAGCGACCCAAACAACCCTACTTTTGGTGAGTTCAACACGATCAGTAGCACAGTTGGCAGTGCCGGCAACCGCCAGCTCCAGTTCGCGCTGAAGCTGATCTGGTAACTCAAGGGCCCCTGGCGGAACAGGAACCCTTGTTCCGCCGGGGCTTATAATTCAAACCAGGGGGAAATGAATATGGACAGCTCAGACAGCAAGATTAACCGGAGAGAGTTTCTGCAGAAAAGCGCGGCCGTGGCCGCAGGAAGCGCGGCTATGAGCAGTACGGCGCTTTCTTACTCCCGCATCGTCGGGGCGAATGATCGGATCTCGCTCGGACACATCGGAGTCGGAAACCGCGGTACAGAACTCGATGGGATTGTGGCGTTTCTGAAAGATAAGAAAAACGTCGAGGTATCTGCGGTCTGCGACGTGTGGACTCACAACCTCGACCGCGCCGTGGCGGCCAATCAAAAATACTACGGCAAGGCGCCGCGGGCTCTTAAGCATCCGGAGGAGTTGCTGGCGCTCAAGGACGTTGACGCGGTGATGATTTCCACGCCCGAACATTCGCATTCGCCGATATTGAAGCTGACGGCAGAAGCGGGCAAAGACGCCTACTGCGAAAAGCCCATGGGCAACGTTCTCGAAGAGGTCAAGGGGGCGCGCGACGCCGTCGTGGCCCGGAATCTCATCGTTCAGGTTGGCACGCAACACCGCAGCGAACCGTATCAGCTTGCTGCGCGCGACCTGATCCGCACCGGCGTTTTCGGCGATGTCACTAAATACGAGATTGTGTGGAACTATCATGGGCCTCGCTGGCGCGGGCGTCCCGAAGTAAAGATGATTCGCGAACAGGACACGGACTGGCGCGCCTGGCTGATGACCAAGCCCTACCGGCCGTTCGATCCGCAGCTTCATTTTGAGTTTCGCCTCTACAAGGATTTTTCCAGCGGCATCGCCGACCAGTGGATGAGCCACGGCATCGATCTCTGCCACTTCTTCATGGACGTGAACTATCCGTTTTCCGTCGTGGCGAATGGCGGCATCTTTGCCTGGCAGGATGGCCGGGAGAATCCGGATACTTTCCAGGCGCTCTTCACCTATGCGAACGGTTTCTTGGTGAGCTACTCGACAAGCTTTGGCAACGACGCTCCTAGCTTTACGCGGATCATGGGGAAAAAGGCCACGCTGATCAATACCGGAGGCGAGGGCAGCCCGCGATGGCAGACCGTCGAGGAGAAGGGCAATCACGAAGACGACCTGACCGTCGACTCCCGGCGGGCAGTCAAAGACGTTCTGCTACCCGGAGAGACGACTCTTCCTCCCATGGGAATGGGAGATGAGGAACCCTCGCACATGACTAACTGGCTCGATTGCTTGCGCAGCCGCAAACAGCCCAACGCGACTGTGCACCACGGATTTGCGCACTCCGTAGCCTGTATGATGGCCACGCGCGCCTATTGGTCCGGGAAGAGAAACTACTGGGACCCCAAGGCCGAAGCGATCCTCGACGAGGCCCCAAAATAACCATGTAGTGGGCAGCGGCCGATATATAATTCCTCGGGTGAAAATGAGGATGCCGAACTTCTTTGGGAAAATGCTTTCTGCAAACACTGTTCGCTATGGACAGAGCCTCGCGTTCCCTTTGGCTGCGCTGTCGTTGGAGCACATAGTCCGGGCCACCGAAAGGTGGTTTCGAGTAGACCACCCAGTCCTTTCGGAACAGTGGCCGCAGCCAGGCGGCGAAGATTTGGGCTGAGCGAGAGGAGTCAAGTTTTCCATTCACAAAGGAGATGTTGGTAGGGGCGGTGGGGATCGAACCCACGACCTTCGGCTTAAAAGGCCGCTGCTCTACCACTGAGCTACGCCCCTAATTGTGTTTCTAACATCTTACATGGAAAAGATTTGGCGCGCATCCGGCACCGCAGGAGGCTAAGAGGGAAAGATTGCCGTGGCACAATCGGCGTCAGTTCGTAATTGGCTTGTCGAGACGCGAACTTACGCGTTAAGCCGTATAAGACTCTGCAAGCCGCACCTTCGACCTGAGTCAAGGACGTTAAATCTTGTCGCGTGGCACGTCTGATCGCCGATATTCTCCGACAGATTTTCTAGTCCTCAATGGACCGAGGAGGAAATTCTCTCATTGGCGAGCTTCAATTTGCTCCCGCTGAGGCCTAGCCTAGAGCGCTGCCAGAAGCCCGCACGCAGCCGCGAAGGACAACCACAATCCAGGAACGGCCCGGTTCCCCGTGCGATGAATGAGATAGGGGCTGATCGCTGGTGTAAGGCCACCGAAGACAGCCGTGGCCAGACAATATGCGACTTCGTGCAGGATTAGCGGGATCCGGAGTCAGCGCGCCGAACGCACCGCATTGTCGTCGCTCGCAATCCAGCGGTCCTGCCAATTGGGATAACGCCGAAGAACCTACTCCGTCTGGCTCACCCTTGCGGCGATCGCTGCCCCCAATTCCGCGGTCGTGGCCCTGCCTCCGATATCGGGAGTCCCAACTTTCGCTTGCGCCAGAACTTCCGCGATGGCGTTCTCGATGGCATCCGCGGCTCCCGAAGCGCCAAGATGACGGAGCATCATCGCGCCCGACCAAATCTGCCCAATCGGATTCGCGATTCCCTTTCCGGCAATGTCGGGCGCCGAGCCGTGCACGGGCTCGAACATCGATGGTAATTCCTTCTCGGGGTTGAGATTGGCAGAGGGAGCGATGCCGATCGATCCAACGACAGCGGGGCCCAAGTCAGAGAGAATATCGCCGAAAAGGTTCGATCCCACGACCACATCGAACCAATCGGGATGCCGCACGAAATGAGCGGTCAGGATATCGATATGATATTGGTCCGTGCGGATGTCGGGATACTCCGCAGCCATGGCCTGAAAACATTCATCCCAGAAGGGCATGGTGTGAATGATGCCGTTTGATTTCGTGGCGGAGGTGAGGTGTTTTTTTCTCTTCCGCGCCAATTCAAAGGCATAACGCATCACGCGATTCACTCCGCGCCGCGTGAAAACCGTTTGTTGGACGGCCATCTCTTCGTCGGTTCCTTCGTATAGACGCCCGCCGATATTTGAATATTCCCCCTCGTTGTTTTCTCGGACGATACAGAAATCAATCTGGCCGGGCTTCCAATTTTTCAGCGGCGTCTCAATTCCCTCAAAAAGCCGCACGGGCCGCAGATTCACGTATTGCCGGAAGGTACGCCGGATAGGGATCAATAACCCCCAGAGCGAAACGTGATCCGCGACGCTGGGATGCCCCACAGCTCCCAGAAAGATCGCGTCGAACGGCCGCAGTTGCTGCAAACCATCGGGCGGCATCATCTTTCCGGTTTTCACGTAGGTTTCACAGCTCCAATCGAACTCCTGCCATTTGCATTGGAACCCAAAGCGCTTCCCTGCTGCTTCGAGCACGCGGATGCCTTCGGGAACAACTTCTTTCCCAATGCCATCGCCGGCGATTACGGCCACACTGAACGTTTTCATTTCCGTTGACGTCTATCCCTTCTCGGCTGAAAGAAGCGGTGAAAGAGCGCTGAGATCGCGAATCGAATCCAATGTCTTTACGTAAGTGATCAGGCCCTCGGTTTTATTCATGGGCCACGCTGCAAATTCGGCGCATCCTCGGAATTTCGCTGCAGCTTCGTCGAAGCTCATGGGGTTTGCGGGACTGCCTTTGGCAAAGTCCGCGCGGCCGGTGATGACTTTTCCATCTTTAAGGTGAATTCTTAAAAGAGACGTCATTTTGTCGAAGCCTGCACTTTCAGCCTCCGGGTCCACATAGAAGTTGACGCGGCCAATCATCTCCTGCACGTCCGCACTTCGGACAACATGATCGGAGAACTCGCTGAGTCCTGCCTTCCCACGTAAAAGAAGTATCGCCATGCAAAACTCCATGCTGAACTTGGCTTCCAATCCGGTCTTGGGCCGGTGATGAAGCAGCGTGGTCGTCATTTGGTGATTTGCGCCGATGTCGAGCTTTTCGACTTGCGCGGGTTGCAACTTATGGACGCTGATCAGCCGCGCCAACTCGGTCATTGCGGGATGAGCGAGGGAACCCGACGGATACGGCTTGAGCGAAATACCGGGAGAAGTGAACGTCCAAGGTTTTCCGAGACGATCCATAATCGCACTGGGATCGAACGAGCCTCCGAAGGCATGAAAAAAACCGCGCTCCGCTTCCAGAATTTGCTCCGCCGCCGTCCATCCTAGTGAGACAAGTTCAGCCGAAAGCAGACCGCTCTCAGCAGCATGGCCGGCCTGAAACGGTTTAGTCATCGTGCCGAAATTTTCGCGCAAGCCGCCCGACTGGCTGGCGGCTAGCCCGAAGGTATTGAGTATCTTCGAAAGATCGAATTGAAATAATTTCGCGCAGGCTGCTGCCGAGCCGAATGCGCCGCAGGTTCCTGTAGAGTGAAATCCATCCTGATAATGGCGCGGCGAGATGGCTTCGGCGATCTTACATTCGACCTCGGCCCCCAGGTGGTACGCCAGCATGAATTCCTTCCCGGAAATTGTTCCGTTTTCAGCCAGCGCCAGGACGGCTGGCAACACCGGCACGGTTGGATGCACCAACAGGCCATATACGCGATCTTTAGCTGCGGAGAGTTGCGTGTCGTCGAAATCATCCGCGTGGATGGATACGCCATTAACAAACGCGGCGAAACGGGGAGATGTTTTCTTTGAAGAGCCGATGATGGAAGCTTTTCCATCGCAGATCCCAAGATGCTCAAAGTAATTACGACAAATCCTTCCGGTTTGCGCCCGAGATCCGGCCAGCGCCAAGCCCAACCCATCGAGGATCGACTTCTTACCCAGTTCGATGGCGTCGCCTGGAATATCCTCATACTTTGTTGAAGCGACAAACCTGCCGACATATTCCGTCAGACCCGGAGCCTTGGGAAAATCGTTCCGGGGCGCGTTGCCCGCTCTTCCAATTGAATCCGAGAGAAGGGTTGACCCAAGCACACCGAGAGAGGTTTTGCCAAAATCACGCCTTAACAAAGTTCACCTTTTATTCCGAACGCTTGCTTCCGGCTGCAGCACCGTCAGTATGGAAAATTCAGACCATCATGCCAGGCCGGGCCGCACTTGATCCGACGCGATATTGCATAACGTCGAGTTGCTTGCGTCAAGTTCCAGCTTTCTTTCTTCCCGTCGCCGGGGATGCGGGAGTCGTCTTCAAAAACGTCGCGAGTCCCGCGCCGACTACGGTAATAGCGCCAAGGTATGCAAATCCTGAGAGAAAATGTCCGGTTTCCTTGTTTAAATGACCCACAATCAGAGGAGCAAAGTAAGCACCGAGGTTACCGATGGCGTTGACGAACCCCATAACCGAGCCGACGATTCTTGACGGCAAAGTTTCGGTCGGAATGGCCCAAAAGGCGCCCATCGGGCCATAAGCGCCCACACCACTGAGAACGATGAACACGAACGCCAGCAAGTGTGAGCGAGATATGGTGGCGACCGCAAGGAGGATGCAGGATCCTCCGAGCAACATTGCTCCTGCGGCATGATAGCGGCGTTCATGCACCCTGTCCGAGTGACGAGAGATGATCAAGAGAGAAACAGCGCCAACGATGAAGGGGAGCGTGTAGAGAATTCCCGTCAAAAAGCCGCTCAGTTTTTTGAAATTCTCCATCGCGCTAGGCAGCCAGAACAGGAGTCCCATCTGGCCGCTGATAAAACAAAAATAGACAGCCGCCAGCAAAAACACGCGGGGACGCAGCAGAGCACGCAGGTAGGGAACTTTTTCCTGTCCCTCTAATTCAGAATGTTCCCTGCGCAAGGTTTCCACCAAAGGGACTCGCTCGCTTTCCGGCATCCAGGCCGCCTGCGCCGGATGGTCTTGAACAAACTTGAGCCAAATCGCGAGCCACAAGAAAGGCAGCGACCCCTCAGCCACCAGCATCACGCGCCACGACCAATGGTCCAACATCCATCCGGAAAAGGGCGAGGAAATGATCACCGCAACCGGCAAGCAGAGCAACCAAAACGCATTGGCGCGCGCTCGTTCAGAACGGGGAAACCAGTGTGAGAGAAGAATTAGCGTTGCGGGATGAACTCCGCTCTCGGCTACTCCCAGGAACAAGCGAAGCAACAAGAGCTCATGATAGGTGCGGGCCAGACCGCAACCGACGGCAAAGATACCCCATGCGACCAGCAGGATGCTGATGAACTTCTTCGCGCTCCAATGTTTGGCCAAATGGCCGCCGGGTATTTGCAGCGCGAGATAACCCCAGAAGAAAATTCCGGCAACGGTTCCTGACTGCTGCGGATCCAAATGCAGGTCCCGACCGATTCGCGGCAGAGCAAGCGAGATGTTGGTGCGATCGATAAACGCGATCGTATACATGATCAGCGCAACGGGGATGATGCGAACCCATCGCTGGGACGCCGCGTTGCGGGTCATCGCCGCTGAGGTATCGGAGGTCTGTACAAGCTCAGCCATATACTCCGTTTTTTACGGCGCTGGAACTCGATGGCCCGGCGTTTAGTCCTAGGAACGCGCCGTCATAAACAATCTTTCAACGCGGAGTATATTTCAGCACAGCATCCAAACC
>WNFQ01001688.1_pt1 | contig 15745 bp, 13 predicted proteins | sample 5400171 | NCBI WGS metagenome assembly WNFQ01 (sample SAMN13153356, study PRJNA577476) | soil metagenome | isolation source: 20 cm soil under Madrone tree | place: USA:California | collected 2016-06-14 | reverse complement strand
CCGAACTGAGACGCACGATCCTATCCTCCAATGATTCTTTGTGTTATCAACCGCTAACGCCCCTTTCTAGGCAACTGATGTCTTGCATGGCACACCTATGAAATCCCCAAACGTCGATGCCGCTCGACGGTTAGACCGCCTACTCAGATTGCAATTTCTTCGAAGCGCCGCTCTGTTAACAGGATGACTCATGATCATTATCGGTTTACTTGCAGTTGGCATGAGCGCGCGCTTCACTACAGACCAGCGGTTCGCCATGTTGTCTGTTAACCAAAAAGGGTTTCTATTTAATACCCCTTGGCTGCCTGCACCGCCGCACTTTCGCATATTGGGCTCTGTGTTGTTGATGCTAGGAATCGCATTTGTGTCGTTTACCGCCATATCGAGTCGTAATAGTAAGTCGCGCACTGCCGCCTGATTGGCTGGGTAAAGCCGCATATCTAGAACGCGCGCGACCAGTTATTCCAATTAGGAAGGAATGATGGATGACAAAAATATTGCCCACGGAAGGTGAGAGCGCGGAAATCGGGCAGCGCGCGGTAGCTGCTTTTCATGCGCAGAAGCCCGATGGCTGGCGACCGTCGGATCTTTCCGGCGACGCGGACGCGGGCTACGACTCCTTCGTGCAGGTAGTAGCACACGCTCAGTATATGGAGGCCTTTCACGCGCAATTCAAAGGCTCCACGGTTTCCGCCTATAGCGCCGACAAGTCGTTCGTGCGCGTGGTCCCGACAGCGCGCTACGTCCTGCTTCCGTTGGCGAATCTCCTTACCGGATACTCCGTTAAGGCGATGGAACGTAAAATCGAGCGTGGGGATTGGCAGGAGGGCAAAGTATGGAGACGGGCGCCCGACGGGCATCGTGATTGACGTAGTGGGGTACCAGCAATGGGTGGAGAATCGGTGAGGTGCTATGCGGAGACCTGCGGGGCGAACCTCCCGCGCTCTTTCAGGCGCGGTGGCTCCGGCGCAACGATCAGCTTGACTGAATGTACCTCTTGCGGTACATTGTACCTTACACGGTTCAAACCAAATGTCGGATAGGGAAAAGCGCAAGATCCTGCCGGCGAGGTTCTATCGGACAGCGGGTGGATCAGAGCCCGTCCGCGATTGGCTTAAAGCCTTGTCGCGGGATGACAAACGCATCCTAGGTCAGGACATCGCGACAGTCGAATTCGGGTGGCCCGTGGGCATGCCCCACTGTCGATCGCTGACCTCTCGGCGCGGACTCTGGGAGGTTCGGAGTACGCTGACGGGCAATCGCATCGCTCGCGTCCTGTTTTGTATCTACCGCGAGCAGATGGTGTTACTGCATAGCTTCATCAAGAAAACGCAGCACACGCCCGACGGAGATCTCGACTTGGCCATGAAACGGATGAAGGAGCTCACTCGTGACGACAAAGGCAAAGAATAGACACCTGGGGTCTTCCTTCGATGCTTTTCTCATGGAGGAAGGAATCTATGAGGAGGTCAGTTCAGTCGCCTGGAAACGCGTGCTGTCATGGGAAGTCTCCGAAGCCATGAAAAAGGAGGGCATCACCAAAAGCGAAATGGCTAAACGTATGAAGACGAGCCGCACGCAGCTCGAACGCCTCTTGGACCCGGACAATCCGAACGTCCTTTTGGAAACTGTCCAGAAGGCAGCTGCCGCGGTCGGCAAGCGTATGACCATCGGACTCGTGGATGCGCCACCGCCTGGCGCTCTACCCTAGCGATCGCTGACGAGGCGATCGGGCAATCGCAGTGGGTCGAAAAAACATACACGGTGGCGTGAAGGCTCTGGGCAGCGATCGCGTTCAATTTGATTTCGAATTTGAAGGCCTACGCTACCGGCCGACCCTCAAGCGCAACCCGTCGGAAGCGAATTTACGTCGTGGGCGCAAGCAACTGAGCGAAATCAAAGAGCGCATCGCGAGCGGCACCTTCGTCTTTGCGGACGAGTTCCCCGATTATCGCTTCATGAAGAATGTGGCGGCGCCCGCGATCCAACGCACCTGCGATCAAGTCTTTGACGAGTTTCTCGCGGAGTGCGATTCACGCGTTGCCAAGAAGGATTTGGCATTCGTCACCGGTTCTGGGTACCGCAAACTCCTCGCGCAGATATGGCGACCCGAGATTGGACCGAGAATATTCGATGAGATTCGATACTCGGAATTGGCCAAAATTGCCAATAGCTATCAGTGGACGAAGAAGACCTACAACAACGCGATCAGCGTTATTCGCTGTACCTTCGACTACGGCTACAAGGATCATCCGGACAAATACAATCCTGCGTCGGGGCTGAAATGCCTGCGAATTTCCAAGAAGGACCGGCCTGTCGTCGACCCCTTCACCATTCAGGAGGCCGAAACGTTGATCGCGCGGCTTCATGCGGACTGGGGTGAGGCCATCGGCAACTACGATGAATGTCGCTTCTTCACGGGGCTTCGTCCCTCGGAGCAGATAGCGCTATTGGTTACCGACTTCGACCCCGACAAGGGAGTTCTGTCGGTTACCAAGGCGCGCGTCCTGCGGCGAGACAAGGACCGCACCAAAACGCAGGAGGATCGCCTCATCGAGCTGTGCCCACGCGCGCTTGAAATCCTGAAACGTCATCTTCGGCTGCGAGATAAGTACGTCGCAGATGGCAAAATCAGGCATGACCACCTGTTCTTTCTCGAAGACGGCAGCCCGATTAGCGATCCGGAAGTCACTCGCTGGCGCTGGAGCGAGAGCCTTAAGACGCTCAACATTCGCGCGCGCGGCCCCTACCACGCGCGCCATTCCTCCGTCACATGGCTGCTCATGCTCGGCAAGAATTTGCTCTGGGTTGCGAAACAGCACGGCCACAGCGTCGAGGTGATGCTGCGCATGTATGCGGCGTGGATCGAGGGCGCGACGGGTGCGGATATTCAGGCGATCAGACAGGCGATGGATGCGAGTCCGTCTGCGCGTGCACGTGCCGCCAACATCGCTGCACGTAACTCGACACATTGCGTGAAAAGGATCGTGATCAGCCCCCCATTGTCCCCAGAATTTGGCAATAGTTTGGCAATAGAGAAGTCCGATACTAAGTTAAGTACCGGAAAAGACTTGGAAAAGAAGTGGCGGAGAGGGTGGGATTCGAACCCACGTGCCGGAATTACCCGACCATCCGATTTCGAGTCGGCGCCGTTATGACCACTTCGGTACCTCTCCGGTTAACTTAAGATCCTGCAGAATTCACTTAAGATTTTACGGCGTCAACTTAAGCAATGCTGCAGTGTGACGCGATAGTCACCGATGATAAAAACACATTTGTCAAGGGTCCGCGGAAAGAAATAAACGGTTATTCTAGCGCATCGGCAACGGGCCTGTCTCATCGACAGAACTCGCCCAGCCTCACGGAATCCAAGCTCACGACCGTGCGTAACTCGAAACTCCACATCAATTGGCAGCGCTGGTCGAAAGTCACCATTTCGGTTGTGGCCGCCGGCTTGCTCTGCACCTGCACGCCGATGCCGAGCTTGATCGACCAGATCAAGACTCTGGGGGAGCTGCGGGTTGTCACACGGAATGGTCCCCTCGCCTACTATCGGGGCGCGGACGATATGCCGGAGGGACCGGAGTACGAGCTGGCGCGGCGCTTCGCCGATGAGCTTGGGGTGAAACTCAAGATTACGGTGGTGCGCAGCTATGCGGAGATCTACGCGGCGCTCACCTCGGGGGACGCGCATTTGGCGGCGGCCGGATTGAAGATCCCCTCTCAAAACGTCTCCGGGGTCGAATTCGGCCCAGCCTATCAGCGCGTTCGCGAACATTTGATCTACCGGCGCGCGGCGGCACGCCCCAATTCACTTGCTGAAATCGGCAGCGGAGATCTGGAAATAGCGGCCGGCAGTTCGCACGCCAAGACCCTGTACGCGGCGCGCGATTTGCTGCCCGATCTGGTGTGGGTGGAAAACGCCAGCACGGACACCCAGGCGCTGCTCGATGGAGTTGCCGCGGGGGCCATCGACTACACCATCGCCGATTCCACGGAATTTGCACTCGCGCACGACGTCCATCCGGACCTGCGCATCGCCTTCGATTTCGCGGGCACCCAATCGATCGCCTGGGCCGCCAGTACCCGCGACCCTGGATTTCTGCGCGACGTGAGCGCCTATTTCGCACGGCTCAACGGCAACGGCGAGCTCGCGGCAATCGTCAAGCGCTACTATGGCCGTTCCGAAGACCTGGAGTTCGTCGGCGCGCGCGGCTTCATGCGGCATTTGCAAAGCCGCCTGCCGCTGTACAAGAAGTGGTTCGAAGAAGCGGCTGCACAAAGCAGTCAAGACTGGCGCTTGCTGGCTGCCATCGGGTACCAGGAGTCGAAATGGAATCCGAGCGCGGCCTCGCCCTCGGGAGCAAAAGGGCTGATGCAGTTGACCGTCGATTCGGCGAGCGAAGCCAAAGTCACCAACCCCAATGACGCCAAGCAGAGCATCTTCGGGGGCGCACGGTATTTCCGGCAGGTGTACGAAAAGATACCAACCCATGTGCCGGAGCCGGATCGAACCTGGTTTGCGCTGGCCGCCTACAACATCGGTTACGGACACTTGGAGGATGCGCGGGTGCTGACTCAAAAGGCGGGGCGCGATCCGGATTCGTGGCAGGATGTGCGCGAATTTCTGCCGCTGCTGGAACAGGAACATTGGTACACGCAGACCGAGAACGGATATGCGCGCGGCTGGGAACCCGTGCGCTACGTGGACAACGTGCGCGGCTACCGGGATCTCTTGGAATGGGCCTGGGGCGCCGGTGGCGGCGCCGGCGCGGTTGCGTTGAATTAACGCCGGGTCTCGAAGAACTGCCGCAGGAGTGTGGCGCTTTCATCGCTGCACACACCGCCGAATACATCGATGCCATTCGCGAGATTCCGCTCGCGCGGCAAGTCGATGACACTGCCGCAGGCACCGGCTTTCCGATCCCAGGCGCCGAACACGACTCGCGAAATTCGCGCGTTCAACACGGCGCCCATGCACATCGCACAGGGCTCCAAGGTCGCGTACAGCGTGGTTCCTCCGAGCCGATAGTTGCGCAGCCGGCGGGCCCCGGCGCGCAGCGCCACGATTTCCGCGTGTGCCGTCGGGTCGTGGTCGCCAATCGGCCGGTTCCAACCCTCGCCGATCACTTCCCCGTCCAGCACCAACACGGCGCCGACAGGGACTTCGCCATCCTGCGCCGCACGCTGCGCGAGCTCGAGCGCGCGCCTCATGAAATCAGCATCCCGGGTCGGGTTCACCTGAGGTGCCATCACAATTCCCTGCCCTCCGCGCATGTCAATGAAGATTGTAGCCGAATCCCGAGTTCGTCATCCGGCGCCTGACTGCGCAAACACCGCTGTTTCATCGATTTTCCGCATCCGGATGGATGCCCGGTTCCGGATGGCGCCCAAATCGCAAGCTCATTGGACGGCCAGCCAGTAGAATCTCGGAATTGGCCGGGGGCGGAAACATAAGAAAACGAGGATCTCATGCGCGGATTTCTACTGGCATTGGCTTGCGTGGCGGCTCTGCCCACGTTTGCCGATGAGGGCATGTGGACGTTCGATAATTTTCCGGCGACCGCGGTCAAGCAGCACTATGGAGCGGAGATCTCATCCGCGTGGCTCGACCATGTGCGGCTGTCGACGATCCGGCTCACGAACTGCACGGCTTCGTTCGTCTCGCCTCAGGGCCTGATGCTCACCAACCATCATTGTGTGGAATCCTGCCTCGCGGAGCTGTCGACCAGGGACAAGAGTCTCGTCGAGCTTGGTTTCGCCGCAGCGGATCGAACCAGCGAACTGCGTTGCCCCGCACAGCTTGCGGACGTGCTGGTCGGTACCGAGGATGTGACAGGCACTGTTTCCAATGCCATCGAGGGCTTGAGCGATACGGCGGCCAACGACGCACGCAAGAGAACGCTCACCACGCTCGAACAGGCTTGCGAGCAAGCGAGCTTGAAGGCGAAGTCCGGCAAGCTGCGGTGCCAAGTCGTGACGCTGTACCAGGGAGGCCAGTACTTTCTCTACAAGTACAAGCGCTATGACGATGTACGGCTCGTGTTCGCCCCCGAGGCGGACATCGCGTCTTTCGGCGGCGATCCGGACAATTTCCAATTTCCGCGCTGGTCGCTCGATTTCTCGGTACTCCGAGCCTACGAGAACGGCAAAGCCGCCGTCACACCCAATTATCTGCCGATCAAATTCGACGGACCCTCCGCCGGCCAGTTGGTATTCGTTGCGGGCCATCCGGGCTCGACGGCTCGCCTGCAAACGCGGGCCCAGCTCGAATTCAATCGCGACCTTCCCCTGCCCATCACATTGATGCGCGCCGCGGAGCTGCGCGGCCGCTTCATCCAGTTCGGCACCAACAACCCGGCCGACGACCGGATCGTGCAGGCACCCCTCAACAGCCTGCAGAACGCGATCAAGGTGCGCCGCAAGGAGCTCGATGCGTTGAACGACGGTGTGCTGCTCGCCGGCAAGTCCGAGGCAGAAGCGAAGCTGAGGGCAACCGCGCATCTCGCCGGCACCGATCCTTGGCATGAAATCGAATCCGCTGCTGCCCGCGAGCGCGCGCTGTATCTGCAGTACACCTTTCTGGAGAACGGCGCGGGGTTCAATAGCGGCCTGTTCCGCGACGCCCGCCTGCTGGTGCGGGGTGCGGATGAGCGCACGAAGCGCAACGTCGATCGGTTGCGCGAGTTTACCGACGCCTCGCTTCCGTTCATCGAGCGCGAACTCTACGCACGGGTTCCGGTGTATCCGGAACTCGAGGAATTGACGCTGTCCTTTTCGCTCGAGCGCATGCGCGAATGGTTGGGTCCCGATCATCCGGTGGTCCGCAAATTGCTGTCCAAGGAGTCGCCCGAGGCGCTGGCGACGAGGCTCATTGCCGAGACCAAGCTCGACGATGCCGACGTGCGCAAGCAACTGTGGCAGGGTGGTAAGTTGGCCGTGGATGCGTCGCTCGATCCGATGGTGGCGTTCGCGCGCGCGGTCGACGTCGACGCCCGCGCCCTGCGCAGGCGATTCGAGGATGAGGTGGAAGCCCCGGTTGCCGCGGCGGCGCAAAGAATAGCGGCGGCGCGCTTCAAGGTCTACGGGACGAATGTCTACCCCGATGCGACCTTCACGCTGCGCCTCAACTATGGTACGGTACAGGGCTGGGTCGAAAACGGCACGCCCGTCGAGCCGTTCACCCGCCTCGGCCGCGCGTTCGAGCGCGCGACGGGCGCTTCGCCCTTCAAAATACCTGCCAGCTGGATGAAGGTAAAAGACCGGCTCGACATGCAGACGCCGTTCTGCATCTCGACCAACAACGACATCGTCGGCGGAAACTCAGGCAGTCCGTTGATCGACGCCGACGGCAACATCGTCGGGCTGATGTTCGACGGCAACATTCACTCGATTGCCGGTCACTACTGGTTCGACGCCGCGAATAATCGCGCGATCGCCGTGCATCCGGCCATCATCCGCGAGGCGCTCGACAAGGTGTATGGGGCCGGTTCGCTGCTGACGGAGCTCAACGCCAAATGAGCCGTGCAAGCCCGATCGATCGCGCCGGCCGCACCTGCCCCTCACCTTCAAGGCGAATCGGCCGTTGACGCGCCCGAGGCTGCCGCAACCAGGGCCAGTGTGAACTGAGGCGTGGTTACTTGCGGTGCCGCACGCCATAACCTAATCTTCGCCGGCATGAGCAAAACGCCGTCTGGAATCAAGCAAATCGCACAGCGAGCGGGAGTCCACGTCTCGACGGTATCACGGGCCCTCAATCCGCAGACCCGCACGATGGTGTCGCAGGAAGTGGCGACGCGCATCCTGAAAATAGCGAATAACCTCAGCTACACGCGTAATCCGCTCGCCTTTGGACTGAAGACGCGCCGCTCATTTACCGTCGGCGTCATCGTCCCTGATCTCACGAATCCTCTGTTTCCTCCGATCGTGCGGGCAATCGAACGCACTCTGGGTAAGGAGGGTTACGTGACGATGCTGGGGGACTCGTACAATAGCAGGGACACGGAATCCGCCATTCTGGACTCGCTGCGGTCGCGTCAGGTTGACGGACTCATCCGCGCCACCGCCTGTCTCCACGATGAAATCGTCGCGCGATGCCAGGAGTGGAAAGTTCCCTTTGTGCTGGTGAACCGCACGGTGCTCGACGAAAGCATCACGAGCGTCGTCACCAATGATGCCTACGGCATCCGCCTCGCCGTCGACCACCTTCTCCAGCTCGGACACCGCAAGCTGGCGTACGTCGGCGGCCCGCTCAACACGTCGACGGCGACGCGCCGGCGCGAGGGTTTCATCGCCGCTCTCAAGACCTACCGGCTGAGCGTGCGTGAGAAGCTCATCGTCGATTGCGCGTCGTTCACGGTGCAGGAGGGCACCGCCGCGGCACGCCAGCTTCTGATGACTGCGAATCGCTCGTTCACGGCAATCGTCGCCGCCAACGATATGTTGGCGCTCGGATGCTACGACGCCCTCACTGAGGCAGGACTCGCATGCCCGAAGGACGTTTCGATCACGGGTTATAACGACATGCCGTTTGCCGATCGCTTCAATCCGCCGATGACGACGCTGCGGATTCCGCACGATCAGCTCGGTGTACAGAGTGCCCTGCTGCTGCTGCGAAAGATGCGCGATCCCACGGTAGCCGTCCCCTCCATGCACCTCGAACCGACGCTCATGGTGCGAGGCTCGACCGCAGCCATCCAGAAATAGCGTTCGCGCCGAAAATCGGTGCCGCAGTCATACCCACCTCGTGGCGATGCTCACCCCCGTCCTGGGACGGTGCGTCCCAAAGATCACGGCTTATACGCCCCTCACGCTCGGCACGAGCCTGCTAGAACGGTCCGTTGGGGTTTTTCCATTGAGCACGCGGTGGAATGGGTGACAGCACGTCCCAGTGTTCCACTATCTTGCCGTTCTCGACCCGGAAGAGATCGTAGTTCGCCGTCGGGTGCGGCTCGGTGTGCGCTTCGACCAAGACAAGAACGAAATTCCCGTCAGCAACAAAAAGCCTGGGCTGAAGAACCGGTGTGGCAGCAGGTTTCGCCACCTCGGAGACCCGCGCCCTCAATCGCGCGGTGCCATCGCCCATATTGGAGGCGTGTTGCGCATAGTTGTCACCGTCGATGAAATCTCCAACGCGATCGAAACGTAGATCCACCGTTACGGTTTGCTTGAAGGCGCGTACGAGAGCCCGGTTCGCCTCAGTCTTTTCGCGATCAACGACGGCCGTAGGACCATCAACCTGAGTATGTCCAGCGGGATTCGGCGCGGTTTCGGCACCTTGCCCTCCCCAGTGTTCGACGATCTTGCCGTCTTTGAATCGGAATAGGTCGAACGCTATTCGAGGAGTCGCAGAATCCCGGAGGCCTTCGACCTTTGAGTGCAACATCACCATATCGCCATCGATCAGGGTGCGATAAACGGTGATTTTCGCAGCGGGCGATCGAGCCACCTCGGCCGCGAACAATTTCAGTCCGGGTAACCCGTCAGCGATCGTTGGATCATGCTGAACAAACGATTCCGAGAACGACCGCTCGATTGCCGTAAAACCGCTTTTCCGATAAATGTCGATCATGACCTGGCGCGCTTTCGCACCCAAATCCAGTGGGGGGCTGGCAGCCTCCGCACCGCGCGCTTGTCCGGATGGACCGCCTGACAGGATTACGAGGCCCGCCATCAGAGTTGCCAATATAAGCCGTGCTTTCATGGTGTGGCTAGCTCAAGAACTCGCCGATCCACTCGTGCGATTCGAGGATTTGCTTCAAACGCCGCAGGTAGGCCCCGGAATAGCCGCCGTCCACCGCGCGGTGATCGAAACTGTGGGCGAGTACGCCGACCGGGCGAATTTCAATCCGCTCGCCATTGTCGTCCGCGACCACCCACGGCCGGCGGTGCACGCCGTCGATCGATAGAATCGCAACCTGGGGCTGGTTGATGATCGGCGCCGTGATGAAGGTGCCGAAGCTGCCGTTATTGGTGAGTGAATAGGTGCCTTCGGTCATATCGTCGGGTTTGAGTGCGTTGGTGCGCGCCCGCCCGGCGATGTTGGCGATCGCGCGCGCAATGTCGGGGACGCGCAGCGCGCCGGCATTCTTGATCACCGGCGCAACCAATCCGCCGCGATCGAGATCGACCGCCACGCAGAGATTGACCGCCTTGTACACGGCGAGGGAGTCCCCGGCCACGTGAGCGTTCAAATGCGGAAATTCGGACAATGCCAGCGCGACCGCGCGGGCGATGAATGGGAGATACGTCAGCGACGCTCCCTCGCGCTCCTTCCACGTCTTCTTGAGCGCGCCGCGCGCCGCCTCGACTCCCGAGAGATCGACCTCGATGGCTTGCAGCACATGAGCGCTCGTGGCCTTGGAACGCACCATGTGCTCGGCGATGCGTTTACGCAATGCGCTGAAGGGCACGATCTCGGCGGCGGCACCGCGGCTCACCGCGGGCTGCGGCCGGGAGGATTTCAGATGAGTCAGCACGTCGTTGCGCTTGATGCGTCCATCGCGCCCGGTGCCCTGGATCCGCGCAACATCGATGCCATTTTCGGCGACGAGTCGGCGGACCGCGGGCGAAAGCGGCGTGCCGCGGCCAACTCTTTTCGACCGCCTCGGCGTCTCTTGCGCCGCCGCCGCCGCCGGCTTCATGAGTTGGGCAGGCTCAGCCGGTCCACCGGCGGCCTGGGGCGCCTCGGCGATCCTGCCATTGCCCGAATCGATGATCGCGAGCGTCGTTCCGACCTTGACGGTCTGCCCTTCGCCGACCAGTATCTTGAGCAGAGTTCCGGCGACCAGCGACGGCACCTCGGTCGCGACCTTGTCGGTTTCGATCTCGACCAACAATTCGTCGATCGCAACCTTATCGCCTACCTTCTTATGCCAGGCCGCGACCGTTCCTTCTTCGACGGTCTCGCCCAACTGCGGCATGATGACGTCCATAACGTTTCCCCTACCAGTCGACCGCAATGTACTTTTTCTCGAGGAATTCAAGCATGCCTTCGTGGGCGCCTTCGCGGCCGACACCCGATTGCTTGACTCCGCCGAAGGGTGCTGCCGGGTCCGAGACGACGCCCCGGTTGAGCCCGATCATGCCCGATTCGATCTGCTCCGCCACATCGAGACCCTTGGCGAGATCGCGCGTGAAAATGTAGGAGATCAGACCGTACTGTGTGCCGTTCGCCTTGGCGATCGCCTCGTCGGCGGTCGAAAAGCGCTGCACCGGTGCGATGGGCCCGAAAATCTCATCGTTCAGGACGTTCGCATCGTCCGGCACCTCGGCGAGCAGCGTCGGCTCGAAGAAGAAGCCCTTGCGATCGGGCCGATGGCCTCCGGTCACGATCTTGGCACCCTTCTTGGTTGCATCATCGACGAAGGCGACCATATCGTTCTGCGCGGCCTTGTTGACCAGCGGGCCGAGATCGACGCCGTCCTGAAGACCCGGCCCGACACGCATCGCCTGCATCGCCGCGGCAAATTTCTGCGTGAATTCACCCGCGATGCCGTTCTGCACGTAAAACCGGTTCGCCGCCGTACAGGCCTCGCCGCCGTTGCGCATTTTGGCGATCATCGCTCCCTTCACGGCTTCGTCCACGTCGGCGTCGTCGAACACGATGAACGGCGCATTGCCGCCCAGTTCCATCGAGCAATTGACGATCGTGTTGGCGGCCTCGCGCAACAACACGCTCCCCACTTGCGTCGAGCCCGTGAAGGACAGTTTGCGCACACGCGCATCGTTGATGATTGCGCCGACCACTTTGGACGAGCGATGCGAGGGTACGACATTGACCACGCCCGGAGGCACGCCCGCTTCTTCCAAGAGGCCCGCAATGGCAAGCGCGGTGAGCGGCGTCTCCGAAGCGGGCTTCAGGATTACCGTGCAGCCCGCCGCGAGCGCAGGGCCGATCTTGCGGGTCGCCATGGCCGCCGGAAAATTCCACGGCGTCACCAGGATCGATACCCCCACCGGTTGCTGCAACACCAAAATCCGATTGGTGCCGCCCGGGTTGGTCGAAATCTCGGAAATATTGCGCACCGCCTCTTCCGAATACCAGCGGAAGAATTCGGCGGCATAGACCGTCTCGCTGCGTGCATCCTTCAAGGCCTTGCCGTTCTCCTGGGACATGAGCTTCGCCAGATCCTCCGCGCGCTCGGTCATGAGCTCGAAGGCCTTGCGCAAGATTTCGGCGCGCCGGCGCGGCGCGGTTGCGGACCAGGCGGGCAACGCCCGGTGCGCTGCGTCGACCGCCGCCAAGCCGTCTTCGATGCTGGCCGACGCGACCGCGGCAATGACCTCCTCGGTAGCCGGATCCAGCACTTCTATGACGGCGCCGTCCGAGGCGGCGCGCCATCCACCGCCGATATAAAGCCCGGTCGGCACGGCAATGATCGGTCCACTCATGGTTTCAGGATCGCTCTAGTCGATGGTCTTGAGGATGGTTTCTACGATGCGCGCCACGCTCGGGATGGTTAAGTCCTCGAGCCGGTCGGCCGCGGGCAAGGGCAGATGGGGCGTGGTGATGCGCGTAATCGGAGCGTCGAGGTCCCAGAACAATTCCTCCGCCACCAAGCTCGAGATCTCGGCTCCCCAGCCGCACAACCGCGGATTCTCTTCGACCGTATAGAAGCGGCCGGTCTTCGAAACTTCGGCGAAAATCGTCTGGGTGTCGAGCGGCACCAGCGAGCGGACGTCGATCACCGTCGCGGAAATGCCATGCTCGGCCTGAAGCTTTTCGGCCGCTTCGAGCGCCCGAGGCACCATGAGTGCGAGTGCTGCGATGGTCACGTCCGTGCCTTGTCGGCGTATCGCGGCCGTGCCGAGTTTGTCGAGGTGTTCGCCGTCCGGCACTTCGCCCTTGGTGGCGTACAGCGCTTTGTGCTCGAAGAAAATGACGGGGTCCGGATCGCGGATGGCCGCCGCGAGCAGGCCCTTGACGTCGGCCGGCGTCGAGGGCGCCACCACTTTGAGGCCGGGTATGGCCATCGCCCAATTCTCGATGCTTTGCGAATGCTGTGCGCCGAAGCGCGAGCCGCCGCCGTTGCCCGTGCGAATCACCAGCGGCAACGCAATTTGACCGTTGGTCATGTAGCGCGTCTTGGCAATCTCGTTGGCAACTATGTCCCAGCACACCGCCAAAAAATCCGAGAACATGATCTCGGCCACCGGCCTCAGGCCGGTCATCGCCGCTCCCATGGCGGCGCCCAAGATCGCCTGCTCGGCGATGGGCGTATCGCGCACCCGCAACGGACCGAATTTCTCGAGCAGACCGACGGTGGCTTTGAATACCCCGCCCGCGGCCGCAATGTCCTCGCCCAGGCATACGACCGACTGGTCGCGCTCCATTTCCTGCGCGATACCCGCGGCGACCGCGTCGCGATAAGTTAGTTCCGCCATGCCCAGCCTCCATCCGCCCAGACGTCTTTGTAGATCAACTCATCCGCGGGCGGCCGCGATGCCTTCGCCGTCTCGGTCGCTTGGTCGACCAACCGTTTGATTTCCTCTTCGATCGCCAAGATCGCCGATTCGGCCACACCGAAATCGAGCAGGCGTTGGCGATAGAACGGTATTGGATCGCGCTTCATCCATGCCTCGACTTCCTCCTTGGGCCGATATTTGCCCGGGTCGGCCCGCGAATGGCCGTGGTGGCGATAGGTCAGCGCTTCGATGAGCGACGGGCCCGCGCCCGCCCGGGCCCGCGCGATGGCGGACTGCGCGGTGCGATAGACCTCGTCGGCATCATTGCCGTCGATCAGAATTCTCTCGAGACCATAGGCGGAGGCGCGATCGGCAGCCGGGTACTTGACCGGCGTCACCTCCGAAATCGGCGTGTACTCCATGTAGAGATTGTTTTCGCACACGAACACGACCGGGAGCTTCCAGACCGCGGCCATGGTGAGTGCCTCGTGGAACGCGCCGATATTGGTCGTACCGTCGCCGAAGAAGCACACTGCGACCTGATCGGTGCCGCGATATTGCGCCGACCAGGCGGCGCCCATCGCAATCGGGAGATGGGCGCCGATGATGGCGTAAGATCCCATCACGCCCCGGTCGACGTCGGTCAGGTGCATGGAGCCGCCCTTGCCGCCCATCAAGCCGCACTCACGTCCCATGAGTTCGCCCAATACGCCCGTCATCGAGGCGCCGCGCGCCAACGTATGAGCGTGGCCCCGGTAAGTGCAGAAGCTCCAGTCACCCGGCTTCATCGATACGCCGAACGCGGCCGCAATCGCCTCCTGTCCGAGCGCCAGATGACTGGTGCCCTTGATCAGATTCTGGAGAAACAAATCATAGGCGCGTTTCTCCACCGAGCGGATTTCGAACTGGCTGCGGTACAGGGCCAGCCGCGTCTTCGCATCGATCTCGTCGCTTGCTCGCGGCCGCGACCTGGCCGCTGTCTGTTCTATTTGCAAGACCATATCCTCTTGATTCGAAGCGTTTCTTCGGTTGTATCACCGAGCGCTCAATATTGATTGGCGATCGGCAGTTCCTGTGCGGGAAACAAGGTGATGACTTCGCAGCCCTTGTCTGTGACGACCAATTCCTCCTCGATGCGCGCCGCCGAGCGGCCATCCGACGCCGGGCAGTAGGTCTCGAGCGCAAACACCATGCCTTCCTTGATCTCTAGCGGGTGATCCAGGGAGACCAGGCGCGAGATGATCGGCCGTTCGTGGAGCGCCACCCCGAGGCCGTGGCCGAACTGCAGCGCGAAGGCTTCCATTTCGTTGGGAAAACCGAAATCCTCGGCGCGCGGAAACACGGCCGCGATTTCGTCGGTGCCGACGCCGGGCCGAACCTTGGAAATTCCGGCATCCATCCATTCGCGCGCCTTGGTGTACGCATCCTTTTGAGCTTCGTTGGCTTTCCCCACGGCGAAAGTGCGGTAGTAGCAGGTACGATAACCCATGTAGGCCTGGATGATGTCGAAGAACGCCTGGTCGCCGGGGCGGATGATCCGGTCGGTGAAATTATGGGGGTGCGGGCTGCAGCGTTCGCCGGCCACGGCGTTGACCGCCTCGACATCGTCGGAGCCCATCTCGAACAACCGCTTGGTCGCCATCGCGACGATATCGGACTCGCGAACCCCCGGCTTGAGAGCTTCGTAAATGTTTTGATAGACACCGTCGACCATGGCGGCGGCGGTGTTCAAGAGCATGATCTCGTCGCGGCTCTTGATTTCGCGCGCATCCAGCATCACCTGCTGGCCGTCCACGATCGTGAGCCCAAGCTTTTGCAGCGCAAACAGCATCGGGGGCTCGATCACATCGATGCCCACCGGCATGCCGGCAACGCCCTGCTCTTTCAGCACGTCGTAAATTTCCTGCGCCGCACGTTTGACCAAACCCTGGTCGGGCGGAATGGTGCCGCGCAGGCCGACATTGCCGGCGTGGCAGCAGATCGGCTGCAACCAGGGCGCGTAAATGCGGTGATGAGCGGCGGCCGACCCGAAATCCCACAAATGGGGCTCGCCGTTGCCGGTCAGCACCGCGAAGCGGCAGAATTTGTCCCGCGACCACTCCCCGATCGCGGTCGAGGTGATGTAGCGGATGTTGTTATTGTCGAAGCACAGCACCGCGCCGAGGGTGGAGTTGCGGACAGCCTGCCGGGCGCGTCCCAGGCGATAGCGATGAAGCCGCCGAAAATCGACGCGCTCCTCGAAATCGACGTTCATCACTCCGTGAGCATTGAGGCGCGACCAATCGTGGTGCGGATCGATATCCTCCGGCTTGATCTCGAGGCGTTCGGAGACCGCCGC
>WNFQ01007125.1_pt1 | contig 15751 bp, 14 predicted proteins | sample 5400171 | NCBI WGS metagenome assembly WNFQ01 (sample SAMN13153356, study PRJNA577476) | soil metagenome | isolation source: 20 cm soil under Madrone tree | place: USA:California | collected 2016-06-14 | reverse complement strand
AGCGTTTTGGCGGTGCTTTGAACGATGGTCTGGAAAATGCCGTGGGACTTCTGGCTGATTTTTGTATTTCTGAGCGTCGTTCTTCCGTGGCGAGGGCGCGAGCGGATGCGGCGTTTTATGGCGCAGCCGGAAGTTTCCGGACGCGAGCGTATCCGGTTATATTTTTCGACGATTTTATTTCAGTGGACGATGGCAGTGATCGTGGCTTGGCGCGCGTTCGAGCGCGGCTTGACGCCTTCCCAGCTTGGTTTGTCGGTTGTCCGCGCACCGTCGGTCCTTTTGCTTACCGTAGTGGGCGCAACGCTCATCGCAGGGGCGCACTGGATGAATCTCAGGCGAATGGCGGGTTCAAATCATCCGGCCGCTGAAAAGCTTCGGGCCATGGCGACACGGCTGTTCCCTCGCTCTGCTGCGGAAACCGCGCTGTTTACGATATTGGCCATCACGGCGGGAATATGCGAAGAGTTCATCTTTCGCGGATTCGAGATCGCTGCGCTTCTTCGGGCGGGACTAGCCGCTTGGGGCGCGGTGCTTCTGTCTTCGCTAATGTTCGGATTGGCGCATCTGTATCAGGGAAAAGGCGGCAGCGCCGGAACTGGAATCCTTGGGGCCCTTTTCGGGTCTGTGCGAATCACGTACCATAGCATTTTCCCCGTGGTAATCTGGCATGCAGTCCTGGACATCGTGGCGGGTATCGCCGGAGCCAAATACTTTGCGCCGCAGGCGGATGGACCGCGCGATCTGGGATCGAAAAGCGGACAAGTTGGCCAATTCTTATGACAACTAGTGCGGCTTATGTGCCATCGAAAACAGTCATCGAACGCGCCGCAAGCGAATTCAAACTCGCCTTGAATAATGAACAAGTCAAACAAATTCAACAGTATACGAAGCTTCTATGGACCTGGAACGATAAGGTAAATCTAACCGCTATTCGCGATCCGCTGGAGATACTCTATCGTCACTTCTGTGAATCGATGTTCGGCTCTGCCCTATTCCCTGTGGAAAACTGTCGGCTCGCCGACGTAGGCTCTGGCGGTGGCTTTCCGGGCATTCCGCTGAAGATTATCCGGCCGGATCTGCATGTTTTTCTGGTGGAATCGAACGTAAAAAAGGCTACTTTTTTGGCGGAAGTCGTTAGAGAACTTGGACTTACGGATACCCGGGTGCTCGTGAGCCGGTATGAGGAACTGGGTGAGGAAGTGGCTCCACTGGACGTTGTCTGCTCGCGAGCTTTAGGGGACTTTACAAATTTCCTTGCTTGGGCGGCGTCTCCACGCGTCGCGGCCAAGCAGGCGCTGCTTTGGGTCGGGGGGCGGGACCTGAATGAGGTCCGTGGCCAGCCGTCGTGGACGTGGTCTGAGGCAATTTCCGTTCCGAAGTCGTTGCAGCGCTTCCTATTACTGGGTAGCCGCATCGAGTAGCTGGGTTTTTTGCGCACGTATTTTCATTTGACTACTCGCTCTCGGAAGCATTTTCCCCCGGTTCCAGGGCCCGAATACGATTTAGACATCCCCTCAGAGTTGGAAGCAAAGAATCTTGGCGAGATTTCCGAATTGATCCGCAGTTCTGCGGCATTGCGTGAAAAACGCCGCAGCTTGCTCCTTATTTCTGCGTAACTATTTGAAAACAATGCATGTTAATTTGTGGGTTCCAGCTGATGGAAATGGACCAATGCTCGATAAACTCAGAATAAGGACTCTGCGCACGATTTAACGTGAACGATGTTTACGGGAGTCTAGTGTAGAATCCGTTCCTTCGTTCCACGTGGAACATCTTCTTGACTTCTTACCGCCCGTTCCATTTGTTGGTTCGGTGTTTCCCTTCCGGTAGCTCGCAAGACTCGTCGCACGGAGGCTTCAGAATTTGTTCCACATGGAACCATCTGCGCTCGGCGACGAAAGCTTCCACGGAGCACGAATTGTTTCATGTGGAACATTTGGGTTCATGGAACTACGCCATAGCAAGGAAGAAGCCCTCTTTGCACTCTTCCACAGGCGCAAAATTTGTTCCACATGAAACATCTTGCATGTGAATATATACTTTGCTAAATTTTCGCCGCACTGAAAATCTGGAGGCGATTTGGCAAGGATTATCGCGGTTGCGAATCAAAAAGGGGGGGTTGGAAAGACTACGACTGCTGTCAATCTTGCTGCCTGTCTCGCTGCCGCCAATCAGCCCACATTGCTTGTTGATTGCGACTCACAGGCAAATGCCACTGCCGCAATCGGCTTTCCCAAAGATCCATCCCGCAGAACTCTTTATCACGCTCTCATTTTGAATGAACCAGCCGAAAAGATTATCCAGAGGTCGCAAGTGGATGGCTTGGATGTCGTCCCCGCCGACAAAAATCTTGCGGGGGCGGCAGTTGAGCTCGTAACGTCAGAAAATCGAGAATATCGGCTGCAAGCCTTCTTGGGCCCACTATTATCCAACTATCGTTTTGTTCTCCTTGATTGTCCGCCGGCCCTCGATTTACTTACGTTGAACGGTCTTGTAAGCGCGAACGCCGTCCTGGTTCCCATTCAGTGCGAATATCTGGCTCTCGAAGGAGTTTCTGAACTACTGGACACTCTTATGCGAATCCGGAGAACACTGAATCCAAATCTGGAAATCGAGGGCATTCTGCTGACGATGTACGACGAGCGGACGACATTATCCCGCCAGGTGGCGACCGATCTTCGTAGTTTTTTTGGCGCACAAATATTTCAAAGCGTGATTCCGCGCAATGTACGCCTAGCGGAAGCGCCAAGTTTCGGTAAGCCTATTATTTTCTATGACATGCACAGTAAAGGGGCCGAGGGCTATACACAACTCGCCCAGGAGGTAATTGCAAATGTCGAGAAACGCCTTGGGACGGGGGCTCGGAGCGCTCATTCGGGAGCCTGAACCGGCCAAGCACAGCGCAGATCCGCAAACTCCCGCTCCCGTTGCAGCCGTTGGCGCAGCTGCCGCTGCTCCCGCACGCGAGCCCATCCATCACGGGCCGCAGGAAATCGATATTGACCTCGTGGAGCCGAGTCCATATCAGCCTAGAACGCGGTTCCGCGAGGAAGCGCTAGACGAACTGGCTCGTTCGATCCAAGCCAGCGGAATTATTCAGCCCATCGTGGTCCGCCCAATCGGGAATCGCTTCCAGCTAATCGCCGGCGAGCGCCGTTGGCGCGCCGCGCAACGGGCGGGGCTAAAAAAGGCATCGGCAATCGTACGGCAGGTTTCGAACGAGCTCGCGCTTGAAATGACGCTGGTGGAGAATATTCAGCGCGAGGACCTGAATCCGATCGAAGCGGCGCGGGCGTTTGAACGTTTGATGGATGAATTTCAATTGACGCAGGAATTGGTCGCCGAACGCACGGGCAAGGATCGCGCTACGGTGGCAAACGCGGTTCGTTTGCTAAAGCTGGAGCCGACAATTCAGGACTGGATCGAGGAAGGGAAGCTCACCGCTGGGCACGGGCGTTCGCTATTGGCAGTGATTGATCCGCAATTGCGCATGCGCTATGCGCAACGAGCCGCACGGGGCGGCCTGACTGTGCGACAGATTGAACGCCTGGCGTCGCGGCACGCTCGCGGCCGAAAAGAAAAATCTGAAATTCACGTTGACCCGAATGTGCGCGAAGCGCTGGACGAATTACAACGCCATCTGGGCACGAAGATTTTGTTGCGCCAGCGCACGAAATTGCGGCCAGGGCAACTGGTGCTGGAATATTACGAAGACGCGCAACTGATGGGGCTTTACGATCGCTTGATGAAGTAGCGTATCGACGCAAATGTGTTTCGCAAAGAAACGCGCACTGCCCATTCGTTCAGTAGTTGAATTCGACAACTTGCCGCAGCAGACGCGTTGACTTGCTGGCGCATCCCGCTAGAGTGGCAGTATCGGTTGGAGTGACGCCGACGCGAACTTTTGGGAGTGTGGGAATTTTATGGCGTGGAAATGGCCCGGCAGTTCTACCAACAGCAGCGGCGAAGAGTGGACCGGATTTATTGATCAGGGCGTGACGATGGAAGGCACGCTGCAGGTCACAGGAACATTTCGCGTGGACGGAAATGTTAAAGGAAACATTATTTCCGAACAGACTTTGATTCTGGGCGAGAATGCCAAAGTCGAAGGTCAAATCGAAGGAAATCGCGTGGTTATCGCGGGACGCTATGACGGCGTGATTTTTGCGAAGGGCCGCGTCGAAATTCAGGCCAAGGGAGTGGTGACGGGCGAGGTGCATTCTCCTTGTCTGGTGATCGATCCGGGCGGAATCTTTGATGGGCGCTGCCACATGCTGGCATCATCCGACACGTCTACCAGTGCCAGTGTCACCATTCCGATTCGCGCTTTGAGCCAAGTTTAAACTGTCAAAGTCAGTTCTTCGTTAAGGCGGAGCTCTGTAGTTTAGCGTTAGCCGGGAAAAGACGTCTGCCTTTTTCCAACGCCGACAGCGCAGCACTATGCTTTCCCGCAGCTTGATTCGCAAGAGCCAGCGACAGATACGTCTTAGGATCCTCTTCCGGAAAAAACCGCACAACCCATTCCAGTTCCTGGATCGCGTCTGCGGTGCGGCCCGTAGCACGGTAGAGTTCGCCCAAGTCCCGGTGGCACAGAAACGCGTATGAATCCAGCTGCAGGCCTTTCAGCAGCGGCGCTTGAGCTTCGGACAGATTTCTTGTTCGCAAGTAGAGATCACCCAAATTGCATTGTTCGGCGGCCGATTCTGGCCGCAACTGCGTGAGGCGGTTTTGGGCCTCGATAGCCTGCGGCCATTCCTTCAGGTCGCTAGCAAGGCTGACTTTAGCCTCAAGCGCGGCTTGGTGCTCGGGCTGATTGGCGAGAAGAAGATCCAGAGTAGCTTCAGCCTCCGGGAGGAGCCCTTGTTTTCGTTGCGCGATTGCTAACCAGTATTGCGCATCAAATTGGTTATTCTTCACTATGCCAATCGCCTCCGGCTCCTTCGCCGCAGCGGCATATTGACGTTGTGCTATTTCCAGTCGAGCTCTCAAGACTCGGTGTTCTGCGTCGGTTGGCAACGGTGTAAGTAGGCTTAAAAACTTGGCCGCTCGTACAGCGTCGATATCGAGTTCGGTCTTGGCGGATGCCGTCGCGGCGATGTGCGCCTCCTGCGTTGAAAGATCGCGGGGCAATGGACTTGTCGCCAAGGCATCGATTCTGTTTCCGAGCTCAGACGTAAGTGAATCGTTCAGCAGGTTTTTAGGAGCGGAGTATTCCAGAAGCGTACAGTCATCGGTATTCTTTCGCACGTGGTTTGAAAGTGTGTGAAGCGCGGAGTGGTCGAGCCGGAAGTAGGCCGGCCAGCTTTCCGGCTGCGCGAGGTGAAGAGCGTCGAAATCTGCGAGCGAGAACCAGAAAATCCCGGCCGGAGCTAAGCCATAGCGAAAGGTCGGGAAATTGTCGGTCTAGGCCAGCAAGAATCATCGCGAAGTCATCGAACTTTAAGCCGTAAGCCTGAATCCATTGCACGAAGTTACCGCCCTGAGCAAGGTGTGCGCGAACGACCGCAAAAAATTCATCAGTGTAGAGCGAGGCAACGCCCGCGATCCAGGGATTCGACGGCTCCGAAATAATCAGGTCGTATTGGTCCCTGGTGGTTTGTAGGAAATTCCGCGCATCGTCGAAATGTATATGTAGACGCGGATCACGAAGTACGCCGCGATTTAAGCGTTCGAGGTGCTTTGCGGCTTCGAGCACTGCTGGTTCGATTTCAACGCAATCAATTCGCTCGACATCCGGAAATCGCGAAACGGCAGAAGCGGTCATGCCACCGCCGAAACCTATGATCAGAACTTTTTGCGGACGCGGATGGAAGACCGCGCCAAGATCGCCGAGCAGCAGTTGTGTGCCGGAGTCCAGATTGCTGGCGTCAACTTTGCCGTTTGTTTTCAATGCGACGTAATTTTCCGATCGCGTGACGGTAATTGTGGAGTTGACGCCGTCTTTGAAGAAGACTACGTCTTCGGTATCAGCCATTTCCCGCGCGGTGAGCGCCGGATTATGGTAGTTGTTGTAGAGAACGACGCCGAAGGCCGCTGTGGTCCTACTGAAGAATGTGGATGATAAAGCGGTCGAGCCAATTGCGATGAGTATTGCCGCTGCGAGTACGATTGGCTTCCAATTTCGGCGATTCGCGCTTAGAAACAGAATGATCCCCAGAGTCACGTTGAACGCTGCGGCGAGCGCGGCCAGACGAAAACTGCCGATCCAAGGGAGCAAGAGAAATCCGCCAATCATGGCGGCGAGAATTGCGCCGAAAGTATTTGCTGCAACGGCTCGCCCCACGCCGCTGGACAAATGAAACTCGTCGCCTACAGGATTCGATTCGGAAACCAACGCCAGCACTGCAGGAAAATTGAACCCAAAGAGAATGGTTGCCGGAAGCAGCGCGAGTGCACACGTTACGACCTGTGCGGCAAGGAGTGATGAAAAAAGAACTCCGGCGGCGATGGACAGTTGAGTAGCGGCAAACAATCCCACTGTTGCTCTTCGCCTCTGGCGATACCATCGTTCGAAAAGCGAACTGCCGATGGCGATGCCCAGAAGAAAAATCGCAAGCATCAGGCTGAAGGCATAAGTTGAGCTACCAAGAGGTGTCGCGAGAAGCCGCGTCCAGCTCAGCTCGTAAGTGATTGCCGTCGCACCCACCACCGCAAAACAAATTAAATGCAGCATCGACGATTTTGCCGGCGCTTCTAGTTTCTTGCTCTGCAATTTCTGCAGCCCAATGTCAGCAGTTATGAAGAGTTGTGGGAGTATGCTTGCAAGCAAACCGGCAATCGCGTTCAAGACAGCCGCAGTAAGCAACGTAAGGCGCAGCCCAATCCAGGGGATCAGGAAAAAACCTGCAGCAATAATTCCCACAACAGCGCCCGCAGTGTTCACGGCGTAAAAACGGCCGGCTCGGCCACCCAATTCGTGGGCTTCGCGGGAAATGGCGCTCAGCAGGATCGGGAGTGTGCCACCCATCAAAATCGTCGGGACCGCCAGCACGGCGGCAGCTCCGAGAAATCGCAACGCGAGCAAAATAACGGGCGAGCCGCTAATGTGAGGATAAACGCTGAGATAGATTTGACGCGTGAACGCAATACCGGGCAGAGAGAGCAGCGCGGACGCGGCGATACCGAATTCCAACCAGGCGTACAGCGCAACTCCATTTCTGCGCCATGGCCGCCATCGCGCGAAGAGCGCACTTCCAAGTGCCAGGCCCCCCATAAAAACCGCGAGGACCGTAGCAACCGCGTATGCGGAATACCCGAATAGTTGGCCGAGTGCCTTGGTCCAGATGACCTGGTCAATCAGGCCTGCAGCGCCAGAGAGGAAAAAACACAACTGTAGCCGGAGAAGCGCAGATTCATGTTCAGCTGATTTAATTGTAGAAGTTTTTGCGAAATGCTGTGGCTGCGATGCCGATTTGCGTGGGAGCTTCTTCATGCCGTCACGGCATCCTAGAAGTATCGGTGCGCGACGTCAATCGCACGGCGGCATTCCTGGTATTTAACGCGCGGCATTGACACCTACGGAGGCCGCGATTATCGTCAATTACTAGAAAATTTCGAAAGGGGCACGACCAGAAACTGTGAAAGTACTGGTGATTGGCGGCGGCGGACGCGAGCATGCTCTGGTGTGGAAGCTTCGCGAGAGTCCACGCGTTAAGAAAATCTGGTGTGCTCCTGGAAATGGCGGCATCGCTGAAGATGCGATCTGCCTTCCGGTTGAGGCGAATGATATTGAAGGCTTGCTGGCACTCGCGGAAAAGCTGCGTCCAGATTTGACGGTCATAGGGCCTGAGTTGCCGCTGGTAAGTGGCTTAAGCGACATCTTGCGCGCGCGGAATCTGGCGGTAGTCGGCCCGTCGCAGATCGCGGCGCAGCTTGAAGGAAGCAAGATTTTCTCGAAGCAATTTCTAGCGCGGCATTCGATCCCCACCGCCAAACTTTATGGCGAATTCACCACTCCAGATGAAGCTTACGCAGCGCTCGCTGACGTTCCCTATCCGGTCGTGGTGAAAGCAGACGGCCTGTGCGCGGGCAAAGGCGTCCTGATGGCGCAATCGGAGAGTGAAGCACGGGATTTCGTCACGCGAGCGATGCTCATCCAGGAGTTCGGCGCGGCCGGCAGGCGCGTGATGCTGGAAGAGACGCTCGAGGGCGATGAACTCTCATTTATCATCGTCACGGACGGCGATAAGTATGCCGTGCTAGCCCCCACGCGCGACCATAAGCGCGCGTTCGATGGCAATCGCGGTCCCAACACCGGCGGAATGGGTGCTTATTCCGCGGACGATTTGATGTCGCCGGAACTGCAGGCGACCATCCAGAAGACGATTGTTGAGCCTGCGTTGAATGGGCTAGCTGCGGATGGCATCCGCTATCAGGGATTTCTATATATTGGCCTGATGCTGACCAACGAGGGGCCGAAGGTGTTGGAGTTCAATTGCCGGTTAGGCGACCCGGAAACACAGGCGATCATGGCCAGGGCGGATTTTGATCTTGCAGAAGGGCTGGTAAACCTGGCTACGCGACGGTTCAATCCCGGCGAATGGAAATGGAAAGCGGGCGCAAGCGCTTGCATTGTCATCGCTTCCGGAGGATATCCGGGAAGATTTGAGACCAAAAGAGTGATTCGTGGCCTAACCAGTATTACGGATAACTCCGGTGTGAAGGTTTTGCATGCCGGCACGCGCCTTCAGGGAGGCGTGCTCGTCACGAACGGCGGCAGAGTCTTGGGTGTGACCTCGTTCGGGCCTACGCTTGAGGCCGCGCTCTCCAGCGCATACGCCGCTGCGTCGAAAATTCACTTCGACGGCATGCACTACCGAAGCGACATCGGCGCTGGAGTTGGCAAAGTCCGCTCGGCCAGGGATTGAAACATTGGCTTCAGTCGCCCATTTATTTCGTGCGCCAAAGCGAAGGCTTCCCATGGAAGAGGCCGCAACAGTGGACGTCGTAGCAGGCCTGGGTTTTGCGGGTTGCGCGCACGCTCGAAAGAGTAGCAACCGCCAAGTGCTGCTGGTGGACAAGGAAACCCTGGATGCGATGGAACTTCGCCCAGGCATCATCCGCGAAAACATCACAACCGAAGGATTGAATGTCAATGGTCTGGCCTTGGGCGAACGGTTGCGCATCGGAGCCATACTGCTGCAAGTAAGTGCTGTTTGCACACCGTGCGATCAACTGGAAAAGGTTCGCCCCGGCTTGCGCCGAGAGATGTACGGCAGGCGCGGCATGCTGTGTCGCGTCCTGGAGGGCGGAACACTTCGCACGGGCGACGCGATCCAGCGGGTCGCCGCGGCTTCCTCCTAACGCGGCGGGTCGGCCCTGCGTCGTAGGGACGGCGCTTCAGCCGGACGTTTCTTGTCGTCTTTCGCTTTTTCGATCGGTTCGTCCGGCGGTAGAATCCATTGAAACCCGTGCTCTCCTTCATAGGTTCCCATAACGAAATGGCGGTTTGGATAGAGCAAAGGCACTGCCGCACGTAGAAAAGTGTTGGCATCCTCCCTAGCGGCCTTTTGCGCTTGTCCGTTGCTGATGAGACCCACCGCCTTCGAAAGTTTTATGTCGGACTTGGCGAGCTTTTCGAGGGTCGGCTCATTGCCTTCGAGCAGTTGCTGCAGCGAAGGACCTTTACACGTTCCGGGGTAACACGTTTCGACAAGCTTGCGCGGTTGGTGTTTTTCCGGTGGATAAATCTGCTCGAAGCGAGGACGCAGCACGCGGGTCTGCCAAAAGTCTCCGCGCGAAGCCATGTTGGTCTGCGTCATGCGATATTCCACAGTCCACACTTCGGGCCCATAGTCGCGCGGTCCGAATCCGATGACTACCAGTTCGAAAAGCGGCTGGTCGGGCGGGAAATCGAGTTTGTGATGCAGCCGGGCCGCAAGCGGCGTCAACTTTTCAAGAAACGCGACTCCCATCTGTTCCAAGTCGGCTTCCGCTTCGCCGCTATAGCTGCCCTGGTAGCGCGGATCCGGCGTTCCTGTGCGCGTGTATCCGTGGTCCAGTCGAATAGGATTGGGATCGGCGGGAATGCGCCATTCCGACGAGCCGAGAAGCACCGCGACGTGGCGGCCGTCGACCGACATCACGCGCGGCGGCGCGGAGCCTGCTTCAATCGGTTCGTCCAACGCGACGAAGGTGATGCTTTCCGGGGTGGCGTGAATAATGACGCGGCCGCCGGCCAGCGTCGCGACGATCTCGTCGTCTTTGTCTTGCGCGGATGCCGGCGCAGAAACAGCCACATTGAAGAAGGAACATAGGAGCAAGGCAAAGGCATACCTGAAGAATTTGCAGTCGACGGCGCCCTCGTGTGCTCTATGTCGCATCGCTTACAAGTCTACTCCTGCTCATCCGTGCTTGATGGAGAATCGCCTTCCGTCAGAGGTACAGAGGTATCCCCGCAGAGACGCTTCCGATAAATTCCGGTAAAATAGAATCCCAATAAATCAGCGAGGGAAATAGGCATTCATGTCACGCAAAAAGACAAAAAGCATCATTCATGGCGGCAAGCGCGTCAGCGAAATTCTGGAAGCGCACCAGCTGTTTTTCTCCGGCAAAAATGGCGGCGTACGCGCGGACTTAAGCGGAGCGAATTTAAGTGGCGCGGATCTGAGCGGCGTAAACTTAAGCGGCGCGCTGCTGCAAAACGTAAATCTCCAAGGGGCGGACCTTCGCAAGGCTCGACTCGCACATGCTGACCTTACCGGCGCCCATCTGCGCAAAGCTGATCTGCGCAACACCGACCTGACTGAAGCAAACTTGCCCGGAGCAAACTTGGAAGAGGCGCAAGCGAGCGGTGTAGAGTTTTTCCGCTGCGATCTCTCCAACACGAATTTCCAACGGGCGCTGCTTCGCAACGCGAATTTCCGGCTTGCCAATGTCAACGGCGCAAAATTCTCCGGCGCGGATATGGGAGTTGCTATCTTGCGCGAAACGGATCTGACCGGCGCGGACCTGTCTGGTGTGGACCTCTCAACGACGTTGATGCCGCGCAATTATGTCTCGGCGAAGGCTGGAACTAAGTCCGCCTGAGATTCTTCACGTTTTCAACACGTAGAAATTGGCGTGAACGCGTGGTAGCCTCTCGCTAAGCTCGTCATCTGGAGTCCCGTGGCTACAGCCAGCGCACAACTTGATCGCCCTGCCGTGCGCGAACGCGTTCTTGAGATCTTGCGCTCTCTCTTGACCGAACTCGGCAGCGAAGGCGCCTTGCCAATGCTCGGGCCATCATCGCATTTCGATCGCGAATTAGGTTTGGGCAGCCTGGAGCGTGTGGAACTGCTGGCACGACTGGAAGCGGAGTTTGGCATTCGCCTGCCCGACCGGGTAGCAGCGGAAATCAATACGCCGGAAGAACTGACCGAAGCGATCCTTGCAGCGCCTGAAAAGGGTGCGCAATTTGACGAAGCGCCATCGGCTCTGCGTGCTTCGATTACCACTAACCAGCTGCATCGCGCTGCTCCGGACGAAGATATCCTCGCTGCGCAAACATTAATCGAAGTTTTGCGCCACCGCGCCCTGCAAGACGCTGACCGTACCCACCTGCACATTACGGAAGATTCCGACACGGATGATAAAACACTGACGGTGACATTCGCCGAACTTTATGCCGCAGCGCAGCGCTGCGCCGCAGAGTTGGCACGGCGCGGCGTTCCTCCCGGCGGACGTGTGTCGTTGATGTTGCCTACCTCGCGCGCATTTTTTGTATGCTACGCTGGCATTCTGCTGGCCGGCGCAATTCCCGTTCCAATTTATCCGCCGTTTCGCGCGGACCGCATTGAAGAATACGCCGAACGCCAATCAGCCATTCTCAACAACGCGGGAATCTGCCTGTTGCTGACTTTTCGGCGCGCGGAAGCCGTGGCGAGATTATTGAAGCCGCGCGTGCGTTCACTCGAATCGGTCGCCGACGCGGAAAAACTTCTGGCGGCCGCGGACAAGGCTCCGCCTCCTGCACCTGGCGCGTTGCCAGCGCATCTTTCCGGCAGCCGCGTACGTAAGGGAAGCGATGTCGCGCTCCTGCAATACACGTCGGGCTCGACCGGCGATCCCAAGGGCGTGGTACTGACGCACGCCAATCTGCTGGCGAATATTCGTGCGATCGGCGAAGCGGTGCAGTTGACTTCGCAAGATGTTGGCGTCAGCTGGCTTCCGCTCTATCACGACATGGGCTTGATCGGCGGGTGGCTTACGCTGCTGCACTACGGCACTCCGTTGTGCGTGATGTCGCCGCTCGCGTTCCTCACGCGGCCGGAGCGCTGGCTGCTCGCATTTCACAAGCATCGCGGAACGATCTCCGCCGCACCCAATTTTGCTTACGAATTGTGCGTACGAAAAATTGCCGACAAAGACATTGAGGGCCTCGACCTGAGTTCGTGGCGTGCGGCGTTAAACGGCGCGGAGCCCGTGAATCCCGAGACTCTCGAACGCTTCGAACAGCGCTTCGCAAAATACGGGTTTCGCCGCGAGGCCCAGCTACCGGTGTACGGCCTGGCGGAAGCGACGCTAGCAGTAACGTTTCCGCCGCTCGACCGCGGCCCGCGCGTCGATCTCGTTGACCGCGAAATGTTCAGCGCGAGCGGCCGCGCAGCTCCGGCTTTCGGAAATCCAACCGCTATCGCTTTCGTTTCCTCCGGCAAAGCAATCCCGAACCATGAAGTACGCATTGTGGATGACACTGGCCGCGAAGTCGCCGATCGCACCGAAGGTTTCCTGTGGTTCCGCGGCCCGTCTGCGACCTGCGGCTATTACGATAATCCGGACGCGACGAAAAAGCTGTTTCCTCTTGGCCCGGCGACTGATGGAGAATTCGCATGGGTAGATACGGGTGATCGTGCCTATCGTGCCGATGGCGAGATATTCGTCACCGGCCGCTTGAAGGACATCATCATCAAGGGCGGCCGCAATCTTTATCCACATGAAGTCGAGGAACTCGCGGGACGCGCCGCAGGAATACGCAAAGGCTGTATCGTAGCGTTCGGTCTGAAGGATTTCAGCAGCGGCACGGAAAAATTGCTGATCGTTGCGGAATCGCGGGAAACCGATCCGTCCCGCAGAGCCACAATCGCAGCCGCAGTCACGCAGGAAGTATGGCAAGGATTGGGGCTTCCGCCAGATCGCGTCGAATTAATTCCTCCAGGCAGCATTCCCAAAACGTCCAGCGGAAAACTGCGGCGCGAAGAGACGCGCGAACTGTACCTGCGAGGAACGCTCAGCGCGAAAAAAGCGCCGGCATGGCTGCAAATTGCGCGCCTTGGCACGTCGGGAGCTATTAAGAATATATTTCAAGGCGCGATGGCCGGTGTGCGACGCGGCCTTGAAATTCTATATGGCCTGTATTTTATTGCCCTCTTTATACTCTGCATCATTCCAGCGTGGGCGGGCCTGTTGTTCTTCCGCGACCATCGTGCTGCTGGACGCTACACCTCAGCAGCATTGAAATTTCTGTTTTCCCTTTCGGGCACGCGGGTTCGCGTTGTAGGCAAGGAATACATGAACACTCCTGGCGCGAAAATTTACGCTTCGAATCACACCAGTTATTTCGACGTGCTTCCGTTGATGATGGGCCTCGGAGTCCCCTACCGATTCATTGCTAAAGACGAAGTGCACAACATGCCGTTCATCGGTACATTCCTGCGAAAAATGGGCCATCTTTCTTTTGTACGCACCGATGCGAACGCGCGCCGCGATGCCGCACAACAAATTGAGGCCTGCGTGCGCAACGGTGATTCAGTTTTCGTTTTTCCGGAAGGCACGTTCGTTCCAGAAGAAGGGGTCCGGCCATTTCAGCTCGGTGCATTCAACGCGGCAGTCGCCACCGGCGTACAGGTGGTGCCCGTTTCGCTTGCTGGCACAAGGCATTTTCTTCGTGATGGGACATGTCTCCCGAGGCCAACGTCTGTGACCATCACATTATCCCCGCCTCTGCAGCCGAAAACTCCGGAGCCAGATTCCTCCGACTGGCATGAAGTTGTCCGTCTTCGCGACGCTACGCGCGAGCAGATTGCGCGCCATTCCGGCGAACCGCTGCTGTAAAAAAGTTCCCGCTTATACGCATATAAATCTCTGTAAAGAAACACTTTACACTCTCTGATCTTTGCAACTTTCACAGCTGGCTTCGCATCTCTTTAGACAACACGAATTTGAACTTGCGTATCGCCGCTTCCCTGCCTGGAGCGTGCCGCGCACGTGAAGCCGCGCATTCTGGCGCGCGCTCGCGCAATAAAACACCCATTTGGAGGAACTATGAAAATGAAGGTCGTAGTGTGTCTATTGGCTTTTCTTTCGCTCTTCGGCCGCCGATTTCGGCGGCTATCACACGGATAATATTCTTGGCACTGGAATTGACGGGACTCTCTCCACGTATCTTTTCGGCCCGCGCATTTCCTACCGCCACGATTCACGGATCACTCCGTTTGGCCAAGTGCTTTTTGGCGTTGCGCATATCGGTGGCGATAACGGATTGGCATTTTCAACTTCGAATAATTCCTTTGCCATGGCGATCGGCGGCGGCGCGGACTTTAAAGTCTCGCACCGTTTTTCCATTCGCCCAGTGCAGGTGGATTACCTCATGACGCATTTCAATGAACTTGGCAGGGGAGCGCACAGTCAAAACAACTTGCGTGTTTCCACCGGTGTCGTCTTTCACTTCTAATTAGATTGCAAACTGACTTCGATCGTCGTTTAGAGTATCGATTGTCATTCCGAGCACAGCGAGGAATCTCTCTTGCCGTGGCTTGATCTGTCTTCGATTTCGGTTGCCCGGTGCGGGCAGAAGGGGCCCATGCGGCAGGTGTGGGCCCGTTGCACCTTCTGCTCCTCGACAGCCGCATTAACGAGCGGCTTGGCTGGGGAAAATCCAATTCACTGCAGTGTGTAGATCACGGTAATGTAGGTATCGACCTCGACCGCATTCCCGTTCAGATATGTCGGTCTGTAATGCCACTGCCTCACTGCATCCAGTGCGGAACCGACGAACAGTGGGTCGCCGCTAACCACATCGAGTGCTTGTACGCTTCCGTCCGTTCCGATCAATGCATGAAGTTCCACTTTGCCGCTTCTGCGAATTTGTCGCGCCAATGCGGGGAATACAGGCTCGATGCGGCGAGTCAATAGTGCCGGATCGATGTGCGATTCGTGAATCCGCTTTTTCTCGCGCGGAGGGTCCCCGACCTGCGGCCTCTGCGGCCGAGAGTCTACGATTCCGATCAGGCCGTGTGGGTCTCCGTTGCCGGTCGAATTGCTAATGGAACCGGGAATTTCTGGCGCCCCCGGCGGTTCATCCCGCTCGAGAGTAGGAACTCTCGACGGAATGCTGGTCGGCGCGCAATAAACGCAACGAACAATGGTTCTTCCGGTTGAGGACTGCGTCGCCTGCCGAGGAGCTGGACTATTCCGATACGGGGGAATAGGCACGATAATTTTCCCCGTCAGTTCCGCGGGCTTCGCAAACAGCGGCGCAATCACAAAAACTGCCAACGCCGAGCTTTGCAGCACAATCGAAATTCCTACCGCACGACGTTTGATTTTTCTTTCGCGCGCGTTTTCTTCTGCGTCGCCTTCCACCAGGCACCCGCTAAATGTGCCTGTGCACAGCTCCGCCTTTGCTCGTTCTTCGCTGGACATCACACACCTCCAAATAGAAATTTGGCGAGGTTCAGATTTGCCGCGCCAGCTTCCGCAAGGTTTCAGGGCTTGAATTTACAAGCTCTGAGCTAAAAAGTTGCCTTGCGGTCTCTGGCGTGGCGCTCGCAGG
>WNFQ01004730.1_pt1 | contig 15756 bp, 10 predicted proteins | sample 5400171 | NCBI WGS metagenome assembly WNFQ01 (sample SAMN13153356, study PRJNA577476) | soil metagenome | isolation source: 20 cm soil under Madrone tree | place: USA:California | collected 2016-06-14 | reverse complement strand
AGGGCAAGCAGCGCCTCGACGAGGGCGACTGGATCATCATCTTTCCGGAGGGCACGCGCATGGCCGCCGGTGAGACGCGCCGCTACGGCGTGAGCGGCACGTTGCTCGCCATCGAGACCAACAGGCTCATCGTGCCGGTTGCGCACAATGCCGGGTTTTATTGGCCGCGGCGCGGCGTGATGAAGAAGCCGGGTACGGTGCGCGTGGTCATCGGTGCCCCGGTCGCGACCGCCGGTCGCGAGGTGCGTGAGCTCAACGAAGAAATCCAGGCGTGGGTCGAGGCGACCGTTCGCGATCTTGATCCATCGGGGCGCTGAAGCGCCGGCGGCTGCGCGAACGCAGGGGAGCACGTCGCGAAGGCGCCCTCACTCCCGCCCGCGACGACTCTTTCCAGGCCGCAGATGAAGGGCTGCCACACGTAGACTCGCTGAGGAATTGGTCGATCGTTTCTCGTACGAGTCAATCAGCGCCTTCTGAGAGGACACCAGGCCAGAAATTGACTCAGTCTGCCAGATCGCCGGAAATCCCCGGGTAAATCCGGCCCCTTCAGATGTCGAGATTCGTGACTGAGAGCGCGTTCTTCTCGATGAACTCGCGCCGCGGCTCGACCTGATCCCCCATGAGCGTCGTGAAGATATCGTCCGCGGCGACCGCGTCCTCGATCCTCACCTGCATGAGCCGTCGTGTTTCCGGATTGATCGTGGTCTCCCACAGCTGCTCCGGGTTCATCTCGCCCAGGCCCTTGTAGCGCTGGATGGTCTGACCCTTGCGTGCCTGCTCGAACAGCCACTTCATCGCTTCCTTGAAGGAGCCGACCTCCTGGCGATCGCTTCCGCGGGTGACGTACGCACCCTCGCCGATCAGCCCGGCGAGCGTGCGCGCCAGCTCCGCGATGCGCTGGTACTCGGCGGACTCGAAGAACTCCCGCGGCAGATACTTGTGGCTCGGCGTGCCATGCTCGGTCTTGTACACGATGACTCGAGCGGCGTGGCTGTCGGCCGCAGAGCGCAGCTCGACCCGGTAGGTACGCGTGCCGTCGGCGAGTGCATTGAGGCGCTGGTTGAGGTCGTGCGCCCAGCCGCGCAGCCACTCCACGCGATCGAAGTTGGCCGGGCTCACCTCGGGCATGTAGATCAGCTGCTCTAGGAGCCGGTCGTCGTAGCGCCGCGACCAGCGTTTGATGATCGCCTGTACCTCCATGTACTTGCGCGCCAGCAGCTCGAGCGCCGAGCCCGACAGCGGCGGGGCTTCGCCATTGACGTGCAGGCCGGCGTTCTCCAGCGCCGCGTTGAGCAGCATCTGATTGAGCTCGTTGTCGTCCTTGACGTAGGACTCCTGCTTGCCGCGCTTGATCTTGTAGAGCGGCGGCTGCGCGATGTAGATGTGGCCGCGCTCGATGAGCTCGGGCATCTGCCGATAAAAGAATGTCAGCAGCAAAGTGCGTATGTGGCTTCCGTCAACGTCCGCATCGGTCATGAGACATATGCGGTGGTAGCGCAGCTTCTCGACATCGAAGTCATCGCGCCCGATCCCGCAACCCAGCGCGGTAATCAGCGTGCCAACTTCCGCCGACGACAACATCTTGTCGAAGCGCGCCCGCTCGACATTGAGGATCTTGCCCTTGAGCGGCAGGATCGCCTGCGTGCGCCGATCGCGCCCCTGCTTGGCGGAGCCGCCGGCGGAGTCGCCCTCGACGATGAAAATCTCCGACAGCGCCGGATCCTTTTCCTGACAGTCGGCGAGCTTGCCGGGCAGGCCTGCGACGTCCAGCGCGCCCTTGCGGCGGGTCATCTCGCGCGCTTTGCGCGCCGCCTCGCGCGCGCGCGCCGCCTCGACCATCTTGGCGACGATGGCGCGCGCTTCGTGCGGATGTTCGAGCAGAAATTCCTGCAGCTTCGTGCCGACCGCGTTTTCCACTACGCCCTTCACTTCGGAGGAAACCAACTTGTCCTTGGTCTGCGAGGAGAACTTCGGGTCCGGCAGCTTCACCGACAGGATCGCGGTGAGTCCCTCGCGCGCGTCATCGCCGGTCATCGGGACCTTGTCCTTCTTGCCCGACAATTCCTTCTCGACGTAGTCATTGAGGGTGCGCGTCAGCGCGCTGCGAAAGCCGGCGAGATGTGTGCCGCCGTCCTTCTGCGGGATGTTGTTCGTGTAGCAGAACATGCTCTCCTGATAGGAGTCGTTCCACTGCAACGCCACTTCCACCGACGTCGCGCCGTCCTGGGTGCGGAACCAGAACACCGACTCGTGGACGGGAGTGCGGGTGCGGTTCATGTACTTCACGAACGCCTGCAGTCCGCCGGCGTGTGCGAACACATCGGATTTGTTCTCGCGCTCATCGATGAGCTCGATGCGCACGCCCGAATTCAGGAATGACAGCTCGCGCAGGCGCTTTGCCAGGATGTCGTAGTTGAACTGGATGTTGGTGAAGATCTGCGAGCTCGGTTTGAAACGGATCACCGTGCCTCGATCGTGCGTCTCGCCCACGACCGCGAGTGGTGCGACCGGCACGCCCAGGTGATATTCCTGGCGGTGCAGCTTGCCGTCGCGGGAGATGCTGAGCTGCAGGTAATCCGACAGCGCGTTGGTGACCGACACGCCGACGCCGTGCAGGCCCCCGGATACCTTGTAGGAGCTGTCATCGAACTTCCCGCCCGAATGCAGCACCGTCATGATGACTTCGGCCGCCGAGCGTCCCTCCTCGGGATGGATATCCACAGGGATGCCGCGTCCGTTGTCCGACACGGTGACCGATTCATCGGCATGGATGGTGACCACGATGCGGTCGCAGTGGCCGGCCAGGGACTCGTCGATCGAGTTGTCGACGACCTCGAACACCATGTGGTGCAACCCCGTCCCGTCATCGGTGTCCCCGATGTACATTCCGGGGCGTTTGCGCACCGCATCAAGACCCTTTAAGACTTTGATTTTACTTGAATCGTAGACGTCGTCTGAGGCCATGAAGGAACCCGGTTTTGTGACATGACATTATACCGGTTGCACCCTCCCGTGTTCCACGCGGAACCTGCGTTCTGGAGTCCCGAACAGCCGCGATTCGGCGTGCAGCGATGTCACAACCAGCTGACATCGCAACCTCACCACCTGCTCGATGAATCGCTGCAGACGCTCTCCGTCGAGCTCTGCGGCAGGGTCATCCAGCAGCAAGGTCGGAGTGGTCTGCGTCACGTCCTGCAGCAGCCGCAGCTGTGCGACGGTCATGGCCGCCGCGACCAGTTTTTGCTGTCCCCGCGAAAGAATCTCTCGGGCCGGACGACCGTGCAGCCGCACGGCAACGTCTGCCCGGTGCGGGCCGGCATGCGTGAGACCTCGAGCTTCGTCTCGCACCTTGCTTGCCGTGAGCGCTTCGAGCAGCGTGTGGTCGTGGGCCCAGCCCCGGATGTAGTGCAGCTCCACATCCAGTCCACTCAACGCTGCGACGGCCTCCCGCCAATGAGGCTGAAGCTCGGTCAGGAACCGACGTCGGGACTCCCCGATGACTTCGCCCAGACGCGCCAGCTCCGGATCCCAGGAACCCGTTTCTGAGTGGAGCTTCAGCGCAGCGTTACGTTGCTTGAGTGCACGTGTGTACCGGACCCACGTATCGACGAACTGCGGTTCCACGTGGAACACCGCCCAGTCCATCCAGCGCCGCCGCCGGTACCCGCCTTCCTCCACGAGTTTGTGCACGCCGGGTTCGATGACCTGAACCGGAAACGCGTGCGAGAGTTCGGAGAGTGACTGCGCCGGCCTGCCGCCGATGCGCGCAGACGTGCCGTCCCGCGTGACCTCGAAGCCGAGGGCCTGTACCTGCCCTGAAGGACTCAACACACGTCCAATGACTCTCAGGTGATCCTGTCCTCCCTGTATGAGGCGCTCACTGTTTCTCGTACGGAACGATCTGCCTCGGCCGAGCAGAAAGATGCCCTCGAGCAGCGAAGTCTTTCCCGAGCCATTGTCTCCGCAGATGAGCGCGAGCCCTGGCGGGATCTCAAGCTGTGCGTGCTCGATGCAGCGCAGCTGAGTCACGGTGAGCTCAGCGAGCGTCATGAGTTCCCACTGCCGGCGAGGCGCGCAAGGGCGCACGGGAGCTTGCCCAGGAACGCACCTGCCGCGGATCCGCGCAGAGGGGGCAGGCGGGCCCGAGCCGGGAGCCCGCACTGGCCCCGGGGCAGCCTCGGGCGCTGTAATGACCCTCTGGTGATACTATTCATACGTCTCGAGGCACTCACTGTCTCGTTTCTGGGGCAATTCGTGACCGAACGCCCTGTCGGGCTCTCGGGCGGGCTTCCAGGTCTCGCATCCTCTTGCCCCAAGCTCGGGATGCTGTGCCTGCGACCCATGACGAGGTCATTGCGGTTGCGCGCCTGATGCGCTGAGGCCGAAGGAACGCCCGTGAGCCCCGAACATCGACTCGCCCAGATCCCCGGAGCACGGCAGCCCACGCTCCAGAGACCGCCTGGTCCGCGTAGCACAGCTCGGCGTCCTGAGCGTGTTTGGTGACTGTTGACCGAGCGGCGAACGGCACATCCTCAAGAGCGAACGGCACATCCTCAAGAGCTCGATCGGCCACCTGTGTTCCACGTGGAACCGAACATATCGCCTTCACCGGGTCGCAGGCCACCGACAATTGACGGTCCGCGAGACCTTGGAAACAATTCGACGCCTGAGAATCTTCGGCCAACCGAGCGCGCTTCGGGCGTCCGAGGCCGACCACGGAGGAGATCATGGCTATGCCGATGCGACACCCTTCGGGACCACTCTGCCTGGCCGCTACGGCGCTGCTGTTTGCCGCGACGTCGCCGGCACAGAACACAGCCGGTGCCCAGACCTCCGGCCAGGAGGCCGTGGCGGCCGACCGTTCCGGGGCAAGCGCGCAAGGCAGCGCGGCCGGCGCGGCGCACGCGGATGACACGAGCGCGAACCTGGCGAACGGGTCGTCGGTGAACGCCGTACTCACCAAACCCGTCGACTCCCGGCATACCAAACCCGGTGATCCGGTCAGCGCACGTACGACCCAGAACGCCAGGACCGAGGGTGGCACATCCATTCCCAAAGGCAGCACGCTGATGGGACACGTCTCAGATGCGCACGCGGCCGCCGAAGATCAGGCGGGCTCATCGGTGGGTATCGTCTTCGACAAGGCGGTGACCCGGGACGGACATGAGATTGCGCTTCGCAACGTCGGGATCCAGGCGGTGGCTGCCGCGGAGGCGAACGCCGCGAGCAGTGCCGGAGAGGTAGCCCCCATGACGGGCGCGATGACGAGCGCAGGCCGTGGCGCCGGCATGAGTCGCGGCGGAGGCTTGCTCGGGCGCACGGGTGCCGTGGGTGGAACGGTCGGATCGGGACTGGGCGCGGCGGGCGGCGTGGGGTCGCTCGCGGGTGGCGCCGCCGGTACGTTGCAGGCGGGTCCAGGGGCGATGGGAGGTCTGGACGCTGCGGGGATGCTGACTGCAGGTAGCACCGGCGTCTTTGGCCTGCGCGGCTTGAGCCTCTCACGTGGCGCGGCGGGTGCGGCCATGGGCTCAGTCATGACGTCGAGCGGGAAGAGCGTGCATCTGGACCAGGGCACGCGCTTGCTCCTGAGTTCGCAGGCGGCCGCGTCCAGCCAGGGCGGCGCATCGCAGCCGTCGGGCACTGGCGAGCCTGACCCGAAGCGGCCCTCCGCAGACCGACGATAGCGCAGGGCAAGCGCCATGACTGCGGGAACCCCAGGCAAGGGGTGCGCCCGCCACGGTTCCGCGTAGACGTGCAGCGTGGCTCGAAGCCCAGGCGCTGTACGCGGCGCGCGCGACTCATGCCGAGCTCATTCGGGTTATGCGCCTCCCGACGGTCCCGAGGACGCGCCTTCGGAGCCAGCGGCACGAACGGCGAACAGCACGCCGCAGGAGCTCGGTCGGCCGCACCACGGCCATCCGTCGCAGCCTGACTCGAAGCGGCCTTGCTGAGCCCAACGACAGCGCAGCGCGAGCGTCTTGAGTCTTTTGGGTGTCAGACCCGCAACGGCACACGGCAGCTGGCCTCTGACGTCTATGGGAATCCGCGGCAGGCGCGTGGTGGACTCGGAGTCGAGACTCCGTATCGGCCCAGGTCAGCCCACAATACCCATAATGCCTCGCATATGATCCTATACACTGAAAAACAGAACTCACTGTCTCGAATATGAGGCAATTCGGCGCCGACGAGCCGCCGGGCGTTTGAGACAGGCCTCCTCGCCGGGCATCCGTCGCTCAGGCAGAGGCACCACATCGTGGAGTCTCAAGCTCCAGATGCTTGTGCAGCGCCTGCCACTCACGACGAGCTCGCTCGCGTTTGTGCGCCTTCCGATGCTCAGGCGGAGACTGGCACGTTCGGGCCCGGAGCGTAGCCTCGCCGGGGTTCCATTGGAACCGCGGTGACCATACGCACGGAAATCTCATTCTCCGCGCGTCCGAGCCCCGCGTTGTCAGCTGCAGACAGAGCCAACGCACGAACGACGAACAACACGCCCCAAGAGCTCGGTTGGCCGCACTGCGCCTATCCCGTCGCACCCTGCCTCGAAGCAGCCTTCCTGAGACCGACAATGGCGCAGTCCGAGAGCCTTGAGGGGTGCGAGACCTGGACACACGGGAGCTGGCCTCTGACGTCTACGGGAATCCGCGGCAGGCGTGTACCTGGGCGCGGAGCCCAGGCTCCGTATCGGCCAGGTCAGCCCGCGACGCCGTTCATGCCTCATGCATGACTCTATACACCGCAAAACACGCGCCCACTGTCGCGTATTTGAGGCAATTCCGCACGAATGAGCCGCTAGGTGTTCGAGACAGGCTTCCTCGCCGAGCATCCATCGCTCGCGAGCACGGGCACGACACCGGGGAGTCTCACGCTTCAGATGCTTGTGCAGCGCATACGACTCACCACGAGCTCACTCGCTTTGTGCGGGATGCTCAGGGCGAGATCGCACCTTCGAGCCCTGAACGCGGTCGCCCGCCCTGGTATCACCCCCTGGTTTCACGTGGAACGCCGGCGGCCCCTCGCGCGCGGAACCCCCTTTGGTCGGCGCGCTCCAGCCCCCGTCCCAGACTGATGGACAATTAGCCGTTCTCGGGCGAACGGAGAACCCCACGCCTCAAGGTCGATCGGGCGCACCTCGACTGTCCACCGCAAGCCTGCCTGGAAGCCGCTTTCCCCAGACCTGCGAGAACACGCGGCGCGTGTCATGTGCGGTGGGTGCGAAATCCGCAATGCCGGGCGCTTGGCGAGGTGCGTGCCTGGCCTTGGATCCGCACCGGCGTGAAGCGGGGCTTGGAGCTCAGGCCTTGCACAGGCCCCGGAGCCACAACACATCGCTCGAAAATGATGCTATCTGTGGCCCGCGAGCCGCTCACTGTCGCGTATTTGGGGCAATTGGCTACAAACGAATTGCTCCGTGCTCGAGGCGTTTGTCGAACGTCGTGTCGCCCCGGCAGGTGGGACCAAGCACAGCGACCCCAAGCCCCGGACGCTGGGGCGCAACTAGGGACGAGCTCACATGTGCTCGTGACATTGCTCCCCAGGCCGCGTCATTGAGCCCCGAGCCCTTGTCTGGTTCCACGTGGAACGCCGGTGGGCCACACTCCGAAGCCCCACGGCCCGCACCGCCCGCAGCCCGGCATCGTCTGACTGATGGCGAGTGGTCGCTGTTGAGCGAGTGGCGAAGCTGCCGGTGAAACGAAATGATTGGCCGCACCGCGGCCAGCGCCACCGCGACACCTGACTCGACGCCGCCGTGCGTAGACCGGAGATCGCGAGGGGCCGACGATTCCTATAGCCGCATCGGCATCACGACGTAGCGCGTGTGGGTCGTACCGGGTGCGTGAATGAGGCAGCTGCTGTTCGAGTCGGTGAGCCCGATCTGCACCTTGTCGCTCTCGATGGCGCTCAGGGCGTCGAGGAGATAGTTGACGTTGAATCCAATCTCCACTTCCTCGCCCTGATAGGAAACCTCGACCTGATCCTCGGCTTCCTCCTGCTCGGGGTTGTGGGCCTGCAGGGTCAGCAGGTCTGGCCGGGCGGTGAGCCGGATGCCCCGGTACTTCTCGTTGGAGAGGATGGCGGTCCGTTGAAGGGCCTGTCTCAGCGTCTCCCGGTCCGCTTCCACCGTGCGGGGCGGATTCGTCGGAATTACCCGAGCATACTCCGGGAAACGACCATCAATCAGCTTCGAAGTGAAGCGAATTTCGCCGATCTGGGCCCGAACATGATTTGTGCCGATGGCGAGCTCGATGGTGCCCTCGGTCCCGAGGGTGCGCTGCAGCTCGAGCACCCCCTTGCGGGGCACGATGACCTGGTGAGTGGCTCGGGCCTTTCCCGACAGCTCCATCTCGCATAGCGCGAGGCGATGCCCGTCGGTCGCCACGGCACGCAGCGCCTTGCCGTCGGTCTCGAGCAGCAGCCCGTTGAGGTAGTAGCGCACGTCCTGCTGCGCCATCGAGAAATGCGTCTTGTCGATCAGGCGCCGGAACTCGCCCTGCGCCACGCTGAGTGTGTGCTGCGCGTTGATCTCCTCGACCAGGGGAAACTCCGCCGCCGGCAGACTCGAGAGCGTGAAGCGGCTGCGACCCGCGCGCAGCGATACGCGTTCACCCTCGGTGCTCACGGTGACGCTCGTCTTCTCCGGCAGTGAGCGGAAAATGTCGAGCAGTTTGCGGCCCGGCACCGTGATGTCTCCCGGCTGCTGCACGTTCACCGTGCAGGTCGCCACGAGCTCCACCTCCAGGTCGGTTCCCGTCACGCTCAGGCGATTATCCCGCGCCGCCAGCAGCACGTTGGCCAGCACCGGCATGGTCTGGCGGCGCTCGACCACGCCGATGACACTCTGGAGCGGTGCGAGCAGGTCCTCGCGGGTGGCGGTCAGTTTCATGAAAGCTCTCTTCAGTGGGATCTTATTTGGTGGAAGTCTCTTTATTGTTAAGACTATAGAGCTTAGGGATAACGGGCATAAGAAAACTTTCCACGCCCGCTCAGGCTGTTGTCGACCATTTTCCGCGGCACATGTACGGGGACGAGTCGACCAACAGCTGTGCGCGGCCTGTTCGTAACTTTATCCTCATGCTCGCCCACAGCAAGTCCACAGGGTGGTCCACATCAACCCGCCAGGGTTCTCAACAGGTTTGAGTAGTCTTCCTTGATGCGCTGCTCGCTGTCGCGCAGCTCCTTGATGCGCTTGCAGGCATGCAGCACGGTGGTGTGATCGCGGCCACCGAACGCATCGCCGATCTCCGGCAGACTGTGGCTGGTGAGCTCCTTGGCGAGCGCCATGGCGACCTGCCGCGGGCGTGCCACCGAGCGGCTGCGGCGCTTGGACAGCAGGTCCGCCATGCGCACCTTGTAGTAGTCCGCCACGGTCTTCTGGATATTCTCCACGGTGATGAGTTTCGCCTGCAGCGACAGCAGGTCCTTGAGCGCCTCCTTGGTGAATTCCAGCGTGATGGCGCGTCCCGTGAAGCGCGAGTTCGCGATCACCCGCCGCAGCGCGCCCTCGAGCTCGCGCACGTTGGAGCGGATGCGCTTGGCGACGAAGAACGCCACTTCCTCGGGCAGCGCCACACCGTTTGCCTGCGCCTTGGTCATGAGGATCGCCACGCAGGTCTCGAGCTCCGGCGGCTCGATCGCCACCGTGAGGCCCCAGCCGAAGCGTGATTTCAGGCGCTCTTCCAGCCCCTCGACCTCCTTCGGATAGCGATCGCAAGTGAGGATCACCTGGTGCTGTCCCTCCAGCAGCTCGTTGAAGGTGTGGAAGAACTCTTCCTGCGAGCGCTCCTTGCCGGCGAAGAACTGGATGTCGTCGATCAGCAGTGCATCGAGCGAGCGGTAGGCGGTCTTGAACTCGTTCATCGAGTTGTGTTGCAGCGCGCGCACCATGTCGCTCACGAAGCGCTCCGAATGCACGTAGGCAATGCGCGCTTCCGCGTCGCGGTCCTTGATCAGGTGCGCGACCGCGTGCATCAGGTGCGTCTTGCCGAGGCCGACGCCGCCGTAGATGAACAGCGGGTTGTAGGCGCGGCCGGGATTTTCCGCCACCTGGGCGGCCGCGGCCTTGGCGAGCTGGTTGCTCTTGCCTTCCACGAAGGTGGCGAAGCAGAAGTCGGCATTGAGCCGCGCGCCGACCACCAGCCCTTCGGCGCGGCGTGCGCGCCCGGGTAGCGCTGCGACGGTGGCGCGCGCCGCGGCGCTGCGCGAGCCGACTTCCACGGTCACGATGGGCACGTCTCCGGTGCTCTCATCGCGCAGCAGCTCACCGATGCGCGGCAGCAGGTTGGCGTTGATCCAGTCGACCACGAAGCGGTTGGGCGCCAGGAGCTTCAGCGCACCGTTCCCCTCCATGGCCTGCAACGGCCGCACCCAGGTATTGAACTGCTGCTCCGGAAGCTCCGTCTCCAACGCGCCCATGCAGCGAGTCCAAAGCGACGCTTCCACGCGCGTTGCCTCCGCGACGTTTTCAGGTGAACGTTGAGGAAAAGGCCGCGGAGTCTATACCGATCGCGCCGCGCGCTGAAGGTTTTCGCAAGCGCAGTGTATTGACACCTTGACGCTCAACGGCTTAGCCTTGCCGCCCTTTTTTGCGAGCCACGCATCGTCCACGGAGCCCACGGCATGAAGCGTACCTATCAACCGAGCAAAGTGCGCCGCAAGCGCACCCACGGGTTCCGTGCGCGCATGGCCACCAAGGGCGGCCGCAAGGTGCTCGCGCGGCGCCGCGCCAAGGGCCGGCACAAGCTGATACCCTAGGCCCCACGGGTTCACGCGCACTGCGACTGCGACAGCCCCTGCGTAACCCATCCTTAACAGTCTCCTCAAGGGCTCGATGCCAGGGCGGCTCACTCTGCCGGCGCGACTTCGTCTGCGGCGCAAGCGCGATTTCGATGCCGCTTACGCGCGCGGGCGGCGCATGGGCGATGGATTTTTCGCGGTGACTGCGAGTGTCAACAAATCGGGCGCCCCGCGTCTGGGGCTGGCGGTGGCGGTGCGTGCGGCGGGCGGCGCGGTGGCTCGCAACCGCATCCGGCGCATCATCCGCGAGTCCTTCCGCCTGCACCAGCGCGAGATCCCCGCCGTGGACCTGGTGGTGAGCATGCGGGCAGGCGCGCGCGACGCCACCGGTGAGGCGTTGCGCGAGAGCCTCGCGGCACTGTGGAAGAAGGTCGGCGAGCAATGCGCCACGTCGCAGCCTTCCTGATCCGCCTGTATCAATGGACCCTCAGTCCGCTGCTCGGGCCGGCGTGCCGTTTCTATCCCTCCTGCTCGCAGTACGCCCTGCAGGCGCTGCTGCGCTTCGGGCTCCTGAAGGGCGGCTGGCTCGCGCTCGCGCGCCTGGCGCGCTGCCACCCGTGGCACCCGGGCGGATTCGATCCCGTGCCGCGCGCGCCCCTATGCACCCGTCACGCTCATGACCAATAACCTCACTCGCTTCAGCCCGCGTCTGTGGCTGTGGGTCGCGCTCGCGGCGCTGCTGCTGCTCAACTACCAGACCTGGATCCACGACTACGCTGCGCCCTCGGAAGCCGCGACGGCCGCGCAGGCGGCGAATGCGGCCCCGCACGCGGCCGCGCCTGCGAGCGATCTGGGCAGCCGGATTCCCGAGGCACCCCGCGCCGCGACTCCCGCCCGCGGCGAGCGCGCCCAGAGCGAAGCCGGGGCGGCAGCCGCCTCAGGCGCCCCCGGCACGGCGCCCGGCTCCGCCGCCGCGGCGCCGCGGGTACGCGTGCGCACCGACGTACTCGACCTCGACATCAGCACGCTGGGCGGCACGCTCACGCGTGTGGATCTGCTCGCCTATCCGCAGGTAAAGGGCGAGGCCACGCCGGTGCGCCTGGAGAATGAGGACGATCCGCTCACGCGCTACGAGCTGCAGTCGGGACTGACGGACTCGGGCGGCGCGCCCTATCCCACTCACCTCGCGAGCTTTGCGAGCGAGCAGGCCGAGTACAGCCTCGATGGCCGTAACGAGCTGCGCGCGCCGCTCACCTGGAGTGAGGGGGGAGTGAGCGTCACCAAGACCTTCGTGTTCCATCGCGGCGAGTACCGCATCGATGTGCAATACGAGGTTCACAACGGCGGCAGCGCGCCCTGGCCCGCGCGCCCGTACGCACAGATCCTGCGCGATGATCCGCCCACCAAGCGCTCCATGTTCAATGTCGAGAGTTACGCCTTCCACGGTCCGGCGATTTACGACGGCACCAAGTACCGCAAGCTCGACACCACCGACGCCCAGGACAGCCACCTGTCCCTTGAAGTGCGCGACGGCTGGCTCGCCGCCCTGCAGCACCACTTCGTCAGCGCCATCGTGCCGCCGCGCGGCGCGCCCTGGCGCTACACGCTGGGCGCATCCGGGAATGAGTACCTGCTGTCGGCCACCGGCCCGGAGCAGACGGTCGCACCCGGCGCCACGGCGCAATTCGGCGAGTCGCTCTACGTCGGCCCCAAGCTCCAGGGGCAGCTCGAGGCCACCGCGCCGGAGCTCGGCCGGGTGGCCGATTACGGCCGGCTGTGGTTCCTGTCGATGCCGCTGTTCTGGGTGCTCGCCAGGGTGCACGCGCTCACCGGCAACTGGGGCGTGGCGATCATCCTGGTCACCTTCCTGCTGAAGCTCGTGTTCTATCCGCTGTCGGAGGCGAGCGGCCGCTCGATGGCGAAAATGAAGACCATGCAGCCGCGCATCAAGAACCTGCAGGAGACCTACAAGGACGACCGCGAGAAGCTCGGCCGCGCGATGATGGAGCTGTATCAGCGCGAGAAGATCAACCCGGTCGCTGGCTGCCTGCCGATCGTGATCCAGATCCCCGTGTTCCTCGCGTTCTACTGGGTGCTGCTCGAGAGTGTCGAGATGCGCCAGGCGCCGTTCGCCCTCTGGATCCATGATCTGTCCTCGCGCGACCCGCTGTTCATCCTGCCGGGGATCATGGCGGTGGCGATGTTCGTGCAGTACAAGCTCAATCCCGCGCCCCCGGACCCGGTGCAGGCGAAAGTCTTCATGATCATGCCGATCGCCATGTCGGCCACGTTCGCGTTTTTCCCGGCGGGCCTGGTGCTCTACTGGGTGACGAATACCGTGCTGTCGATCGCGCAGCAATGGAACATCAACCGCCGCATCGAGGCGGCCGCGGCGGCGCGCAGAACCTGACGCCTGCGCCGCGCGGCCCGTGCCGCACACGAGGGCGCCGCTTCCATTCCGAGGGCCTCCGGCGGTAGCCTGCGCACGGCCGACCATATGACGCGTACGGACACCATCGTGGCCGCGGCGACGCCTCCGGGACGAGGGGGCGTGGGCATCGTACGCATCTCCGGCCCCAAGGCGCCGGAAGTGGCGGCGGTCATGCTCGGTGAGCTGCCGCAGGCGCGCCACGCGACCCTGGCGCGCTTCCTCGACGCGCAGCAGGAAGCGATCGACGCGGGACTCGCGCTGTTCTTTCCGGCGCCGCATTCCTACACCGGCGAGCACATCCTCGAGCTGCACGGCCACGGCGGGCCGGTGGTGATGGAGGCGCTGGTGGCGCGGGCGGTGGAGCTCGGCGCGCGCCGCGCCCACGCCGGGGAATTCACCCAGCGCGCCTTCCTCAACGACAAGCTCGATCTGGCGCAGGCCGAAGCCGTCGCCGATCTCATCGATGCCGGCTCGCGCGCGGCGCTGCGCGCCGCCATGCGCTCGCTGCAGGGGGAGTTCTCCGCCATGGTGCGCGGGCTCACGGAGGCGGTGATCGAGCTGCGCAGCTACGTCGAGGCGGCGATCGACTTTCCGGAGGAGGAAGTCGACTTCCTCGCCGACCACGAGCTCAGTGGGCGCTTCGAGGCGGTGCGCGAGCATTTCGACGGCGTGCTCGAGAGTGCGCGCCAGGGGCGGCTGCTGCGCGAGGGCATGACGGTGGTCATCGCCGGCCGGCCGAACGCCGGCAAGTCGAGCCTGCTCAACCGGCTCGCCGGCTACGATGCGGCGATCGTCACCGCGATTGCCGGCACCACGCGCGATGTGGTGCGCGAGCGCATCCATCTGGACGGCATGCCGCTGCACGTGCTGGACACCGCGGGTCTGCGCGAGGGAGGCGATCTGGTCGAGGAGGAAGGGATGCGGCGCGCGCAGGCCGAGATGCAGCGCGCCGATCGCGTGCTGTTCGTCATCGACACCGTGGAGGACCCCGACGCCACGGCCTTTCGCGACGAGCGCGCGCGTCTGCCGGCGGATGTCCCGGTCACGCTGGTGTTCAACAAGTGCGATCTCGCCGTCGGCCTGCCGGTCGCCGACACGCTCACCCGCCCGCCGCACATCACGCTCTCGGCGCTCACCGGCCGGGGGCTGGAGGACCTGCGCGCGCATCTGAAGCAATGCATGGGGTACCAGAGTGTGGATGCCGGGACGATCAGCGCCCGCCGCCGGCACCTGGAGGCGCTGGCGCGGGCGCGACAGCACACCGAAGAAGCCGCGCGCCAGCTCACCGAGCAGCGCGCCGGAGAGCTGGTCGCCGAGGAGTTGCGGGCGGCGCAGCAGGCCTTGAGTGAGATCACCGGCGAGTTCACCAGCGAGGATCTGCTGGGGCGGATCTTTGCCGGGTTCTGCATCGGCAAGTAACAGCTCCGCGAGAGCGCCGCGCCAGGCAGAGCATTCGTCCCAGCTTGGATTCGTCACAGGTTGGAAACACAATAACAACTCTGAGCGGCCAGGGACGGCGTTCACCGCAAGCCCTTTCTGCGTCGCTTGGTGTTCGACAAGCGCAAACAGGGAGGATGTGAAATGACAAGCTCAGGCTACGTGCAGACACTGAGGGCGGCGGCGCTCATCGGCTGCCTCGCCACCGCCAGCGCGCTGGCGGCGGATGAGAGCCTCACCGAAAATCCTTACGCGCCCGCGTACGGTCACGCCTACCGCCACGGTGCGGTGCCGACTCGCGAGGCCGTGCAAAAAATGCGGGACTGGGAGGCTTCCAGGGCGGCGGCCCAGCGCCGTCGCAGCACCAAGATCCTGGCGTTCGGCGGCGGGATCGACGGCATCGGTGTCACCAGCGGTACCCCGAAGGTCTACCTGGTGTTCTACGGCAGCCAGTGGACCAGCGGCGGGGATCCCCATGGCGCGGCCACGTACCTGCAGAACCTGTTCCGCGGTATCGGAACCGGCGGTGAGATGTGGTCGGGCACCATGACGCAGTACTGCGACGGCCCGAGCGTGCCCAGGGGCGCAACCACCTGCAACCCGGGCAGCACGCCGCACGTGGGTTACCCCAGCGCCGGCGCGCTGGCCGGAGTCTGGTTCGACACGGCAGCTCCGTCGCCCTCCCAGGCGAGCATCACGCAACTGGCGCAGGAGGCGATCAGGGCAGCCGGGCATTTCGGCAACACCACCGCGGCCACCAATCGCTACGCGCAGTACGTTGTCGTGTCGCCCTCAGGCACGCACCCGGACGGCTTCGGCAGCGCGAATTTCTGCGCCTGGCACACCTACACGACCTCCTCTTACGGCGATATCGCCTTCACCAACATGCCCTACGTGACCGACCTGGGCGCCAGCTGCGGCGAGAACTTCGTCAACAGCGGCTCCGCGGGTCTGCTCGATGGCTTCTCCATCGTGAACGGCCATGAATACGCCGAAACGGTGACCGATCAGAATCCGGCCGGCGGCTGGACCGCGCGCTCGGGCGCGGAGAATGGCGACGAATGCGCCTGGATCAGCTCCGGCCAGGGAGCGGCTGCGAACGTGAGCATGGGCAATGGCGCGTACGCGATGCAGAGCACCTGGTCGAACGACACCAA